>Ga0208011_1000034_pt1 | contig 68023 bp, 58 predicted proteins | sample 7_EtaG_FD_184080 | JGI IMG/M metagenome (GOLD analysis project Ga0208011, IMG submission 184080) | Marine viral communities from the Subarctic Pacific Ocean - 7_ETSP_OMZ_AT15161 metaG (SPAdes) (version 2) | ecosystem: Environmental > Aquatic > Marine > Oceanic | place: Pacific Ocean | collected...
ATGAGCCCATATATAAAAGACTTATAATATCAAGACCGGTTCAACCTCTTGGCAACGATATTGGGTTTCTCCCCGGCACAATGCAAGAAAAGATGGCACCGTGGCTTATGCCAATTCAGGACAACCTTCAATTTCTTATGGGTGACGATAAATCTACTCTTGAAATGTATGTAGAAAAAGGTATAATAGAAATAGAAGCATTAACTTATATTAGGGGTCGGTCAATTTCCAATGCATTTATAATTATTGATGAAGCACAAAACCTTACTACTCATGAGATTAAGACAATAATTACAAGAGTTGGAGAAGGAACAAAAATAGTTTTTACTGGAGATATCGATCAAATCGACAATGTTTATGTTGATGCTACAACAAACGGTTTAACCTATACAATTGAAAAAATTAAAAATTATGATGTTGCTGGACACATTACATTACAGAAGGGCGAACGAAGCAAGGTTGCAACCCTTGGGGCAAACATACTTTAAAGGATAAAAAAATGGAAGATACCACACAAGGATTAAAAGAAACAGTTAATACGGATACTATTATGAAAAGCTGGTTAGTTAATTATGTTGGCGTTCAACACAATCCAGAAGAAGATGCAGTAACCGTTGAAATGATTGTAGAAACGATGGCAAAGGAATTTCCAGAATTTCTAATGGCAGTTGCAGAGGAAAATTGGGTGCGCGGCTATCATCAGGCTTTAGAAGATATAGAGACTGGAAGGCAGGCAGCAGAATTAGAAGTACAAAATGAAGAATAATTTAGTTGAATATATTCGAGAGAGTAAAAAGAGGTCAGGCATATATTATTTAAATCACGACATACCAGTTTGGACCGAAGACCCGCTTCCAGAATCTATTGACTTAGGGAAGGTGCTTCATAGTGTTGTTAAGCTTCTTCCAAGCGCTTATTTTAGATATATACATGCGGTGCGAATTGGCATGTTTGATGAAATGTACGAGAAAGAGTTAAACGCTCTTTACAAAGATGGTGTTTTGTATATTTCTAATGTACAAGATAACGAGGCAGATATGCTTGACGACATGATACATGAAATTGCCCACGCCGTGGAAGAAAACAACCATGATTTAATATACGAAGATGAAAAGGTATTTTTAGAATTTCTTGGAAAAAGAAAAAGATTACACGATCTATTAAAAAGTGAAGGATATAATGTTAAAATAGAACAGTTCCTAACTGCGAAATATGATTATGATTTTGATATGTTTTTGTTTCAAGATATTGGATATCCTGTTTTAGAGACTCTTGCCCTTGGATTGTTTTTGAGCCCATATTCGATTACTTCTATAAATGAATATTTTGCCATAGGGTTCGAGAATTTTTATATGGGTGAGACTAATTATGTTAAGAAAATTTGTCCAAACTTACTAGAAAAATTATATTACTTGGATGAGCTAACAAATGAATTTTAACATTAATGATTATATCGAAAAACATAGCACAGTTGAGGTGGGAGCCAAATTAGTGACAGTTACTATGACTGTGCCTTACATAGCTAAAGATGCTCCATTTGATAATAGAGAGCCTCGTATTACAATATATTGTGATGATGTGGAAAGGTACTTAGAACATAAAAAAATCACAATTAGTCACATGGTTCAGAACGCTTCAGTAGTAAATTCACATCCAGCGGGCTTAACGGGAACGTGGATATTTAGACACTCGATGAAGGTACAAACTAAAAGAAAACGATCCGGTGTCGGTATGAAGAACAAAACAAAGACAACTAACAAAGAGGTGTAAGTTGCCACACATTTCCTATTCGGAATTAAAAAATTGGTGTCATTGTCCCTATTATCACAAGCTTGTCAATATTGATAAAATAAGAGGCTTTGAAGGAAACGAATATACTGCATTTGGAACTGCTTTACATTCTGTTTGTGAAAATTTGCTCAATGAGCAGTTTGAAGCTGCTGATAGTGATTACTTTGTTGAGGAGTTTCGCCACGAACTTAAAAAGCTTGCTCAAGGCTTGAATAAAAAGCTTGTAGTCTCTATGTTTGATCAAGGTAAAAAAATCGTCCCAGAATTACTTCCTGCCTTAAAAGAACATTTTGGAGACTATGAAGTGGTCGAGACAGAGGAAAAATTATATGAACCTATGAATGGGCTTGATGATTATCTGTTTAAGGGCTTTGTTGATTTAGTCTTAAAAACTAAAGATGGCAAATATCATATAATCGATTGGAAAACCTGCTCCTGGGGCTGGGATACTAAAAAGCGCTCTGATAAAATGATTGTATATCAGTTGGTACTTTATAAGTATTATTTTTGTAAAAAACATAATATTGAGCCAACAAATGTAGAAACCCATTTTGCGCTTTTAAAAAGAACTGCAAAGAAGGATATAGTAGAAGTATTCAATGTTACAAGTGGTCCAAAACGGACGCAAAATGCTATTGAACTATTAGAAAGAGCAGTAACAACGATAAAAAACAACATTCATATTAAAAATAAACTTTCTTGTACAGCCGGATATGGTTGTGAATTTTATAAAACAAAACATTGCACATAGGAGAAAAAGTGAGTGAGAAAAAGAAGATTTTTGTAATAGCAGATCACCCGCTAACGCCATCCGGCGTTGGCACTCAAACAAAGTATGTTATTGAAGCATTATTAAAAACAGGTAGATATAAAATTATTTGTTTCGGAGGCGCTATCCAACACCCAGATTATAAACCAACGAAGACTGAACAATGGGGAGACGACTGGATTATACATCCCGTAGATGGTTATGGTAATCAAGATATGGTTAGATCCGTTTTAAGAATGGAGCGACCCGACATGTTGTGGTTTATGACAGATCCACGCTTTTGGCCATGGCTATGGGCTATTGATAATGAGATAAGAACTCACATACCAATGGTATATTATCATGTTTGGGACAACAAACCCTATCCCTTCTTTAACAAAAAATATTATGACTCAAATGATCATATTGTTACAATCTCAAAAATTACCGACGATATTGTTAAAACAGTAGCTCCGAATGTACCAAGTACATATTTGCCCCATGCTGTTGATGGTCGAATATTTTACAAACTTTCAAAAGCCGAAATAGCAAAAGCCAAAGAAGAGAGTAAATTGCCAAAAGATAAGTGCATATTTTTTTGGAACAACCGAAACGCCCGCAGGAAACAAAGTGGCACCCTGATTTATTGGTTTAAAGATTTTTTAGACCAAATAGGGCATGACAAAGCTATGCTTATAATGCATACAGAGCCCACTGATCCGAACGGTCAGGATTTAAATGCAATAATCCACCACCTAGGCTTAGGGGGCGGACAGGTTATGATATCCAACCACAAAGTCCCGCCACAAAATCTTAATGTAATTTATAATATGATTGATTGCACCATTAACATATCCGATGCAGAGGGCTTTGGCTTGGCAACTTTAGAGTCCCTATCTACCGAAACACCAATAGTGGTCAATATGACCGGAGGGTTACAAGAGCAGGTTACTGATGGAAAAAATTGGTTTGGCGTAGGGATAGAACCGGCAGCTAAGGCAATTATTGGCTCGCAAGAGGTGCCTTATATTTATGAAGATAGACTGAACAAGGATGACTTTATAAATGCACTATTAAAAATTTACAATATGAAAGATGAAGAGAGAAAAAAACTGGGCGCAATGGGTAAAAAATATGTAGAAAAAAATTACAATTTTAATGACTTTGAAGACCGCTGGGTTAAACTTATAGACCGAATTGTTGAGAAACACGGGTCTTGGGAGACTAGAAAAGTCTATAAGCCATATTCTTTTACGGAGATCAGGTAATGAAGACGATATTAGTTAAAGGACCAGCGCTTTCAAGATCTGGATATGGCGAGCAAACAAGGTTTGCACTACGATCACTGAGACAGGCAGAAGATCGATTTAACATCCTTCTTATGAATATTCCCTGGGGGCAAACAGGCTGGATCCAGGACAACGATGAGGAAAGAGATTGGCTCGATCATTTGATGGGCAAGACTCACCACCATCTAAACAATAAAGCGCCAATCGATATATCACTCCAGGTGACTATTCCAAATGAATGGGAAAAGATTGCGCCTATAAACATCGGCTATACAGCGGGAATAGAGACGAATAGGGTATCGCCCGCATGGATTGAACGAGCCCGCCTAATGGATAGAATAATTACCATTTCTAACCATTCTAAAAATGTGTTTAATAATACTGTTTATGATGCAGTGAATGAACAAACAAAAGAAACGTTTAAATTTTATAACCAAGTTCCCATCGAGGTGGTAAACTATCCTGTTCGAACCTTAGAACAAAAGCCCGTCGATATTGAACTAGAACATGACTTTAATTTTCTAAACGTAGCTCAGTTTGGTCCAAGAAAAAACATTGAGAATACATTAAAATGGTTTGTTGAAGAGTTTCACGATGAAGAAGTGGGGCTTGTCCTAAAAATAAATTTGGCTAACTGTAGTACTGGTGATAATACTATGTGCGTTTCGTTATTGCAGAATGCCTTGGCTCCATTTCCAGATAGAAAGTGTAAGATTTATCTTCTGCACGGAGATCTCAGCGTAGAACAAATGAATTACCTATATGCACATCCCAAAATCAAGAGCTATCTTACTTTGACCCATGGAGAAGGCTTTGGTATCCCAATTTTTGAAGCAGCATACCACGGTGTTCCTGTCATCGCCCCTCCCTGGAGCGGGCAATGTGATTTTTTATATGCACCTGTTATATCTGGAAAAAGAAAAAAGCCTAAAAACAGACCACTTTTTTCTAAAGTAGAATATACTTTGGGCGAAATTCCACAAGAAGTAGTTTGGGATGGTGTTTTGGAGGCGGGTACTTTATGGTGCAATCCAACAGAGAAAAGTTCCAAACAGTGCATGAGAGATATGTATTCCAACTACACGCAATATGTTGGAATGGCAAAAAAGCTCAAAAAACACATTATTAAAAATTTCACAGAAGCACAGCAATATAATAAGTTTGTAGATGCTGTTTTAGGAGACGAGGAATTAGAATTAGAGGAGTGGCTGTCTAGTTTTTCAGAAGAATTACAGGTTCATGAGTGAAATAGTATTCATAGCTGATTTTTTTGCTGATGAAATCCCAGGAGGAGGAGAACTTAACAATGACGAATTGGCGGAATTGTTAAAACAAAAGGGTTCTAATGTTGCTAAGATAAAAAGCATAAATGTTACACCAAATTATTTGCAAGAACTTGGGACAGACACTAGGTTTGTAATATCAAATTTTATTCAATTATCTGAAGAAAGCAAGAAAGTTTTACAAAACGATAAAGCATATATAATTTATGAACATGATCACAAATATGTAAAAACGAGAAATCCTGCAAACTATAAAAATTTTATAGCCCCAAAAGAAGAAATCATAAATTTTGATTTTTATAAAAGTGCAAAATCTATATTATGCCAAACCGATTTTCATTCTAACATTGTACGCTCCAACTTGCATTTAGACAATATAAAAAGTTTAAATGGTAATTTGTGGTCGATGCCTTCCATAAAACTGATGGCACGAATCTGCGATTTAAAAAAAGCACCAAAATATTCAATCATGAATTCAGACAATTGGCATAAAAACACGCAAGGCGCAATCAAGCTTTGCAACTCGAAACAATGGAACTATGAGCTAATAAACCCAAGTCCGTATGCAGAATTTGTCTCTAAATTGGGCAAAAATGATAAATTTATATTTTTACCAAAAACCCCGGAAACTCTCTCTCGAATCGTGGTTGAATCACGAATGATGGGGATGTCTGTAATCACAAATAAGCTAGTAGGTGCCATAAACGAAAAATGGTTTTGTCACAAAGGGCAAGACTTAATTAACACTGTGATTAAAATGAGAGACACTATACCGGAGCTAGTCACACAATCCTTTTGATACGTTATGAAACTCACAATAATTATACCTTGTTATAACGCCGAAAGATGGATATCCGAGAGCCTTGACTCCGCTCTCTCGCAAACATATGAGAATACTGAAGTCATTTTTGTTGATAATGAAAGCACAGATAATAGTAATCAGATTGCTTTAGAGATACAAAAATCACACCCAAATTTAAAAGTGTTTACGACTCCAAACTTATATAAACATTCTTGGGAAGAGCCCGTAATTCGGGCGCTAGACGAAGCTAAAGGTGATTATTTTACCATATTAGGTGCAGACGACTACATTGATAAGAACTATATTAGCAATATCGCACGAATAATTTCAGCGGCACCAGATAAGATACAAATATTACAAACCCCCATAAAAGGAGTTCTCGGAGACAAGGAACAATTTTTGGAAGAGATAAAACACACCTATACCGGTCTGGATCATTTCAAAGAACTTTTATTTCAGCACTGCCCTGTTAATACTCCAACCGTGGTATATAAAAAAGATCTATATGATAAAGGCATAGTTTGTTGGAATTCTAAAAAGTATCTCGGCGCATCAGATTATGATTCATATTTTAATATTGCCGATCATGGTTTGTTCATTTATCCCTATCCGCATTGGTTGGGATATTATTATAGATGGCATCAAAATCAGGCAACATGGGGCATGCACAAGGAAACTACAAATTATGATAAAACGATACAAGATTACTGGAAAAATAAGTGGAAGATATAAGTCTTATAAAAAGAATTTTAGAAATCTCTTATAAAAACAAGCTCTCTCATTTGGGAAGCTATTTTTCAAGTGTCGATATTATTGACCAAATATATTCTCAAAAAGAGGAAGATGATATCTTTATCTTATCTGCTGGACATTGTGCAACCGCTCTATATGTTGTGATTGAAAAATATTATGGCATTAACGCAGAACATCTATTTAACAAACATGGTGGGCATCCCCACCGCGATGAAGATAATAAGCTTTTTTGTTCTACTGGCAGTTTAGGTACCGGTATTACAGTCGCGGTCGGTCGTGCATTGGCAAATAAACATAGAACAGTTCATTGTTTGATAAGTGACGGAGAATGTGCGGAAGGCAGCGTTTGGGAGTCATTAAAATTTATTTATGAAAATAATCTAAAAAACATTAAAGTGTATGTCAACGTCAATGGGTATGCTGCCTATGATACAGTAGATATCCAATACCTTGTCAGTAGACTGCGATCTTTTTTACCCGATATCAATATACACTATACTAATGTTAACAAATTTCCGTTTCTACGAGGCTTAAACGCACATTACCATATTATGGACAAGGAAGATCACGATCAGGCGCTTAATCTATTGGCGAAGGCTTCGGAATGAGAAAAAAGTTTAGCTCGAAACTACATTCTGAAATGAGCACAAATAAGGATATTGTAGTTCTCACAGGCGACTTGGGCTATGGCTTGTGGGATAGAATAAAGATAGATTACCCTGATCGTTTTTTCAATTTCGGCTCCTCTGAACAACTAATGTTGGGTGCAGCATGCGGAATGGCAATGGAAGGAAAAATACCAGTTGTATATTCTATTACTCCATTTCTTTTGTATCGCCCTTTTGAGTTTATTAGAAACTATGTTGATCACGAAAAAATATCAGTTAAACTTGTTGGCGGCGGTAGGGATAGAGATTATGGATATTTAGGATTTTCTCATTGGGCAGAGGAAGACAAGGCTGTAATGAGCATTTTTAAACACATTGTCGTTAGACACCCAAATTCTATTGAAGAGTTAGAAGAATGTTTTACCTTGATAAATGATAAAGAAACTCCATTATATATAAATTTAAAAAGATGAACGTACTGATAACCGGTGCAGACAGTTTTATAGCAAAAGAACTGGTGGCATATTTTTCTCAAAATCAAAAAATAAATCTTATTCCCGCCACTCGTAGCGTGTTGGATGTTGTCGATTCGCGCCAAGTATGTGATTTTTTTGAATCAAACAATATAGATGTTGTTATTCACACCGCAGTTAAAGGTGGAAAAAGAAACCACAAACAGCATATTGATGATTTTTTATGTAATATAGCCATGTTCAATAATCTGGTAAACTGTTCACACAAATATTCAATAATGTTTAATTTTGGTTCTGGTGCAGAATATGATCGAAATAGTGACATCAAGCTTGCTAAGGAGCAAGAGCTTCACAATTATTATCCAAAAGACTATTATGGCTTATCAAAAAACCTTATTAGTAGAAAAATATCTGATTTAAATTCAAAGATATTTAATTTGAGGTTGTTCGGCTGTTTCGGAGAATTTGAAGAAGAGCAAAGATTTATAAAAGCATCCTTCGAAAAAATTAAAAATGGACAACCTATCACCATACATCAGAATAGATTTATGGACTATTTTTATGCACAAGACGTTGGCAAAGTGATCGACTACATTATGCACAATACGCATGAGCGGCTCCCTAGAGACATTAATCTGTGCTATGAAAAAAAATACAAATTAACAGATATCGCAAATATAATTTTCGACTTGACGAATTGTGATCAATCGGTTATAATAGATAACAACGTCCTTGGCAAATCATATACTGGCTATGGTCAAAATCTTAAAAATCTAAATATTGAATTATATGGATTAAAGCAAGGTATTAATGCATGTCTAAAAAATTGGAACAGATATTAAGCTTAGTGAGCGATTATATCCGAGACAAAAGAAAAAACGAAACATGGACACCAGGATCTGATTGGGTATCTTATTCTGGTCCACATTATGACGAAGAAGAATATGTAGCCGCCGTTAAAAGCATATTAGGTGAATGGCTCGTATTTGGTCAGGATTGTAGGGATTTTGAAGTTCAGTTTCCAAATCTTTTGGGAAGTCAAATGGGTATTCTAACCAACTCTGGGAGTTCCGCAAATCTTTTAATGGTGAGTGCCCTAGCTTCCCACAGAAGCGACCTTAAAAAATACCACTTACCCAAGGGTAGCAAATTTATAACACCTGTTGTATGCTTTCCTACAACACTTAATCCACTTTTACAAAATGGTTATGAACCAGTTTTTGTTGATGTTACATTGCCAGATTTGAATCTAGATCTAGACCAAGTAGAAGAAGCACTTAAACAAGATTCCAGCATCAAGGGAATAATTTTTGCACACGTATTGGGCAACCCCCCGGATATGGATCGCGTGATGCACCTTGTAGAAGAATACGATTTAATATTTTTAGAAGACTGTTGTGATGCTTTGGGATCAACATATAAAGGTAAAAAACTCGGTTCTTTTGGTACAATGTCAACATGCTCATTTTATCCCGCACATCATATGACGATGGCAGAAGGCGGGTTTGTTGCAACAGACAGCTATATTCTTTACAAAGCGCTGGCAAGTCTGCGTGATTGGGGTCGGGGATGTTATTGCAATGAAAAAAAGCCCGGTGATGTTACTTCAGGAACTGCTTGTGGTAATAGATTTAAAAATTGGCTATGTGGTCGATCTGATATTCTCTATGACCATAGATATGTTTATGATGAAGTAGGATATAATCTTAAGCCCATAGAACTGCAAGGCGCTATTGGAAAACAACAGCTTAAAAAATTGCCCGCTATGGAAGCGGCTCGAAGAAGTAATTTTAAGAAACTATACGATATCTTTAAACCATATGAAAAATATCTTTGGCTAAACTCCGCAACCCCAGGTGCCGATCCTTGTTGGTTTGGTTTTTTGTTTACCATCAAGCCGGAATCACCCTTCAAGAGAGAACAATTGGTTAATTTCTTAGAAGAAAACAAAATACAAACACGACCCTATTTTGCAGGTAATATCTTATACCATCCAGCATATAAACATATCAGAGGAAAAGAGGGGGACATAAAACTCAAGTATCCAAATGCAGATTTGGTAACTTTGCATTCTGCATTTCTTGGAACGTATATTGGATATACTGATGAGAAAATATTGTATATTAAGGAAAAAATAGATGAGTTTTTTAAGGAATTACAATGAAAATTGTCTATATCACAGGGTGTTTGGGGTTTATAGGCTCTTACGTTACTAGAAAATGTCTTGAAAAGGGATGGATGGTTTATGGGGTAGATAAGTGTACTTATGTTGCAAACTTGCACTTATTAGAGGAATTTGGTAAATATCCAAACTTTACTTTTGAAAAAAGAAACATTAAAAACCTTGAACACTTGTATGATTGTGATTATGTTATAAATATTGCTGCGGAATCGCATGTTGGGAATAGTATTGTACAGAGCGATTCATTTATTGATAGCAATATTGTAGGAGTTAAAAACTTATTAGACTTGATACGACACAAGCCAATTAATATATCTAAAAGACCTGTATTTTTTCACTTTAGCACAGATGAGGTTTATGGTGACATCGAGCTTGGCTCTCATACTGAAACAGATCTGCTACAACCCAGCAATCCATATTCGGCTGCTAAGGCAGCAGCAGACATGTTGGTAATGGCGTGGTCGAGAACCTATGATATAGATTATATTATTTTGCGCCCAACAAACAACTATGGTATAGGACAATATCCCGAAAAACTTATACCACTATCAATTAAAAGTCTCAATAGAGGCAAACAAATTCGACTTCACAATATGGGAACACCTATTCGTAATTGGCTGCATGCTGACGATACAGCCGAGGCAGTTATGGCAATTATACAATCGGGCATAACAAATCAAATTTATAATGTAGCTGGCGGATTTGAGCAAACAAATGCCGAAACAATAAAAAAAATAATTACTACCTTTAACGGCACAGAAGAACAATGGAATAAGCATGTTGATTTTTCGTATCACAGGGAAGGACAAGATCTTAGATATTCTCTTTGTGATCTAAAACTACGTGAATTGGGCTGGACCCCAAAAAGAATTTTTGATAAAGAACTTGGTGCTATAGTCGAGTATTATAAAAATAATTTTAAATGGTAAACACGAACTAATGAAATTAACGTATGACGAAATCATAAACACACATAAAGATATGCCTTGTGCCATTACACTTCATGGTCCAAGCTTAAATTTATATAAAGATAAAATCGCAGAATTACAAAGACAAAACAAGCTAATCAGATTTGATGTAAGCGAGTGGTATGATTATTTTGATCAAAAACCGGATTATTGGGTAGTGTCAAACACAGAATTTACTATCAAAGCTTCCATTATTAGAGATATCATATGGGCGGAACGAAAATACATACATGATGCATTTAATAAGTTTAATGTGCCTCTTTTATACAACGCGACAGCAGACTTAACTGATTTAGATTTTGTTGATAGCAACTTACAGTGTGATTATCTCCCTTATGACACTAAACATTTTAAAGGCGACAATTGCATTGAAATTGTAAGAAATTTTAAGAAACACTACGAAGCGAATAAAAACTTAAACTTTACACACTATGGCAATAATTCAAAATTATGGGAACGCCCAAATGTGCAAGGGTTTCCAGATTGGAAACAAAAATTACACGGACGAATTGGGGGTGCGTGGAACTTAACTGGGAAGTGCTGCAACTTCATCGGAATCCCCACCATACAGGAAAAATTACAAGAACATTCAGGTCATGAACAGCATATGGGACCGGGACAAACCGTTGGGCTATTCGCAGCGATTTTCGCCGTTTTAATGGGCTGCAATCCAATATATATTGTAGGGCTTGATCTAGATTGCGAAGCCGGATTTGCAGAGGGTAAAAAAACCTTGGGCACCTATAACGAAGGACATATTGATCATTGGAAGATCATTTATAGAGATTTTCTTCTTGATGATATGCGTATATTAGACGAGAGTGCGAAAAGACTCGGAATTCAAATAGTAAATTTAAATAAAGACTCATGGCATGAGATATTTTTAAAAGGCGATTTAAAACTACAATAATCCGCCGGAAAATCGTGTTATAATATATAAAACAACGGAGAACACAAAACATGAAAGAAACATTTATTATCGCAGAAATTGGCATTAATCACAATGGTGATCTAAATTTAGCTAAAAAACTAATAGACGGCGCAGTACGCGCAGGATGTCATTTGGTAAAATTTCAAAAAAGAACAATCGATCTTGTCTACACGCAACAAGAGTTAGATAAGCAGAGGGAAAGTCCCTGGGGGACTACAAATCGGGAACAAAAAATGGGTCTTGAGTTTGGCGAGAAGGAATATGATAAGATTAATAGATATTGTAAGAGAAAGGGTATTAATTGGACTGCATCGGCTTGGGATATTCCAAGTCAGTTATTTTTAAGAAAATATGACTTGAGTTATAACAAGGTTGCCTCACCAATGCTAACTCATAATGAGTTACTAGAGACGATTGCCGAGGAAGGTAAACATACATTTATCTCAACCGGCATGAGCACAATTGAGCAGATTAGAAAAGCAGTATCCATTTTTAAAAAGGCAAATTGCCCCTATGAACTAATGCACTGTAACAGCACTTATCCGCTCGATCCAGAGGATGCCAACCTTCGAGTTATTGAAACATTAAAAAATAAATTTAATTGCGATGTTGGCTATAGCGGACACGAAGTGGGTATTATTGTTAGTTGTGCGGCGGTAGCCCTCGGTGCTACTTCGCTTGAAAGACACATCACTTTAGATCGCTCTATGTATGGATCTGATCAATCGGCATCGCTAGAATTGGCAGGACTAAACAAGCTTACATCTTATATACGAGACATTGAAAAATCATTAGGATCGCCAGTTAAAAAGATACATGCATCTGAAGTGTCTTCTATGAAAAAGCTTAGGAAATATTAGTGAAGCTTGCTGCTTTAATACCAGCCCGTGGAGGAAGCAAGGGTGTACCGAGAAAAAACATTCATGATTTAGCCGGATATCCTTTGCTTGCGTATTCTATACTTGCTTGTAAAAAGTGTAATGGCATTGATCGCATTATTGTATCAACTGATGATGAAGAAATCGCAGAGGTGGCAATACGATATGGGGCAGAGGTTCCATTTTTAAGACCAAAAGAATATGCACAGGATAGCTCAACAGATTTAGATGTCGTAAAACACTTTTATTCAGTCGAAGGCTCTCAAGATTTGGCGTTTGTTAGACCCACAACTCCACTTAGAGTTCCAGAAATTATGGACAATATCATTAATCAGTATTATAGCAAGAGAGAGAGTATAACAGGCTTGCGTTCTGCCCACGAATTACCAGAATCGCCTTATAAATTCTTCAAAATTATTGATGGTACATTTACAGGCTTTTTTGACGACTTCAATGGCATAAAAAATTACACCAACCTTCCAAGACAAATGTTTCCCAAAGCATATCATCCAAATGGATATTTGGATATTTTGAAAGAAGAAACAGTTTTAGGAGGCAGCGATTTTGGAGACTTAATTTTGCCCGCTATTACTGATTTCATGGTCGAGGTTGATGATAAATATCATTTTGCTTTATTGGAAAACCAAATTATGATGGGCAAAGACAAAATATATCAGGAGCTAAAACGTGGTTTATACTAAAAATCGATTTATAAAAAACAATTATACTTTAAGTCATGGCGAGCTAACTGAGAATAGACATAACAATGAGCCACTAGCTCTTGGTGATCAAGTTCCCGTGGTATGGCACAAAGCCAAAGACTTTAATGTCTATGATGAAAATGGTAATAAATGGATTGACATGACTGCTGGCATTTTCGCAGCCAATGCTGGTCATGCAAACGATAATATTAAAAAGGCTATCAAAAAACAACTAGACGACGATTTGCTTTTCGCCTATCAGTATGAAACCCAAATAAGAGACAAATTTGTTAACAAGTTGATAGATATATCGCCTGATTATCTTGATAAAGCTGTTCTGTTAAATACTGGTTCTGAAGCGACGGATGTTTGTTATAAGCTTATTAAATTGTGGGCTAGAAAACACAATAAAAAATACATAATCTGTTTTAATGGAAGTTATCACGGACGTGTCCTGGGCTCGGCTCTCATAAGTGGCTCCAAGCTTGCCACAATGTGGTCAGGTATCAGTGATGAAGACATAATATTTATTGATTTTCCTTATTGGAAAGATGACGCATTTGATGCATCGCTACTGCCCCCAAAAGAACAGATAGCCGCTTTCTTTTTAGAAACTTATCAAGGATGGGGTGCTTGTATGTATCCGCCTGAGTATATTAAAAGATTATACAATTTTGCTAGAGATAATGAGATATTAGTATGCTTTGATGAAGTGCAGGCTGGATTTTATAGAATGGGAGAACTTTTCGGATTTATGACATACGGAGATTTTATCGAGCCAGATTTAATCACTCTCGGAAAGGGCATATCGTCTTCGTTACCCATGGCTGCGGTTCTAGGAAAATCAGAAATTATAGATGTTGATTTAAGCGCCAATTTGAGCGGAACCCATGCTGGAAATGCACTATGTTGTGCAGCATCGCTGGCTAACTTACAATTTTTAACCGATGAAGCATTTCAACTAGGGTTGAAACAAAAAATAAATCACTTTGAAACAAGAAGTAAAAAACTATTAAAGTTCAAATCAGTCTCCAGGGTAAACGATAGAGGCATGGTTGCCGGGATTATTTTTGATTCGACAGAAAAGGCAAATCAAGTGGTTGAACATTGTATACTTAATGGCGTTTTGCCAGTTTGCACATTTAGAGAGTCTATTAAGCTGGGACCGCCTTTGACCATTAGCATAGAAGCCATTAACGAAGCCTTTGATGTTATCGAGGCATCAATAAAAAAGGTCGAGGAACTCAATGCGTAATAACAAATCTATATTAGAAACTGAACAATATTTAAACCACACTTATTCTGATAAAGCTGCGCCTCCAAGTGAGTACCCAAATCTTCTTGCAAAATGGCTTTTGGATAATGTTTATAAAAAGCCTGGAAAAATAGCTGATTTTGGGTGTGGCAGAGGAGATTACCTTCGCGCCTTTAAGTTACTCGGCTTCGAACCTTACGGATTAGATATATCACCCAATGTAAATAATATATCAGATTTTAAGGTAAAACAAGTAGATTTTATTAATGATAGCATTCCATACACTCAAGAAAAGTTTGATTTTATATTTAGCAAATCTGTTATAGAACATTTAAGAGAGCCAACTCCTTACTTCTCGGCAATATATGAAAGCTTAGAAGATGGAGGTAGGGCAGTTATAATGGCTCCAAGCTGGGCTCACACATATTGGGGTCCATTTTATATTGACCACACTCACGTCACACCTTTTACAGCGCAATCCTTAAAATCTGCTTTAGAAATGTGTGGTTTTGAAAAAGTGACTGTAAAGTATTTTTACCAATTGCCGATATTGTGGAAGTTTAAATGGCTAAAGGTTATAGCCAAATTGATTGCCAAATTACCAATCCCATACAGCCCATATAACACAGTGCCATGGAAGGTATCTAATCGACTAAATAAGCTCGTTAGGTTTTCCAAAGAAGTTATGTTAATTGCAACAGTGGAAAAATAATATGTTAAACATCAGACACACAGGAATTGTCACCACCGATATTGAAAAATCAATTTCTTTTTATGAAAATTTTGGATTTAAGATACAAAAGGATATGTTAGAGTCGGGCGACTACATAGATAACTTTTCCGCATTAAATAATGTGATAGTTCGGACTGTTAAGATGTCGCTAGAAAATGGCGATATGATAGAATTACTTTATTATCAATCACACCCAGAAAAACCAGATATGGATAGGAAGATAACACAAATTGGATGTTCACATATTGCTTTAACTGTGTCCGATTTAGATCGACTATACGAGCAATTAAGCGAAAGCAACGTAGTTTTTAATAGTCCGCCGCAATATTCACCAGATGGATATGCCAAGGTGACATTTTGTAAAGATCCAGACGGCTCCTTGATTGAGTTGGTGGAAGTGCTAACGTGACATACTTAGACACACTATTTTCATTAAAAGACAGGGTAGCGATTATTACCGGAGCATCAAGAGGAAATGGACAGGCTATAGCACAAGGCTTCGTAGAAGCTGGCGCAACAGTATATAATATTGATATTATTAAAGGCAAGAATCTAGATATTAAGTTTCTTCATTGTGATATCACCAATGATCAGGAATTATGCAACAATATTAATCATATTTTTGAAGAAGAGGGGCGGATAGATATACTTGTTAACAATGCAGGCATAACACGTTCTTCTTATTCTGATCAGGATTGGGATGATACTTATGCCGTGAACTTGAGAGCGCCATTTGTCTTAAGCCGTTTGGTTCTTAAATATATGAAGAAAGCTGGTACAGGTTCAATTATTAACATAACGAGCTTAAATTCAGAACTCGCATTTCCAGATAACCCATCATATGTTGCATTTAAAGGAGCCCTAAAACAATTAACTAAATCTATCGCGCTAGATTTTGGTGAGCACAACATTAGAGCTAATAATTTAGGACCAGGATACATCAAAACGAAAATGACTGAAAAAAGCTGGCGTAATGAAAAATCGAATGAGGCGAGAAAAAACAAAACCGCTTTAAAACGGTGGGGACATCCCGAAGATTTAGTTGGAGCGGCTATTTTTTTAGCATCTAATGCATCGAACTATGTGACCGGTCAAGACATATATGTTGACGGTGGATGGCTTATAAAAGGGCTATAATATGCATTATAACTTTACAGCTTTCGATAAGTTTGAAATATTTTCTTCAAAACAAGAAGTTAATCAATATAGACAATTCAAAATTGATGAGGTCCAAAAAAATATTTCTTTTATAAAACATCATTTCGATACAAAAATAGATGTTTTAGAAATTGGATCTGGAAATTCAAAATTTTTATATGGTTTAGAAAAAACTGGTCTTTTAAAATCTGGATACGGAATAGATGTCAGCAAAAGCAGAATTGATTTTGCCAATGAGTGGAAAAGCGATTTACAAATAGAAAACGTACACAATATTAATGGAAACATACTAGACTTAGACATGAATAGCCTCCCAGAATTTGATTTAATTTACTGTGTTGATATGGCATTCCAGCTTTTTGATCCCGCACATCCAGGGAGTGATATTAAATTTTTAAATAGTTGTTATAAAAAACTAAAAAAAGGAGGTAAACTAGTTTTAGAACTTGATAGTAATCAACAGATATTGCAAAGCCTTCATAATGATAAAACAAAACTATGGCAAGAATTCGACAGTTCCGACCCTTGGATGTATCTTTTGTGGGATTGTACCTATGATCGACAAGAGTCCTATTTATACATTAAAAAAGCTTTTATAAAAAGAGACTTGTCTGAAATTTCTAAAAATAACATATGTTTGAAAGTATATGATCATAATGATATAATTACTATGTTAGAAAAGCTTTCTTTTGGCACGATACAAATATATAATTATTGGAGCGAAAAGGGAGACATGTCCGACGATGAATTTTTGGTTATAGGAGAAAAACAATGACAACACAGAATAAAAACGAGAGTGCACCACAGATTAAACCGCCGGTTTTTTCATCAAATGTTGATTTTAAAGCAAAAAAGAATAAAGGATATCAAAATAGGGTACTGTTATTAAATCCGCCAACTGATAGAACACAGTTTGTAGGATCAGATAACTACTTTCCTTTGGGGCTCATAATGCTGGCTACTGTTCTTAAGCAAAATGAGGATATAGCAGAAATTATGGATATAAACAACGATCTCTTTAACAAAGACTTAAATGATACTCTTTTCGTTGAATATATGGAGGAAGTGGTGTTACCGTACATTGAAGAGTTTAAACCCGATATGGTTGGTATTGGTGGCACTTTTTCTGGAGCCTTTAAATATACCAAAATAATTGCAAGAATGGTCAAAAACAAATTTCCAAACGTTCCCACCATTGTAGGTGGCAACCACGCCAGCACGTTTAAGGGAATGGTATTGGAAAGGTTTAGGTATATAGATTATGTTATGGTTGGCGAAGGAGAGCATACCTTCCCTGAACTTTTATATTCAGCCATACACAACAATGGCGAAGGAATTGAATCTGTAGACGGATTATGCTATAGAAAGGGTGGTCACTGGAATGATTCGTATGATGCCTCACTTCAAGATAAGCACACCCCCAAAGAAGATATAGTTACACAACAAAAGCGATACTATATTAATGACTTGGATGCATTACCCAAACCTGATTTTGATATTGTTGGCGTGAATAAGTATTATATGGATACTTCACAATGGTATAACCCTCTTAATATTGAAGTGGGACAACCATTTCCAATTATCTCTAGTAGAAGTTGTCCCATGAGATGCACATTTTGTAACATGTGGCACGTCCATGGTCCAAAAATTAGATATAGAAGTGCGGACGATGTTGTTGATGAAATCGAACACTTGTACCATGAATACAATGCACGATATTTTCAATTTATGGATGATAATTTCACATTTGATAAAAAGCGCGTCATTCGCATGATGAATGAGATAACCAGACGGGGTTTAAAGATTTCTTATGATACGCCAAATGGAATCGCCATCAACAGGCTTGATGAAGATGTTATCAAGGCTATGGTAGAAGGTGGTTTAATTAGAATAAGCATTGCAATAGAAAGCGGATCCCAACACATAAGAGACTTAATGCAGAAGGGACTTAAACAAGATAAAATTTATGAAGCCACAAGGGAGTTGGCAAAATATCCTCATGTTTTTATTAAAGCCTTTTTTATTGTCGGGATGCCCGAGGAAACAGAAGGAACATTAGAAGAGACAAGAGAAATGATCAAGGCATTACCTATAGATAAATTTTCTATAAACTATGCCACTCCGTTCCCCGGTACAGCCTTGTTTAACCAATGTAAAGCCAAAGATATGTTGCGATATGAAGTAGAGGATTATGTGGAGATTGATGGTCACCAATTACGATCAGACAGACCCCATTTCAAACCATACGACTTAACAGAACAACAATTAATTGATTTTGTAGACTGGGGCGACGAGTATATCAAAACACTCCCAGACAAGACAGGCAAATATGATCCCCGTGGGGCTGGCGATATTGCCTCCTACGGGAGCGTCTTTAACTAGCAGAGGTGTAAGTGTCGAAATTAAACAAGACTCCTGAAATGAAGTTTGTGAGCAAAGGATGGGGTCATGAACTATGGATTGTTAATAAATCAGAATATTGTGGAAAGCTTCTGTATTTTGAAAAAGGTAAAAGATGTTCTTGGCATCACCATAAACTAAAAGATGAGGTTTTCTATTTACAGTCTGGAAGGCTATTGGTCAAATATTCTGATGAAGATGATTTAGAAAACGCAGAAGAGTTAGTTCTAGAGGCTGGGCAAAACTTCTATATCTACCCAGGGCTAAGACATCAAATGATTGCTTTAGAAGAGTCGGAATTATTTGAGTTTTCCACTGAACATTTTGATAGCGATTCTTATAGAATTGAAAAAGGTGATTAATGATTTATTATGTTGATATTGATGAAACAATTTGCACATACGAGGGAAAACGAAGCTACCCAGAAGCAAAGCCGATTCACAAAAATATTGAAAAAATAAACCGTCTATATGATGAAGGTAATACAGTTGTTTATTGGACGGCTAGAGGTTCCGTTACAGGCATAGACTGGTCGGAACTCACTCATAAGCAGTTAAACGAGTGGGGTGTCAAATATACAGATATCAAATTGGGAAAACCAAATTATGATTTGTTTATCTGCGATAAGGCTATAAACACAGAGAGGTTCTTCAATGGAAAAGATTAAAGTTAACCTATTTGATAGCTTGGCACCAGACAATTATTATGAATACTGGGAAAGTCATAATTTTTCTAGCGAATTTGAGCCTAAGAAAATTCAATGGGTTTACGAATCTCGCGGCAAAGGGCACGAAGAATATGATGGCGTAACAGTATTCACTGATAAAGATCTATTGTCTCCATGGGTTGACCGTGTAACAACAAAACATAAAATAGCTTGGATTGTGGAATGCAGAGCAATTCATCCTTTTTCATACGAACACATAGTTCATGTTGAAGACAAGTATGATTATATTTTTACTTTTGATGAAGAGCTTTTGAAAAGAGGCGACAAATATGTTAAAAACCTAATAGGGACTTCTAGGGTATCAAATCAGGATTCTGGCATCCACCCTAAGAGCAAACTTTTATCTTTAATCGCATCGGACAAAAAATGGACTAAGGGACATAAGCTTAGACACATTGTTGCCGAATCTATAAAAGACAAATATCCGGTTGATTTGTGGGGCACCGCATATAAGCCATTTGGAACAAACAATCAGGGGCTTTCAGCCGCCGCAATCAGAGAAGGAAAGAACGAGCCTTTAAAAGACTATTATTTTAGTATTACAGTGATGAATTCAAAAGAGAACAATTATTTTACTGAAACTTTAGTTGATGTTTTTAGACACGGAACAATACCAATTTTTTGGGGCTGTGACAATATTGGAGAGTATTTCAACGAAAAGGGAATCTTGACATTTAACAATGCTTCTGAGTTGGTATCGATATTGAACCAAATAAGTCCTGATTTATACAATGAAAAGTTGGAATACATTAAAGAGAATTATGAATTGGCAAAAAAATATGTCTCTATGGATGATACTTTTGCGACCAATTTGATTGACAAGGTTTTATAAAATGACCAATAGAAAATATTTACCAACACTGTCGGAGCTTGTAGACAGGCTTTCCATTGTACAACTAAAAGAAGTGTTTATTCCAGAACACAAGAGCGAGTACGCACAGGAGATATCTGATATTTGTCACGACATCCAGACGATTCTCGATCAGTGTGACGATATAGATGCAGAAACTATTCGCGCCATTGTTGTATTGGCACAAATGAATTTACATATTTGGCACAATGAGTCAAATTACCGCAAAGGTATAAAAGATGGCAACAATCTTGAACTAACTCATGGATTAAATGGAATTAGAAATACTGCAAAAAACAAAATTCAAGAGTTAGCCGGTGGGCGCAAAGATTATAAAGTTGACTGTTTAGCCGCAGAGTTCGAAGATTGGGATATTAGTTGGTAAATGTTGTTTGAAGAGGTAAAGATTTTAGATTCTGATAGATTTACAGATTTTCGTGGGGATATTTTCACAACTTATAAAAAGTCGAATTTCGAACCAAGCCTGGACTTTGTGCATGATAAGTATTCAACATCCAGAAAATCTGTCTTAAGAGGTATACATGGAGATTTTGAAACCTGGAAATTGGTATCGTGCTTATACGGAGAACTATATTTTGTAGTTGTTGATAATCGAAAAGAATCCGATACTTATTTGAAATGGGATTGGATGGTGCTGGACGACAAACAGCGAAAACAAGTGTTACTACCACCAGGATTTGGAAATGGATTTTATGTTTTGAGCGATCAAGCACTGTTCAGCTATAAACTATCATATCCAAACGAATATGTAGATGCCAATAAACAGTTCACACTTAAATGGGACGACCCAAGAATTAACATATATTGGCCAAATAAAAACCCCTTATTACAAAAGAGAGACAATAGTGATTAACATTCCAGATAATCTACAAAAAGTAAGAAATATTGATATTTCACCTGAGTTTTTAATTGATTTTGAAACAAAGGTGCGCGATCATTACGAAGCAGGTAAAATAAAAGGACCGATTCATTTAGCGAAAAACAATGAAAAAGAGCTTATTGAAATATTTCAATATATAAGCGAAGAAGATTGGGTTTTTGTTCCCTGGAGAAATCACTATCACGCATTATTACATGGCGTAGATCCAGATAAGCTTTTTAATTGGATTGTTGAAGGCAGAAGCATGGGCACAAACAATATAAATCCAAACTTTTATGCCTCTTCAATTGTTGGTGGGATTCTCTCCATCGCTGTGGGAACTGCTCTGGCGCTAAAAAGAAAAAAGTCTCATAAACGTGTATGGTGTTTTGTTGGTGATATGACTATGGAAACGGGCGTGTTTCATGAAGCATACAAATATGTAAACAATTTTGATCTTCCACTGCAATGGGTGATCGAAGATAATGATATGAGCGTGCAGACGCCCACCAAGATGGCTTGGAACAAAAAACAAGACATACCAGAAGGTGCAATATATTACAAGTACGAGATGGAATATCCTCATCACGGAACAGGTAAATGGGTGAATTTTTAATATGAAGTATAAAGAACAATTAATCCGCTCCATGGAGTGGTTGGCAGAAAAGGAAGATATAGTCTTTTTAGGTCAGGCATGCCGAGTAAGCGGTCATGCGATATCTAGCACAATTCAAAGCGTACCATTGGAGAAAAGAATTGAACTACCAGTATTTGAAGAAACACAATTAGGCATTTCGACCGGACTCGCACTAGAAGGCTATGTACCGGTAACAATATATCCAAGATTTGATTTTTTTATTCTCGCCTGTAATCAGCTTGTAAATCACTTAGACAAAATGAGAGAAATGTCAAAAGGCGCAATGACTCCTCGCGTTATTATAAGAGTTTCAGTCGGTGCGAAACACCCTCTTGACGCAGGACCACAACATACACAAAATCATACCGATGCATATAGAAAAATGTTGACTGATATTAATGTTGTTGAGTTGCTTGAGCCAGAAGATATTTTTCCTGCATTTAAACTAGCATATGAAAGAGGCGATGCAAAGTCAACGCTCATAATCGAACATGGAGAATATTATGCCACAAAATAAATTTACTTGGTCACTGATTAATGACAATATTAATGATGATGATAAGGAGAAACTAATCTCGTTTATACAAGAGCCGAATGTTAGGTTTACTAATGGAAATAAGGTTAGAGAATTTGAAACGCTATGGAGTGATTGGGAGGGCGTAAAATATTCAACATTTGTTAATTCTGGTGCTAGTGCCAACTATATTATGATGTCTGTCGTAAAAGAGCTTCAAGGTGTTGGAGAGGTTATAGTCCCGCCACTAGGCTGGATATCAGATGTCGCCCCTGTGCTTAATTTGGGCATGACACCCGTTTTTGTTGACATCGATAAAGAAACCTTTTGCATCAGTCTTGAGAATATTAAGAAAGCAGTAAATGAAAATACAGTTGCAATAATATTGGTTCACACCCTAGGGTTCAACGGAATTATTGATGAGCTAGTATCATTTGCCAAAGAGCGAGGCATAATTTTAATTGAGGATTGTTGTGAAGCGCACGGTGCTACCCACAACGGAAAAAAAGTTGGCTCTTATGGAGATATGTCGAATTTTTCTTTTTATTTTGGACATCACATTACAACAATTGAAGGCGGTATGGTTTGTACCAATAACGATTTAATGAATGAATATATTCGTTTATACAGATCACACGGTATGACCCGAGAATCATCACAAAAATTCCAAGATTTGTATAAAACACAATATCCTGATTTAAACCCTCTTTTTACATTTGCGGTACCTGGATACAATATGCGAAGTGGTGAGCTTAATGCTGTTTTGGGGATAAATCAGATGGAACGCCTTGATTACAATATTCAAAGGAGAGTCGAGAATTTAAATATTTGGATTAAAAATTTAGATCCAAGCAAATATTACGTTGATTTCAACCTTGAAGGTAACAGCAATTTTGCGTTACCTCTTGTTCTCAAAAGCAAAGATATGGCATTATTTAATAGAATTTGTGAATTATTGGTGACAGAGCGCATCGAGTTTAGAACCGGCACCGCTGGGGGTGGCAATCAATGCCGACAACCATATTTGGTTGAAAATAAATATACATATAAAACAATTGGAGATCTTGACAACACCGACCATGTGCACGATTATTCTTTGTATGTCGGCAACCATGTTGATGTAACAGAAACGCAGATTCAAAATTTATGTAGGAGCTTAAATAATGTTTAAAGAACAAAAAGTTTTAGTTACTGGAGGTACCGGTATGATCGGACGAGAACTAATTAACTTGCTTTTAGATCAGGGTGCTATAGTTTATGTCGCCTCCCTCGACGAAGGCATCGGACTTCCAGATAGTGTCACACACAACAAAGTTGATTTAACAAATTTTTCAGCATGCTTAGAACTGTGTGAGGGAATGGATTATGTTTTTAATCTAGTAGGCGTTAAGGGTTCGCCAAAGATGTGCAAGGAGCAGCCAGCAGATTTTATGGTACCAATGTTACAATTTAATACCAACATGATGGAGGCTGCACGACGTGCCGATGTGAAATGGTATTTATATACAAGTAGCGTCGGCGTTTATTACCCAGCAGAAATCTTAAAAGAAGAAGATGTTTGGAAGACTTTCCCATCAGACAATGATAGGTTTGCAGGGTGGGCGAAGCGGATAGGTGAACTACAGGCACAAGCATATTCTATTCAATATGGATGGGATTGTGTTTCTATAGTTAGACCCGCCAACGTTTACGGACCTTATGATAATTTCGATCCACAAAATGCGATGGTTGTGCCTTCGCTAGTAAGGAAGGCACATGAAAATGCTATATTAGATGTTTGGGGAGATGGTTCGCCTATACGTGATTTTATTCACTCACGCGACGTTGCGCTTGGGATGCTTTATGTCGTAGAAAACAAAATTACTGAGCCCTTAAACCTTGGTTCTGGAACTGGAATAAGTATTAGGAAATTAGTCGAAGTTATTGTTGCGAATCTCAATAAAGATATTGAGGTTAAATGGGATACGACAAAACCAAGTGGCGATAAAAAAAGAATTTTAGATATGTCTAAGGCAGAATCTTATGGATTTTCCACATCTATTTCGATTGAAGAAGGAATTCGAGATACCATAAAATGGTTCAACGACAACCGCGATATTGTAGACAGAAGGCATAATGCCTTTAGAAAATAAAACTCTGCTTATAACAGGAACCAAGAGCGGGCTTGGCAAATATATATACGATAATTGCGAAAACCGTTTCTCGCTGGAGCGTAACAATAGATACAAACTATTGCAAGAACTAAAGCATACAGAAATTGATTTAATAGTGCACTGTGCCTTTAATTCTGAACGAACAATAACTGATTATTACAAATATCTGGATGACAATGTTTTGTTGACTCAACAATTGTGTACGCTTAAACATAAAAAATTCGTTTACATATCGTCGGTCGATGTGTATCAAGAGAAAGACTCTGCCTATAAAACTTTTAAGTTGTTCTCTGAATCCTTGGTGTTACAGCAAACGAACAATCCTTTAATCTTAAGATGCTCTGCGTTATTGGGCGCTGATATGAGAAAAAATAATTTTTTAAAAATTGTGCAAGATAGTAAACCAATTTTATCATTAGCAGCAAACTCTACCTTTAATTTTGTATCATATCATGATATATTAAATATTATTACACAATCGGAGCAGGAACACATTTCAGGTATCTACGATGTTACAGTTTCTGAGAATATTGTTTTAGACGATATCGCTCGCAAACTTAATAAGGCTTGTGTTTATGGGCAATATACTTATTCAACGCCCAATATACAAAGTGATAAGTTGATAAAAAAGTTTAGCTTTATGGATAAGACTTCTGAACAAGTCATAGATGAATTTTTATTGGAGATACAATAGGTGGGCGACACTAAAAAAAATATGTTAATATGCGGTGCAACAGGGTTTATTGGTAGAAACCTGCTGGAATATTATTGTAATCACAGCGAGTACAATATTAAAGCAGTATATCACAATAAGCCCGCTCTAAGCCAATACGATGTTGAATGGGTTTACGCCGACTTAAATAATATAAGTGATGTAAAGCATATATTAAAGGACGTAGATGTTGTTTTACAATTTGCAGCGACAACATCGGGAGCACAGGATATTGTTAATCGTCCGTATATTCATGTAACAGACAATGCTGTAATGAATAGTTTAATATTAAGAGAGTGTTATGAACAACATGTAAAACATATAGTGTTTCCTAGTTGTACAGTTATGTATCAGCCAGCCGATTATGCCCAAAAAGAAACAGACTGGAGTGCTCAAGATGAAATATTTCCAACATACTTTGGCGTAGGTAATACCAAAGTATATATTGAAAAAATGTGCGATTTCTTTTCTAGATTAGGAAGAACAAAACACACAGTTATGCGTCATTCAAATATGTATGGACCGTATGATAAATATGATTTAGAGCGCTCGCATGTTTTTGGGGCTACAATAACAAAAGTAATGACCAATACCACTGGTGTCCTTAGTGTTTGGGGCACTGGCGAGGGCGGCAGAGATTTGCTGCATGTTGATGATTTGGTCGCGTTTGTTGACTGTGCAATAACCAAACAAAAGGGCAATTATGAATTGTTTAACGTTGGTTTGGGGGAAGCTACGAAAATAATAGATTTGATTAAAAAAATCATTTCTCATTCTGGCAAAGAATTAGATATAGAACACGACTTGTCTAAGCCAACAATACCTACGTCTTTGTTTTTAGACTGTACGAAAGCAGAAGAACTACTAGGGTGGACGCCACAAATCTCTATAGAGAAGGGCATCCAGAAAACTTTAAAGTGGTATAAAGAAAATATGATGAGCACACAAGATGAGTAAAAAAAGCGCACTAATAACAGGAATAACTGGTATGGTCGGCTCTCATCTTGCCGATTATCTACTGGATAATACTGACTGGGAAATTCATGGTTTTTTGAGATGGGATGATAGACTAGATAATTTAGAACATCTCATTCCACTGATCAACAGCAACAAAAGAATTAAATTGTTTTATGGAGACTTGAATGACTTAAGTTCTTTACTGACATTGATAAACAAATCTGATCCAAATTATGTTTTTCATTTGGCTGCTCAAAGTTATCCGCGCACAAGCTTTGACGCCCCTCTTGAAACATTGGAGACAAATATACTAGGAACAGCTAAGTTATTAGATGCAATTCGAACATTAAACAAAAATCCAATAATCCATGTTTGCGCCTCTTCGGAGGTATTTGGCAGAGTCTCCAAAGAACTCTTACCAATACATGAAGATGTTACATTTCATCCTGCTTCGCCCTATGCTATTTCAAAAGTCGGAACTGATTTAATAGGAAGATTCTATGCAGAAGCCTATGGGCTAACTGTAATGACTACTCGCATGTTTACTCATACCGGACCCCGGCGGGGAGATGTGTTTGCGGAATCCACTTTTGCTAAACAAATCGCTTTAATAGAACAAGGTTTGTTGTCACCCACGGTTCAGGTTGGAAATTTAAATTCAATGAGAACTTGGTCTGATGTAAGAGATGCAGTTAGAGCCTACTATATGCTGGTCACTATAAACCCAATTGCGGGAGAATATTACAATATTGGGGGCACCCATTCTTGTACCGTTGAAAAGATGCTACAACATTTAATAGGATTGTCTACTGTAAAAGATATCAAAATTGAAACAGATTCAGACAGACTACGCCCCATCGATGCAGATCTGCAAATACCTGATACAACAAAATTTACAAATCATACTGGCTGGAGCCCTGAAATCCCATTCGAAACAACAATGCAGGATTTATTGGATTATTGGAGACACCAAGTTGCTAGCGGGAGATTGTATCTTAAAAGGTAGCTTATGAGAAAAAAACATATTCTTATAATTGGTGAAAGTTGTCGAGATGTTTTTAATTATGGCACATGTGCAAGATTATGTCCCGAACAGCCGGTGCCTATTTTTAAATCAAAAAAAACTATCGAAAATGCCGGAATGGCTTTGAATGTTTATAACAATATTGTCACTTTAGGTATTGATGCAGACATTATAACTAATAAGAATTGGTCTACAATTACCAAAACTAGATTTATTGACTCTTCATCAAATCATATGTTTATGAGGCTCGATGTAAATGACGATGAATACATAAAATACGATACTAAAACAATTGATTACGATAAATACGATGCGATTATTGTATCAGATTATAATAAAGGGTTTATATCTGAACAACAAATAGAACAAATATCATTGAATCATAGTTGTGTTTTTTTAGATACAAAGAAATATTTGGGATCTTGGTGTGAAAATGTCACATTTATTAAAATAAATGAGCAAGAATATCTACGAAATAAGCATTTTATATTAGATAGAGTTATTGATAAAACAATAATCACGTTAGGTTCAAAAGGCGCTAGTTTAAACGAGGTTATATATCCGGTTCCAAAAGTAGAAATCCGAGATGTCGCAGGAGCCGGGGACTCTTTTATCGCAGGTTTAGTTGTTAAATACATTGAGCACAATAATATAATTGAATCAATAGAATTCGCAAATGATTGTGCAACAAAAGTTGTTCAGAAAAGAGGTGTTAGCGTGATATGACAATAGTTTGGACAAACGGGTGTTTTGATATTTTACATAGAGGTCATATTGAACTATTTAAATATGCAAAATCTTTGGGTAACAAACTAATTGTAGGTATCGATTCTGATGCGAAAGTAAAACAAGACAAAGGCAGTGAGCGCCCAATAAACTGTGTTAAAGACAGAAAATTTATATTAGAATCGATAAGCTATGTTGATGAAGTGTTAATTTTTGACTCAACGCAAGAACTAGAAAATTTGATTAAACAAACAAAACCAGATATAATGGTAATAGGTTCCGACTGGAAAAATAAAACAGTTATTGGTCGAAAGTACGCAACAAACTTATTATTTTTTGATAGAGTCGGAAACTATTCAACTACAGATATATTAAAACAAAAGGAGATATAATGTCTGATACTAAAAAATTTAAACTCTCAAACCAAGCCGTAGCATCCTTGATGCTGGTATTGCAAAGGTCGCTACTGGAGCAAAGTGATATTGTGCCAGTTTTAGAGGCTTGGGAGCTTGTAGATACTCCAAACGGCTTAGTGGTGGGAAACCCTCCAGTTATACACAGTGATAATATCGAGGAGGATTCAGAGGAAAGTGCTGTATTTGATGCCTGGGTCGATGCAGTTGGTGATAAAGGATCTTGGCAACGTTAGTAACAATGCCAAAATATGTTTATCAATGTTTGGACTGCGAAGCACTATTTGAAGTTGTCCATTCGTTTAAAGAGATGATCGAGACGTGCTCGCAATTAAGTGAGCGCTGTGAGTGTGATCCACAGAGCAAGGTTATACGTATCCCCCAAAATATTAATTTCATGAACAAACAAGAGAAAAAGGCTCGCGTAGGACAAGTTGTTGATGAATTTATTAAGAACACCAAAGAAGAAGTGAAGTCTTACAAAAAAGAGGTAATAGATTGGAATCCGAAAAAATAGAATTAATAATTATCATATCATTGATTGCTTCATTGATTGTGAATGGTTTATTGATATGGTATGCAGCTAAAGTATTACAAAAACTTTCTTATACGTATGACAACATAGGCGCATTGCAGGATATTAACAGTCATTTTATAGAACATCTGGAATCTGTACATGAAATGGAAATGTATTATGGTGACGAAACGCTTGGCGGCTTAATACAGCATTCACGGCTTGTTGTTGAACAATATGAAAGTTTTAATGAAATATTGACAGATTTAGAAGATGGAACTATAAGCATGCAAGAAGATACAGTAGAAGAAACACAAGAGGAAATAGATGCCGAGAAAGAGATCAGGTAAACATTATTTTACCAAGGACCATGAAAATGCAATAATTCAATATGTTGCTACAGACGATCAGAGACTAAGAACTCAACTATACGTTGAGTATATTGGACCCGCCTTTAACGAGATGGTTGACAAGATTGTTTATACATACAAGTTTACAAACTTGCCCAATATTGATTCATTAAAAGATGAATGCAAAGTTTGGCTAACGACCATATTGGATAAATATGATTCCAATAAGGGCTCTAAAGCTTTTTCGTATTTTAGTGTGATTACTAAAAACTGGTTTATCCACAAAGTCAAAAAGAATGCAAAAAGAGCACGAACTGAAGTGTTATATGATGAACTACCGAAGGATATAGAAAGCGAGCGTCTTGTAACTACTAACCAATATCACAGGCAAAGAGAGGAAAAAGAATTTTGGATGTCACTCTGGGTTGAAATTGATAATTGGGATACTGGCAATTTAAAAGAAAATGAACAAAAGGTTTTAGAGGCTGTAAAAATACTTTTGAACTCTATTGACGAAGATGAAATGATATATAACAAAAAGGCTATATACCTCTATCTTAGAGAACTGACCGGGCTAAATACGAAACAGGTTGTCAATAACTTAAATAAATTGCGAATTAGATATCGCATATTTAAGAAAAATTGGGTAAACGGAAAAATATAATACTTGCGGCTTCTAATTACTGTGGAGCGCAAATATTATGAAAAAAATAGACAACTACCTTGAAGAAACGATTGATAATATACGTAAAGATCGTGAAATAACGAAAGAACTACTCAATGATCTAATCGTATACTTAAGCGCAGATGAAGCGCGACATAGAGAAGTTGGTCAAGTTGCCGCCAAATACGTTGAAACTTTGCAGCGGTCAAACGAACAACTAGTTAAGATTGTAACATTGTTGCAAAAGAAACAAAGCGGAAGCGTATCTTTATCCGACGTAGACAAGACAGAAATCTTCGATCTGCTCAGCGGAGACGAATCCAAGTGAAGAAGCGTAGTAGTCTAATAGAAGCGGCATTGAACGCCGATACTTCACAAGTTTACGGCAGTAACCAAAACTATAGCCCAAATGACGTTTCTGCCAAAACAGCGGCGCAAGACCAGCTTACTCAAGAATTTGTTAAACAAGCCTTTGCTCAAAACGGGATTGGCTTTAAAGCATTTCTTTTGGCTTATGAAAATCAAGGTCTAAACCCCGCAACTTCAGGTAACGAAAAGCCCGGTGAATCGGCAGAGAAAGCCTCACCTCTAGAGGGGCTTAAAGGAAAGTTAGGGAGTGCGCTTGAAGGGCTTTTTGGTGGGGATGACACGCCAACAACTCCACAAAAGGCTTTAACTCAAATTAACTTTTTAAATAATGTCAAAGCAAGAGTATGGATCCCCACTTTAGACATCGATGTTCCCAAACCACGTATATATAAAGCTGCAAACGGTAGCGCAGCAATACAAGATTTTCAATTATATCAAATTTGCAATATTACCGATGAAGACTTGTTACAGTCGTTACCTTCTCCTGGTTCCCTTATTATGGTTGATTATGAAAATCGACAAATGAGAGCGGGACTTACTTTAGTGCATCCCATATGCACCGAGGCTACCTTTGCTCGCCTTATCATGGCAGAATTTGGTGGCGATGAGGTCGATATTGAAGACTACTTTGAGAGCGTGGAAGCAGCAGAAGCCGCTTTTGATACTCCCAAAGGAGATCCGCCCGCCCCCGGCAATTCTGAACAATTATTAACGATTGATAAGGATAAGATATATCCATATAACTCTGATATTACAGAATATGATATAATAGTATTTTATCCTGGGCTCGACCAGGGAAAAAACACTGGACAAAGACAGGCAACAATATTGACCGCAATAGAGAAGCATATCCAGCGCGACCTCCCTTCTGATAAATTATTTATTGTACCCCATAAAGCCTGGAAAGACTATGGACAAGTTGCTAAGAGCATTGACAGTTTTAAGGAGCAATATGGCGTTACAATTAGAAGCATTAGCCTTGGCTTTTGGAGCGGAGGAGCCCAAGGGGGCTCCTCCGCGCTAAATTCAGGAACTCAGTTTACTAAAGTAGTTGCCGCCGATCCGTGGGCAGCAGGCGGCCTCGTGGGGCTTAATGCGTCTAGATGGAATCCAGCGTCATTAGTTATGTTTTATAGATACGAAAATTGGTCACCCCGCCAAGACCCTGGCGACTTGACAAGATACACGGATGCCATTGCATCAGCAGGTGGCACTTTAGAAGAATATCCTAAAGCCCCATATACTGGAAACACTAATTACAATCATTATGATATCATGGTGCATGCGCTCAAGGAATTAACATAATGGCAAAGAGACGTGCAAATAGTCTGATAGAGGAAGCATTAAACTACGACTCTGCACAAGTTTATGAGGAGCACTCCAACTATGGTTCAGGCGACGTTAGCACGCGGACAGCGTTGCAAAACCAAATTACTAAAGAAACTGCCCCACAAGCTTTCACACAAAACGGGATTGGCTTTAAAGCATTTATTTTAGCTTATGAAAATCAGGGGATACATGCCGCTGTAACTTCAGGTAACGAAAAGCCCGGTGAATCGGCAGAGAAAGCCTCGCCTCTTGATGGGCTTAAAGGAAAGTTAGGGAGCGTGCTTGAAGGGCTTTTTGGTGGGGATGACACGCCATCAACGCCTCAAAAAGCCTTGACTCAAATTAATTTTCTAAACAATGTCAAAGCAAAAGTATGGATCCCCACTTTAGACATTGATGTCCCACAACCAGTAATATATGACGCCGGTAATCAGGGCACAGCAATAAAAGATTTTCAATTATATCAAACTTGCAATATTGTTGATGAACGATTGTTACAGTCTCTTCCACCACCGGGATCCTTAGTTGTAGTTGATTATGAAAATCGACAAACGAAAACGGGACTTACTTTAAAGTATGTTATATGCACGGAAGCTACTTTTATCCGTCTTATTATGGCAGAATTTAAGGGCGCACTGGACCTATCCGAATTAGAAGCTTATTTTAAGAAAATAAAAGATATCGATGTCGCTTTTGACATCCCAGCAGGAGATCCAGTCAAACCACCCCCGCCGAAAGCTGCTGCCTTCGCCGCCGAAGAAATTCTGGAATTGGCACAAAATTATGATGAGGACGCCACAATTCCAAACCACGCAGTTCACAGTTCCAGCCGCCAGCATGCGACGGGTCTTAGTCTCGCTCATCATGAATTTGTGCCTTATATAAAAGCATTTATGTTCCAAGCCTGGAAAGACCATGGGCTAACTGTGCACATAAATCAAACATATCGTACACCCGAGGAACACGACATCTTGGCGGCAGACTGGGGCACAGACGCGAACCCAGGTCCGCGTGCACGTACCGTGGCTGCACCCTCTAAAACCAGCTATCATCTCGCTGGTATGGCGATAGACGTTAAGGTGAAGAAGGGTGATTCTGACTGGATCCCAACAAAGTCGGACGCTGCTGGATACCATAAACAATTATGGGAAGCTTCCGGCGCACCCACCGCTGGGCAACAAGCTGGCCTGCGCTGGGGAGGAAGTTACAAAGACCTAGTACACTTTGATTACGGATTGCAATTTTCTGCTAGCAGGAAGAACCAATTACTTAAAAATTACCCCCAGGGAGGTATAGAACGAAACCGGGCACCCCTCGAACAGATAGTTTAATCTAAAATAGAATATGTCACAAATACCAAAATTAAGAAGACCATCCTTGACACCAAAAGTTTTTGCCGTTGGTGTTGTGCAAAGCGAAGGACCAAGCGCAGGGGGTATATCACCAGCGGATCTTAACGGCTACGAAGTCATAGACGGCACTTATGTCCTATATTATAAGGGGGGCAGAATTGGCACAGCATATGGACTAGTCGAGATCGATGGCAAAAGCATTATAAAAGAAATTGCTGGCTATCTGATTGCAATGATAGAAGCGGCAGATAAAGATGGCATCGAGCTACGTGTTACCAGCGGGTTTCGCACGATGCAAGAGCAACAAACACTATTTAATCAAAATCAGGGCTCAAACTCAATATTAGTTTCTAAGCCGGGATACTCTACTCATCAAACTGGCATTGCTGTAGATTTCAGTATTTACGATAAACAAGGCAGAGTTTACGAATGGCTTGTGAAAAATGCTTATCGATTTGGGTTTATTAGAACCATTTCAAATGAAAGATGGCATTGGGAATATTGGGGAGACTGGACAGACCAGATTAAACCAGATTGGGTTGGAGGATCCCGCAAGGGAACAAACAGGCTAAAGCACAAACAATTATCTATGTTTTCCAAAGTTCCAAGGATTCACAGTTGTGGAGATAGAAAATTCGGTGGTAATTTCGTGATGCGCGAGTCTGATTGGTGGACCTCCCACGGCGCTTCTGGAAAACACACAGATGCATTGACCAATGGTGCCACCAATTCTTGGATTGGATTCTCTGGAGAATTCTTACCTGTTAAATTTGATCGCGAAAGCCTTCATTGGGACAAGCGAAAGTTTTAAATTTTAACTAATTACTATTATGGGCGACAAATTAAACAATATAGATCCAGAGTGGCCACCTGTAAGTTATGCAGAAGAGCACGATCCATCATACCAATCCGGTGAGGCTGGAAGAGGTCTGTTTTGTGAGGAAATTCTTGAACCTCTCCCTCAAAGAATTAATGCACTTGGTGATACAGTAACTAAAAATGGTAATGCCTGGATAGTTCTTGGCAGAGACAGACCCGGATCTCGTAGTTCGGGATACGGCGGCAGCGGCGCAACGCAAGCAAGCGCAATAGATTTATGTGTAGGAATGGGCACTGGCAAAGCCAATGAATATGTGGATCCGAATTTTAAAGGCGATGCCGCTCGTATATACATTTCTCAAAGATGCGATATCGATAATGCCTTTAAAATTAAACCAGCGGTCCCAGAATGGGGTTCGATGGATGCTGGCACAGCGACTGGCAAATCTGATATTGGATATCCTGAAAATCAATCGGCAATTGGTATCAAAGCAGATTCAGTCCGTGTTATTGGGACAAACGGTATTAAACTTATAACCAGACCACAGAACCAAGGTACTCGCGGTGGACCTGCGGGATTTGCCGGTATTGAATTGATTGCTGGAAACTCCGAGAAAGAATTACAATATATGGTTAGAGGCGATAATTTGGTTGACTGCTTAACTGCACTAGAAGAAAGAATTGCAAAAGTTATGTCCCTGGTGTTTAATTTTCTTACTGCACAGATGGAAGCCAACACAGCGCTGGCATCGCATATTCATACTGGAACCGGCATGGGCGCAAACCTCGGTGGTCCCGTTCTTTCGACGGTGACAGTGTTCCCATCGCCCAATGGTGCTCCTGGGTGCCTTAATGCAATAATGAACGAAGCAGAGGGTATAATGGACGACTTTTCTGAAAGGGCAAATTTAAATATCAACTGGCACCAAAGATACTTATCACAGATGAGCAGTAAATATATTCTAAGCAACTACAATAAGGTAAACTAAATGCTTGACAATTGGCGAGAGCATGATGAATGTAGTCCATGGCTTGAGGAAGGCAACTATTATATTGTAGTTGAATCTGAGCACCAAACCCCAGGAAATGATACTGAACGTGGTTACCGGCTTGCGGATGCAAAACTCAAGGGTGTTGGTAAATTATTACAATTTTATGGGAAAGAAATACCCGAATTCCTCTCACTACAAGCCATAGCACTTGGGGCACAAGTAGAAGACTATTTTGTAAGTTTTAAACCATTTGTCTTAATGAAGGTGTTGGTCAGGGTGCCCCGAACTCTTCTTGATGAAATATCCGACGATCTCAGTGCCTGTGATTTTACCAGACCAGAAGAAGGTTATTTAGAGGCTTCCATATCAATTTACACATATGCGAGACAAATAGATTTTGTTGTTGGCATTATTGAATCATATATTCCGGCTCTTGTGAGATCGTCTAAGTTTATCTCAAATATTAATATTCTCGCTGAACTAAAAAGATTGCGTCAAGCCAGTAGCGTAATTAACAGATATTTGAATAGAAACAATATTATACAAATTCGTCCCGATTTTGAGGCTTGTGACCCTGAAGTTGATAAACAATTGATAATTGGATACAATAATGAATACAAAGGGATATATGCGTTAATCGAAAACGAACAACACACGATAGGATATGATTGTTTTGTAAACAATGACACAATAAATCATTTAACGACTGCCAATTATTTGATAAATCTTGACACTATGCAAGAAATGTTGTCACAAAGAGATGTTAACACTTTTGATATCTTTGCATTTTTAACGCGCTTTACATTGCCAACTCCAGTGCTACGAGACAAAGAGAAGCAGACTGATGGACTTTCTTTATATACAGATAAGGGAGTTAGCTTTGGTTTTGCCGATTTAGCAAAAATAATATCACTTGATTTGGATATTAATCTTTGTAAATCCGATGAAGAAATAGCTGACGAAAATAACTATTTGCTCGATCCCGAAACAAGACGCAATGTGCTGGAATCGATGAAACAAATTGAGAAACTTAAAGGTGACTACGCAGCATCATCCGAAAATGTTCAGAAACTAAGAACAAAGTTTAAGTCTCTCGCTATTGGAGGCGATGTGCCCTACCCGGTGATTGAACCGGCAAATATGCGACAGGTAGACAGATTAAACAAGACCCTCGGACCAACAGAGCCAACTTTCCCGATAGGTGTTTATATAGACGAGGAAGGAACTTTCTTTCATGATATCGAAGACCTGGAGACGACCTCCTTTGCCCAAGCCACACGCATTGTTATTAACGAGCCATATAACCCCGATGCCCCGCCTGGAACAACTGGCATCCTCAACCCGATACAACCATATGAACTCGTTATATGGAGAGAACGACTTAATTCATATCTTGCCGCCCAACCCGGCGGCTCCGAAGATCCTCTAAAAAGGGCATTGAAAGAATTATATGGCGATGTTCTGAGCAAAATTGATATTGCCTGCATGGTTAACGATGCACTACAATGTTATGTTGATAGAACCGTAGCATTAGCTGGAGAAGCAATTGTTGATGGTGACGAAGAATTAGGACAACTCATTAATACCTCTATTTCACTGGGGAACATGGTCAATGCTAGGTGTGAATTTGAAAAATGCAATGGAAGTCCAGATATAGATCTTTCAATCGGATTTCCGATATTCCAGGGAATACAAATACCAGATAATTTTCCAACTTTTGATTTCCTGGCAGAGACTATTGACATCGCTATAACTCGACTATATGCTGCACTAGTAAAAGCCTTATCCTCTATAGTAATCCGCATTTTACAAAATTCTTGTGAAGTTATATTTGATGATGCTTTGGGGGAGGGTACCGGCGCAGCATCCATTAAAGAGGGTTTCCAAGACTGGCTTGGAGAAAGCATCGGGGTAAGCTTCGAAGATTTAAATGATCCACAAGCATGGGGAGACGCACTAACATCTGCTGGCGGCACCGGATTCATTGGGGCTGTGGGTGGCATGATCGCTCGCGGTATTTCATCTGGATTAGCTGTATATGAGGATACTGGTGTAGCTCTTAACTTACCAAATTCAGAAAAGGGCTGGGTTGTCGAAGAAGTCCTCGTATCGCCCGAGGCAATTGTTGGATTTTTGAACAGTCTAAAGGTTGCCTCCAACGGTGTCATCGCAGTAACAACTCTCCCGGAACAAATATCGCTATATCAAGGGACGGCTTCAGACGAAACACTAACGGTAGCACATAAATGTCTTATTATGAGAGATCCAGACTTCGGATCTTTATTCAAAGATAAATATGAGTTTGCTGATATGCTTTCAGCCATGGGTAGAATGGTAAAGCCTGAGCTTCTAGAATATGCCGCCGCCACCGCTAAATCGCCACCCATGGATTTTTGTCACTTGGGAGACGGCTCAGAGGCGAGAATTCTAAGACAATCTCTCCTATCAGAAAAAGAGCCAGCACTTTCCATAGACGAGATGAATGCAATTATCGACAAGGAACTCAATTACAATACAGAAAAAATTCGTGAGTTAAACTCTTTACTGCAAAAAATCATGAATGGTGCTATCGCACCCTCTTTCCCGTCTTTATTTGGCAAAAGCGATTCTCTAATACCGGAGTTACCACCTGCTATGCAAAAAGTTGCAGCACTAGCCATTCAGGGTCCGCTTGGCTATATAATGAATAGTTTTAATCAGGAGGTATCCTTCTATTCCCGTATTTATGAATCATTGTATGATGATCCTGATGACTCCAAACTCACTGCGCCTCAGTATAAACCCAATATTATTTTTGAAGACTTTACTATAAGAGCCCCTTCATCTGGATATGTATCGGATCCAGACTCTTCCCCAAGAACCGCCGCAGGCTTTATTATTGGATACAAGGAGCCCTCTGTCTTAAATGCGTATGCCTCTGAAACAAAGGAAGAATCGTTTGGTCCATATACCTTCGGAAAAAATCCTGATGTTCAGGGTACCCCTCTTGATGGTGTTATACCATTCGGATTTGTCATCGATGATGGTACATTATTCGCTCATTCGTGGAATAAAAATAGCGATCCCGATGATCTTACAGCATTCATGCAGATGGCCAACGACACGGGCTTTGGCACATCAGTTCCTCCACCAGTAATTCGGAAAATCAACTACAAGAAACATGATATGTTGCACCAGTCCGATTACGAAAGCTATCTCACGAACGGGGGCAACAAGTGGGACGGCTGGGACCAAAACCTAGGAAGTTTGAACTCTGCTCAACGATGGTGGGTGCCCATGAAGTGGATGAATCATATTAATGCTATAGCGGATAACCTGGACGAAGACGACCCTATTCACCACACAGATTTCGGGTACTCCCCGCGTTCAGGGGGTATTGGGATGAACGATGCCTACGTAGGCGATGGAAACCCCAACGTGCACTGGAGTGCCGAGGTATGGCGATCTGGAAAACAAATCAAGGTCGGGATAAATAGAACGGAAATCTCCGAACAGACGGGGCTCCAGTCCCTCGCCCGCGATTCTAATTTCACGGAAAAGATAGTTAAATTTATAGTTCACCGCGACAACTACGATGTAATAGATTATTGGGAGCCAGCATATAGCATTGAATCCGACCTTGTACTCTTGGGAAGAAAGGTTACCGGGAACAGCATCGACAGAACCCGATTTTCTACAGGGCTGCCCGTTTTCAAGTTTGATACATTATTAGACAACCTCTCCACCTTGCCGATGCCATGGGCACAGGATAGTCAACGTGCCATGATCCGGCAATCTTTCTTTAATCAGCTATCACCATGGAGTAGTTCAGGCGCAGGAAACGAGGTCATGGGTAATATACTAGAAAATATAGTTACGCAATTCGCAGCACATATTGCACAAAGTAATTATTTTACGGACATGAATATTACTGTAGATGACATCAACAAGGAGACTAAAGACTATCAATCACCATATGATGATATAAATCTTGTCTATCCCCAGAGTGACGTTCTCGGATATGAGGACTTTAAAACTTTTGGATCGGACTTATCACAAAAAATACTTGCGTTAACGTTGGAAGCCAAATCGCAGCAAAGCGCCTCTATCGAAGGTGCCCCCTCTACAAAAGAAGAAGTATATTGTGATACGCTAACCGCTGGACGCAGGGCTGCTGCAATCGTAAGCACTATGTTTATGATCCGTCTTCATATCATTGAACAGGCAATGATCTCTATTCAAGTTTTTGACAGCTTTGATACGAGATTTATGGATAGTGATGTGTTTGTGTCTTCTGTGTCGAATCGTATGAAAAAGGATTTAGAACACTATTCAGATGCTTTCGATTTGACCGTATCGGATGAGTACCACCCTGTTTTACAAAATATAATAGCAAATAGCGCAGTAAAATATTATGAAGTACAAAATATTGCAGGCGCTTCAGACTTAGTTTTCGATCCAGATCGTCCTGCTTTTGCATTAAAAGCGCTTATTCTAGAAGAAATTGGTAGAATACGCCCGACCATACCCAGCGCTTTAAATCTTAGCAATCAGGGTAGTGGTGCAAGATCCTGGGATGAGTATTTAACGAATGAGATAATTGGAGTAATTAAAAAAGGGGAAAGTAGCCTTGATGGTTCTCCCATCTTAAAACCAACCACCTCCGCGCCCTACCTTGTGTTTGTAGAAGCCCTCGCCCCGGCAGTCGATAGTCCAGACTCGCTCCGCCGCGATCCCATTTATAGTTTTAGTTTAAGGGTCTGGTACCAGCCCCCGGATCCAGAAGCGACACGGGGGGAAAAAACACTAATATTAGTCGAATGTGAACAAGAAGGTGTCCCCACCGAAGCCGAAGAAGAAGCAATATACGAGAACCTTAGACAACAAATGTGGCAGTTACCGGAATATAAAGATCTTTTTTATTCTTTATTGCCCTTGAGCGATATCATAGCGTCTTTGTCATTATATGAATATGCAGCATTATCAGATCCTGCCGTATTTGAGGATACGTATGCGGGCGTTAATCTCCCTGATATGTTTGCCAGGACAAAGATAGCAATATTGCAATCACTCGCCAGTTCCGTTTACGGACAAGGAAAGATAGACTATAGCGATCCGTTTCTTAAAAAAGCTGGCATATCTATGGTGTAGAACTTCTAATATAAAACTACTTATAATATTGGAGGATAATTAGATAATGTCAGGCAGATCGCCAAAGCTACCTTTAAGTAGAGATTCCCAGGATGGATATACTTTAAACAAGACATTCCGAGAAGTGGCTCGACAAAATTTAAAAATGGTAATTCTAACTTCCCCTGGAGAAAGAATTATGATTCCCGAATTTGGAGTTGGCATAAGACAATATTTGTTTGAAAATGCAACCGACGAAGCCTTTTTAACATTACGAGGTCGAATTTTTGAACAAGCTAGAAAATATTTGCCATATATTACAATAAACTCTGTAAACTTTCAACAAGAAAATTCTATTGATATAGGCTCATCAATGGAGCCATCTTCGTCATCTAACTATCTTAATATAATAATAAACTACTCAATATACGGGTTTGATTCGGAAACACTTATTATTAATTTGTAATCGTAATAATTAATAAAAGGGATATTTTATGGCGCTAAAAAGAGACAATGTAAAAGTAAATTATTTAAGTAGAGACTTCCAAGCTATCAAGGCGGATCTGATAGATTACGCAAAACGATACTACCCAGACACTTTTCAAGATTTTTCAGATGCAGGCTTCGGTGCTCTTATGTTGGATGCCACTTCCTACATAGGAGATATGCTATCGTTTTATTTAGATTATCAAGCAAATGAAAGCTTCCTTGCCACAGCTATAGAATATGAAAATGTCCTTAAGCACGCTGCAACGATGGGATATGCTCACCAGGGAGCGAGAGCCACGTATGGGCACGTTACTGTATATGTTTTAGTACCCGTAGCTTCAAGCGGAACTGGTCCTGATACAGACTATATGCCAATTTTGAAAGCGGGCTCAACCTTTATTGCCAACAATGGTGCACAGTTTGCATTGTTAGAAGATATTAATTTTGCCGATGGTGCAAACGAGGTAGTCACCGCAAAAACAAATAGTTCAACCGGAGATCCAACATATTTTGCTATTAAAGCATCTGGTCCCATCGTCTCCGGGGTAAATAGAGTGAAATTATTTGAAAATATTGGCGATTTTGTTAAATTTAGAAGACTGACAATACCGGGCAACAACGTAACAGAAATTATTTCGGTGATTGACGGCTACGGTCATGGTTATTTTGAGGTTGAAAATCTAGCGCAAAACGTCATTTACGTGCCCATTACAAACAATGACACAACTACCAATGTTCAGGCTCCAAACATTCTCAAGCCAGTGATCGTCCCCCGAAGATACAGGGTTGAAAAACACAGATTTGGAACAGATATTGTATTCGGATATGGTTCCGATTCTGAACTGTCAAGCACATCTCTTGCAAACGCTAGAGATATTGTATTAGATTTACATTCCAAAACATATGTTACAGATAGCGCCCTCGACCCCTCGGTTCTTATTAAGACTGACAAATTTGGTATTGGACCTTCTAACACGGAGATCCGAGTTGTGTATCGTGCCAACACTGCGGAACTTTCCAATGCCGCTGCTAAAACAGTCACACAACTTGGAAGCATAAATTTGGTCTTTGCCAATAGAACCACTCTTGTTGATACGACAATGCAGACTGTTAGAAATTCACTTGAAGCGACCAACGAAAAACCAATACAAGGCGATATTACGCCACCGAACATTGAAGAACTGAGAGAGCTTGTCCAAGGTGTATATTCGGCGCAAAACAGGGTTGTTACCGCCGAGGACTATAAAGCGTTTATTTACTCAATGCCGCCTAGATTTGGGGGCGTTGATAAGTGCACAGTAATGCAAGATCGAGACTCTAATTTAAGAAATATTAATATATATGTTATATCCCGGTCAGCTACTGGATATTTGGAAACAACCAATGAAGTCATTAAGCAAAATATTAAAACATATATTTCTTCAAAAAGGATGATAAACGATTCTGTGGACATCTTAGACGCAAAGATTGTTAATCTGGGGATAAATTTTGAGATTATAGCACGCACAGGAGCAAACAAAGCCGCTGTATTAGCGAGTTGCACCGCAGCACTACGAAGATATTTTGATAGGCTATATGATATAGGAGAAGACCTGTCTACATCCGATATATATCGTCTTTTAAATTCTGTTACAGGCGTCGTGGATACGATGAGCGTGTCTGTGGTTCAAAAAGCTGGAGTTGGATATTCCACCATAAGCTTTGATGTTAAATCTCGAACAACTACAGATGGAAGATTTGTTAAAGCCCCCAAAAATGTAATTTTTGAAGTCAAATTTCCTAACGCAGACATTCAGGGGACAGCTATATAATGGGCATTAAAAGATATACAGCTATTGCAGATACGACAATTACAAACGCCTATAAGTCCAATTTGACTGCGCGGGGAACTGGCTCTAATATGGGTCTATCCGATTCTCTTGAGGTGTTTAAAATTTATGGACAACAGGATTCAGGATCCAGCGAGCTTTCAAGAATTCTGGTTAAATTTAATGTAACTGGAAGTAGCTCGCTAAAGACAGATCGCACCAATGGTGTAATACCCGCCAGTGGAAGTGTTAGTTTTTATCTTCGCATGTTTAATGCCAAGCATCCCTTTACAGTGCCTAGAGACTCTAATGTTCTTATTGCAGCAGTATCCCGTTCTTGGACAGAAGGTACCGGGCTTGATATGGAATCATATTCTGACAGTGGAAGTGCTAATTGGAATTCTGCATATAGCTCATCTGCTGGGGTAACTAATTGGACCACTGCTGGAGGCGACTATCACGCAGAACCCAGGCTTACTGCTTCTTTTGACGTTGGAACAGAAGATATTAATATTGATGTTACTGATATAGTAGAACAGTGGATTTCTGGATCTGGGGACGGTGGGACGCTACAATCTGGTGATGGACCAAACGGTGGAAAAGAAAATTATGGTTTAGGAATTTTTCTATTAAATGAAACCGCAACTTCATCATCTTACACAAAGAAGTTTTATGCCAGAGGCTCAGAGTATTTTTTCAAAAAACCTATAATTGAAGCTCGATGGGACTCTACTAAAAAGGACAATAGAGGTAATTTTTATTATAGTAGCTCTCTAGCGCCAGCCGTAGACAATTTAAACACTTTATATTTATATAATTATGTTCGTGGAAGATTGGTAGACATCCCTGGTCTTGGCAGCGATAATAAGATTCTTGTTAGCCTTTACTCTGGCTCGACAGACAACACAAAAACTTCTGGCTCTGCTCTTGCGTTATCGGCAGGTGGAGGAGTGGTTACTAGTGGGCACTATAATGCTACTGGTAGCAAAGTTTCAACAGGTATTTATTCATGCTCCTTGGCATTAACCGCCGCAAACAAGAACAACCACGGATATTATCCTGGTACTAATTTAACAAAAATATTTGATGTTTGGCACTCCAAGAGCAATGGCACAGCGATTGGAAGTGTGGTGCTCCACACAGGAAGTTTTAAACCTGTAGTATTAGATTCGTCGGTTATAAACCCATATCCAAAATATGCTTTTAATATCACCAACTTAAGAGACACGTATTATAGAAGCGAAACAGCCCAGTTTAGACTGTATACAAGAGAAAAAGATTGGAACCCTACAATATATAGCAAAGCAACCAATATCGCACAACTCAACTATCTCGATAGCGCGTCTTTTAAAGTAATCAGAGTAGTTGATGATTCAGACGTAATAGCATTTGGCACCGGCAGCGATAGACATACATATTTATCATATGATCTCTCGGGCAGCTACTTTGATTTAGATATATCTGTTCTACAGGCAGGATATGCTTATGGAATAAAGCTAGGTTTTTACGACACCGTTGTAGGGGCTTGGAATGAATATCCAAATGTGTTTAAATTCAGAGTAGAGGAATAATATGGCAATCAAGGACTTCTTTCGAAGCTCACAAATTATAGCATCCTCTTCTTTAGACTCGATGGATCGGGATATAGAGTCTGCTGAATATATTATTCCATATGTCGAAGATCAGGAAAGGCTTCATCCACATATTGATTTTGGGGATCCTGCAAACTTCGCAAAATATGGGTCTGCTCAAGAATATTATGATCAATCACTAAAATATATTTATGGTGAATATCCATATGATGGATCTCTCAAAGAAAAATTTGAATGGAGAAATAATTCTACACTTTTAGATCTTTATATTTTTGATAACCGTTATCCCAAATCCACAGGATATGCGATTTTCTCACCTGATGGCTGGGGTACTCTACAGGGCAGTATCGTTAAGGGATATGGCGCACCCGCCTCTTCTGACTATGAATACGTAAACTTTCAAGGGGGACCGACCTCCCCTTATGGCGCATCTCTCGGGACAGCTTCGTTATCAAACGTATTTGATTCAAAAGCAAATATTTGGGACACCGATGTTACAGGCTCTGGCACCAGAGAATCAAATCTTAAATTAGACTTAGATGCAGGCGTTACTGTTGAGTTCTGGTTAAAAACGGGTTCTACGAACGGCGCTATTTTCCCCGCCACTCTAACTGAAAAACAAGTTGTTTTCGATCTTTGGAATAATCAAACAGCAAGCAGCACTGATTATGGTCGTTTTAGAATTGAAATAGATGCCAAGGCGGGTGTTAGCCGCGCAGCGGCACCTTTCCGGGTAACATTATTATCTGGTAGTGACCCGACTTCTGGTCCCCGTGGTCTTAGCACATCTTCTTTGGACATTGGTTCTAGTCTAGATCTAAATTCTTTTTCTGATTGGGCTCATTATGCGTTTACTTTAATCAATAGTGGCAGCAATATAACGACGAGGCTTTATGTTAATGGCGATTTAAGCGAGACAATAACTACTGGCTCGAATATTGGTGAAATTGCAAACCCATTACAAGCCAACATTGGTGCATTACTGACCGGCACATTTGATCCCACAACTCTTGCCAATGTCGCCCCAGATCTTGGCTCGGGCAAACTCTCTGGGTCACTTGATGAATTCAGATTCTGGAAGGCAAAAAGAGATTCTGAACAAATCGGCAGATTTTGGTTTACCAGCAACTTAGGCGGCGGCACAAATACAGATTTTGCAAACACTACTCTTGGCGTTTATTACAAATTTAACGAGGGCATCACAACTGACACATCTGTTGATAATACTGTATTAGACTATTCTGGCAGGATCACAAATGGAACATGGACGGGCTATTCCTCAACTTCTCGTAATACTGGATCTGCAATCGTCTCCGCTAGTGTGGGGGTTGAAGACCTAGATCCAATCGTCCGCCCGCAACATTCAAATATTACTAATTTAAGTACCGAATTGGCACTTAGCGGCACCGTATGGGATTATGAAAATAATTCATCGTTTTATTATACGATGCCCTCGTGGATTATTGATGAAGATGAGGGAAATGGCGAAAAGGGTGACTTAAAGAAACTAACTCAAATAATGGGCACCTATTTTGATAATCTACAAATGCAAATCGGAGAACTTTCCAATTTTAACGCCGCATATTACCCCAGCAGTAGCGCTCAAGGCGAATTGTTTAAGCCATATGTGTATGCATCAAGGGCTGTTAAATCTCATGGGTTAGAGGCTCCTGAGCTATTTTCAAATATAGATTTGTTTGAATATTATAGAAACCGTAATGAAGATAAAGAATATGACCAAGATATCCAAACAATTAAGAGTTTTATCTATAACAATATTTACAACAACTTAGCCAACATTTATAAGGCGAAAGGCACTGAAAAAGCTTTTAGAAATCTTACTAATTGCTTTGGTATAGACGAAAACTTGATTCGCTTCAATGCCTATGCAGACAATCAAACATATAAACTTGAAACAAAACGAAGAGCCACATCCTACAAAACCAAAGCAGTAGATTTTAATCATATTGACAGGTTTACGTCAACCGTACACCAGTATGCCGACACTTCCAATGCAAATAGCGTTTCATATATTTCAGGCAGCGCAACAGATAGCAAAACTTTGGAGGATGGATTTTCAACCACACTAGAAGCAGAGATTGTTTTTCCACTAAAACAAAGCGTTCTTAGCGGCAAAAAATGGACACAAGAAGTTAGCTACACCACTGCATCATTATTTGGTATGCATACGGCTATAGCCTCTTCTTCTATGGTCGGAACTGAAACAGATCTAACTTGGAATTCTCCCGATGCTGCCAATTTTCAAGTATATGCTATACGAGACAAAGTAGAGTCCAACGATGCTTATTTTAAATTAACGGCATCAGCAGGTGGCATGATACTTGGCGATGTCGATTTAGATAATGGTATTACAAGTAGCTATTTTAATAATATATATAATAATAGTAAATGGAATTTTGCCGTAAGAGTAAAACCCCATGGATATCCACAGTCGTTTTCCAGTGGAGCACTGGACGGGGCTAATGATTATAGTGTTGAGTTTTATGGTGTAAATTATATTGCCGATAGAAAGATAAACGAATTCGAAGTAACAAAGCCAGTATCTAAGGCTCTGGCAGAGGCATTTTTAACATCGTCAAAGAGAGCATATGTAGGCGCACATCATACTAATTTTACCGGCTCTACTTTACAATATTCCGATGTGAAAGTCACGTCTCTTAGATATTGGTTTGATTATTTAGATAATACTACGATACAAAATCACGCAATCGATCCAAGCAGCTTTGGACCAACAAATCCAAGTAGAGACTCGTTTTTGCTCGAACCAGATTTAATAAGCGTTCAAGTCCCGCAGATTGATACTCTGGCGCTATATTGGGACTTTGACACGGTAACTGGTTCAGATGCAGCAGGACACTTCACTGTTCAAGATGTATCGTCTGGATCTGCAACAGAGACTGGTAGCTATGGCTGGCTAGGAGGCATTGTCAAATATCAACATACTGGTCGTGGGTTTTCATTCCCAGCAAGCTCTACAGCGTCTGTAGAAAATCAATATTTATATGCTGCCAGAACCCAGTTACCAGAGGTGGTGCACGGAGATGATAATATTCGTGTCTTATCGCAAGAAGAAACGGAGATATTCACAAGAGAAACCCGTCCCACCAAAACATATTATGCTTTTGAAAAAAGCATGTATCAAGTTATTTCTGATGAAATTCTTAATTATTTTGCTTCAATTGCAGATTTTAATAACTTAATAGGAGATCCTGTAAATCGATATAGACAAGAGTATAAGGGTCTTAAGTATTTACGTCAGTTTTTCTTCGAGCGAGTTCGCAACGAGCCAGATTTAGATAAATTTATTGATTATTATAAATGGCTTGACTCTACGCTTGAAACTATGTTGATGCAGCTTGTCCCTGCTTCTGCTCAAGTTAGCGATGGAATTGATAATGTTGTAGAAAGCCATATTTTAGAAAGAAACAAATATTGGAGCAAGTTTCCAACACTAGAATTTAATGTCCCAACACCAGAGACTGGCGCACTTGGCATTAACTATCTTCTTTATAATTGGAGGACAGGGCACCGACCTCTATCCGGTTTGCAGTCGGCTAGTTGTTTTTACTGGAAAGAGCGTGCCGAAAGAGATACGGATCCTCTTAATAAAACAAATATCGGTACCGCTCCTGCTGACGCCACTTCTGATAGACGAATGATCTTCAGCGCCTCATATCAGGTGCTTGAAAGATCCTATACAACGCCATACAAATATTCGGTTGAAAAAAACAAAGCTATTCATGGTGGAATAAACTATTCTGAAAATAAGAAAATGCATTTTTATCGCGGCATAAACTTTCCTCATGGACCTATAGACAGTACATGGATCCCGCAAAATGTGCTAGTTGTTTTTAACTATGATATTGATAAGTTTGAAGCTTGTCTTGATGATAACCGAGAACATGGATCTATTCCGCAAGATCAGCCTCATTCTCACCACGGCGAACAGCCAATTCAAAAAAAGAAATATTCTTTTGGCACACACATTGGTCGTGTTACAACGCCATCTGGTACATTTGATGGCGTCAAGGGCGAGATCGCAATGCCATTTAATATCATCAGCGCCTCTCACACAGGCGGGATTACAGTTTATGGTTACAACAAGGAAATACAAAATAGATTTTTATCAAGCTCCCAGTTGGTAAATCTACATAATGATGGCTATGGAGATCTAAATGAGGTGCCAATGCAAGGACCGTTTACGGAACAGTATGTAGGTGGGCATCAGGCAAGACATGTTCGACTTAACTCCCCTAGCAATCCGTCGAAAGCAAAAATAACAATTACAGGTGCCGGGAGTAACAGTCAAGTTATTACAATTACTTCGGCTGATGGGAGGAGTGTAGGATATACAGCAGCCGCATCTGAAAATACTTCTGCTGACCCGCCCGAATTTAAGAACACTGACTCGGTGGCAATGGCTGCTTCCCTCAAAAACTGCATCGAGTCCAAGAACGGACACGATGGCAGAATCTCCGTCACCCTTACCGGTGACGATAAGGTATTAATTCTAACACAAATCGCGCAAGGAACGGATGGCAATACCGCTATTACAGAAAACGTTAGCAATCTCGTTGCTACGGATTTCGCTGGCGGCGTAGACGGCGGACAGCAGACCCCCTTAATTGGAGGTGACGGCAATCCTGCCGCTAATAATTTAGATGGGCAGTATACGCGACCGGAAGCATACAGACTGCTTCTTGGAGGAGGACCACCATGGCCATGGTGTTCGCCTATAGGAGATGGTGCAATAGGAATTACCGGTCCAGACTATGGTGGTCCATATCCCGATCAAGCACGCTATAGGGCGTGGTTTTTTAGAGAAGAAACGGCAAAACGACCAGTTAATATTAGAAATATTCTTCAAACCACATCTTCGGTTGACCTTGTATTATCTGGCACACTGCAACACGGACCAATTGGTAACTATGAAAAAGTATATCAAGTAGTTCAAACTTCTGGTAGAAGTACGAACAATTCTTGGTTTAATGATAACGGAGCCACACTTCCGGCAAAATACACTACTAACCAGCCCAAAACAACCAACCTTCATACTTTAGTTGCTGTTCGCCCTGCCACAGATTGGCTATCTACTTCGATGCGAAGCCGTGGCAATGGCTTTCTTGCTGGCGGCAGTAGCTCGGCAGATCTCGGTAGTGAACAACACCGAAATTATGTTAGATTGTCTAACCTGTATCTTCCACAAGCTGCCGTGAATCATAGTTCTTCGGACGGCTCTATTACAGTTACTCAACTTCCAGATAGAACAACGCAAAACACGGTTTTTGTTGAAAGATTTTCCGCACCAGGAGGACCAGAGGTTAATTCGCTGGGATTCTTGGATATTATGGCAGCAGAAAAATCAGTTTATAATGCATTGCCCTGGAGAAACTTAATGGTACGAGGCTCGGGCTCTGGCGAGGAGGAAGTCGTGATACCTGATTCCGATGAAACGAATCGAGGAACAGTTAGGACAGCGACTATAGGCGTGCGCGATCACTTAAATAAACCCAGAGGGCTTAGAACACTTTTGACTCTCCATGCAGGATGGGGCGGCATTGATGGAACATATGGAATCATTTCCACTGGCGATTATCTGGAATCACCAAGCATGCACAAAGTTAACAGAAATGCATTGCGTAGAGTATCCTCTAGTGTCGGCAGCACCGATTACGACTCTTTACACGAATATGGTACCGGATCGCTATATGACAATTGGTTTGTCCAGCATCCCATTCCTCAAAACGACTTCCAGTACAATTGGATTAGTGCCTCTTTTCTAACAAGCTCGGCACAAGCCGCTACTAATTTTAATGCCGCTGGTCACGCACCGCGATCTGGACTTTCTCCTGTCCTTCGTGGTGCAAGAGGAACAGTAACATTCGCGAATGTGCCCAACAATGATGAAATTATTACAATTGTCTCGACAGACGGTACAAGCAAGGCATATAAGAAAAGACCCTCTGAAAATACCACTGCGGATCCGCCACAGTTTCACGGAGCAACCGCAAAAGCATGTGCTATCTCCCTCAAGGCGTGTATTGAAGCAGCCACTGGGCACAATGGTAAGATTACCGCAGATCTCGGTGGCGACGGACTATTGCTTCTAGAGCAGAGCATTCTTGGAGGTGCCGGTAATCGAACAATCACAGAGAATCTTGCTAATGCAACAGTTACGGGCTTCACTGGTGGGAATGTGGGATTTATTCCAGCCATTGCCTTTCTTTCATCCAGCCAACCGGATTATTCTGGAGCGGTTCATCAAAGACCGACTTCTTTCAACGATCAAGAAGGGATTGGTGTAGATTTTGTTGGTTTGAATACTCTTATTTATGATCCAACGGGCTCTGCTTTTAATATTCTTGGCACTTCTAGTAACACATTTCCTCTATCTCCCATAAATGATGTATCCGACCCAAGAATTTATCGCAACACTGCGATTGCCACCCTTGGGGGTGACGCATTTTTGGCAGCACACCATGAGGGAGGAGCCCCAGTAGCTGAAGGGTGGCTTTCGTTTAATGCACTCATGCTTCATAGAAATGGACCATATGGCTATCCAACTTGGAAACAAATCAGAAATCAAGAGCATTCTTTAGTTCGCCAGATGCGAGCAAAGAATACGATTTCAATTATAGATCCGCAAACAGAAGATGCAGTAGTTCGTTCTGCAAAAGGCTACATGGGTTATAAATGGTTTCCTTCAAAATTCTCATTCTTGGCTGATATTTATGGTAACCAAGATCGTTTTAGGATGACAACGACTGCCTCGGTACTTGCATACCACGAACCAGCGTTAAACTTAAACATGCCAATGACTTTTGAAGCGGACATCGACACGTCGGGAATGTCCGCCACTTTTGGCTCTGCATATCCTTTATTGACGAAGTTACATTACAAAGCGTCTTATTCAAACCAAAAAGAATATTTTGTTAATTCAAAACTTAATGAACATTTGAAACTTGAATCCACAGGAAAAACATCAGGCGATATTCTCATTGGTGGATTTAGAGACGGTCAACTAAATTCACAACTTATAAATCTGAGATATAACGAAACAATACATCCCAGAAGAATAAATGTTTATCGACCACATATCCGCTCACGTACAACATATTTATCAAATTTCTGGAGAAGTCTTCGACAGAACAGATCTGTATATGCTGATTGGGGAGATGGTGGACAACCCAACACCTTTGCGGGTACTAATCTTACCGCTTCGTGGATAAATTCACAAGGTATTGCGGTACCCACCTCAAGCATGTGGCCACTTGATGCAAGGAGAGATTTCGCTCCTACCGGCTCTGTCCCAACAGATGGCATACCCCTTGTTTCCAGCTACCAAGTGGGGACCAAAAATCCAAAGGTTTATGTTGCTTCTGGATCGATTGGGACTGCCCGAGGGTCGATGTATCCATTAGGGGGAGGCGCAGAAGGCGAACTTCAAAATAGTTTGACAACGGTGCACACCGCCATGACACCGGGTTGTAACACCTTTGCCTGGGGCGCAGGCTACGATGCAACTATAAATCCCAATCGCTATTTTATTTCGGCATCTGCATTATATAATAGAAAGCATACTATAGTAACCGGATCCAGTATCCTTCCTTGGTCCTCGGCATTTGGTCCGAGAGGCTGGGCATCAACCAGACTATCCCCCTCGAAGGTGGTCCCTTTTGCTGGTGACGCTCCATGGGATGCAGGTACGCAGCTTGGTCGGGAACCGTTTTATGATTCTTATGCAGATTATACTCAGCAAATGAAGCGATATGGCAAAGAATACTCTATTTTGCCAGAATATAGAATGAGCGATAGAATCGAAGATTATTTACTTAATAATGTTGATCCTTTTAACGATACAGCACTTTTCAGTTTAACAGGTGCGCTGAGCAATACTACATCTAGCAAAGAAACTGATTTTTATAAAGTCTATAGTCACACTGATTTTATGAGATATTTTGGCGTGGTGCAGGCTACATCTACAGAATTAAATGCTGAGCCAATCGAACTCTCTCTTTCTTGTCAGGGTTTGCTAAAACTATTGCCTTACGATGGATTTTATCCTGCAAGTAGAACGTTGCAGTTAGCCAGATTGTTTTCACAATCATATGGACCTCATATAATGCTGACAGGAACAGTACCAGCAATGAAAGACACACCGATAACTCCGAACGCTAGACCATCATTATGGCGAGCATTTCTTACCCCCATGTTCGCCCCAGGACTAATGTTTAACACAATTAAATCTGGATTGGCAGTTGACTTTCCAATATTTACAGATGCAGCCCCACAATCATGCTCAGTAGGTGGCGTACCCCTGGATACCCACATCACCCACCCCTCTTACGTCATTAAAGGAAATGCAAATCAATCATTTGATGCGCGAGTCCCCTTCGAAGCGCTTGTGGAGCCCGAACAGCATATTGCAAATACGCTTATTTACGATATGGAGGTTCATCCTTCCTGTTCTTTCTCTGGGAATGTCGATTGGCCAGGATCAACCCCTGTCAATGAAGCCAGAGCCCGATGGAATGGTCAAGGCGATAACAGATATCGACTCGCAATGCATAATTTTCTAGCGGAAACCCCAGAATTTTTTCTAGAAAATGGAACATTTACCACATTTTTCTCAGCACCTCAAAATCTATGGACAATAGGTAACCGATTTGATCACCGAAATACATCATACAAGATGAGGCTCAAAATTAGGAAATCCTATCACAGCTATAAGTATTCTGGTTCGTGGGACATCACCGGCGTAAAAAGCAATGAAACTAGAAGAGGAGACATCTATCCACAAATCGTATCTGGCTCAGAAACAATTGTAATGTATAGTCGTCCGTCTGCCTTTGGACCCCCAGTGGGCGGCGGACCACCCTCAGTCTATCCAGGTGGCACTGACGGTAATATAGACCACCTTAATACAAGATGGAATCGCGGGTTTCATGGAGACTCCAGGTTTGGATATTATCCACATGTTACGCCGCCTTATTATGATGGCGAATCGTGGGTAGATCTGGAATATAATCCAGGGTTGGATAATCCGCCCATCGGGATCCCAACAGTAGAAGAACTATTAAGTAGACTAACGGCTTCATATCTTAGATTTGCTGGACCTCTCACCGACGCCGGAACATCTGATCATTGGTTACACGGTCTTGGTGGACCAAAAGAACACCGTGGACCCACAGCCGTAGTGCCGACAGTTGGTCCAATGAGCGGGGCATGGGAGTGTAACATGAATTCAATGCAAATATCTGCTTCGGTTAATTTATTTGGCTCGACCAAGGGTCTACAAGATATATTAAAATATGAAGGTGTCGATCTGGGCACAGGCGAGGACCGATGGGTAATTCAAACCAAGTTTGAAACACCAATATTAAACTTTATTGACAATAGCAGTTCTATGCACGCCGCTACACCAGGACTTACCCCTGCTGGAGTTAGTATAATGACAGAAGATTTCGCTGACACGCCTTGTTCTGGAGGATATTATACTCGACCAATTGGAATGTGGCATCAACTTGGAAGATTACCAGAGGGCAACGAGGGTGTATATTTAGAAATTGCAGATGTTCCTACAAACGAAGACTTGTATTTGTATCCGGCACGGACGACCACGCCAATGGCAGGCGCAGGCTCCATCACTGGCTCTTTAGCGAGCCTTGTCGGCTTGGAACAGACTTCACAAAAGCTTGGAAGAACAGCCCCATCAAAGACAATCCGCGAAGCAGTTGTTGCAATTCCCTTCGTAGAAAACACAGTTACAAGGACAATGCCTGCTGGTCCGATGCAAGATATAACTCTTGAATATAACGAAAAACAATTTTTTACCATAGAAAAATATCAGGTAGAATATATTTGGAATCCAAGCACCAGCACCTTCCCCGCCGAAGCTGCGAAACAATCCGTTGTTGATATGATTAATGCGATGCAGCGTTATGTCTTTCCACCAAGTATGGATTTCATAACTTATCCTGATGTAGATCCGTTTTCAATGTATATCTTTGAATTTGAACATACTCTAAATCAGCAGGATTTGATAAACATATGGCAGAACTTACCCCCTCGCATTGCTAAATCGTTCGAAATTAGCGAAGATGTCGGCGGAACCCAGGTGCCAGTAGTGGAAGCGCTGCCTACCAGTGAAATAGTTCAGAGAAAAACAATAACACATCCATTACAGACCGGCGAATTATTGTCTGGGGTCGATCAAAAACTACAATGGATGGTATTCAAGGTTAAACAAAAAGCACAAACAAATTATTTTAGAAAAGTTGTTGAAGGCAATTCCGCCACAACGCTTCCTTTCTACGCTCGCCAGCCCGTAGTGACGGACGTAATAGCTGCCGGTGCAGGGAAAGGTGGAGTCCAAAAAACCGATCCTTTCCCGTTAACCTATAATTGGCCGTATGATTTTTTCTCATTAGTTGAACTGGCTAAAATTGACGAGCAAGTTGCATTTGCGACTCTCGAAAGAAGCGCTGACGGTCCTGTGGTTGTTCTTCCATTCGGAGATACAGGTCCACCAGCTATTGGCGCTCTCACCCGAGGAGGCACGTCATATCAAGGAGCATCGATGCTCGCCTCCACCGCTAATGGTGAAAATGGACAGTCACAACCTCAATTTAATCTTCCACCTGCTGCGCTGATATCTCCACAAGTGGGGCAGACACAGACAGCAGCAGCAGCACCAACAGTTCGAAATATACCGACTGCTGTGCCCGGTCAAGATCGACAATCGTATCAAACGACTCAGCCATCAACAGTTCGAAATATACCGACTGCTGTGCCCGGTCAAGATCGACAATCGTATCAAACGACTCAGCCATCAACAGTTCGGACTTTCCCAGTTGTCGTTCCACAGCAGAGAGGAGGAGATTCAGGTTACCAAGGAGCAACGATGCTCGCACCAACCGCTAATGGCGGAAATGGACAGCCACAATACATTACTAACTATGGCGGGGCATACTCGCCCTTCAAACCAGCAGCAGGTCAGGGTGGATACTACGGCACCGGCGGTGGCGGCTACTCCGGCGGCGGTGGAGGAATTAACCAATAAATAATCTAGGAAGATAATTAATATAGGTTTTATGAATTAATGGAATTTTTTAATAAAAAAGAAGAAGTAATCGACTTGCAGCTTACACAATACGGCAAATATTTGTTGTCGTTAGGTAAGCTTAATCCTGTTTATTATGCATTTTATGATGATGGAATTGTTTATGATTCTAATCACGCAGGATTTGCTGAAATCCAAAATGATACGCATCCCCGCATTCAAGAGCAAACGCCCAGTTTAAAACCGTTTCACAATTTTCACAGCATTGACGATGATTTGCAACGCGCTGTTGAGGCAACGTATCATTCCCAAATGGTCGGTGGGACCACCACACCAGAAGCTATGCGGTCATTACGAATGATGAATCAACAAACGCCCGACAAATCTCAAATTCTAATCGATCCCCTGGCGCAATCTGACTTGGGCAGCGATAAGATGCCCGCCTGGAACTTGATGCTATTAAGTGGCAAATTGTTGACCGGTGACAATACCGCGAATTGGCCACTCACCACATCGACAGCTTCTTTGGATAGTTCCGGTGTTACATTAAATATTCCGCAAATTGAAATAGAAGTTAAATATACAGTCCACATTGAAGACGGAAATCTCAATATAACACAGGATTTGATTGACGCTGTGAGCCGAGGCGATATCGATGGTGTCCCACAGTCAATTTTAGAACAGATATTGGCAGGGAGTACAGGATTTGATGATCTGAATTATGATGTTAAAGTATTTGATGATGGGACATTTTTAAATGTTCATCGTGATGACCTTATACTTCAGATTAGGGAAGAGAATGTACCATACTCAAATGACAACTTTGAAATAGAAGTGTTCGCGATCAGTGACAATACTTCGGGAAATACCGCAAATGCCACCACTGTTACACAATTAGAACAGCTTAATTTTTTGGTAACACCAGATTTTGTTATAGATGATATTTTGTACGATGAGGACGAAATAACAAGATCGACAATCCCAGAAATAGACAGTAGTTTTGCTGATTATTATTTTGATTTTGAATTAGACGATGAAATAGAAGCATCTCTTATCTGCAATAAAATTAAAAATGGCGACAAAGATCTGTATAGATTCGCACGAAAGGATTTTGAATGTCCCGATATAAAATCAAATTATCAGTTCCTCGATCCTTATGCAGCAAAGTCAGCAGACGAAGAATGTGGGAGTGAATAAAGCATATGCCACATGAACCCCAACACACAGGAAGTCTTGGCACCGGCTCCGTCCCCGTCGAGCCTGCGCGATCCCGCCGCGACCCACTCGGGCTTGGCTCAGCCGGGAGTCCAATGCCGCCCTGGTTCAAGCCCGTGGCTCAACGTTATCCTGGTCAGAAGAATCTGAAGCGTCCAGCAACCCATCATAGTTGTGCCCGCTGGGGCAATCTTGTTCCAAATGCTTATATTGACAGGGTTTTCTTAGAAGAATCTTTGGTGGATACAAATCCCGATCCCAATATACTCGACGTTCTCCAAACACCAAAAATCACTATTGATATAAAACTTGTCGATCACCTTAACACAGACGGCACTTATTCATTATTAGGTGATGCTCTCAACCAACAGCAGCAGGGTTCGTCACAACCGATAGATCTTAAACAATATTTTATGATTCGGTGCGTAATGGCACCCTCCACCAACGCGGGCGCAACTTTTGAAGACGCGCTTGTAAACTACACAGGAACGCAGATCAACAATCTATTGGGTGCTGTCGAAGCGACTCCCGGCTTCCTTCATTCCGCTCATAAAACTTTGAACGATATAACGACCACATATGTAAATTCAGATGGGGATCACGAATTAATTGCTTCCTATACTTTTGAGAACCTTGGCATTAACACATTGGAACATGTAAGTGTATTTGCATTTGTACAGCTTAATACTTATCAACTTGCACAGGATTTAAACCTAAACCAAACGCCATGGCCCTCTTCGATAGAAATGATGATGGGCAGAGTAGAACAAGAATTGGTTATTGAAAATTCTCAAGTCGTTTCTTTATTAAAAGGTACCGCAGCATCAGGGACTACCTCTACCGATGCGGGGCATGCCCACAGCTATATCGACCTCGATCCAGAGGGAACCGGAGAGACGGAATATGCCACACATCCTCAAGAACCACAAATTAAACATAGACATCAAATAATTAATGGTGTTGTTCAAAACGCACAAAGCAATTGTTGGAGAGCGGATCCAGCCGATCCAGAAAGTTGTCAAGAGCTATACAGACAAGCTCCCGCCCAGAATGGCGGCAACGGTGTTCCCCTTCAACTTCCCGGTCCCGCTGGCGTAGGTCCGCACATACACCAATTGGAAACCACTTGGATGCCTATAAACAATGTTCAAGATTTTCGAATTAGGGATGAGATTAAAATTGATTTGAGCGAACTCGCCGCGCTAACAGCAGAACAACTCAAGTTTCCAGATCAGAGAGATTTTCTCACTCAGTTTGCTTCTAAAAATTCATATCTCTCTGAGCTATTTGTGACAAAAGATGCAAATAGAAATTCACGATTTTTTTTCGCATTTGACCATGGAAAATATTGTCTTGAGAATTCTAAATATGCACATATGATTTCTGTATTGCCCGATGAGATGAAACAAGCAGTACTAGATGCCTCTCCTATAACGCGGTTGCAAGTAACGAGAAGACAGGTTCAAGAAAAACCAGCAGTCAATAGCCTAGGCTCACCGGTAAAAAATTATTTATTGGATAATGGACACTCCACTATTGAAACTCCTGTGATACACTCTCTTACCGATCCCCATCTAACTGAAATTAATTTAATTTTGGAAGATCAGCCAACACCCACTATTGCACGCCAGAGATATTTTACTGGGATCGATTTTGACAGATTTGACATACATGGCAATCTTAAATATCAAGGTATGAGTTCCAAAAGTGATGGAATTTGCCAGTATTCTATAAATGTCGAGATGATAGACGGATATCTTACAGTAATGAAGTTCTTATCACAGTCCCTTGGCGATCTGATCGCAGATTATCAAAAATATATTAGTTTAACAGAAATACCCGGTGTATATGATGCACGATCAAGAAAATTTACCGCAACTAAGGACATACCCTTTATGAACCAGGGTTGGACGGCGTCGGGACAAGAACTACTTGCCACTTGGACTACTGTTGGTCCAGACCCCAACTTCTATCTTCAAGGATTAATAGATGGATATATTTATGTTCTTGGATTCTTCATTGATTTGACGGGAATTATATCGCCCACTTTTCCAATTACTAAAGCTAGTTATTATGCACAAAAAATATTAACTCTTACCGCTCCCGAGACTGGTACTGTGGACGGAGTTTTGCTGTTTAATGAACTTTTACATTTACTATCATCTCAGATTAATAATACAATAAAGGTGGGACACAGTGGCGGGGGCATAGAAGATACGCTTGACAACCCACCTTCGAACCGTGATTCTTTATTTAAGCAGCAAACAATGGAATTAAAAGAATATTTCAATAATACAATTGGGGCAAGGTTCATAAATGAGTCTTTTGTTGATAATATTGGTCAGCAGGCGCTCCAGCCTATCGCCATTCCAGGTCTATCTGTTTATACACAGAATCAACTTGTTAACTCATCTCAAATAGAAGTTAATTTAAACCCGTTCACTCCGCAATCAATCACAGAAATATTCGGAAATCTTGGCATTACGTATTTTGTGATGCCTATAACACAAGGTTTCACTTCTGTGCCAAGTTATGGTCCAGCAGGTGGTTATCTCGGAGCAGGCACCACCTCCAACGAAGATCGTCTTATTGACATATTGGGTCCAAAAGATCTTGCCGATGTTGAGCTTCCAGATGTTCCAGCGGAGGTGTTTGCTAATTTTATCCCGCAGATCTTGTCCACCGGCAGAGAATTAACTCCCGATCAGTTACAAATAGAAGTGGATGTTTTGACAGGATTTATAATGATGCGATCCGCGAGATTTGAGACAAAAACACTCGGAACCCTCACCCCCGTTAGCACCTCGCCTAACAGTTATTATCTTTGTCGGCAAACCAAGAGATCTGATGTAGAGGTAATCAATTCATATTTTCTATTAGTGCCAAGTATTACCTATGTAACAACAGAACCGGAACCAGCAGCAGCAGAGCCAGGACCAACATCTGCGACGATGATAGCAACAGGAGGATAGTAAACCATGGCAGTTAAAAAATGTGATGAAATTCTAGATGTAGCCGAAGAAGCGGCTACTGCCGATCCTTGTGACCCAGGCTTTCACCTTGAGAACGGTGTCTGCGTTCCTGATACACCCCCGCAGCAACAACGACCATCAACAGTTACCGCTCCTACTTCTCTTGGAAAAACTTTAAAAGCTGTTGAAAAAGGCGTGATGTTTGCTCCAGAGGACACATTTCCCAGCCAGATTACTGACTGGGGAAACTCTCGAATAAGTTCTGCAAGACCCATCAACATTGATGATTCCCTTCGAGCAGAAGCAAGGAAGTTTTTTGTATTAAATAATGATGATACTATGGTATATCTTAATAGTAGCCTGACGGAAGACCCTAATTATTGGTGGTGGACTGGACAAGCAGCCCATTTACCATCCAGCCACATGACTGTAAATGACGCATCATCCCCAATCACAATAACATTTCCAGCCGGTCCAGCGGAACTCCCCGATACCACAGTCGCCCATCCCGATGGACCGTGGCCAGATGTGTCTCCCGGCGGTGCCCAGACCAATTTTGCAGGAGATATGTTTAAAGTATTTCGACAACCCTTCACGGTCAGCAGCGACCTGTTTATTAACAATAACGGACTGTCTGTTACAGATCCTGGCTGGAGATTTGACGAGGACATATGCAGGGCATGGCAGGAATTTATACAAGATCCGTGGGTTGGCATGATCGCTGGCGAGAGCAATCTTATTAATCGGAACTCACCCCTTGTTAATTATTTTGTCACTTACACCGATCACTATACCAACCTGAATATACCCTTCTCTCAAAGAGAGTTGGAAAGATTTGTCAACAACCTCAATACTCCTGCATATGTAAACATTAACCCTGATTATAACTTTTATGAACGAGGATATGAAGAGTTACTATCTGTTAGCCAAGGTACGGCGCAGAATGACGACGAATGGCTGCTTCCAAACCTATATTCAATAATCAGTAAAGAAGGTAACTCGATACAAACACTTCTTGCAAGTTATGGTATTGGAACCGAATATCTTACCTCCGTTTCCGACCTGCCGCCCGCAGCCCAAGCCACATGGCTCGCGGACGTTTTTCATTTCAAAAACATAGCCTTTCCAAGTTCACAAATCAACTTGTTATTGAGAGGCAGTGATCATGACGATGTACACCCAATGAATATCAATTTGGAATTTCAAACAGAAAAAACAGGTGAATTTCTTAATGCCGCAGAACTAGCAGGCATGACGGATAATCTTTCTAAATTTGTTATGAATGAAACTACTACATATGGCAACATGCCGCAATCTGCGCTGGTACCATTTGCATTATCAAGCGAAACGTTTGTCAGAACCCTTGAAATGGCTGGTGGTGCCCCCTCTCCAACGTATCGTACCAAAGCAGAATTAGACTTTAAAGATATCCAGCTAATGGACTTAGAAGAATGGTTACGTTTATATTTTGATGCAACCACATCATATCAATTGTTCACTACATTTCATGATTTGTCAATCTTTCTTGGAGTCCCAACAAGCCAAGCACAAGATGAGTGCAGTGCTTTTAGGGATGTGCTACAGGCAATCATTTTATCTGGAAAAATTAATCAACTCGTTGATGATCACTTTAGAACGTTTGAAGAAATGCTTCAGGGCAAGGAGGCATATAATGAAACTCTTATATATGAAATCGTTAAAAAATCATCTATAGGAACTATCCAACGAATTTTTATTCCAAACACAGCAGAACTTAATATTCTCAACTATATTGATACACAAGTTAAATATGACAAAGAATACACATATGAGATAATTGCTCATCAATTAATTGTGGGTACACAATATCACTATATTCCTTCAACCAACAGCCCTCCTGTCGCCGCGCCAATGCAGGGAGAGCGCTCCATTCCTTGCACCGATGTCTCGCCATTTACACATTCTTACCGTGTTGAATACGCCCCATCTCTTAGAATCGCTAGAATGCCAATATATACACAAAATACAAGAATTCTTGATGCGCCACCTATCTGGCCAAATGTAGATCTCGTTCCTTATAAGGGGGTATCAAATCAATTTCTAATAAACCTAAGTTCAAACGTTGGAGATTATGATTTACAACCAATTATTATACATGAGCGAGATGCCATATTCGTTCAAAATTTTAGAAGCGCCCGCCAACTATCACCAGATGAGCCAATTAATTTTAAATCAGATGATCCAGTTCAACATTTTGAAATATATAGAATGGACACGCCTCCATCTTCATATGAAGATTTTGCGGGACACCTTCTCACCGTCGAGGTTTCTAAAAATGCAACGGCTATATCTTATGTTGACGATATATTACCTAATCAAAAATACTATTATATGTTTAGAGGAGTTGATGTACACAATAATCGTTCTAATCCAACTGAAGTATATCAGGTTGAAATAGTAGAGTTTGAAGATATGATGTTTTTCTATACAAGCATTTATAATTTTGAGGATCAGTTAGGTAGAAACAATAATGTAAGCTCTTCACGAAGTTTAAGAAGATACTTAAAAATTAATCCAAATTTCATCCAATCACTAATTGATTATGAACAAACCTTTGCCGGAAGCACAGACCCTGATGCCTCTGCTTATAATGCCGGTCCAATGAAACTGGGACAAGCTGATCAGTCGGTATGGTCGTCTACTACGAATCCGCGAAAGTTTAAAATACGAGTTACATCTAAAAACTCTGGAAAGAAATTTGATTTAAATCTTACTTGCAAAGTTCAATTTAATCCGAACATTCAATCAACCTAACTATGAGATGTTAATACCTAAAATTTTGGCATTTTAATCTAACCAAATACTAATTACCACTATACGGAGAATATATAAATGGCGTTTCTTGATAACTCGGGTGATATTATACTCGATGCAGTTTTAACAGACACAGGAAGAATGAGGCTTGCAAAGGGCGATGGCTCATTTAATATTACAAAATTTGCCCTCGGGGATGATGAAATTAACTATGCACTTTATGATAAGAATCATGCAAGTGGCTCTGCTTATTATGATGTTGAGATTTTGCAAACACCAGTGCTTGAAGCGTTTACAAACAATACTTCACTATTGAAATCAAAGCTCATCTCGGTATCAAGAACAAATCTTTTATATCTTCCCGTTATTAAACATAACACATCCAAGGGGCTTCCGGTGAACGGCACCAATAATTTAATCACCATAACGGTAGATACAACCACAAGTGATACACTTGCGAGCAGCGAGAATGGAATTAGGTGGGGAACGGGATACTCCAGCACGTCCAGAACACCGGTAATGTTCGATCAGGGTATTGACAGCAACGCAATTGGCGATGGTGGTGTTGTACCTCTGGATGCAGATTTGGTAGAAACGCAATATATTATCGAAATGGATAATCGTTTGGGATATCTTGCCGATGAAAATGGCAATCAAGCAGTTGCTTCTTTTATAGATGATGACGATATTGCATCTTATTATCTCTCGCAAACAACAAATTCAAACTTTTTTGGCCCAAGCGGACTCCAGATGGGACAGCCTGCATTTCTAGGTCCAAGAGGTACTAGGATTAAATTTCTTATTGGACCTTCTACTGATTTGGCATATAGCACATACTTATTTACACAACTTGGATCGACCGCAACCAACTTTCCCGCAGCGGGTACGGACTCATATCACATTGATACTACCATCCGAATTACTGGTGCCACAACAGGATACAGAGTCGATTTACCAGTCCGCTTTGTAAAGAACCAATAATAAGGCATAATAGGAATTAAACATGGCAACCTCTTTTAAAACATTAACTGCAAACGATATTTCAAACACAAGAACAATTCTTCATGAAGCAATACCGCTAACTGGTACAATTAGTTCTGGAACGTATGCCGATGCAAATATTAAAACATATTCGCATGGCATGTTTACGTCCGTTTATGATTATCCTTATCTAAGTTCTTCGGCAAACCATGTTTTTGATATCGCAACCGGATTCTCCGCAAACTCCGCGATGTCGGGCAGTGGAGACAGCACCACTGCCAGCCCCGACCCGTTTGGCGATGTACCCGTCCCTCAGCAAGCCAAGAAAATTAATATTTATACTCAAATGGCTCAAGTTCTCATGGGGTATGATGCAGCAGGGGCAATTCAAGATTTCGATCAGGACGGCGATCTCGCATCTGGTGGCGCAAAGTTACAGGAAGTATTTTTTATCAATTTTGCTCGCCTTCTTGGCAAGGACGAGCTTAAAAAGGGCAGCTTTCAGATCTCGTTTATCACAGGCGGCTTGCCTTCCGGGTTTGGCGATCAGGGTCAGTATACCACCATAGGCGGCGATATTACAACCCAAATTCTGACCCTTGGGGATTATTCCGCAACTAGCAGTTATTATGTCAACTCACCCGCTGGAGAATATGGTATACTATATACATCCTCCGCTGGGGGCGCAAATGGACCCGGAGCCCAAGCCGGATATGGACTATTATTTTATCAAGCCGGAATCGCAGTGATTACTGGGTCGATCTGGGCAAATCCCCTGGCCGCTTCCAATGGTGTTTATGGGGGACTTCCGAACAGCACATATGGTTACTCTCTCCACACCGGAATGAGCCCGACTGGTTACGGAACGACAGCGACCACCCCCAGCGCTTCATGGCAAAATCTCTTAACCGCAAGTAGCGCGACCTTAGATGATATTAATAATGCAGTCAGAAACAGAATTCAAAATATCTCTTTTAATAATACAGTGGAGTTGAATTCAACAATATATTTCTGCCGGGTAGGTCACAACGAATTTAATTATAGCGCAAATCCAACATATTTAGACAGTAGCAAAATTAGGGTGAAGAACGCTACTTCTGATAATCCCGTATCATATATTACAACCGTTGGGCTTTATTCTTCTGATAATGAGTTGCTCGCTGTTGCAAAATTGAGCGAACCACTTAAGAAAGATCCAAATACCGAATTAACCCTACGAGTTCGATTGGATTATTAATATAAAAGCTATTTACTATAATGGCTTATAAAAAATTTAAAAGTAATGATATATTTTATAATACTCTAGAGGCACATCCAGAGTGTGATTTTGTCATTTATGATAGTAAAATATACTTAAACAGCAAGGGAGCCATCTCTGGCGCATTTGTTTCAAATGCTGGTGATGTTCCAACAGGACACGTTAGTTTATATGAGATAAACGTTGATCGTGGTTCGCGCATAAGCGGATCTTATCCGTTTATCACTAAAAATGGTACACTTAGCTCTTTCAAAACAATATCAACTTCTAATTTTAATTCTAGTTTTGCCTATGGTGACACATTAACTGGTTCTTATCCAATGTCGGCTAGTATTGTACGTGAGTTTTTCGCATCTACAGCAACATCTAGAACAAGCTCGAACAATCACATCACTTCTTTAGTAAACACATTAAATTATTATCAGCCAATGAGCAATCATTATGCTTTTGATGGACCTCTGGGAGACAAAGGCAAGTTCGACATTAATCTTATAAGTATTCCATCAATTATATTCGGCTCACAAATTAAGAAAGGCACCGTCGATCTCCGATTCTATGTCAGTGGCACTTTGATTGGACAACTAAAAGACGCGAACCGAAATGGCGAGCTTATCCAAGTAGGGCCAACTGATAGCACCGAATCTGGTTCGGTAGCCGGTGTTGTATTATATAATGAAGGGTTTGTATTATTGACAGGAAGCTGGGATCTGAGGTTGCCTCCTGGAAATTTCGCTGGCGAGAATTATACTGGCGCAGGCGCTCTTGTACCCAAGTGGATTTACTTTGGAGCGGGCGCAAATGATGGAATTAGCAGCCCGAATGTGATATCATCTAGTTTCGGCTTAACATTCAAGGGCACTACCAATATTCAAACACTTATGATGCTAACACATGCTCAAAAAGGGGAGCTAAACCACTCGAACAATCCCACCTTTAAAGCATCGGGCTCCTCGGCAGGTTTGCCAACCCACAATCTTTCCCCTTTGACAAGCAGTTTTGGATACGCAGAAGACAGCCGCATAGGTATTAAAAATATTGTTTCGTCTTCATATCCAGATCCTACGGGAAGCTTTAAAAAAACAACGTATATATCCTCAATAGGAATTTACGATGAAAATAAAAATTTAATTGGCATTGCGAAGGTTGCAACTCCAGTTAAGAAAACTGAAGATAGAGAATTTACTTTTAAATTAAAATTAGATATATAATGAAGATATTGGGACTTGATATAAGTTCCTCCAAAATCGGCATTGCACTATTGGATGAAGAAAATATCCTAATAAGTGACGTGCTAAAGTTTAAATCAAACCAAACTTTGGAGGAACGTGCGGCGCAATTCGAAAGGCGTATGCGTGAAATTGACACACATCATGTTGTTTTTGATGTATACGTTGAACAGCCTGCGATAATGTTTCGAGGGGGTAAAACAACTGCATTTACAATGGCGACACTTCAAAGATTCAATGGAATGTGCTGTTATATTTTAAGCCAGATATTTGATATGGAAGCTGCGCTTATTAATCCTAATTCCGCTCGTTCTATTCTGGGGATCAAAGTACCAAGAAAAGTCCCAAGCAAAGAAAAGAAAAAAGCAATTATTGAGAACATATCGGAGAGATTTGGCGATCAATTCCAATATAATCTAACAAGACAAGGAAACCCTCAACCCGGAACAGATGACAGGGCAGACGCATTAGTTGTCGCTCTCGCTGGAACTTTATTACTTGACGGATAGTATTGTATCGGTTATAATATATCTGTGCAGAAGAAGTTTAAGATCATATCCGCTATTCTTGGTGATAGTTATGTATCCAATAACGAATACCTATTTGCGTGCCCGTACTGTAAGCACTACAAGAAGAAACTTTCAGTTAATATCGAAAAAAACGTCTATAAGTGTTGGATCTGCGAAACAATTGGCAGAGATATTCGCCGCCTTGTACGGCGATTTGGCGACTTTAACCAACTTCAAGAGTGGGACAAACTAACAAATCGTATTAATATCAATGAGTTTGACGATTTGTTTGTCGAAGAGAGAAGAGACGTAAAAGCTTCTGATTATCTTGGGTTGCCAAGTGGTTTTATTTCCTTAAACAATGAACCTTCATTGTCTGCAACTCCTGCCTTGAATTATCTTAAAAAACGTGATATATTAGATAAAGACGTATTGTACTGGAAGATGGGATATTGTATGGATGGCAGATATACTAATCGTATAATTATCCCGTCATTTAATGAGAATGGAGATTTAAACTATTTTGTAGCAAGAAGTTTTTCTTCTGACCCTCGCAAATATCTCAACCCCCCTGTCTCAAAAGATGTGGTATTTAATGAGCTTTATCTTGAATGGGACACCGATTTGATTATAACCGAGGGTATATTCGATGCTATTGTTGCAGGACCAAACGCAGTACCGTTGCTTGGCTCTACACTGCGTCCAAACTCCAAGTTGTTCATGAAAATCGTTCACAATGACACACCGATTTTTCTAGCACTAGATCCAGACGCCGATACGAAAGAAAAAAGAATTATAAAACTTTTCTTGACTTACGGACTGGAAGTGTATAAAATAGATATAGGTGGATACGAAGACGTATCCGACATGGGAAGAGAAGAGTTTCTAAAAAGAAAAGAAAATGCAGCACTCGTTCAGGAAACAGATTATCTGTTAGAGAGCGCTATAGCTAGCATTTAATAGGATCATATGATTAAAATTGCACACATTGCGGATACGCATATCAAAAATCTGAAGTATCATTACGAATACAAGATTATATTCGAAGAATTATACAAGACTCTTCGAGAGGAAAAGCCAGATTATATTGTTCACTGTGGAGATTTGGCTCACACAAAGACACAGTTATCGCCAGAGTATTTTGAACTCGCCACAGGCTTTATAAAGAACTTGGCTGACATCGCTCCGCTTATAATGGTTCCGGGTAATCATGACGGGAACCTAAAAAACAGCAGCCGTCAGGATGCGATTACGCCAATCATTCAAGCATTAGAACATCCTGATATTCACTTCTTTAAGAACTCTGGCGAATTCCATGTTAATGACGATCTGTGTTTTAACATTCTTTCTGTATTCGATGAAGATAATTGGATCGATCCGACCAATCCAGATAAAATTAATATAGCCCTCTACCATGGCGCTATTAGTAATTGCAAGACTGATATCGGGTGGGTTATGGAACACGGAGAACACGAACTGAGTATTTTTAAGAAGTTCAATTTTGCGATGCTTGGAGATATTCACAAATGCCAAGCGCTTGATTTTGAAGGACGAGTACGCTATTGTGGCTCGACCATTCAGCAGAACCATGGTGAAACTAATGATAAAGGATTCTTACTTTGGGAAATAGAAAATAAAAACTCCTTTACTGTCCGTCATATTGAATTACAAAACCCCAAGCCGTTCACCACAATTGAATTAACCGCAAAGGGTAGAATGCCGAAGGGTATCGATGTTCCACAAGGCGCTCGTATTCGATTGGTGTCCAACAATAATCTTTCGCTTGATAAGATGAAGAGAGCAGTCGATGTCGCGAAACATCGATTTAAGCCGGAAAATATTACATTTTTAAATCGTGCCCTGGGCACCAGATCCGCCGCTGGACTTACAAACGATGACTTTATAAAAGAAAATCTTCGCGATCTCACAGTTCAGAAAAGGCTAATCAAAGAATTTTTAAAAGAATATCAAATTGAAGATGATGTGCTAGATAGGGTTTTATCGCTCAATGCAAAATATAATAGAGCAGTAGAAGAAACCGAAGAAGTTGCTC
>Ga0208011_1000035_pt1 | contig 66822 bp, 64 predicted proteins | sample 7_EtaG_FD_184080 | JGI IMG/M metagenome (GOLD analysis project Ga0208011, IMG submission 184080) | Marine viral communities from the Subarctic Pacific Ocean - 7_ETSP_OMZ_AT15161 metaG (SPAdes) (version 2) | ecosystem: Environmental > Aquatic > Marine > Oceanic | place: Pacific Ocean | collected...
GGATTATAATACGACCGGAAATCCCATGACTGGCTCCATCCAGAGAGCACGGGTATGGAACTCAGCGGTAGCCAACCAAGCGACCCCAACAGAAACCCCAGTGCTGGATGCAAACTTCACACTGGCGAACAAAGGATGGACGAGCTTCACCGCTACCAGTGGTCAAGTGGTCACCATCAATACCTCTGGCGACAATCCCGCCGCGATTCGTTCGGCCACTGACGGGGTTCTGGTCAATGGCCCGACATTCGTGGTGGATAATCCGCCGAACTATTCCAACTACAGTGTCGAATTTGATGGCACTGATGATTACGTCGATTGCGGCACCAGTCCCCTTGATGCGGGTAGCGTTGACGATTTTTCCGTTTCCGCATGGATCAAGGTTGCGGATGTCTCCTCAGACATGAACGGTGCGCTTGGGCAGATAGTAGTCGATGCTGCGGGTAGCGATCCAACATCTGGTGGCTTTTGGTTAGGGTATAGTGACAGAGATGCACCCCATGACCCCGTGGAGGGAATCGCTTGGAACATTAAAACCAGTGCGGGGTCTCAACGCGGGAAATCTAATGCCAACGTGATTTCGTCAGGCGCGTGGCATCATGTTGTTCTGACGCTTGATGGGCAAGCCACCCTGTATGTGGACGGAATCGATGTGACCAACAGGACAACGGACAACAGTGGGACGTTCACCTCTACCAGCAACGACCTGTATATCGGGGATGACGATGGGAACAATTACCCGTTCGATGGCAACATCGACGAGGTAGCAATCTGGGATTCTGCCCTCACCAGCGCCCAGATTAACGACATCTACAACGGTGGAGTGCCTGCTGCCCTTGCAGACAGCCCTGTCGGCTGGTGGAAATTCCATGAGGACGACGTTGCTTTGGGGGGTGACATTACCGACTACGGCTCTGGCGAAAACGATGGCGCGTTGGAAAACGGTGCCGCCCTCTCCCGCAGCGTTCCTGCGGAAGACGCAACGTGGAACAACCGGAGCCTTTCGTTTACCGCTAGTAGCAGCGAGTATATGACCACCACCGCCAACGATACATTGGCTTCTAAGTCATTTTCCTTCTGGGCCAAGAGTAGTGACACAGGAGGAAATACCGTCTTTTCCCACGGTGGGGATTTGTTGTGGGGGCAAGGAGGCGCGTTTGCCTTCAATGTTTCTTCAGGCAGGCCCATCCTCTACATGGCGGATGGTAACTTCAGATACTGGGACGACAATTCTGCTCAAGACGATGATGCGTGGCACCATCACGTTGTCTACATTGAGAAAGACGCCCTTGCTAATTGCAAGTGGTATGTCGATGGGGCTGTTCAGCCAGTGTATAGCACCACAACTAGCGAGGCCATGCTTGCCTACACTACGGGAACACGCATAGGCAGGGGTGGCGCTTACTATTTCGACGGCTCCCTTGACGAATTCGCAATCTTCGACGGCGAGCTGACCCCCGCCCAAATCCTCCAGATATACAACGGCGGCTCACCAGCCGACCTGAAGGAGTTCAGCCCAGAGAGCTGGTGGCGCATGGGCGACGACGATGACGCTGGCGGAACCACGATTCGAGATCTTGGGGTTGTGTCCACTACTGAGTTGATTACGGGATTTACGAACGGGTCTACCTACCCATTGGACACTCTCACGACAAGCGGACGGGATATTTCCTCTGCAATCAAGGGTGCTGGCTGGGCGGGATGTGCGTCAAACGCATTTGCGGTTACCGCAGGGGAGGTTTACGAGGTGTCGTTTGACCTTACTTACAACAGCGGCCCTGCGAACCTCAAGGTCGTCATCTCCTCTGAAGCGTCTGGGTCTGCCTCCATGCTGAGTAATTATGAGTTTTTTACGACTAATGGTCGGAAGACAATCAATCTAACTGTAAGCACGACTGATGCATCTGCTCACCTTGAGTTTTCCGGCTCCAGTGACACAGCAATCAATTTCTCTGCTACCAACGTCTCCGTGAAGCAGGACGACTTGGTTCTCAACGGGGGCTTTAGTGATGGAGAAACAGGTTGGACTAAAGGTTTTGCTGCCTCTGCGACACAGACGGTAACAGATGGTGCTCTTGTGATGTACTCAGGGAGTGTTGCTGATAATAACAATTCCATGTCTAAAAACGAGACTGGTCAGGGTTATGAAGGCGCAACTTACGCACTGGAAATAACTGCGAGCAACCTGAGCAGTTCAGCAGGATTTGTAAGATTGGATGGCGTTTACGACGCAAGCAACATCATATCTTTTGTAGCGGGGACTCAAACAGTCTACTTTTCTGCTTATAGAGACTTTACGTACATAAGGTTTTTCGGGGGCAGTTATGATGAATATATTACAATAGACAACGTCTCCCTGAAACAAATCAACGGCAACCCCGGCACCCTTGTAAATACACCCACATTCTCAACCGATATCCCATAAAGAATCATGGACAGAAAATACGTAATCCTCGACGACTCAGATGTCGTCAATATCGACTTCAACGAAGTCCTCGAAACATCCGGAACGGGCCTCGTTGCCTATCTGCGGTGGGCGGGTGCAACGGGAACGCAAAACTTTTATCTCTACACAGGCGCAGACAGTGACGGAACCGTTGACAATATCTCTGTGAGACAGGTTGACGGCAACCCCGGCACCCTTGTCAACTCCCCAACATTCTCAACCGATACCCCATAAATCATGGAACGAAAATACGTAATCCTCGACGACTCAGATGTTGTCAATATCGACTTCAGGGATGTCCTCGAATCCTCCGAGAGCACCCTGCGCTGGTCAGTGGACGGCTCCCAGACGTTCGTGAAATTCGTTGGTGCCACGCCGTCTTTCTTGGACGGCAAAGACCAATTGAATCACGAGCAGATTATGGAGGTGCTCTCTGGAGAAGCGTGGACCGCCCCCAATGATCCCGAATAGATATGGCTAATACGCTCTCAGAGACTCACCGATTCTTCCGCGTGGACCCCGCAGCCTACACGGCGCTGACGGACTATGTGGACAGTTCGCGTGGATACCCGAACGAGACTACTGAGCGCGGCCTGCCGCTATTTGAATGGCTGGTCAAGGAAGAGGACGGCTGGGGACTGATCCCGATTGATAAGTGGAGGTTTACCGATGACGACGAAGTTGTAGTCGCAGACGCCATTGATGCTGGAACGGTTGAGGAGATCGGCGTGGATACCTACGTGGCCAAACGTGAGGCCATCCTGAACCCGCCCCCACCGGAACCGGAACCGGAGCCAGAAGATGTGGTTCTCGATTTTCTTGATTTCATAATTGAGCCTGATTGATGTTCGCCTGTGAGATACTACCCACCGCCGAGAAGGTAACCGACTGGTGCGACTACATTGAGAGAGCACAGGATCGGTTGGGTAAGTCGGGCTCTGGTCAGCGCAGTGGGACCATTGTCCTTACGGATCGCTACCCGCTGAAGCGGGAGCTTGTCCTCGACAGCCACGTTACTATTGAGGGGAGCGTCCGCGCAAAGCACCACTCTGGGTCGAGCCACGGGTTCTACGTGACCGACGACTTTGAAGGAGACACCGTGCTCTCATGGCGGAAGCCCAAAAAGAATTCCAATTATTCCAACTTCGGCGCAGGGATCTACCAGATCCACGTAGAATCAAAAGACGGCGTCAATGGGGTTTCGTTCAGGGGCGCACAGCAAAGCTGCCGTGTGGACAATCTGGTTGTGCGTAATTTCGGGGCCGCGACGGGCCTCACCCTGCACGGTGACACCTACACGGTGCGCGATTGTTTCGTTGATGCCGTCAAAGGCGGCGGTAGGTCGGCCACAGTGGACGGGGCAACCGCGTTCAAGCTCCCCGAACGAGCCTACAGCCTCGCGTTGAACAATATTACCAGTCATAATTGTGAAGTCGGACTTGAGGCTGCTGATCTGCACCAAGTCGCGATCACCAATTTTGAAACCGAAACCACCCGCCAACCGCTCCTTTTCACGTATAATGTAATTGGAGTTAACATTTCCAATTGCACCTTCCGCCACACAGACGAGATCCTGAATATCACCAAGGCGCGGTTCCCGAAAGACTACCTGATCAAGCTCGATGGGATGTCAGCCGACGGCAGTGGTTCGGCAATCCGATACCCAGACGACCTAGTGTGGACGAGCCCCAACAAAGTCTTTGATCTCGTTATTGAAGGCAACAGCGACGGCTTATTTATAATCGACCTAAAGAAACAAAGAAGACAGTTGATCCCTTAACTACTGTGCCCCATGCCCATCAGACGCGCATCAACGGTCTCTGGCCAACCTTCGCCAGACCGCCAGAGTGTCCTCTCGTTCGTTTCACCGAACGTCGCGGACCTGTTGTTCTACGAAACGGTTGATGCCAAGACCGTTGGGGCTGGGTCGGGGAAGACTATAACTGGTGCTACGTGGGCGTCTACTTCCATCAGTGTCGTGGCTGGTATCCACGAAGCGGGTTACACTGTTACTGTCACATCCGTAGCGCATGGGTTTGTTACGGGCGACGTTGTTACCATAGAAGGTCTTGGCGACCGCGAAGACGACTCCGCGTATTCTAGACCAACCGGCACCCATAAGATAGCATATGTAGACGCGGACACGTTTACATATTTCGTCAGCGCACAGCCTGATACCGCATCCCCTCTGGATGTCACCAACAATCCCTATTGTTACAAGGCGCATCCAAGTTACGGGACGGCCCATCCCGACACTGAGAATTTTCCCAAGCACAAGCTGTGTCACGTTAAGCAGGCCGATACCGAGGGTTTATTCTTTGAATACTACTATGCCGCGGAACGCCACCACCAAGATAACTACAACTTTGAGTTCAGCCAAGCCGACCTAGGGGGCAATCAATACGATACCGTCGTTCGGACGTATGTTAACCTGCGATCTGATTTTTCTGATACTGATGGTGAGTATCAAGCGGGGGATGCCATGCCAGCTATTCCGGCTTATGTTTTTGGGGACACCTACATCCTGATGACGCGCCAGCAGAAGCGCATTGGGGACGCCGAACTCGATAGTCTTTTTGTTATCGAGCAACGTGTTTACTTTAAAGACGAAGACAAGATTTCGTTTACCACCCACCCTGAGTTCAAGGACGAACTTTCAACAACTGAAACCCTTGCTCATGTGGGAAAGACGGGCATTGTTACCAATGCCGGAACTGTCACATGGTCTACCGCCGCCGCAGTTGCCATAGCGAATTGGGGTGTTGCAGAAGATGGTTCGTATGATTATGCGGTTGAGAAGTTGTCGAATGACTGGTGGAAAGTTGTCAAGCAACAGCTTGTAGGACAGAACAGACTCGCCGCCCCCACAGGTAATCTGCTCGCCCGTAGGCCCTACGCGATGGCGAAGGAGGAAATTCACACCCATGTGACTCCTGTCGTTGGCGATGTCCTTTTTTATGTAACCAAGGATAGACCCGCTGACGATGGCGATGGCAAACCGGATCATCCTGTTTATGGATCAATCTATGACATTGAGCCATTTGAATCCCACAAGCTATGCTACATAAAACAGGCTGACCCAGAGGGGCAGTATTTCCAATACTACTACGCAGCCGACCGCGCCGATCAGGACACTTACAATTTCGAGTTCAGCCAAGCCGACTTAGGGGGGAACCAATACGATACGGTCGTCAGGACATACGTTATCCTGCGATCTGCTTTTGACGACACCGATTCCTCGCTTGAAGCAGGTGACGCTATGCCAGATGCGACTGGTCTGTTCAACGATGACTACATTTTAATGACTCGCCAGCAGAAGCGTATTGGCGAGCAGGAACTGGACAGTCTGTATGTCGTCGAGCAACGTGTATACTTTAAGGATGAGGATACGGTTTCGTTTACCACCCACCCTGAGTTCAAGGAGGAACTCAAGACGACTGAAATTCTAGCCCATGTAGGTAAAACGGACGTTCCCGTAAAGAATGGAACCGTTACATGGGGTGCGGACCAAGCTGTTGCCGCCACAAACTGGGGTATTAACATTACCAATACGTATGAGTATGCGGTCCAGCAGTTATCCAACGACTGGTGGAAAATTGTTAAGCAGCAGATTGTAGGTTCTAATAGACTGCCATCCGCCGGGGCGGCGTCCAAAATGCTGGACCGAAGGCCCTATGCCATAGCTAAAGAGGAGGAGCATTCTCATGTGACTCCTGTTGTTGGGGACGTTCTTTTTTATGTAACGGTTGATCGACCCCCGAATGCCTCGGGCGGAACTCCCGACCACCCTGCTTATGGCACCGCTTATGGCACTGCGCCGTTTGCCGACCATAAACTATGTTTCGTAAAACAAGTCGATCCAGAGGGGCAGTTCTTCCAATACTATTATGCTGCCGACCGCCTCAATCAGGATGACTACAATTTTGAATTCAGTCAGGCCGACTTAGGTGGGAACCAATATGATACGGTAATACGCACGTACGTTAATCTACGAGCTGATTTTACGGATACCGATGGTGACCATGTAGCGGGGGACATTATGGATGACCCAACGAGTCAGTTCGACGACATCTATATTTTAATGACCCGCCAGCAGAAGCGCATTGGGGACTCTGAACTTGATAGTCTTTTTGTTATCGAGCAACGTGTATACTTTAAGGATGAGGACAAGATTTCATTTAACACGGACTCTGAGTTTAACGATGAGTTGAAGACTACTGAGATTTTGGCTCATATTGGTAAGACAAACGTCCCGACTAAGTCAGGGGATGTTACTTGGAGCGCAGCAGAGGTTATCGACCGCACTAACTGGGGCATAAAGGTAGTCGCAGATACGGCTGCTGATGATGGTGCCTACAACTATGAGGTGCAGCGTCTGTCCAACGACTGGTGGCAAATCATAGAGCAGCAGATCGTAGGCGAGAACCTCATAGATGGGATTAGTTATAATACCAACCGTGCTTATTCGTATCCCGCCGAATTGATAGGGTTCCGGTTCACCCTTATCTCCAGACGCGATGGCACTCAAGAGAACTCCGTGACCGCGTTGGAGAAAGATGCTTTTTCGGGGCCAATTCTGATGACAGTGAATCGGCAGTGGTATCCACTTGCCTCGGATGCAAACCCAATTGTTAGTGCTTTCAAGATAGATACGTACAAACCCCGCAGCGGTAGCTACTCAGGGGCACTGTACAGTCTTAGTTATTCCAATGTGCTGACCAGACCTTTCACGTTGATCGACACGGTGGGAACAGGGCACCCCACTTATCTGATGGGGGCTTACGCCAGTGACTTCTTTGAACAAGGCAGCACACCAGTGGCACAACCCGCATCCGGCTCTATTGTCAATGTAGCCGCTACGTCCCAGCAGTTCAGGGGCGGGTATCTGGTGGAAACCGTTACGGGGGTAATCCCCTGATCCTAGCTAATGCCCGTTGAAATAACACCCGCTGGTCCCGAGAACATACCCGATACCGGATTTCCTGAGGGCCATGTAAGTGCCGCTAATAACCCCGCGGAACCCCCTTTACAGCACCGCCCGCACGCCTTCGCGCTGATGCATGGTGATGGTGGGGCCAAGGTCGCCTACGGGCAGTTAGCGTGGCGTATTGATGTTCTTCAACTTAGTTTTGCTACCGCCTCTGGACCAGTTGACGAAGCAGGCCAACTCGCCATAGCCGCGTTTAATATAAAAATCCCGACTATTGACAGCAGCACTGGAGAACCGATGGACCGGACGGCCCCCAATACTTACAACCAGTTGGATGGGTACGGGGATGTATACCTTTATTGGGAGACAAGTCTTAGTGAAGAGGAACTAGAGGATCGTGTGGACGCTTGTTGGGTGCAAGTAGGGGGCTCCTCCCCCGCTGAAGACGAATTAGATGCTGTAACTACCGCGGCGGGTGCGTTCGGCAGATTTTATCCAACTACGGGGTCTCCTTCAACGGCGCAATTAGAGGGAACCTACCGTGTTAAATTGGGGACCGTTAATGAGGACGAGTTAGTCAAACAAGACCACGCATCCGATGTATATTGGTCTACGGTCCTTTTAGAAAGGTATGGCGGTTGATAATGAAGAGTGACGAATTAGCACCGCCCCACTTCCCCGAGAATATACCCGGCACCCGATTTCCTGAGGGGCACGTGTACGGGGCCAATAAGACCGCGGAACCCCCTTTACAGCACCGCCCCCACCCATTCGCTTTGAGTTATGGCGAAAATGGGGCCAAGATCGCATACGGTCAATTTACATGGCACGTGAGTGTATTTGATTTACTGTTTAATAACAGCGACGACGGCCTTGACGACACTCCCTTGGAGAGAGCGGGGCAAGACGCTATTGATGGGGTAAATGTGGTTGTCCCTAGATTAGACGATTATACTGGAGATCTGATGGACCGGGATATCCCTAATGTCTACCATGAACTAGATGGGTATGGGGATGTTTATCTTGTCTGGCGTTTGGAATTTGCTGAAGCGCCCGATATTGTTACTCAATGCTATGTTGAAGTTGGGACGGGCACCACCATTGCTGAGGCCGCTGGTGTAACTGTCGATGCGACTACTTATAACAGGTTCGATGGGTCGGGGACGTCCTCAGCGGAAGAGGAGGGCACGTATCGGATAAAATTAGGTAATGTGACTGAAGACGCTTTGGTTACACAAGATATTTCTAGTGATGTGCATTGGTCTTTCTTTTTAATGGAAAGAGAACTAACTGCATAAAAATGAATGGTCGTTTTGAATGTTCTTGTGCGGCCTTCACAAGAGACTCTTTCGCGGCTTATTGTACAGAACCCGCCTATGTAGGTGTATTCCCACTGCCTATAGATACCTTCATTCGTTTGGCTTCTTCTTTAGAAGAAGAGACTAAGCCTACGGCGCGGTCGTTGTACGACAGAGGCGTGAGATTTTTTAGGCTCCCCTTTTTCAGGTTGCGGGAGATTTCTTCAGGGGTTTTCAGGGTGTGTAAACATGACGGGAGGCACAGAGCCCATGTCTTACGAGACGAGGGGTACGAAACCATGCCCGTTATATTATTCCGTTCTAGCAACGAGTCCGAGAACCAGACTTGGCCTGAGGTCATACAGGCACAGGAGGATGCAGAGGACCCTGAATTCAGGGTCTCCCTGCCCCACGCCTTGATCCCGCCCAGTGGCCTGATCCTTGACCCCGGACCCCCCATCTGGTAGCTTTAAGCATGGCCACACTGACCGTTCAAGGCGTGGAAGATGCCCTACTGGATGTATGTGGTTCCAGAGGTGCCAATAGCGCCCAATTTAGAAAAGAACTTAATCTGGCCCTCCCCCGCCTCTATAATATGGGGATGTGGCGTGACCTCGTTTTTGAGGAGGTCATCACTACGGATGCCAGCACGTTCACCATCCCCGATAATGCCGAGTCAATTATTTCGGCTCTCGTGGACGCTGACGGGAGCAGCACTGATTATTCCTACCCCCGCTCAGTCCGCAGCCAACACCACGACTACCGACTGGCTGGTCGGGACGACTCGGCGGGAGATCACACCTTGTCCGTGTTCGGGATCGTGGACGACGGCTACTCAGCGACGGTCGAGGAGCCTGTGAATGGGAAGACCTACAGCTTGCGGCTGAAGCCGATCAACCCATCCACAAACCTCCCCGCTTCTGGGGTTATCTATGTAACTTTTTCAGACGGAACAAATACATCCAAGATTGGAACAGATGAGAGTTCCGAAGACGGAGGCAAGTTTACTTGCGACGGGACAACAGGTTTGAACACAGTTCTTGTAACCGACGACATAACCAGTATTAGTGAAATAAGGGTAGATACCACCGAATTGGCTGCTCCAGTTCAACTGTTGTGGGTCGAGACAAGCTCATCCCCCGAAGTGACTCGCGTAGCCGCCAACAACCTCCGACAGGCCAACCAAGTCACCCGCTACCGCCGCTACCGTATCGACAACAGGGATTCCAAGACCATGTCGCTGCGGCTGCTCCTCAAGCGGAAGTTCAAAACGCTGATCGACAGCACGGACGTTGTCTATCTTTCCAGTTTGAATGCAATCAAACACGCGCTGCTCGGCAACATTGCCGACGAGAACGCAGACTTGGAGCGGTCCACTTACCACTGGGATGCGTGTCGTGCCGTGCTCGATGAGCAACTCGACGCACACCGCGGAGCCGCTAGGCCCTCTATTAAATTTGATCCTTCTGGTGTAGGTGCCTACACCCCCAATTTGATGTAATACCCCCTACTAAAATGATCCAATACCTTAACGAAAACTCAGAACAGATTCTGCAAATCGCGGCCAGCGTAATCGCTGTGGCTTCACTCATTGCGACCATGACCCCGAATGAATCGGATAACATTTGGGTGAATCGCATAAATCGCGTGGTGTCGTGGCTAGCCCTGAATGTGGGCCGTGCGAAATCTAAGTGAAGCTCTTTTTCCAACTGCTGACTGCTGCGCTCCATGCCTACATCGAACACATCAGGCTCCAAAGAGACAGGCACCTCGACGCTCTTGAAGATCGTCTTGATGCTCTGGCCGCTGGCGGTTCTCCCGCTGACAAGCTGCTCATGGAACGAGTTGCCCAACGCATCAAGCGCGAACGCGAGCGCCTTATACGATCCCCCGACGATCACGCTTAAAGAGGGTAAGGTCTACGAGTTTAAGGAAGGAGCACTGGTTGGTCGTAAAGGTCACCGCTTCCATTCGGATTACAGTTACCGGAGGGCCGTTATCATCGGGGAGAAGTGATGCCTGATTCTTTTACAGAAGCGGTTGAGCGCATCATCAAAGGTAGGGGGGCTGAATTTGACCCTGAAGGAACTGGTTACGATGAGCTTACTGCGGAAGAGTTAAGGCAGTTAGCCCCGTTGCCCGCTATGTCAAAACCCACATGGCGCGGCGATGTTGGCGATGAGGTTGTTTACACTGACCCCAAAACAGGTGAAACATCTTTTGAAGCGTGGGTTTGGCACCCGAAAACAGAGAGGGAAGAAGAGGGGTGGTATGTACACGGTTCCAGCAGAGACCCTAGAACGGGTCAGTTGCTTAAGGGCCGTAAGCATCGAACTTGGAAGCAGCTAGAAGAGCGTGAAGCAGAACTGGGCAACATCATCTACAAAGATCCGGGGTCGGGGAGATATTATTCTAGTAAATCCGAAAAATGATGAACCCCCGCGTCATAGATTCTTTGGTTGGAATGGCAGCACCCACAATGGGTCTGATAACCAGTATGCAGGAACAGTTTGAATATTGGCTTCGCGTCGGTTCACTGCTTGTGGGCATCACTGTGGGACTTGTGTCCCTGTATCGTGTTATAAAGAAATGAAGATTGGATTATGTGTGGGCCACAGCCGCTTGGGGGACCAAGGGGCCTACACGCATGGGGAATATGTTGTCAGCGAGTGGGACTTTAACCGCGATCTTGTGCGCCGTATTGGGCATGTACTAAGCAACCAGCACGGGTGGGCCATCGGTGAGGACTATGCCATATATGACCATTACCCCGCCCGCAGTTACAGCGGGGCAATAAGCTACATATCCCGAAAGCTGTGGGAAGATGGCGTTACTGCCGCAATCGAACTTCACTTTAATTCCGCCACCCCCACTGCGAGGGGCCACGAGTGGTTGTATTGGCCCACAAGCAGAGGAGGCATACAGTTGGCCACGGCGTTACGCGATTCGATGGAGAGGTCTTACCCCGACATGAAGTCACGGGGCATCAAGGCACGCGGCCCCCGCCAACGCGGTTCTGCTTTTTTGCGGAGGACGCACTGTTATTCCGTAATCGCAGAGCCTTTCTTCGGTTCCAACGAAAAGGAGTGGCATATGATTAACGATTCCCGCGACAAACTCGCGGCGGTTTACGCACACGCCCTGATCAATTTTATCCCCCGATGAACATCCCGAAGAGCATCACTATGGCGGGGGTCCGCGTGAGGATCAACTTCAGGGATCTTAGTGAGGATGATTGCTATGGGATGTATTCCCATAAACGAAAACTTATCACGATTGACAAAACCATTACCGGAAAAGACCTGCACGCCACGATCCGTCACGAGATGCTCCACGCGGCTTTAGGTATTTCAGGGCTTTCGTTTTGTGAGACCTACGAAGAGGAAGCTATTGTCCGGTGTATGGATGAAATATTTTTTCCTTCTTGGGATCGCTTCGTTCAACGAACCAAACCTTAAGATATGCCCTCCCCAAAGATCGCTTTAACAAGTCCCCATAAGAGGCCCGTTGATATCAATGCGGCGTTCGATGTCTTGTTCGCTTATGAGGGATTTCGTTCAAAACCGTACAAAGACTCCAAGGGTAAGTGGACTATTGGTGTGGGCCATTTGATTGGGGATGGGTCTGACAAGGCTTATAAAAAGTCCCCCTTCTATAACAAGACGCTTAGTAAAGACGCGGCGATAAAACTCGCTAAAACGGAACTGTCTGACCGCCTACCGAAGATCGTGTCCCTGATTGGGAATAGGTTTTTTGATATGCAGCCCAACACCCAGAACCAGCTTATAGCGTCTTTTTACAGGGGTGGTATAACGGGGTCACCCAAGACCCTTAAGTTGATTCGTGAGGGCAAATTCCAAGAGGCCGGGGATGAGTTCCTCAATCACGATGAATACCGGGATGCTGTTAAATCCGGCAGTGGGGTAGCCGGTCGAATGGACAATGTTTCGGTTGCCCTTAAATCTGAAGAGAAATCGAAAGATATAACCTTTGAAGAGTCCGTTGAACAACGCCTGATCCAATGAACGAAGAAGATGTCAGCCCCCATGTATTAAACCCACGGCAATGAATGAGGAAGCTGCCCCGACAGTTCTCGAAAAAGAAGGGGAGCAAGTTCATTGTTTTCACACCCTCTTCTGAGAATGTGAAACAGGCTTTCGAGCGCAGCCAGAAATTGGGTATAACCCCCAACTCGTTTACACGGGGGCTGGGTCGAATGACGGGGTTTTTGGGAGAGATAGCTTTTGGTCTCTTATACCCCGATGCTAAGTATGTGGGTGGGCGGTGCTACACCCATGATTATTCCCTCAAGGGCAAGAAGATAGATATTAAGTCAAAGAGCTGCAGTGGTACACCCTTGCCCCACTATACGGCTTCGGTGAATTGCCCGCCTGATAAGGACCCCGAAGCAGGGTATTACTATTTTGTCCGAGTACGCAAAGACCTGAGCAAGGCTTGGTTGCTTGGGTGGCTACCGACACCTAGACTCTTAAAGAGCGGGGACTATAAGAAACGGGGGGAGAAGGGGGACGATGGGTTTATTTACAGGGTAAGTGGTTACCATGTACCTATCAAATGTCTTCGTCTGCCCTTATCCCTTTGATGCGTGCGGCCACTCCCTTGAGTTTACGTAGCTCCCCCTCCAGTCGACTACGCTCCCGCAGGTGGTAATCAATCCGGTTTGTGAGCATCCGGTAATCCTCTCGCAGGAACTGAATGTGGGTCTCCACCCGTTCAAGGTCTTCAAGCTCGCGCACGTGTTCATGGGGGTCTGCCATAGGCTTCGTTATACCGAGGCTTCGGATATGTCAAAAGTTTTCGCTAGGTCGATTGTCCACATTTTTCCCCCACCCTTGCCTTGGGAGTGGACTGGGCGAACATGGGTGTTGTTCTTCCTCGCCTCCTCTAGGGAGGCCATACCCCTTCTAACGAACTCCAGATTGTGGCTCATGCCCACACTCCGACCGTTATTAAATTCGTGGAGCAGGACTTGGAATTCTGTGAGGGTACCCTGCCATTTAGGTATGGTATCATTTTGTTCCCGGCAGCGTTTGCAGAAGAACTCGACCAGTTCGGCAATAGACGACCTACTGGAATTGTCGTATGCAGCGGATGCCACAGACTCGTCAATGAAACTGACTACCCCGAAACGCCCCCCGATTATGACTTCTTGTGGTGGGGTCCAGTCTAGAAGCCACTTACCAAAGTGGGGGAGTTCCTGATGTATCGTGGTCTCGACAGTGCTATTTGATGGGAAGGAGCTTCGGGCTTCGTCCCTCACTCGGAGAGCCATTAGTTTATCGCGGTTGCTGCTATCCAGTGCCGGGATGACGGACAGGCTGTTGGCGTCCATGTTGAGTGACAGGATAACCCGGCCTGCCCACGGAACTGATAGAGAGTCTGCGTACTTCGCTTGGTATTCGACTCGGGGGTTGGCGACGGCCCGTTTGATAAGTTCCGTGGCTTTCCTCTGGTCTTGGAAGCTCGCGGCTGAAGTCGTGTCATCGATCACCCATGCCGCGACCCTACCGAGATCCTTGTTGAATTTGGTTTGCCCAGAGAGGTAGTCGCTGGCGTCGGCGTAGCCGCCTACTAGACCTGAGATAACCCGGTTCGACAGTAGACTCTTACCTTTACTGGTCGCGCCTACGAGGATGAGCGCCTGTCCTTGCGACATCTTCCGGCTGATGACGGCTTCGTAAAAGCGTTTCATCCATGCGTAGAAATAGTTTAGTGTGTTTATAGGGGTGGAGTTCTTGAAGAGCTGCTCCAACCAATCATGGATGAAGGGCCAGTTGGCTGGGTCCCCGTCCTCAGCTGGTTCCACGGGTATGAGGTTCGCGTTATTGAGTATCCGTTGACTGTTGTATGACACTACACGGTTACTGGAGAAGATTACGGGTGCAATCTCGTCTATGCGGTTGTGGTTACTTATCGTAAGGATGGCGGCTTCTACTTCTGTAAGAGCCTGTCCTTTCTTTGGTTTCATGGAAAATCCCGTCTGCCTGAGTTCCAATATCAGCTGTTCCTTGGGGATAGTCACCGCAGAGTTATACAGGAGTTTGAAGAAAGCGCGGCCATTGAACCAATACTCGTCTAGCAGGTTCCCCATCTTCGTCTCCTCGTAGTCTGAGACGAACTTGGCTCCGAATATTTCCCGCCAGCTGACGAATCCCTTACCCGCTCGGTCTGAGTAGCAGACCATCCCGTCGTCGCCTACCTGACAGCCTTCTCGGTGGATGCCGTCGTCTATCCAGAACAGGGGGCCTCGGGTACCGACCTCAAAATCTCCGATCCATCTGTTGGGGAATTGCTTGTCGATTTCGGCGGCTACTACCTCGATGGGGATAGCCGTGTCGCTGGTGGTGGGTGGCTTGGAAGCCGCGGCCTTTGTCAGCGCGGTCTGGATTGTGGCGCTGGACACAAGTCCCCCCATGTTTACCCAGTTTATTCCCAGCTCGAAATACTGGGACGCCCGTAAAGAGGAGGAGTCAAATCCGGCAAGAATCCTGTCTGGTTTTATAATGTTCTTAAGGCACTTGATAAACGTGTCGAACATTTCGGGAGCAATAGGCATCCCTTTTTCAAACTCCCACACTAGCCGGATGTAGCCCGATTGCGTTTCTGACCGCCATGTCGGCGGGTGGTTAGGACACTTAGCTGCGATGACCGCGCCCACCTCTGCCCAGTTTACGGGGGCGTCGTAGTCGGCTATCACCCCGTAAATTTTGTTAGGGGGGTTGTCGGTTGAAATCCGTTTGGATGGAGCACTACCTTCTACCAGACTATAAAATACGTGGTCTGTCTTGGAGTTGGCGCACCATGCCCTGAAATCTGCTTTGCTGCTGAATTTAGGTTTCGATTTGTTAAGGGCCGCGGGGTCAGATGTTTTGAAGCATTTGGTATCTCTTAGGTTCTTTATGTATCGGTAACTCATTTTGTGTAACGTGATAAGATTGATCCTTCAGCGGCGAGCGGAATATCAGATATCCATTCGGGCGATTCAGACATTATTTTCAGGATGTGCTGCAAGGATTCCTCAGCTTGGTCGGCGTCAGCCTCGATGACTACTTCATCATGCACATGAAGCACGATCTTGTAGCCCGCTTCGTCAATCCTTACAAGCATATCACTGAAAATGTCGCGGGCTAGGGCTTGGGAGGCGTTCTCCGCTACGAACCCGCCCCACAATTTTACGGCTACCCTCTTCCCGTGCCGCATTAACTTGGCGGTAAAATGCCGGTCCTTTTCTTTCCCATCCGTGCGAATAACCCCGTAGTCAAGAACGCGGCCACTCGGTAAGTCCACTGTGAAGGGGGTAAGATAGCCTTGTACGGATAAATCATAAGCGCCTGCTATGCCCGAGTTGAAATATCGCCATAGTTTGGTCACGGAGTTCATAGACTCGCGGTAAAGATCCACGGCGGCATTAGCATCTTTCTGATCCATGCCCGACATTTGGGCAAACCTAGCTTTACCCGCCCCATAACCACACCCAAGGACCATCGCCTTAATTTTGTGGCGTAGTTTCGGGTCTTGTTTAAGGGAGCCTTTCTCTTTGTCCCACTGCCCGAACCGGATGGCAAAAGCTTCATAAATGTCATCAGACTCCGCGATCTCCCCCAACATTTTTTTATCCTCGGCCAGCCAGCAGAGTGTCCGCACCTCAATCTGACTTAGGTCTACTACGACAAGTCTCTTGTCCGGTTTAGTTGAGATGAGATTCCTAAGATTGACCCCGAACATCTCTTCCCGTGGGAGGTTTTGCAGGTTGAGGTTACCCCCGCCCCCACTGAAACGTCCTGTGTGCGCCCCGAAGTACATGATCCCGCCGTAGTAACGCCCATCAGGCATGGTGGCGAAGTCGAAGCTCTCTATCTTTTTCTTGAGTGCGTTGATCCTGCGCCAACTACGAACTGCGTCAATCCATGCGTGTTTCTTACCGTGGTAGTCTATCCACTTCTGTGCGTCTTCGTCTGTAGCGGCAAGGCTACCCGGAGGTTCAATACCCACGGCTCGACATTGGTCATCGAAAGCCTTTCGGCTCAACAGAGGTGCGTTCCCCATCCACGGGATAGCTTCCTCGGCTTCAAATAGCTTACTGTTTATTACCTCAAGTTGAGATTTAAGCAGCTCCGCGTCGATGGGGAGTCCCCGCTGGGTGATCCGCCGGTTAAGCACACTGATTGCTTTTTCATGCTCGGGCCAGTTTTGATGGTGCGTATCCCATAAGTCCAAGCATAGTTGTGCATCCTGCAAGGCGTAGTCACTGACTTCCTTACGGAACTCGTCAGTCATTTCCTCCCACCGTTTCCCGCTCATATTGTCGCGGGTGCTTTTGTCTACGGTCAGTCCAAAAGCCTCGCCAGCCGCTCCCTTAAGCGCCCGAGGAAGCCGCACATACACCGCCATATCTGCGGTACAATGCCACGCGGCGGGGGAGATTTTCGGCCACCAGCCGCGGGCCGTTCCATATAGATATAGGGTTTCATCAAATGATGCGTTGTGACTTAGGACGACGCTCCCGTTGAGGAGGCTCCAGTTAAAATCTTTAGGGCTCCCCACAAAAGATGTCCCGTCTGTTCCGACCACGGACACCATGTAAGCATCGAAGTCGGGGTGGGAGAAGTATCCAAGGGGGCCGAGGGTCCGAATACTACAACTCTTGTCGTAGTAGGTTTCGTAATCGAGAGCATAGGTATACATTTTGATAAAGGAAAGCCCCCACCAGCGATAAGAAAACCACAGACTAATCGCCAGTGGGGGTTAAGCAAAGAGGGCATCCAGTTTTATGCGGTTACTGGACAGGACACATTACTAACCAGAGCTGCAACACCCCGCCGCAATTCCATATGCCCTCTTTATTCTCCTAGGGAGAGACTTTTTCTGCGTCGGGAGTATCCACGTAGTAATGAATGGCTTCTTCCAAGCCATCGTCCGTTTTACTATCCGGTTCGTCTTCCGCCACGGGCATGGGGAGTGGAAGCTCCAGTTGCTCAACGTCAATGCCAAGGGTCGATACCAAGGCGTCTCTCACTGTGACCAGTTTGAGGCGGTTGATTGCGACTTCCGCAAGCTGTTCGTCCAGCTTGGTAATCATATCTGTGAGCATCTTAGCCTCGCCAGTGAGGATAGGAATCGTAGGATCTGTAGGTTCTCCAGACATGACTAGCGTGCGTTGAAGTCTGCGATCCACTCAGCCACGGCCTTGTCGGGCGCGTTCTGAGACACGGTGAGCATGGGTGCGAACCAGCTATACTTACCCCTAGTGATGGGGCAGGACTCAAAGTTCCACAGAACTTCCCCGAGGTTTTTGTCTCGGTTGAAGGCTGCATAAGTAGCCAGACGCTTGAAGGTCTGCCGGTAGGCGTCCTTTGCCACGTTGATTTTCCCGAGGGCGTATCGGTGCTCCCCGATGGTGAACGGGTAAGCCCCGTCATTTTTATCGTCCTTAGGCTGCTTGAACAACAGAGTGATCTCTGCGAATTCAAGCAGGTTATACTCCGAGGATTCCGCGAGCTTCGCCCGCACCTCCTCGGTGTATGCGATTTGGGGCATCGCGTCCTCTTCAAAGGGTACATCTTCACGCCAGCCCTTTGTTGCGGCGAGCACGGATACTTCCGTAGGCTCTTCCGGGGGCAGCAGAATATGCTTCTTATCGAGGACGGCACTCCCGAAGGGCGCGTCAATGTCACTCGTCTTTTGGACGATGTTCAAGCGGGGGATATCAATATCCGAGGCGTCGATGACGAAGCCAGCTTCGTTAGGGATCATCCCTCCTTTAGGTGCGGCTGCGAGAGCCGTAGTTTCGTTACTCATGGTTACGTTTTTGGTTCTTGGTTACAACCTACGATAAAGTATACCGCGGGTCTGAGGTTTCGATAATGCCTGCGTCTTCGCAGGCGTCAACGAAATTGTCAGATAATTTTCTCTTCCCTCCTTTTTCAGCCGTATCGCCCACGGCCTTAGCGAGTTTCGCTAGAGGAATATTTGCGTGTTTCAGCACATCTTCAGCACTCACTCCAAATTCAGACGCTACTTCCAAGAGGCTTTCGTTGTCCATGATGCGTCGTGATGCTCCCATACTCTTCAGTTTAAGAGAGGGGAACTCGGTGCCATCCTTGGCTAGGGCTACCGCCTTCTTTTTGAAGCGGTCTGCCCAGTTGGAGACGATTTTAGCAATGGCCCACAGTTGTTCTACAATCTCAGGATCTTCCGTGCCTTCGATATCTACGTCCGGTAGCTGGGGGTTGATCTTCTTGGCAACCTCGATAACCAGCCCACCGAGGGCGGGGCAGGAATCTTCATAGCGGCAGAAGCGACAGTTCACGTTGGGGGTCAGGTCACCCAGACTAGGGGTTCCCGAATCCCACTTGGGGCGGGTCTTCTCGGCTTTTTTAATAACGTCACTTAGCTCGGCTACAATACCGTCGACGTCCGTTCGGTTAAATGTGTGGTGAAGACTTGCGTTGTGCTTGGGTACATAGAACACGAATACTATTTTCTCTATGTCGGGGAACTTCTGGAAAGCTCCGACCGCATAAGCTTTCGCTTGCCAGTTCTTGTCGGGTGGGTCGATGATACTTATCCCTGTTTTGTAGTCTGCCATTACGGCTTCACCTGACTCAAGGATGAGGAACCTGTCGCAGGTTCCCCATGTTCCTGTCCCATCCAGTTCAACGTCGACTTGGATCTCGTTGTGCTCTTCGATAACAGGTGGAAAATTCCCCATGAATGCACCCTCCATCTCAACGATCTGCTCATAAATGGATAGTTCTTCTTCGTTATGCAGAGCCGAAGGATCGTGTACTTCCAAGGCTTCGTGGATGCGGGTACCCATTTCAGCGGCGGCGTTTGTGCCGTCCCTGCCGTGGTAGCCCCCACAACCTGCCAAGTACTTGAGGCTGGAGGGGCTGAATTCAGCGTGGCCGCGCGAGCTGTGGTCTGGGCTATTTTTGTTCATTTGTTGGTTGTATGTGTTGTTAATTCTTTTTCACTTGCCACTCTTCCGCGCATGGAACCCCAAGCGTTGGGGGGTGGAGGAGGGCAGGATATTGCAAGCCGCCCCGAACTGGGCAAGCTGGTTGTCATGCATCTCCTCGTCATTTGATAATCTCTCTCGGGCCTTCGCCGGAAAGGAGGCTGGTGTGTCACGCCTCTCACAATAGCTTACATGTGCCCTCAAGGATTCAAGGTATTCACTGTTCATGGCAGTTTAGGAGTGGAGAATGGACATTAGAAAAATAAATCGTTTGGTTTCTTGGGATCAAAGGTTTCTTTTGTGCGGTCTCCTTCAGGATTGTCTGCCCAAAGTCCATCATCCATAAGGAACATAAGTTTATCTATATTTTCTCTGGTTGATTTTAGTAGGCGGCACTGTTGGACCCTTGTGGTCGGCAGTTTACTTTTGTTTGCAATATCGAGTAGGCGTTTTTTCATCGGCCTCAAGATTTTTGCTGCTTTCGCGTATTGGTCGTATTTCATGGTTTGGTTTTTGGTTAGTATGAAGTTGTTCAAACTCCGTGTAGTTCCGCTATGTTTAGAGCTTTCCGTTGTACGGAAGCCATGACGGCTTCCTCGACGGTCCCCGCCGCGACTAGAATCTTTTGAATGGCGTCACTCTTAGCCCCGTTCCGGTGGATTCGGCCTAAGGTTTGCAGGTAGCTTTTAGCATCGAAAGTAGGGCTGATCAGTGAAATTCGTGGTCTGTTACCGTGGGTGTCGTGGAGAGAGATACCCAACCCTCCTGCGGCTATATTAGCTACGATACAATGCGTTTTATCCGCTTGGAAATCGTCGATAACTTTTTGCCGTTCTTGGGCTGACTGCCCGCCTTCTATCCTACCGCATTGAAGCAGCCCACACAGGGCGTCTACGGTGTCTTTGTAGTTCACAAAAATAACAAGGCTGTTTCCTTCGTGAATCAGGTAGTCGGCTGTGTCCGCCATTTCTGGGACTTTGAAGGACTCCGCGAGTTGGCGAGCCCTGCCTAGGTTTACAATCAGGTGTTCGCTGTTGGCTACGGTGCCATGTTCAATATAGTCTGTGATGATATCTGGAGTTATTCCCAACTCGTCGTAAGCATCGAAGATCTTATTTGAGTCCTTGAAGTCAATGGGCTCCACGAAAACCATGTTGCCACGGAACGAGTCGGGGAAGTCTTTAACAGTTAGTCTGCGCGCACATTGTCCATACATCTCTGCGTGTAGTTCCTTGAGGGCGCTCCGTCTCAATAGCTTCCAGTTGTTCCATTGGTCTTTGAAGCATCCCTTTTTACGCATCCACTTAAACCAGTTCTGGAGGGGGAACACATCTTTGTTGAGAGAGTGGAGCCCGAGGCAGAAGCCCAGTGCCCTCATCTCTACAGGAGTCTCACTGGCGGTGGCGGACATCCCGTGGACCCTGAATTTCTGCAGGACTAGGGAAATCAATAGTTGGGCGTTAAGCGTGAAGGGGCCTTTAGCTTTGTGGATCTCGTCCATTAGTACGAAAGTGTTCCGCGGTAAGTGCCACTTGAAAATTTTCTTTCCCTTCCGGCTCATGAATTTTGTGTTGCCGGTGCGTATTTTTTCGTAGTTGAGGACAAATACGGGGTCAATACCGAACTCCTCAAGCTCACGTTCCCAGCTGGTAATGACTGCCTTGGGGCAGATCACTGCGACGGGGAACCCCAGCATCTTCGCGATGTAACAGGCGACCACGGTTTTACCGCATCCCGTGCTGGAACCGTCCAAGGTGTTTATACGTCTGGCTAGCAGGTTGATAAAGAAGTCTGCAGCTCCTTGTTGCGGTGTGTAGAGTGTTTTCACACGGGCTATTTACCAGATCTTTCAGCCTCAACAAGAAAATTCTTTAATTTCTTTTCCACGGATGTAGAGGGCAATCAGGTAGGCGTCGATCATCCCGTCGTGGGGGGTGCGGCATCGCTTGTTCTTGAGCCAGTTTTCTTGAGGGGCCTTCTCTTCAGCCACGAAAAGCGCGGCCTCCTTTGTCTTACCTTTGATGGTGTTCCCCAGTATGTGCTTCTGCCATTTATGGACGCTGACCCGCTTGACGGCATAGTCATGGGACTCAGCCATTCCCAACAGCTTCCCGAAGCTAATCGCCATTGAGCGTACAGCTTGTGAGCTTTTGGCATGGGCTAGGGGCTCTTCGATGGCCAGTTCAAATGGGGTGCACAATTCGGTCAACCAGTTGTTGATCTTGCGGATGTCTATCTCCCGCTTCTTGGAGCGTTGGAGACAGGGCATTGGGATCTTGTCTATTATAGAGCCGCTGTGTTTTGAGATGGCACAAAGGCCCCCATCCAAACCGTTATCTACCCCTACGATCATTCGTTATCTAAACTGGTCTATCAGTCTAGCCGAGACAAGCAAACCATTACCAGTCTCAGGAACGAAAAACTCCAGATCTTTCTGTGAGCACCTTAGGAAAGCCACTTCTTTCCCCGTCTTTGGTATCACGCGATAAAAGTGACCTACAAGGGGCACCCGTTTGAACGTGAAGTCATCAATATCGGGGAGCTGTACCCGCACCATTGCGACGGGCTGCTCCTCTTTGACTTTATTCTGGAACAGTTTACTCATCCCCCAAGGATACTAGTATCCAGAAAGCAGGGCGTCGAAGGGCCTAAGTACGTTTTGATCAGTTCGCTCATAGCTTCTAGTGCTAGCTTTTCTGACAAGTTGTGTTTTTCACGCAGAATGGTTTTGACCATGTCTATGCTGTAGCAGGCCCGCGGGTGTGTATCCGCCCCTTCTATAATCCCTATCAGGGCGTCGTGTAACTCGGGTAGAAGGATGAATGGGATATCCGGGGATTTGATTTTCTTAGACGGGGGGCCTAGGAATGCGCGCCTATCAAAAGATAGGTCACCCATTCGCCCCCCGTCGAAGTCATCAAAGTTGTTAATCATTGTCTGGGTTAATATCTATGACTTTCTTGGGCCTTATGGCCCCTCGCCCGCGGTCTGCTTTGGCATTGTTAAGGATAGAGATGTCGATTTGCATGGTGCTGGCCCCGCCCCCCTTTGCGTTGAGTCCAAGGTTTCGCCGGATTAGCTGATCCAGTTCCGAGAGTTCTCGTACGGTTTTAGGTCCCCGTAGGTGAGTTACACTGTCCCGCAGGAGTTTGATCCCCGCAGCAGCTATGTAATGCTGGTATTTATCTGCGGGGGAGGATTGCCGCTCGGCTATTTCCATCATGGTTTTATCCTCATCTTTTCTAGCGTCATGTTGAGCACAGAGGATGGCATCGTCTGTCATGTTGTGAAGTTCCCCGTCAAGGTCGGCAGCAAGTTGATCTGTGGGGGGCTCATTTTCGACAGCCGGTTCGTGGGGGACATTGCCACCCTTCCTAGGTGGGAGCCCCGCCGCCTTGAACCATCTCCGCACTGTACCTGCGTGGACTCCGAGTTCCCGCGCTATGACATTCATCCTGTAGTTCTTATTGTGCATCTCTAAAGCTCTGCGCTTTAGTTCGTCTTTGGGGTTGTCACTCACAGGCGCGGTCCTTACTTTACGTTTTGATTATGGCTTCAAAGAAGAAGACCTACAAGCAGATACTCGATCCCGTCATCGACCCCAAGACTAAGCAGATGGACGTCGGTGGGCTACTAATCCCCCCAACCAGTTTAATAACGGCTTTACTTTATGGCTTTGCACACCACACCCATGCCAAGGCAAAAGAATATTATTTTTGGAAGGTGTGCGATGAGCTGTGGAATCATGTAGATCTACCGGAACAGTTGATGGTGCGGCATCCGTGGGCGGAAGAGATGATACGGTGTGCGATTGAGAATAAATATTTGGCGATTGGTGGGTCCGCTTCGTCGGGTAAATCGCATACTATGGCCGCGTGGGGTATAGTAAACTGGTTGTCTCAACCCAAGGATACACTGGTTTTGATGACCTCGACGACGTTACGTGAGGCACGTAAACGTATCTGGGGGTCGGTGATGTCTTTGTTAACTGTCATTGAAGGGGCTCCGGTTAAAATCAGGGACTCCATTGGGAACGCCGCATATGTCGATGAGAAGGGGACGCTTATTGAACGGGCGGGCCTAAGCCTTATTTCTGCGGAGAAATCTAAGACACGTGAGGCCGTGGGAAAATTTATCGGGATCAAGCAGAAGCGTGTAATTTTGGTCGGGGATGAGCTGTCCGAACTTTCAGAGGCGATTCTTCAGGCGGGTTTGACGAACTTGTCGAAGAACCCTGAGTTCCAACTCATCGGGATGTCAAACCCGAATAGCCGGTTTGACGCTTTTGGTATCTGGTCTCAGCCCAAAGGGGGGTGGGATTCGGTGGATACTAATACATACGATAACTGGGAGACAAAGTGGGGCGGGCATTACCTACGGTTGGACGGGGAGCGGTCCCCTAATATTATGGCGGGGGAGACCCTGTATCCATGGCTACCGACACAGGAAAAACTCGACGAGGATAAGGCTCTATTGGGGGTCGAATCGCGGGGTTATATGCGGATGGTACGCGCGGTGTTCTTTGATTCGGATGAAACCACCGGAATCTACAGTGAATCTGAGTTGGCTACCTGCGGGGCCATGAATAAGGTGGACTGGGCCAGCGCCCCAGTAAACGTCGCGGGGTGTGACCCCGCGTTTACCAATGGTGGGGACCGTACGATTCTCTATACCGCGTCGGTCGGGTATGATAAATCCGGCCAATACGTGATAGAGTTTGGGGAGGCGATTCATTTGAATGATGATGCGACCAACAAGGCCGTTCCACGGACTTATCAAATCGTTAGGCAGATTAAGGAACATTGCGAGAAACGGAAAATTCTCCCTGAGAATTTAGCGGTCGATGCCACCGGAGCGGGAGCCCCTTTTTGTGATGTGCTGGCGGGGGAGTGGGCTGGGACTTTTATGCGGGTGAGTTTTGGGGGTAAGCCTAGTGATAAGCGGGTCAGCATGAGTAGTAAGCTCACGGGGGTCGAGATGTACACAAATCGTGTATCCGAGATGTGGTTCGTGGGAAAAGAATTGATGCGGACAAAGCAGATGTTCGGGGTGGGGCCAGACTTGGCTCAAGAGATCACGGGGCGAAATTACGATTTAGTTAAAACAGGGTCGCTCAAGGTGAAGATCGAGCCTAAGCCTGAGTTTAAGGGGCGATTCGGCAGGAGCCCCGACTTGGCGGACGCTGCATTTCTGGCCCTCGACTGTGCTCGCCAGCGTCTTGGTCTCGTAGCGATTGACCCCCCACAAGCGGATTCTGGAACGGTCCGCCCACCTGTAACTATCAAGCAGTTGGATAGCGCGCTAAGCAACCCTGAGGCGGCATTGCTGGATTGACTTATAATCCCTGAAATATAGTATACGGCATGGCTGAAGTGGATGCAGTTACTAAATCGCGTCAGGATTTTGCAGAGGTTCTTCGTAAACACCGCATAAAAGGAATGGGCCGTGCGGATATGCTGGATAGGTGGGAACAATTAGGTCCCTCTGGGTTTGGGGCGACCCTTGGGGCTTCTCCCGAGATCGACCCGGAACTTGACGATATTGACTCGAAAAAATACCTCGATCCCGACAAGTTTAAGACCTTTGTTGACAAGATGTACTCGGGGAAGATGGACACTGCGAGGGACAGACAGCAAAGAAGGCAAATCGAACGCAGCGATTTTGCACGGCAACAGAAGTCGCGTAAGCTGGACCGGGAAGCTGCATTTACGGATAAGATGGACCGGCAGCGTAAGGAGAGTGCCGCGAAGTTTGGTGTAAAACACGAGGTGGAAACTCCCGGTTTGGATAGGATCGCCGCGATGCAGGACGCACCTTTTGGTACAAGCACCGCTCATGCGGGGGAAATTGCCAAGGGGGTTGGGCAACAGTCTAGGCGGACGGTAACTCCTAGGTCGGCAGCTTTTGGAGCTGAGGCGCGCGCCCACGAAAGGGCCGGAAATAAAGCGGAGGCGGCAAAAGCCCGTGCTGCACAGTTTGCGGAACGTCGCGGGGAACCCAACATCAGGGGGCAGGTAGAGAAACAGCGAGAGAGGGAGCGCGAACGAGACGCTAGAGAGAAACATCTAAAAGATAAGGCAGCTAGGGAGGCTGATGCAGCTGCAGCCAAAGCGAGAGCCGAAGCTGAGAAAAACAGATAGCGATGGCCGAACCAGACCTTAAGCAGGGCGTAGACGCCCTTAAGAATAGATTTGATCTGGAGGCTCCTGTTACTCGCGAGGAACGGGATGCCGAAAGAATTCACTATGAGCGGTACATTGCCCCGCGTCTGGAGAGCATTACGGAATCTTATGACCGTATAACCAAGCGGAGACAGGATGCCGAGATGCACAAACTCAAGACGGCAGAGGTGGCCGCTAGTATTGCCAAACTAAAGGAAAAAAAGGATACAGACGAACAGGATCAAGCGGGGTTGGCCGCGATCCACAAGAGCTGGAGCGATATTAGCGAGATAATTGATAACATAGGCGTTGTCCCCAACCCCGACGATCTTGAGGGGGTTTTCCCCCGCACATACGTTCCAGCATCGATTCCCCAGATGCGGGACGCCCTTCAGCAGGCACGAAATATGTATAACAATTTTGGTTTAAGAACCCGCATCCTAAATAGTACTGACAAAGTAGGGTTTGAAAAAATGTTCGCGGACAAAATCTCTCAAGGAGAGAAATTCATAGCGACCACCGAAACGCGACGGAAAGAGTCGTCGACATTGATGGCGGACTACGAGGACCTGCTGAATTATGACAGCTCAGATATCATAGACGACAAGGGTAAGGTTACTGGTAATACTGCTGACCAGTACAAAGCCGCGCGCGGTAGATTTGAATCTACTCACAACATGAATGAGTTCAGATCTGTTATTAGCCGGGGCAAGAAAAGACTTAACCAGAATCGCGACCGCATGGAGGTTCGTATTAAAAGAGTGGACGAGCTGTACGACAAAGTAGCTAATAAACGCAAGTTCGTAGCTACGACCGAGGTGCTGCGGGAAGGTCAACAAATTGAGGACCAAGTTATACGCCGGGTACCAAATGACCCCATATTTGTTCGGAGCATATATAAAGAGTATCTCTCTTTGCTGGGGGACCGCGCAAAAGATCCAGCGGATTTTGAGCGGTTGGTTGGGAAATCTAGGACTGCGGCAGAAGCCCAGCTGAACAAAGGCCACGGCGATCAAACTTTAGAATCCGAAACGCCCTTCGATGAATTTTCTAATACGCTGTATAAGAGGATTATTGATTATATGGCCGAAGAGAAAAATACTCTAGAGGAGGACGCGAGGGCCATAGGCGTATCTGTCCCCCGCGGAGCAGACACACAAGTGTCCCCCTCGGCTGAAAGAATCGTAGAGGATAAGTTAAATTCCCCATAACCATTAACCACATAATTAAGCATGGCGTTGACCCATCTTGATAAGCTGCCTTCCTATGAAGAATGGAAGGAGAACAACCCTGTTGATGCTAGAGGTATCCCGCTTGGACAGGACGAATTACAACTCCGAGCAGGCTATGCACATTATCTTCTGCAGCAGGCTAAGAGCCCACCCAAGGGATTTGAAACGCCAAATTCTGACGAGTTGGGCATGGTGGGCAATAAGGTCGCGAATTTTATTGCCGACGCTCTGGAAGAGCGAACAGATGAGGGAGTAGCTAAAGCTTTTGATGAATTTTACTCAGTTCCGGCTGAAGAAAAAGCCGAACGGATTTTCCGTGAGCAGGTTGATGGGGGAGTTGGGGGGACCGCGCCGCCGTATATTCTCTTAAGCGAGGCTGTAAATGGGCACGAACTAAGAGCCCAACTTGATGCCCAGTTTTTTGATCCAAACGAATATTTCAGGATCACTGACAAGATTGATAAGATCAGCGGCCCCAATAAACGAAAGCCGACAGTCCGAATGGACTACGTTGGGGGTAAAGCCATATTTAGGAGCGAGGCCGATGACCAGCCTGACTTGTGGTCTGTATCAGAAGAAGAGCGGGCGTATGTAGATCAGTTTTCTGATCTTGTTTCACAGTATTCTGAAAAAATTTGGCCAGACTATAAACAGCTAGTGCACCGCCGTTTGGGGGCCAGTGTTGTTGAGATTCCCGTTACAGATCCTGATACGGGAGACACGGGGGCTGGGTTTATCTTTGCGGATAATGTTCCAGAAGAAGAAAGAGAAGCCTCTGTTGACCGAGCAGTACGAGAAGGTCTACTGGACTTCCGAAATAAAGACCACGTTCTTGATGTTTTTGCTAACGGCTTAAAACTAAAAAATAGCGACGAGCGGCTCCCTGTAAAATCGGCAAATTATTTTGAGGCCCAGAGAATGATCGGAACCGCCCTTAAAGAGGGTAGCGAGCATTCTAGGAGTATGATGCTGCAGCTACAAAATTTAGTACAACAGGTTGTGTTATCCCACTCCAAGGCTGGTGGGGATGTCCCGTCTTTTGTAGAAAGCGGAGCGGGTAGTTTTGTCCCCCAAACCGAGCTGGTAGAAACGGATAGGAAAGGATTTCTCGCGAAGATCGGTAGTATGGGGCGCGCGCAGGAAATTACTAACCAGAATTACGAGGGGGCCATAAAAGATTTTCGGTCTATGTTCCGGGGTTCGTCTGAGCATCTAAGCGACGAAGTTATCGCTAAAGCTTTTCAGACTACCGCTTACAGGATGGCCAGCCTTAATACGTTATTGCCGTACCATGAAGCCAAAATGCGCTTTGTGTCAGGTTCTGAAAAAAAGCGGGAGGTAGATTCCGCCACACGCATTGCTCAGAACATATACACAACAGAGTTCGGTGAAAAAATTATTCATCCGGGGCTACTGGTATCAAAGATTGATTTTGAAGTTCTTCAAGAGAACGCTGAAGAGTTCGGGACAACAAAAGAGGCCCTGACCATTAAGCGTCTCGCGTACTTGCAGAGTAAGTATGACTATTTCCTAGCGAACATCTTCAACTCTACCGCGGACATCCGAAACTCATGGATTGCCCACGTAGGGAAGACAACTGACGGCACCCAATCAGAACTCCTTGAAGTGTCTCCGGGTCAATGGGTCGGAGGAGAGGGGGATGCGGAGGTGTTGGCTAGTTGGCTGGACTCTGAAACGGGCAGGAATTATTGGAATAGAACGGCGAGAGCGGCGTCACAGGGTGCGGGGGACCTCGCGGGGGCTCTAGGAATGTTCGCTGGAAGTCTTGGAGGGGACGCCGTGGATTTCTGGACTGGGGGTAATCAGTATCTAGACGAGGGACCGACTACAGGGCTGGAAAAAAGTAGCGCACAACTTCTTGCGATCAGTGCGCGGGAACGGCAAGCTGACCGGGCCATTGCGTCTATGTTTGGACGTAAACACACGTTCGCGGATACGGCGTCTACGATGGCCGTCCCCCTCGTTATAGATATCGGGGCATCTTTTGCGCTCGCCGCGCCTACAGCCGGTGTAGGATCAACAGCGTATGCTTCAGCTGCATTAGCTAAACACGGACTCACGGCGACAGCCAAATCATATGTTACAGGGGCCTTCGGGTTTGGTCTTAGAAACATTCTTAAAGACGGCGCAGAAGACACTATACGCCTATCCTTGGAAAAAGCGTATGCAAGGGGTTACATCAAGACACTTCCGTCAGTTAAAGGAATCGGCCTTGTGGACCCCGGAGTAGATAAGATGTTGCCGGGGTGGTCGGGTTACGTTCTTGGGCCGAAAGGCAAAGTCCCCCTAAAAAGTTCTTATTTGGTGGCCACCGAAGGTAAGCTTGCTAAACAGACTTTGGGGAACTTACCGCAGGGAGTTCTGCCCAAGCGGTTTGTTGAGAACGTAATTAAAAACTCGGGCTCAGTTAAAAGGGTCTCAGCCGCCCTGCCCATGTCAATGCGGTCGGAAGCAGCGGTCGACGCCCTCACGGCGATTGGCCGGGGGATTAGAGCGGGTCAGTACCCCGCGATTGCAGCTCCCGCATTCCTGCGGTCGTCCGCGCATACGTATGGGGATATTCATATGGCGCTGCAAGGCGCAACTGGGGCTGATGGGAAACCCTTGTCTTCTGAGGAGATCCACGACCGCGCTTTTGGCGGTGCGGTAATGGGCGGATTCTTTACCGTGGCCACTGTGGTGGGGCTTCAGCGTATAGGCATGGGGGGTTTGGAAGACTGGGTTACTGGAGGTGCGACTGTTAAGCAGGTCCGCAGGGTTTTTGAGAAACTACGAGATAAAAAATATGGGAGTTTTTCTCACTTTGTTCAGGACGTCACTAAAAGGGTAGTCGGGGACGGGCTCAAGTTTGGGTTTTTGCGTAGTCCGGTAGCCAAGGGCACGGCTTTTGAGGCACTTCAAGAAGGATCGGATGCGTTTCTCAACACCTTTGCACGATCTTTCGCCATGACATTTACCTCGGCCTCCGACTGGGACCGACCTTTTATGGACCGTCTAAAGGAGGGAGGAATGGGGGCCATCTACGGGGCCGTGCTCGGAGCTGGTGCACCTGCAGCCGTAAAGGGTTTCCGCGGCCTGACAGGTCTTTTTAAGAGTGAGGGGCAACGAGAACAAGAGCAGCTGCAGGTGCAGCGGGAGACGCTACCCAAGATTGCTAGAAAAATTCACAAGCGCGTGGTTAAGGAACTCAAACAAAGTGGGAGTCCTAAAACTGCCACTACGGTAGAGGAAATACTTAAAGGTCTGGAAGCTGCCGCTGCTGGGGGGACTGTCTCAGAAAAAACTGTTGCTGCGCGGCTAGAAGAGCGCGCTAAACAGCGAGAGCAGGATAAGGATGCGGTAGAGAGCGACCACGACATAAATACAGCCAACAAGATCGAGGAAGAGATTATCGACCTGCAGATAAAATTAGCTAAGGCAACAACTGATGAAGAAAAACAAACAATAGCAGACGAAGTAAAAACTCTTATAACTGAACTTGGGATTCTTGAGGCCAAATCAGCTGCCGCGTCTACTGGCGATCCAGAGGCAGAACAGGGTAAAAAAGATGACGCCGAAAGTGCTGAAGCCGCCTCAGATGCGGAACCAGAACATTTACAGGAAGCCAATACCCGCGCCGCACTTGAAGCCATTGGCCTTATTATACAGGACTCGGCTAACCCAGAAGCCTTTAGGGCGGCAGAAGTAGATCTTGCTAATTTCTTTAATGTTATTGCTGACCCATCCAAAGCGGATGAAGCAGATCGCGAAGCCGCTTTAGCGGTGGTAGATAAGGCGTTCAAAGAAAAGCTGGGGGAGACCAAGGAGAACTCTGATAGAGCCGCCCTCAAGGAGGCCAAGGGGTACCTTGAAGAACAGCTAACAAAAGGGGTTACTGAGGACGCCGCGGGAGGGAACCTTGAGAACGCCGACGAAGAAAAGGTACGAGGTGCTATCGAAGAAACGCTGCTTGAAGATGCTGGTGAGGACACCTCACTTTCGGGTACGGGAGACTCCACTGTTTCTGTTTCTGACAAGGCACAGCTTGTTGAGGGGGTCTTCCAGAGACTTAAGTCCGCTGAAAGTGAAAAGGCTCTAGAGTTTAGGAGAACAGATGAAGAGCTTGAGCACGCCGCGCGCGCGTTTGTAGACAAGGCCATGCAGCCTATGCGACCGGATCTTAAGGAACAAGAAGATCTTCGCGCGATTGATAATATAGAAGAAGAGCTTTTGGACAGGCTCGCCGGATTGCGGGAAGAGTTTGAAAGCCTGCATGACGCGCAAAGCAGAAGATTAGGAACGAAGGGTTACAAAGCTGGTGGCGGGCACCAAGGCCGACCAATAAGATCAATATTATTAACCGAACAGCCAAATACTGCGGTCATCGCGGATGTCAGCAATCTTATTGCTGCCAAAGAAGAAGCTTTTAATGATCCCGAAGCAACGGAGCGTCCCGCTCGCCAACAGGAACTGACTCTTCTTAGATCTCTGGGGGATGTTTTGACGGCGTTCAAAACAATTAACGACCGACGGGCTGAGATTGAAGGTGAAAGCAGACGCCAACAACAGTTGGAAGAACAGATTGAACTTGAGCAAGAGCGCGAGCGCGTTGCTGCCTTAAGAGCAGCGGCGGCGGAAGAAGCCGCGAAGAAGAAAGCTGCGAAGAAGAAAGCCGCGAAGAAGAAAAAAGGGAAGCAGCCGCCAGAGCCAGAGCCAGAGCCAGAGCCAGAGCCAGAGCCAGAGCCAGAGCCAGAGCCAGAGCCAGAGCCAGAGCCAGAGCCTGAATCGCTAGAAGAACCTCCTGCTCCCGAACCTCTACGAGAAACATTTGAGCAGAACATGATCGTCGCAGGGGCATTGAAGTCCCGATCTGAGGGCAACTGGCCCGTGGCTGTGATGGGCATACCGAATTCTCTTCACCTAGACCAACAGTCTAAAGCGGCCACCGCCCGCAAAATTCTAAGGGAGGTTACAAAAGACCACCCTATTATAGGCGGCGACATTACAGATAACGAGACTCCGATAGGGTTTAGACCCCGCAAAAAAGAAGAGGTAAGGCAACAGTTAGAAGAACACGGAGTAGTTATTCCCGACAAACAATGGATGGGCGGTAAGGGCGTGCGCTCTTCCGGGTATAAGTTCGGTAGTGCCACGGTGTGGCTAATCGACGATGTTGACGGAGGTATCTTTGATAATGGGGAAGGAAATAGACCGAACGAACCCGTTATTCTTTTTAACAACGACCCGCGCGCAATGGCGGGGGCCATGAATAAATTGGGGCATTATTCTATTCCGATCCCAGAGGGATTTAGCGGTGATAAAGTAAACAAGACTTTCCGGGGAGACCGCGCAGGAGAAACCTTATCCCAAGATACGAAAGAAGTTTACGACATTTTCTATCCCGTTGGTTCCGACCTTTCTAAAGAAACCAGTATTCTTGGAAACAAAGAGCGGAGCAGGGTTGCTAACCCAGAAGTTACTACGAGCAAAATTAGCCAGACGGTTCAGTTCTTGATGCACTTTGTTAACAAGGACACTGCTCTGGAAATCAGAGTAGACGAGAACAAACTTGATGCAAAGGAAGCCCCTAGCACTTCAAATAAGGTAACTATCGGAGCGTATATCAGGATACTAGCTGATTGGGTCAACAATAACTATACCAGTATTCAGATCCCTACCACGAAGGAAAAGCTGAATCTTATTGAAGGGATAAATGATCCCGAACGAGGGGCGCGGGAAAGGCAGGACATAAGAAACTTGTTTTTGACTGGGCTGGCCGCGCGCGCGGAACGTGCGGCGGTTGAGGTAGCTCTTTTACAAGCAATGGAAAATAAGCGCGAAGACCAGAGTGATGCTGATGCGCTTGTAGCTGCAATAAATGATAACGTCACTATCCCTGAGGATATGGCAAGGGACCCCATGTATGTCGCGGCCTTGAAGATATTCAAGTCGATGGCAGGGGAGGATGTTTCTGTTGAGTCTGGGAGAGGTGCCGCAGCTTTTGCCTTATCTGAGTTTTTGATGGGATCACGGATTGCGACTTCGACAGCTCTTGAAAAGGCACTTGATAAAGACCCCGAAATAGACGCAGTAGAATTTATTCTGGGTAAAGTTGCTGAAAAATTAAAGGCATCTACGCGGGGCGATACCCCGCGCAACAAGGGGGCTGCGACCCCATCAGCAGAGGCGCGTCCCAATCAAGTAATTAGACCAGTACCCAATCTCTTCAACCCCGCACGGGACCTCATCAAACTACAGGTAAACCGCGCGGTGCAGCTCTACGCAGACAAGGGTGTGCGTGGTATGTCAAACAGTTCGCAGAGTTTAGATCAGGCAGACACCGTTGACAGTTTTAGGGCGGAAGCTTCTGGACAAGTTGATGAAGAAGAAATCAAGGGACACACTGCCGATGTACAAGAGGGTGTAGGCCCCCGTGCGGATGAGGGCGTCGGGCTAGGTGATTTGGGGGGTGGTCAAGCAAGCGCACCAGATGTGGGAGAAGGCGAAGGTGTTGGAGAAACAGATAAGCGGGAGGCTACGGAAGAGTCACTTGAATTACAGAAACGTAAGGAGGCGCTCCCCGACTTTGAGCCGATAAAGATCGGGTTGGCTTCCGCGTTAAGAGCTGTTCTAGATGAAAGTCTTGAAGCCAACGCGGCGCTGAATGAGTTATATGAAGCACTCGATACAGTAGTTGAGATGCGCGGGGCTCAGACGGCCCTACAAAAATATATAGAAATTGCCGTAAGTCTTCAGAATGTATTGTTAGACCCTTCTGTTGCCGAAGACGCGGGTTCGGAGTTACGTTTGATCCGCGGAGAATTTTTGAACGCTTTCGCGCTAGCTGTTAAAGATTCAAAACATGGTTTGTTGGCCTTGGCAGAGCTTTTCTCCACTAATGTTATACAAACCAAGGATGTAAAAAATACCTTGAAGGGTCTGCGGGAAACTCATTTCACCCAAGCTACTGACACTGTTGGGGGCGCGTCTCTCGACCAGATCGCGGAAGTAGTTACCCTTGAGCGGGCAGTTAGGGGGTCGAGAGCCCCATCATTTGTAGCTCAGATGCACCAAGCGGCTGCGGTCAAACTCAACCTAGAGGACATAGCCGAGTTAGGGCTCATTGACGGGGATATGAATACCGTTATATCGGCTATCCAAAAACTAGCCTTTGGTTACGACGAAGCTCTCGATGAGGCGACGGGGTTCAACTTGGAAGATTTTGTGGAGGAGGGATTTGTTGGGAAAGCGTCTCTGGACCCCAACCTCCAGCTCGCCGCGCGACTGCTTTATGCTTTCCGCGAAGAGCTTAGTGAACTTGATTTCAGAATTATTCGGGGGGGAACACACTTCGCAGGTAGTTTTACACCAGCGGGGGGTCGCGCAGCAGCGGGCGATGTTTACCCTGACTACCTGCCCCGTGGCACCATTTACTTGAACCTGAACGCCCGTTATGGGGAAGGTGTAGGTTCGGTTATACTGCATGAAGTTGGCCACGCGGTCTTTGCTCAGATAATGAGCAGGGCCGATGCCGAGCTTACGCCCGCACAAAGAGCTGCGCGTAAGCAGATGGAAGTTCTTTATGACAGGACACATAAGGCATGGCTTAAAGCAAAAGCCCGCGGCAAAGCTGACCCGCTGATGGACTATGTGTTCGGGACGGGACGTAGGGTGGTCCGCGGCACAGATGAAGGTGGGCTAATAGACCCCCTTACGGGCCTTCAAGACCCAGAACAATACGCGCCTGTCGGAGTTGTCGCGGCTGGCGAAATCGTCCCCGCGGGTACTGCAGACGAGGACTTGGATTTAGGGGGCCTTATAGGCGAGCCAACAGATATAATCTTACCCCGTGCGATAGGTTATGAAGAGTTCTTTACGACGTTTATTAGTTCGGCTGCTTTCCAAGCGGCAACCCGCAAGATCGCGGTGGAGAACAGGAGTGTGTTCCGTCGTATGATGGATCTTCTGGTTAAACTTGTTGATGGGAAAACCAAGGTAGAGCGCGAAGCCGCCGACGCTCTGGAATCGGTATATAATTTTACCAACTTCAAGGACGCGGCAGAAAATACTCCTTACATATCTGCCACTCTCGATGAAGAACAGGTGTTTGTGAACCAGCAGGTCAATGAGCTGGTTAAGAATCACAACCGTGGTCGCAGAGCGCATAATCATATGCGGGACATACTTGGTTTAGATATGACCCCCGTGAGTATTGCAGAAGATCCCCTGCAGTTAGACCGTCACCGGGGCGTTGACGGACGCCTCCGTAGTACATGGTTCAAGGGAGTCTCCCCAGAAGCAGAGGTTGAGCGCGCTCTTTGGGACAAGTATATTATCCTGCGAGAGGAACACACCCAAAAAGGCCATGATGAGTGGGACGGGTATACTCCAGATGAGAGGGTTGCGTGGAACGATTGGAGACGAGAGTTGGAGAATAAACAACAACGTCTGGTTTTCGATAGACTTTTCAAGGATGAGGTCGCTCGGCAAGCACCTGAGGGGGTGCGTGTAATCTATGTCGAAAGCGGTGATAGAGAACCGGGGGGTACCCAACCGGTTACTGAACTTGCTTACCAAACAATATTAGAGTCGGAGTTCAAAGCAGGGACGAACAAACCGGGGCTTGAGGGCTCTGCTGTGGTATTTGTGATGGATAACATATTCCATTCAACGAATCGGGGTGGGCTCAATACGGGATACTTGGGAGCTGTTCTAGGGGGTGAGCAGAGTTATTACCCCAAACTCGTCGGAGGTTCAAAGGCAAGGAAGGACCCCTCATCACTGGGTGATCCTACCTCTTTGCTCTCTATCCCGTCCCCCGATGCCCGCCTGCTGAATTTTACAGTGGCACAAGAAGAAAAAGAAGGGGACCTCCACGAATTCGCGGGGTTTGAATTAAACCCTGAGGATAGAGCCCGTGAACGTAAGAGGATATCTATCTTAAGTGCATATAGGATTAAAGACGAGATAGGTACTATCGTTTCCGAAGAATTTATTCACGCGGTAGAGGATATGGTTATCCCCCAAGAATTGAGGGATGCGGTCATAGAAGAACTAGGGGAAGAGGGCATTATTGAAATGGCCCATGATTATCAAGGGTATTCGGCCCGCCATAGGGGGCGGCTTGGAAAGCCAGAGGACAACGCCGCGTTTCAAGAAACCCTAAACGAAATACGGGAGGGGTTTAAGGACTTTAGGAAGCGCCCCCGCCCCGTTGAGGGTAAGCGAACTACACGATACCGGTACCCGTACATACTGGGAGGAATGCTTTCCGAAGGGCTACGAAGTGCAGTGCAGGACCGAATAAGATCAGGACTCTCTACAGAGAGAACACGCCTTACGCACACTCGGTTCGCACCAAATTCTGATAGGGAGTCCGTCCCGTATGATCCGTCTAGACCTATCTTCATGCGCTTGGTTAAGCGGCAGCTTACTGGGGTATTCAATAAGCTGCTTTCTCGGATGACGGATTTCAGATTTAAGATGGGGGATTCTGTGCCCAACCCTAGATTTCTTGAAATGGTTCAGCGGGTCCATATTAACCTTAAGCTACTCCAAGATGGGGAGCTGGAGCAGCTTGGGATACGCTCCAATTTAGAAGGTCAGTATGGGCAAAAACTGGGGGGTCCAAAGTTTGACCCGGAGAACCCTACTGCGGGTATTAAAGCCACTTTGAATTCCTTTGACCGCGCCGACCGCATTGCACAGACGCGGAGGGCCAACAAAAAACTAAGCCCCGAAGAGAACGAAGAGCTTAAGCGAGACATGGAAGCTTTGCTTCGGGCAGACCTCGTTAGCTCTCTTGAAATAGGCCACCTTTTTGAAAATGGGGAGTTCAAACATATATCTGATATTGACGGTAAGTGGGGCACCAAGTACGCCAAGCAATTTGCGACTTGGTTAGCGCGTGGAAAGCAAGATCCGCGGGTAATGCGGATACTGAAAGACTATGAGCGTTGGTCTGAGGCAGTTAATTCCCTGTTAAAAACAGATATGCTGCGTATGGAGAAATTCCTTAAACAAGCATACGGAGGAAACCCATCCTCCGAAGTGTTGAGCGCGCTTAACACCGCGTCAGGAACAACTGACAGTCTGGATATTGATGACGCAACCAAAGCGCGTGTGCGGGCACAGTTTAATGACGCCGTTGCGCGTGTTAGAAAAGATGTCCGAGATAATAAGCGCCCAGCCGAACACATATCACCTGAGGCAATCGCGGGTATGCGTACTATCTTGGTAAGCAGGGTGGAGGAACGGTTGAGACTTAGTTTAGTTGAAGAGTTTAAAGTAAAACAGCAGCAGGCCATAACTTTCTTGGAGGAGAGCACACCTCGAAACCCTCAGCAAGGCGTAGACGTCGCCAGTGCCATTCTAGCTACACGCGCGACTATTGATAGTCTGAGTAAACTTATCAGTAAGCAGTACAAACTTACTGATGTGAAGGGTGGGAAGATAGGGCTGATCTTTGATCGTATGGCGGGCATCTATCTAACAAGGGGATACCGCGCGCATAATGACATTGCGTACTTGCGGGAAGTGATGAAGCCAGATGGTAGATTCCAAGATCGGAGAGATGCCTCTTTGCCGTTCTTTGAACATCAACAGGTGAAAGTCCAGAAGAAGATTATAAAGCGGCAACTGGAAGCATTGATTGAAAGTCTGGACAGTGGGGTCAAGTTCCCAGACCCCGCCGAAGAAGCGGAAGCGAAAATTCTTAAGAGTCTCTCCAAGAAAGAGTTCAACAAAGTTGTAACAAAGCGAGCGGAGGATGTAGTCTCTGAAGATAATAAAGGTGTTGCAGCTCTAAATGAATTTTTAGCTACTTTAATGGATACCGCCCAAGGAAAACGGGTAGATTTTAAGGACGTCAAAAAGAATCAGGGTGCGGAAGTAGCTAACCTCACGCGGGTCCAAGTAGATAACCTCCGATCCAAAGGCGACATGGACGAGGGGGTCAGGTATCTTCTGGGACAGTTCGGTCTTGAACGTACCGAGGACGGATCTTTTGAAGAGCATGGCTTGGCCAGTCTCTACACAACAGTAACTATGCAGGTTCGCATGGCTGAGTCCATGACCTTCCTTAATGATCTCAAGGAGGTGGGAGGCGTGAGAGACGGCGATTTAAAAAACGCCTTTGTATACACGTACGAAGAAGCACAGGCGGCGGGGTTGACGGAAGAAGGTGCCCGCCCATACGTTAATTTTAGAACAGGGCTTCCTCTCAGACCACTTAGTAACAAAGAAGAGGGCTCGGGGTTTGTGTCCCTGTTTGATCCTTCTTTGGATATGTATGTTCCTGAGGATCTTTACACATCCCTGCAGGCTTACCAAGCTGCAAGCCGTGGTAACGTGGCTACCACCATGTATGACTTCGCGGAGCAGAAGAACAATAATATGCTTATTAAAGGGGCGGCGCACATGACGAATGCGTTCCTTAAGCTGAACTCGGTATTCATGTTCTCTAAAACCATAGCGAATGTACCCGCATACCATTTTAGAAATGCACTCACTGCCCTTACATCCTATGGCATGGCGGCGTTGGTTAACCCCACTAGGATCGTAGCTGAGTTTGCAATGGCCTTTGGGAGATCTAGAATCGCGGCACCCGGTGAGAGTAAGTTAAAGGCTCTTGCTATAGGGCGAGACCCGCGCTTAAGAACTACACGGCAAGTACTGTTCCAGAGACTCGGCATCGACCAGAGTCAGATAGACTTGAACTACTTGTCCCAGATGGCTACCCAGAACAGTAAGAACCCGTACGGTATATTCTTTGACGGGACCAAAGAACTCATGGCCTTGGCTCCCGAGGATATGTCCGAGGAGAATCTTGTTAAGAAGGGTTTCTTGAAACTAACCAAGGGGGGAGACTATATATTAGGAGGTGGCTTCCGGCGGTTGGCAGATTTTGCTCAAGGGATCGACGCCGCAGGAAAAATAGCGATGTATAAATCCGAACGTAAGGCGCTCAGGAAAGCGCGTGCGTATGATAGGAAAAACAAGGTGGACACCGGATTCCTGAATATGACCGATGAACAGCTGGAATTTGAGGCTGCGCGTAAGACCAGAGCCATGAGCCCTGTGTATTCCGAAGCGCCCAACTTTGCTAAGACGCTCCGTAGGTTTAATGCGTTTCACGCAGACCCGTTCCTTTCGTTCTGGCTGGATCAGTTCAGGATTGTACACAATCAGATGCGGGCCATCCCGAAAGAAGAGATGGGAAGTGACAACCCAGTTATGCAGGCGCGGGGAGCCCGAAGACTTGCTGCCGCGGCCACAGTGCATGGAGGTATTTCCATAGCACTACCCATTGCGTCGGCTGTTCTTCTGGGGATCAACCCCACGGACGACGAAGAAGAACTTCTCAAGGAGGCTGCTCCATCGTGGGGTAAACTTAACCAGTACATTTATCTGCCGGGGGACCTGTTACAGAAAGTATTGGGTTTCACGGGGGCTGGCTTTAAACCAGACCGTTTATACTCTCTCGACCTCACTTACATTAACGCGGCCTCCCCTGTATTCGACGGGACAACCGCATCTGTTCTGGAGATCCTCAGAGGCGACTATAAAACAGCAGCACTGAATCTCTGGCAGGGGTACACTCAGAGGTTTCTCAATCCGGGGTTCATTAGGTCTACCCTTAAAGAGTCTTATGAGAATAAAGACGGTCGTGTTTACCATGATAGTGATCCTCCTAAGACACGGATACTGAAGGGCCTCAGCCATTTCGCGCAACGAGCAGTTGAGCCGGGTAATGTTAGGCGGCTGCGCGAGTGGGAAGCGAGTCAGGGGGCTGATGATGAAACTCTCAAGAGATCTCTTGAAGAGACCATCACTCAGATCATGCTGCCAGCGGCCCCCCGCGAGGTGCGTCTGGATCTTGCGCTATACAAAGCAGCAGCTTCCCGAAGAAAGGAAGAGGTCACCCTTGTGCAAGGTGTTTACCAAGTACTAAGAGATGGTACTCGGGACATGGACGGTCCGAAAGGGGACCGTGAGATTGAGATACTGGCAAAACGTGTCATTGAGCAACGTAAACGCTTTGATGCCGAACTGTCCGACATGGTGCAAACAGCTATAGATATGGAAGCGGGGGCAATAACCCGCAGAGAAGTTATGGCAAGATTCAAAAACGCGGGGTTTGGTCCTGCCCGACTGCGTGGCATTGTTGATTACCATGCGACAGAAAGATACCTGCCCAGTGTGGCTATCCGTGCGGAGTTCAACTCGGAGGAGGGTTTCAAAAAAGACCGTCTAAAGAGGTTCACGGAAGCTCTCCTTAAACACGGACCGAAGGCACGTTTCACCCACTCCGAGACAGGCAGAAGGATAGTTATCGAACGTAAGTAGGTTAGTATTATTCAGCGGTCCATCTGCCGAACCACGGTCAGGCGGCTGGCTATCTTCTTGCCGAGATCATCGGGGTCCATGTGACCGAAGAACGGATACCCGAGGACGTCCCCCTCTATCGGGAAGATCCGTATGGAATCAGGGATCACTTCACCCCCCGCTACCACACCGTCGATCATGATCGGCAACCCGCTGGGGTAGAACTCACGTATCATTTCAATCATAGTTCCGGTATCTCAGTTGGAGTTAGTTGCTTGATGGCCAGTTGGAGCTTATCCAAGTCCGCTTCTGCTATGGGGTGTTCCAGTTCCCACGGTCCATAGCCACAGGCGATTGCGATTGCGTGGGCATAGCTGTCTCGTTTTTCTGAACTGTATGTTGTCTTTGATCGAAGGGACATGACGGGGGTATAGGTAATCACCGCCCATCCATTGACCGCTTCGTTGTCTGGTTTAGACTGCATCTTAACGGGGACTCCGTTAATATCAATCACCTGCATATTTATCTTTGGGGGTATACTCATGGTCTCTTGAAGGTCATTCCATCCGAGAATGGGATGGGGTTGCGGTCAGGCCCGATAGATACCCACCACTTAAAGTCTTCCTGACTCACCCAGAAGTCTAATCCGTAGGCACTGGCAGTGTCGTTCATTCTTCTTTTGGTGGTGGCTGTTCTCCAACCACCAGAGTTCAACGTAATGGTGCCCTGTGTGAACTCCACTACGTTCGTATCGTGGTAGCGAACGGCGGTCTTCAGACCCATCTTGTCAGACAGGTCGAGTACCTTCGTCGCGGCCTTTCCCTTGAAGGGATTACTCATGCTCATTTGTTTGTTCTTTGTACTTGGTTAATGCTTCCTCCATACGGGCAGCGAGGTCCGCTAGCCAAGGTCCAGTGGACACGGCATTGATAGTCAGACTTGTGCTGATGTCCTTGATCTCATCAAGGAGTTCGGCAGTTGCTTCCCGTTCCCTGCATAGTGTTGAGTTGCTCATGGCTTGGGGTCGTCTGTCCGCTTCCGTCGCAGGACAAGAAGCAGGGTTAAGGGTACAAGAATCAGGAATAATAATTCATTCATGGTCTTCAGATACCGGTGGTTTGTTCGCGGTTACACGAATCGTGGTACAGGATGGGGATGCATCGGAATCGATGCCTCGGGCGGCTACCTGATTGAGGAGATGCACGATGCTTACACGGGTGTTATCAATGTCCCATGTTACGACCTGTGTTTCCTCATCAGGGAACTCACGCTTAACTTCCTTCAATGCCCGTTGGGCGGTGGCTTTTTTGTCAAACCATTCGCGGCCTTCGGAGCATCCTACTTCATATATCTTCATGTGTTTATTGTGGTTTAGTTTATCCAAGGAGAGTCATGGTTGATTCAGCTTCTGCTTCTGCTTCTGATTCGATAGTCGCAGCAGGGTCGGCCATCTCGGTAGCTGCAGCAGTCCGAAGAACCGCAAGGGATTCCTCGTTCTCATCAGTCAGGCTGAACCCGAAGGGCTTAGGCTCGGCAAAGCCCAGCCGCTCAAACAAGTCTACAAGCATAGACCAGTTGGCCCGTAGCTTGGTAAAGCTTGGTATATCCAGACCCATGAAGCACTCGTTGGATTGATACAGGGTGTCATCACTACACATCTGGTCCCAACGATCCTGTTCCTTGCGACAAGCCTCTGGGTAATCATGCCGGTACTGGTCACTATCACGGATGCAACGGGTCTTCCAGTTTTTGTCCACTACCTTATACAGATCCCTGTCACCGCGATAAGAACTGGGCATAATAAACGGGAACTCCTCCTCTACCATGTGAGACAGGACATAATCTAAGCCCTCCCCGACTGTATCTGTGTTAACCTTTTCATTACTATAAGCCTCCCGTAAGGATGTTGAGAACGCCGCCCACCTGTCCACATATTCAAGAGGCTCCTCGGTAAGGACCGCTTTCTTGATTGCCTCAAGCGCGGTCTCAAGTTTCTTCAACTCTGGTGAGTTAAGATACTGGGTCGCATATGCCCCGAATGAATTGCGGGCGTTGACCCTTACCGCACAGTTGTTGGTGAGGTAGTGCGCCCAGCCCAGTTGCCAGTTGCGTTCGGCCTTGTCTTTGCCGCAGACATCCACAAAGATTTTCTGAAATACTCGGAGGAGTATGTCCATAGGATCTACAGTGCGAGTCCTTGCGGGGATGCGTACCCCATGCATGGCTACTACCGGAAGGCGCAGGATACAGGAACCATACAGCTTGTCGTATGCCCACTTGGCATCACGGCGAGCGAACAAGGTATTGCTACTGAACAGTGACGACCAGCTACCGGGCGCAGCTGCACCAACAAATAGCCAGTCCGCCTCATCATCTACCCTCTTGGTTACGGAATCGGGGAGGGCCACAATCATGGGCACCCAGTCCTTTCTTGTTAAGTCATCGTCAGCAAAGAAATCGTCGGGGTTCTGATAGGCCCGCCCAAGATGGTGGACTGCATCATCCCTGAGACTTGCCTCCTTTGCTTCCTTGCCCGTCACAGCGTATTTACGATCTTCCTCCCCGTCATCGTGGAAGATGTTGGCACCACTGACACCCTGCTTGGCCATCAACACCCCGTTACGGGCGCGGACTAATGTAGTTTGTGCATCGCACTGGAATGGTTCGCGGTGGAACCACTCGATTACTTCTTCAGTTTTCATATTTACTTATCTTGGTTGGTGTTGTTTGGATTGACGGACAACAGATGAACCGTCTTTGCATTTATATGCGCTTCTAATACTTTATCACCCAGTTGAACTGGGATGGTTGAAAAGGCATAGCGATTGTTCAGCCATGTGGCTAACGCTATGCGATTATTAACAGGGACGGGAACCGTACTGAGATTCAGGCCGGTGACGGCACCGCGCAGATCATCGTGAAATGTCTGCGCGGTACCTTTATCAGCGAACCATACCTCAGTAACGTCCCCACCCTTGTGCGGGCGGAAAGCTACCAAATGTATTCTCATCAGGTGGTAGCTTGGTCGATCTGTTCAAGATCAATGACATCCCCGAACGGATACTCGGCAGCACCTTTGCCCCAAGTAAGCCAGAGAACTGGCATATTGGGAGGGGACTCGGGGAATGTTCCCCAACCATCGGTCATGTAGACGAGTACCCGTGGGTCCACTCGGTTATCCTCGACCCAGTCGAAGGCGGGACGGAAGTCCGTACCACCACGACCGTGGATCTCGATGTCCACTGGCTGATAGGGAGCGTACTCCCGCACCTTGGCAACCCGACTGTCTACATCCATATGGATGAGCCTGTCGGCGTTAAGAGTATTGACTGCATTCTGGATAACAGAGCAGCATACTTCTGCCACACGGGCGGGCATGGACCCACTGGTGTCATTGACGAACACCAATGAACCGATACGCTCATCCTCCATACCCGCCACGCATAGATCGTGGTTGGCAAGGAACCTCTTGTCGGGCTTGGTCGAGCCTTCATCCATACAGAACTCGTCTGCATACTTCTGCAGAATATCCTTCATGTTCAAAGGAGACTTCTGCAACTGCTGAAGTTTCTCCAAGAACCCACCCGGAGCATCGCCGCGCAGCTTGGAGGCATGGATGGAGGTAGATAAAATCTCCCGCCACTTGTCCTCCTGCTCGGCAATCTCCTCAGGCGTACCCTTGGGGATCTCAAACTCACCGGGTGACACAGGCTCGGGTAAGGGTTGGCCACCAGATCCACCTTCCGGTTTGTCTGGCTTAGTGCCGGAACCATCCTTGGATTCACCATCCTTGGAGTCGTCTGGCTTGGTGCCTTCACCTTCCTCACCGCCTTTACCATCACCATCACCCTCGCCATCACCCTCACCTTCTTCGTCTCCCTCGGGAGGCTTAGGTGGCGGCGGTGGTGGGGGCGGCAACTCTTCTTCTTGGAGGCTCTTATAGATAGCCTCCGCGGCCTTCGTCTTGAACCGCTCAAGATCTACACACCCATCCTTAGGTAGGACGATTGGTCTGCTGGCTGTGTTGCTATACTCAGTCAGCAGGTTGTTGATCTCGTAATCGGTAGCGATGTTGGCGAGGCGCCCGTTACCCATCGCAACTGCTGAAGCGAAACGAACAAGGTGCCCAAACAAGGGGTGGCACACCTCATGAATGAGGAGGCCGACCAGTTCATAGTCGTTCAGTGTTGCTGTGAAATCAGGATTGAACCTGATAACACGACCATCCGTACAAGCCGTGGGGATTGTACGATCCAATACTAGCGGCATACCCGCCATTGCTGGTGCGAAGAACGGGTGGTCCTTCATCACCGTGTTGGTCGCGGACTTTAACCGCGTTAGTTGCAGCTCATCTAGAGCTGTGTTGTCTGCACTCATAAGATATAAGTTCTTTATGCAATAATGCTATAGCCTCAAAGTCATCCCTGTGTTTCGCCCACAGTTCGTAAACATGGGGCGATGCATACACACCCCGTGAGGTGCGCTCCATGTGCTGCCCTGCTTCATTGGCCTTGAGCCATTTGTTGAACCAGAACATTACAAGACCATCCCACTCCGCTTCACCCAACTTGTGATCCACGGAGGTGGGAGGATTATGCAGGATGTGATCTATGAGATCGTTACTTGAGAAGTTCACCTTTGTGTTTGAGTTGCCATTCAATCAAGGCACGCTCAGTACTCAAGTCTTTTCTCTTGCGACGGAGGCGATTGCCAACCATAGACTCCATAGACTCCAGATCCTCTGGACTATTGAGGTTGGGGTCGGTCAACCTGTGACTCAAGAGAAGTACATCTGACAGATTGTCCTTCTCAGCAAGGGTCACCAGCTTACTGGCAACGATGTACTTGAGGTCGGGACGTTCCACGATCCGTCTCAGGTCACAGTTACGGGCATCGGCCAGCAACTCACCGACATCACCACAGGTAGCATAGAGCTGCACGAAGGTGACGAACTCCTGCCCAGCCTTGGCACCTATACACCCACAAACATCTGCCTTGAACAGGCGGGTGTTGTCGGTAGCTACCATCTCAGCAGGCTCGGAGTACGTAGTAAGTAACTGATCCAGCTTGGTGTACGAACGGGAAGTAGACTGAGCCTGCTCCCCATCCCACTTGTCCATGTTGTCACAGTAGAGGGACTCGTTGTGAGCCTGAAGGAACCCGTAGACATACTCAGTCTGCGCGTTATCCATCAACCAATCGAGGGTACCCTTGATCGAGGGTTCCAACTGATAGACAACGAACCTGTCTATGACTGAAGCAGGCGCACGGCTAGACTGACAGTGATGCTTCTGCCCATTGGCAGCAGCCACCATCATGGTGTTGCGGGGGAACTTGTACTCCCCGATCATACGCTCCAGCACAGCCTGCTGGGCTACCTTGATAACCGAAGCGTTGGCATTGAACAGCTCATCCCAGAAGATGAGATACTTCTTGTCGCAATCGGAATCAGGAAACACTGCGTCCCGATACCAGATCATTCGTTCAAAGGTATCTGAATTGGGATCACGATCAGGGACACCGAAGCCCTTGATGTCGTTGAAGGTATTGTAGGACAGGTACACAGGGATGTATATCATCCCATTGTCGTGTGCAAACTGTTCTACCTGCGCGCTCTTACTGACGCCGGGAGGGCCAATAAGAAGTACGGGTTTGTACTTACCGGCTTGTTCACCGGTAGGATTGTCGGCCCGCCATGCCCGCCTAAGGATAAGCGGGATCATCTCGGGGGTACTGGTTGGTAGCGGGACCACCGCATCATTTTCACTCATATGTATATACTGGTTACAGTTGGATCAGGTCTTTCATTCGGTTAGTTCCAGCAATGACCTTGTTGCGGGAGTGTTCATTGGCTTTCAAAATGTCAGCATCGAGATCCTCAAGGAGGCCCTTGCCGATAAGGATAGCTTCGTCCAGATCAGCACTGGGTCGGGGAGACTTACGGTCTGCCATCTCCAGATTCTCTACGAGTCGCTCGACTACAGACCCCGTGATGGGGCTACTGCTGGACTTGTTCTTAGCCTCGCACTGCTTGCCCACATGGGCGGCGGACTTAATCACTTCCTTCGTGACGTCGAGGGTTACAGCCTGAAGTCCATACTCCACCTGTTCCTTCTTGCGCTCGTCGAGTTTCTCTATCTCAACACGGAGCCGCTCGTCGAATACATCCGGCATGAAGCTGGTGACAATCGGGTCCTCAAACGTAGTGAAGGAGACTCGCTCCCCAACTGCATCTTGTGTGGGGAACCGGTGCCTGAACCTTATGAAGTCGTGACCAAGCCCTCGGCTAGTCGCGGCCTTGAGGAGGAGGTCGGGGTACCGTCGGAGGAAGTCCTGCTTGGCCACCTCAAACCGCTGCCTGTACTTGGACATTGTGTCAAGATACTCAGACAGGTATTCAGTAGACAGGAAGTACCAGCATCCCTTGGTGGATAGGTTGACCTTCTCGTTGGGGTCGGGCTTGTAGTCAAGCCACGGTGCGGATACCAACCGTTGGAACGCGGCGCGTCCTTCGGACTCGACAACCTTGAGTGTCTTGATGTCATCACCATCTACCAAGTGTACCTGATGGCTATGCTGTCTTGCATTGGCATCCTTCTTCTTGGCTTGCTCTGCTGCCGCTTGCTTGTCATTCACCAGTGGGTTGAAGTGACATACGGTCAGCCTTACTTTGATCCCCTCACTGGAGGGGGTAGGTGTACTACTCATTTGTTTATACTTTGATTCCTTATGTGTGGTTAACCCTACAACCTGCAGGAATCAGGATACAGGATGCAGGGTTGGGTTGCATTGTGACGTCAGCTGACGTCGGGAGGAGTGTTGAAGGAGTTCTCGGTGTTCACCCCATGCTCATCATATGGGTCGGGGTTAACTAAGATCTTGTCCCCGTCAATAGTGGCATAGCCCACCGCACTGGAGGCAGTTACCATCTTCATTGGTATTAGTCGTGGGATAAACGAGGGATGATTCCGAATCATACGTAGTATGGTGTGAGACATCGGAGCATTGAGGGCGCTCCACCTGTTGTAGATGTGATGTTGTATCATGGTTCTAACTCTTGGGGATGGGTTCAAAGAATACCTCATCAGGTTTGTGCACATACTTCATGGCATCCCGCTTGAGAACACGGGGTACCTTGCCGTTGATAATACTATCCAGCTTGGCGGGCAGGTAGCCCGCTGCCTCAAGTGAGAACAGGAACCACCGTTCATCCTCTTCATCCTGCCATGCCGACTCTTCGTCACGGTGGTTGCGGAGGTGGAGGTGGCCGTGGATGTTGAGGTCGATACCCTCTGGCAGACTGTGATCTTCAGGGTCGAGGACATACGCGCCCCGTCTTTGGTCCCACTCGGGTTCTTCATAACGGTTATACACTTCTGTCATCACAGGGTGGTGACTGAACAGGATGGTCTTACCCCCATACTTGAGGGTAAAGGTTTCCACCACAGCAGAGAACCCTGCGCGCAGATACCAGTGGGTCGAGTGACCGTCGTGGTTACCGAGGCACAGGATCTTGGTCCGTGCTGGACACTGAGCCAAGTAGTCGGGGAGCTGCCCCTCATCCTTGTCGATCACATCCCCGAGATGGATGAGGATGTCATGTGGGAAGAGTCGTTTCAACCCTTCCCCTGATAGGGCCGTGTGGTTAGGGGGCCTGACCCCACGCCTTACTATGCTGGAGAGATTCTCTGGCGTATCTATGTGGGTGTCACTGACTACCCATATGGTTGGTGTTCTCATACTTCAATGTCGATGAATGCTTGGATGGTTGCTTCCTCTTCCTCAGTCAATGGATCTGAGGGGCGGATGGTGTGGTGCTTGTGCCCTCCTATCTTCTGGAATGCCTCCGACAACCCATCAATATCTGCCTGCTTAATGTTAAGGCAGCTACCGTCTGACAGTTTGTTCGACTGGACTACCATGTCCACCATATGGATGGCGTCTGTCCAGTCACCCTCGTTCCCGTCTTCCGTATGCTGAGGGCACGAGAAGGTGCAGGATAGGTTGTGGTCATCAAACGTGACTGACTCTACTGCAGCACAGATGTCGGCGGTTAACGCATCTGCTAACTCTTCTGTCGGGATCTCACGGAAGATGGTGAGAGCGACGTCTACTGTTTCTGTATCTTTCATAACGCTTATCTTATTGCTGACACTAGGGCATAGACGATGATACCAAAGGCAAGCCACGGGATGACCACACCAATGGCGTGGGCTACCCTACTTCTCTTCCGCCGATTGACTTGACGGAACCTACGTTTGCCCAGATCAACCTTGCGGTCACGGGGGGACTCCCACCAGAACTCCTCGGCCCTTGGTGTCATGCGGGGGTCACGCTTCCTGAAAGCCCTCCGCTCTTGCTGTTCCTGCCGACTGTGCGGGGGCGCGCTTTTCTCAAGGGTCCTATCTCCCATTGGTTCAACATCCCAGAGGATCTCAGTTTCGAGCGGTAGCGCGGTCACATCATCCGGCATATTTATACCCGCCCACTCATCGGTGTTGATGATTTCACCAGTGAGGTTGATGTGCTCGACACACCCCACATCCTTGGAGGTGGAGGCATCGAAGTATGTAATGCGGAAGGATCTATTTGTTCTCATATCTTGATGACAAGGGTTGTCCGCGCTTGGTTGTTGATTTCGGCAACCTGCTTCTCGGTGATTTTATTGCCGACCACCTTCACGATCTGCTCGTTGTTACCAATGGAACCAATGTGTTCATTGTCCTGCTGGATACGGTTATGCATGGCAGGCCACACGGTGACGTTCTCCGTGTTACGGAGTTGCTTGATCGTGTAGTAGCGGTGCTCACCTTGATCACTGGTGAGCTTAACTGTTACGGTTATGTCTTTCATCGGTCTTGAGTCTGCGTAAACGCATGGGTTAGTGAGTTAATCCCTACTTGAGGGGGTCGGACACCACGTTTGGTTATGCCAGCCTCCCCTAACGGGTGGCTGCAATCATCTGTAGTATTGAGCAAGTCTGTGACCTTGCGAAGGTGGAGTGGGGGCTTGGCTCGATCATTGAGATCGGCCTCTACCAAGGCCCGCGTTTCAGGTGACATACTCATGCTCTACCTGTTGGCTATACGTTTGGTGAGACGGGCGCGCTCTTTCTTAGCGCCCCTGTTCTTACCGTTAATCTTATCCAGCATCTTGAGCTGGGCTCCATCGGTCCGCTTGGCACGGGCCGCTTGTCTCTGTGTCGCACGCTCTTGGCGTGCTATCTTCATTTGCTTTCTCATAAGAATGGAAAGGGGTTGGTTCCGGCAGGGTTAGTAGCCACATCAAAGATGTTTGACCACTTGAATGCGTGCTGAAAGTAGGGTTACCGCCCCGCCATGTGTATCCAGAGCGTCCTCTGTTGAGTGGTGTTGGTAACTTCACCGGCATCGGTGGGTGTCTTAGGTTTACCCTCGACCCAGCAGTTCCGGTTCCTGATTACTACGCCACGGTGTCGATACACACGGCGGGATAAGCCATATGTTTCCATTCGTCCGATACCTACAGGTCGGGTGGAATGACTCACGGCAGTGCATGGTGGGGACCCGAAGGCATCTGCCGCCTTTGCGGGGCGGACTGCCCACCTCTTGCTTACCTATCCTCACAGGGTGAAGGCACACTCCACCATGAGGGCTGTTGCAAAGTAATGTGCTCCCCCTTTGATGCGGGTTAGTTTTACGTGGCCTATATTGACTGCACGGCGGAGGCGGGGAGCCTTCCTCAAAGCATCGTTGTTTCGTCTGGCCTGAGCTTCATCAGCCAGTGTTGGTATTATCCCCCAACTGGGTTCCCCATCCAGTAACGTGCCATAACAGGGGTACCCCAGACCTCAGACCCACCTACGAGGGCGGGTAACGTAGAGGTCTGGATCTTTCGGCGTTCGCAGGCAGCAAGCTCAAACATGGCAAGCCGCCAGAAAGTGCAGGGCCTTTTAACCTCATGCCCTAGGAGGGTGACGGTATTTGTAACTGCCCCTTGCCCACCGCTACCAATGTAGCTTGAGTGGATCGGACAAGCAACGCACACCTTATGGTGCACCACGGTGCCGCCGCCGTGTTACCCCGCCGTCGTTCGGGGTAAAGGGTAGCCCTCTCTCCAGTTTCATTACCGTCAGGCAGTTAGCAAGTGATCAAGCCAGAGCTTTTACCTACATGGCTCGATGGCCAGCGGTTGACCTACATCTCTTGCAGTCGGGATCTCTATGAGAGCCGACCATGAAACGTGCAGAGGAGATGCCGGTGGAACGGTATGGAGAGAGGGCAAAGGGTAAAGCTTTTGGTGGCCAAAAGTGGTAAAAAAACGAAGATTTGGCCACTAATAAATTCTAGGAATCAGGAATCAATAGTGTGTGTCCCACCACTTGGAGAACACTATGGATCAGGCACGGAGGTAGTTATACAGGAAGTCCTGCACATCAGCGCGTTCGGGGTAGGTCAGTGGGCTCCTGTGCATAAGCCACAGGTATACCCCCGCTCTGCGGGGCTTCTTCTCTTCGTAGAACAACTCAAGAGCCTCATCACAAAGAGCACGGGTCTCGATGTAGCGGGTACGTATAGCTACCCAATGATGTGAGTGTGCGTGGGGCACATCTTCACTGGGTGAAGCGTCAAGTTGACGGAGCATCTCGCGCTCGGTGTCGTTAACTATATCAATCAGTTTCATTCAGTTCATTCAGTTTCATTCAGTTTCTCGGCAAACGAGCGCACCTCTCGGGCCGCTCCTCTACCTATGAGTTCCCGTCGTAAGGCATAGGTATTACCCTGTGCCCCTATGATAATGGGCTCATCCGGCCAGTTGGATGGCACGGTGAGGGAGGTGATCTCCACTGTCCCTGTTGCCCTGATGTGGGTATCAAACAGGGAGGCGGCGAGCTGCGCCGCAAGCCCACCCCTTTGCAGGATGAGGCTACGGGCTGCGGTTATGTCTAGGTTCATGGGTTCAGGGGATACCAGCTCCGCTTGTATCGGGCTACCCGCCCGATTCCCGTGCCGCACATGACCATCCGCCGCCAACAGTGGCGGCGATAGCGCCCACAGAGTGGGTCCTCTGAGGGTTGGGACGGTGCCTTTGCGGGGGCAAAGGCTTCAGGGTGCCTGCTCAACCATTCCACCATCACATCATCAACGATAATGCGTGTATAGGTGGTATTGTCCCCGTTGTCGCAGATGACACGGGGGGTCGGGCGCTTGAGGGCGGAAGCCGCGCGCAGCTTGGTTATAGTTCTCATGGGTTCAGTGGATAATTGCGTTTGAGGTGGTATCGGTCCTCCGCTCTGGCCTGTAGTATAGAGCAGGCTACTGAGGTGACAATACCTGACAGGGCAACCGAAGCTGGCAACAGCTCGACCCCCTTGGCGTAGTAGTCTACGCCGATTTTGATTACACCTGCAAAGAACAGGGCAATCCCAAGGCCCGTGAGGGCTCGGTATATTAGTATATGTCTCATGATAGATAGGAAAGGGGGGTGTGAGAGTGAGTACGGGCTTGCATCCGGTTTTACTTCGGGTGCGGGCGGGCCTTTGCGGGGCTAGCGGCACACGATTCTACTCATTCACTACTAAGGGAGATCAATCCCGTTTCGCTCCCGTCTTACGGTCCACGCCTTTCGGTTAGCGGATACCGGCTTACGGCTCTCGAAAGTCTGGGCTTACTTCCCGTGGTTGCCCACCCACGCTTTCTTTATAGAGGGACAGTGCTACTGCCATCCTCTCCCACCTTACTCGGTGAGGTGTGGGTTGGCCCTGTATAGGGCTTCCCACACAGATTGATCCACCGCGTGTTCCACGGGGTCACGGTTCAGGATACGGGATGCAGATGCACCCGCAAGGTGGTCACTAAAGTCCACCTTAGGTGGACTAAACGCGGGTTGGTTACCGCGTGCTTGCCATTGGCGACCGAGACGTCTGCGCTCTTGGCGCATTATCCGGTCGGGTTTGCAGATTCTCTTGGCGCTCTGCACTGACGCCCTATGGTTCTTACTCATAACTTGTGACCCATACCCTCAGGCGAACCGGAGGGCAGGGGTCACAAGCGGGGTGGTTACCCATCCCGCAAGGACACACTTGTTGAGGTTACTTGGTTTCCGTGCGATCAATCGCAGTTCCCCACGTCGCAATCTGTCCGCCGAGGGAGAACGCGAAGGTCTTCACGTTTACACCCGCGGCCTTGAACCGATCCCGAAGGCCGAGGAACAGTCCAACCTCTTCCGAGGTTGGTCCATTGGGGCCGAACGACTTGGGGTCGAACTTGTTCATGTCCACGGACATGTATTGATCTTCTCCGAGCTTCCACTCGGTCTTGACCAAGCCCAAGAGCTTGGCCGTTTCCATGAGGAGGGCATTACCAGCGGACTGGAACTTCTTCCTGACGGCTTGACGCTTCTTCTTAGCCTCGCCCCGTCCGGGTTTCACCTCATCGGCGGCATCGAGAACCTCATTGAGGGACTCAATCTTATCTTTTGGCTCCACAAGGGGAGCATTCTTATTAGCCATATGCTTGGTTGAGCGAAGGGTTATGTCCTTGCACTCACTCGCACCTCTCCATGCTCGGATACAGGGTTCCGGTTCAGGGAGGGGGCGAGTGAGTGCAGGGACTGCTAGGGCTTGGCGGTTTTGCCAAGGTTGCACCTAGCAGCCCTGCACTCAACAAGTGTTAAAGTCTGATTCTAGAGTCTCCATCCGCGCGCTCCGCTAGAGGTGAGTGGCGTTCCCACTTTGCGAGGATCGGGTTGTCATGCCGAGCCTAACGGATTATCAGCTTACTCTCTAAGGTGACTTTAGACTTCGCGCCTGTAGCGGCTCCGCGTCCTCCCATTACTGGTTGCGTCCCTTGTTTCATTCTACCCCGGGTCCGAAGATTGCCGTGGAATGATCGTGCACTCCGCTGTTTCCGCCGGGTTTTGGCAATGACTCTGGTTTCCCGATTGGACTCGCTTGTTGCGCCCGTTATGTCGCACTCCAGCATGGCCCACTATGGTCATTCGCCCCCCATTGTGTAGCACTTCTTGACTCCCTCACACTCCACCGTGGTTCTTCACGGGTTCATCATGCTTGTTCGTCACACTGCATACGGATGGTTAAGTGATATGTTGTCAAGAACCGTCACTTGCAACGTCCCGCTTGCCGGGGAAGGGTCTCTCACCTTCATGGAATGATCCGTTTCCGGTGCCGGGAACTGGCCTCCTGAGGAGAACCGCCCGGGGCGGGCTGAATCGCTTCAACCCCCTATGGGTCCAGAGAGGGGCCGTATGGACCGGCCCCATGAATCATGCGTCGTGAACCATGAACCACGCCACCCGTCCCCCCTCGCTTTTTGTGGCGCGCTACGTGTTGTGTGTGTATGTTGTGTGAAAAAATTTGACACCAGCTAAATGCACGCTAAAAAGCGTGATGCGCGACGAGAAGAAGCACGATTACTACATAAAGAACAGAAAAGCACGCAGGGACTACCAGCGCGATTACTATGCTGTGAATAAGCGTAAGATACTCAAGCAGAGGGCTTTAGATATGCTAGCCGACCCCGAATTGGCCGACAAAAAGCGTGCATATAACCGCGCATATTATCTAAAAAACCGTGCACGATTAAAAGCACGGCGGCTTGCCAAAGCTGAGGCCGCGAAAGCGGGAGCGCTGGGACAGCCCCCGTCAAACAAAAGTTCAAATCCGACCCCCCACCCTAAAACTTTCTTCTAGAGAAGCTCAAACAAAAGTTCTAGAAATTAAGTTTGACTAACTCTAGAAGAAAGTTTTTATATAGGGGGTAACGAAAACGCTTGAAAATGACGACGCTCCCACAGACCAGATCGATCCCCAACGCCCGCGATTATACCCTGTTATCTTCGGGGTATGTCTTCAACACCAAGACCTGCAAGCGCCTTCGCCGTCAGTGGAACGGCAACCAGTGGAAGACGCTGCTTACCAATAATGACGGCAAGCGCGTCCATTTCGCCCACGATTCGTTGGATTCGCCCCCTCCCGAGCTGTCGCTCAAACACATCCTCGATTTCGAGGGCGCGCGTCCCATCCCTGAGTTCCCCCGCTTTGTAGTCACAGCATATGGATGTATATACTGTGTAAAACCTGAATCCCGTGGCCGGAAGTCTGGGCGTGTCTACGCTGTAGCCGAGTTCATGCGCCGCAATACGCGGTACGTATCCATGAAACACGAATCAGGAATCAGGAAGCAGGTTCCCGTGGACAAGCTCACCAAGAGTGTGTGGGGAGAAGATTGTGCATAGCCTTCTTAACGTGCGGTAGTAAGCCGGTAGACAGCCAATAATTAGTCACTTATCTGGTTTATATAAACCGGAAAAGTCGATTTCCGCGGCCTATTTTAGGGGGAGTTGGCAGGACAGGCGAGACTCGAACTCACAACCCTCGGTTTTGGAGACCGATGCTCTACCAATTGAGCTACTGTCCAAGTTACTACTACCGCTTACCGTAAAGGTTCCCCCAACCCACCCCCGTGAAAACCTTGATTGGCACGACGCGTTACACGGATGTGTCCATAAACGTCACTAAAATAGACATGAAAAGCGCGGGAGCCCCGATTGGTTCTGCCAGAACAATCGGAAGGAGTAGGGCCAGACTCCCGCGCTGAGACCCTACTCTGCTGTCTCGCCCGTATCAGATTCTTCCTCAGTAGGCACGAGGTCGACCCCAATACAGAATCTCGGAGGCATGGGCCTGAGGTTAAGGTCCAGTTGAGCCGAAGTAGAGGGCTCAGTGAACGGCAACGGAACAGAGCCGCCTAAGTCCATCGTGGAGCAGGAAGATACTAGAAAAGAACAACCTGCACCGATTACGAATAGTTTGGCTTTCATGTCCCGTGCGTTTTAGAGGATCTGGGATTATATGTCCAGAATTTTCATCGTGATCCACACTAAAGTTAGAGCAACCACAAAATACACATACACTGTTGTTTGATCGTCTATCATGTTAGTGACACCTACTTATTTACAGAATTGACTATTATAGCCTAAAAGGCTATCACATAAACGATGAGCGACCGACCGCTTGATAGCATCGACAGTCTGAACCTCGGTTCCTTGGACGAAAAGGGGAAACCCGTAGAGACCCGCCTGAAGGATGTGCAGAGTGCCATAGCTATTTTCGCGACCCTCCTCTCCGCCGACGAGAAGTCTGCAATAAATCGCGCCCGTGTCGATTCCATGTTTGATGGCGGGGCACCATATAACTCCCAGAGTCTGGCAGTAAGCGGGCAAGGGCTAAAAACAAACCTGAATTTTGGAGATGCCCAACGACTTTTGGATATTTCTCTTAGTGCTTACGTTGACCTTTACTCTTCACTGGAAAGACTTGTTGAGGTTAAGGGAACGCAGGGCGAAGCGAGCGAAGTTAAACCGGCGGAAGAAATCGTCGCGGAAGAACTGACCCACCTCATTCGTGCGTGGCCTGAGTTCCACAACGCCTACCTGAGGCTCTGCACAACCTTCATCAAGCACGGCGTTGCCGTCGCTTACTTTGATTCGCCTGACGACTGGCGGTTTCGGGTCGGCGGATTTACCGATATTCTTATCCCGCGGCAAACCCCCGCCAACGAGGAGTGTATCGATGTTGCTATCGGACGCCGTAGCTACCTGTTGCACGAACTCTACGCCTATATTAAGAACCCCGAAGTGGCCACCAAGGTGGGGTGGAATGTGGATGAGGTAAGGCGGGTCATTGCCAAGAACGCCTCGACCTCAGGCAGGCCAGAGAGTTACGAGTCTTGGCAGGCCGAGATGAAGAACAATGACCTGCACACCGGACTCCAGAACCCATCTGTAAAGGTGCTGCATTTCTGGATCAAGGAGATGGACGGCAGCGTCAGCCACTATATTTCGGCAGAAAACTCCCCGAAGGATTTCCTCTATAAGAAAGTTTCCAGATATGAAAAGGCCGAGCAGGCATACGTGATGTTCACCTATGGCGTCGGCAGCAACGGCACATACCATTCGATTCGTGGCCTAGGCCAACGCATCTTCGCCCATGTACAGACCAGTAACAGACTGCGTTGCCAGCAGATCGACGGAGCCATGCTCGCGTCTGCGGTGATGATCCAACCCGAAAACCAAAGGTCTCTGGACGAATTGCAATTCACCTTCTACGGCGCGTATGCCGTTTTGAGCCCCAACGTGAGCATCGTTGAGAAGGCGATCCCTAATTTGGGGACTGCCGTCCAACCCGCCTTGGAGGACCTAACCCGACAGCTGCAGCTCAATACCGATACTGTCAGCACGTATGGCCCCGATCAGAGTTCACCATACAGGAATCAGATGCAGGTTACAGCTGACATGGATGTCACCACCCGCTTGTCGGGGGCCAGCCTGAACCTGTTCTATGCCAGCTGGAACCGGCTTCTCCGAGAAGTCGTTCGGCGTATTGTTACGACGAAAAAACCGGATGGCGCGATCAGGGACTTCTATGCGCGCTGCGAAGCGCGGGGCATTCCCCCCGAGTTTATCAAGACTTTGGATGTGGACCGCACGAAAGCCGTAAGGTCTATCGGCAATGGTAGCCACGCCAATAGGATGGTAGCCCTTCGGGAGCTTCAGGGCATCAGCGGCCAGTTCGACGACGTCGGTCGCCGCAACCTGACCCGCGATATTGTCTCGACCAGAGTGGGCCACGACCTCGCGGACAGGTACGCCCCGTCGAATGCAGAGAAGCGCCCAACCGTAGACCTTAAGATTGCCTTCTTTGAAAACCAGCAGCTCATGGAGGGCCAGCCCGTTCCGGTTGTCGGAAACGAGTTGCATGGCACACATCTGGAGATTCACCTAGCCCCCCTCGCACAACTGATTGAACAACTCAACGTGGGGGAGGCCGATCCAATGCAGGCCCTACCTACGTTGCAGGCATTTTATGAGCATATTAGCCAGACCGTCCAACTTGCCGCAGGCGACCCCGCCCTTGAGGGGTTGGTCGGGCAGGCCCAACAGGTCCTTCAGTTCGCTGAAGAAGCCATCAATAATACCGCCAAAGCCGCTCAGAAGATCCAACGAGATCAAGCGCAGCAGGCCGAGGTCCCGGCTGAGGGAGAAGAGGCCCCACCTCAACAAGACCCCAAGTTGATGGAACATCAGGTAAAAATGCAGATCGCCCAAGAAAAGGCAGAACTAGATATGGCGATTAAGCAGAAGAAACATGAGCAAGAAATGGCTTTGCGAGATGCGAAGGCCGCGCTAGAGTTCCGCGAAAGTAGTGAACTCTAAGGAACTTCTCACACTACATGATGAGACTTGCAGGGAGTGCAAGGATATCATGCGGACTAAAAACTCCGATTATACGGGGGGCAAGGATGCCGTGGACCCGTTTGCTAATTTCAAAAGTAGCACAGTGGTCGGTATCCACCCCGTGCACGGCCTCCTGATGCGGGTACTGGACAAGATCCAGAGAATACGTTCATTTGTGAACGATAAAGAGTTACAGGTCCCCAATGAGAGTGTAGAAGACGCCTGCCACGATATTGTGAATTATGCGATTCTGGCGAAAGCCATGCTCAAGGAGGAGCGCGAACAACTTCAATAGATGCCCAAGTCTGTTACACCCCCGGTTCCCGTAGATCGTTGGTTCAGGGATACGGTCGCCGTTAAAGAGCTGCACGATATCTTGGAAACCCCCACTTTCCAGAAAGCCGTTGCCGTCCTCAAAGAAATAGCTGGCCCCTCGTTCAATACTTTGCAAGACTGCGAGCGGAATAATACCCGACTTGCATGGTACGCAGGCTACCGGGATGCCTTTAATGACCTCCATAAATTAACAAAGATTCGCAATCCTAAAACTACGTCCGCTCATCCTGATGAGTGGACCCATATTGACTCATGAGTGAAGAAGCCGCCGTTGAAACTGCGCCAGAAGCCGCGCCAGAAGTTGCCGTAGAAGCCACCCCCGATACCGTAGTTGAGTCCCTGCCCGACGCGGGTAATGAACCTGCTAGTTTTTCTGATGCCTTAGAGCAGGCGCTTGAAAAAATGGGCGCGGAGGCCCCTGAACCAGAACCAGAAGTAGCCCCCGAACCGGAACCGGAACCGGAGGCCGAAACCGCCCCCGAGCCAGAGGCAGCAGAAAAAACGACCGAGGAAGCGGAAGTCGCCCCGTTGGATCAGCTTAGTGAGGATGTGGGGGACGACTGGACCCCCAAAGCCGCAAGCAGATTTAAGCAGCTTAAGGCAGAGCTGAAGAATAGTTCCTCTGAGTTGGAGACCCTGCGGCAGAAAAGCGTCGAACATGAAGCTAGGATCAAGGAGCTGTCAGCTATAAATGAAGCGGATGATCCAAAAGCATTACAGGAAAAGCTCGCTCAGTATGAACAGGAAAAAATGTTCACCAATCTGGAAGAGACCGAGGCTTATAAGCAAAGGGTCACCAAACCGTTACGAGAATTACTAGACAGTACCGAAGCGGTAGCTGAAAAATATGGTATCGATGCGGAGGCTCTTGTTGACGCCGTAGCCCTGACTGATGAGGCTGAGCAAGATAAAGCTCTGGAGGGGTTGCTTGAATTGGCTACTGATCGCGACAAGTCACGCATTTACCGGGTCATTGAAAACATCGAGCCCCTCATGGCTGTTAGGAAGGCCATGCACGACAATGTGGAACAGGCCGTTGCTGAGGCCAAGGAAGCCGACGAGCAAAAGCAGAAGCAAAAATTAGCTACCCAGTATAAAGTGCGTGAGCAAGTTGCTACCGAGGTTGGGGACCGAGTTTCTGAAAAGCTGCCCTTCCTGAAGGCCGTAGAGGGGTTTGATATGTCCGCGGCTAAAGAAGCCGCAGTCAACTCAGACCCCACCACGATTCATCCGGTAGACCACGCCTACAATACCATAGCTTCCCAGATTTTACCCACGGTCGTCAGGGAATACGCCTCCATGCGTAAAGAAATTGAAGTTCTGACGGACCGCCTCGCTGAATTTGAGGGGGCCGAGCCCACTGCGGGGCATATCCCCAGCTCAGCCGCGGGTTTACAGCAGTCCTCGGACAATTTATCGTTTGAGGAGTCTATCAGCGCGGCCTTTTCCTCACTGCCCGCGCAGTAGCCTATAGGAGGGGGTGACAGCCCAATAACTATGCTGTTGACACATTGGTGTGTTTAGTATTATATAGCTCAAATGACGCAGTTGGTTGCTCTAGCCATCAAATAGTTCTACAAGCTGCCGAATACATCGAGCGTTGACTCACCCACATAGACAGGCCGGTTGCTCTAGCCATTAAATAGTTCTACCCACGGTCCGTCCCTAACCTTTTATTTTAGTCAGGCCGCTTAAGCCCCAGACAGGGGAGTGGTCTATTTCCCTCAACTTTACTCCTATAATACAATGGCCTTCGGACCTCCCGGAACTCTTACGCTAGGCGCAGGTGGTGTAGACCCCACTGGTGCTTCGCAAGACATCAACACGATCCTGACCCAAGAAGCTGGTCGGATTGGCAATGACATTCATAAAGCCACTCTGCACACCAGCCCTTGGCTTGATCTCATTAAGCAAACCACATTCCCTGAAGGAATGGGTTATCAACTCAGCACACTGGTTTATGACCGTTCGCTGCCTATCACTCCTATGACACATGACCTTGGCGATGGTTCAGGGCAGTCTGTAGGTACCAACTGGGCTGCTATGGGTAATAACGATCAGACTGCTTCTCGCGGTTTCACCGCTTTGCAGACCGACACGACCGCCTCACTCCCAACTGAGGATGCAAATGTTAATACCATTGACTTCTCCAAGCAGCTCAAGGTCTACAGCCTGAGTCGTGCAGTAATCGAATCCCCACGTATCAACGTCGAGGAACTTCGCTACGCCGCACACCGGACTGAGCAACTTCGGGCTATCATGGATCTCCTCAAGGAGTCCACTCGTCAGTCTTGGGAAGAGCGTTATCGTCAGCAGTATGACAAGCAGTGCGACAACGTCGTTTACTGCAAGGCGTCGGGCACCGTCTTTGCTACTGGTGCAGAAGGTAGCCCGACTACCACCAACGACGCCAGCGAAACTGCTCTCGACGTTGACGCTGCAATCACCGTTGGTGGTGACGGCGGCGATTCCGACGATGTAGTTGATACTACTGCCAACATCTCCAACGCAATTCTGGATAAGATTTACTTCCAGCTCGTGCGTAAAGGTGCAGGCACCAATGCCTACGGTCGCGAGAATGGTCGCCCCGTGTTCACCCTCGTGTGTTCTTCGGAGGCGTCCTATCAGCTCCAGACCGAAGCAGGTTTCCGCGACGATGTGCGTTACAACAATTCCAAGGTCAGCGATCTCATCGCTCCTTTGGGTGTTGAGAAGTCCTTCAGAGGGTTTTACCACCTGATCGACGACATGGCCCCTCGTTTCAACCTCGCACTTTCCACCGACAATCTGGTTGAAGTGCCTGTTTACAACGTCAACGTGACCACCAATAACGTCGAGATGAACACAGACTACGACAGCGCCGCTGTTGAGGCTGCTTACATCCTCCACCAAGATGTGATGGAATCCCTGATTCCTTCGCCCATTGGTAATGTGGGTGCACTCAAGTTTGACCCCGTGTCATACAAAGGAGACTTCCGCTGGACGAACATCCCAGATGTTATTCGCAATCCTGACGGCCAAATTGGTTTCTTCAGAGGCATCATGGCCAGCGCATCGAAGCCGATTAAGACGGACTTCGGTTACGTCATCCTCTTCAAGCGCACCAGCACCACGCCTGCTGCGTAAGGTTTAACTTGTGCGGGGTAGCGGCTAAACCCGTTACCCCGCGCATAACCCAAATACGATTATGCCAACTTTAGATGATTTACCAACCTTGGCGAAGAACGCTGCGGTTGCTGCAAGCGATTCCATTGCCATTTCAAACAAAGATTTGGGTGGCGGGACCAAAATTCAACAAGTCCCCGCAGCCCTCGTCGGGCTAGGTTATACCCATGCTTGGGTTCTTAACTGGGATACTGCTGAGTTAGCCGCTGAAACGGTTGATGATACTGATGAAGAGATCACGTTGATTGCGATTCCCGCTAATTCCTTTATTACTAAGGCAATGTTCGTAGTTACAGAAGCGTTTGCGGGGCTTACAGCCTGTAATGCTTTTTTAGGAAGAACCGCCGATAAAAATGGCTACATTGAATCAACATCTCTATTAGCTAAATTAGCGAAAGTTAACATAGCTGGAGATGAGATTGATGCCTTCGGTGAGCTTGATGTTGTTACCGCATCTGACCAAGACTTGATAATTACATTTGATCCAGCAGGTAACACTGAGGCTTTAGGAACAGACTTAACTGCTGGACAGCTTGTAGTTCTTGTTGCTCTTACTGAAATTGCTGACTTCAAAGACCTTGTTCCTGCAACCTAATTCCCACCCGCAACCCAACCCACAGATCCCGAGCCCTGAACAACCCTTCGGGGTTCGGGATTTTACTTTACGATCATGGCTACTAAGAAGAAACCGCGCCGGATTACCCAAGAAGAACTCGCGGGGATGCACTACGATCCCGTGGAGAAGGTATATTATGACACCTCGGAGCTTGAGGAGCGTGGCATGGAGGTGCCCGAGTGGGCTAGAGGAGGTGGCGACAAGACGTCTAAAGACTTTAGCCCTACCCATGAACTGTCCGAATCGGGCAGAATCGTCCCCATCGGCGGCGAACCTGACTCGTATGACCCCGCCGTCGCCCGAGGGGGTGGTGAATTTTATGCCCCTCCCGAAGGCGAGCCAGTCTGGCAAGAAAAAGATGCTGACGGTAACGTAACGTACACGGAGTATGCTCCGGGGTCCGAGGCGCGGAAGGTCCGCTTTGAAAGTAGAGCCGAGCTTAAACAAGAGCTGGAACGACGTAGGGTACAGGGGGAGTTTCCCCGCGGAAGAGGGGGGCTGTATGGTCTCATCCCTTATGCCGATTACGAAAAACAGCGGGAAGAAGAACTAGCTAGAGAACGAGCCGACCGGCTTGAAGCAAAGGTCGAGAAACTAGGTCCTGTTGCTGCGCGGGAGGATGTTGAAACCCCTACAGATAAAGCACCATCGACGCCGGTACCTGATAAACCCGTTAAGGATGACGGTGCAAGTGCCGCCGCCGACGACGAGGGCATTACTGAGCAGGAGCGCGCCGAGAGAAGTGGATTTCCAAAGGGACACCCCAGCGGTAAAGAACCCAAAACCGAGTATAAGCCCGAGCCCGAATCCCCGACGACTAAAAAGGCCAAATCTCGACCACCGGAAGATAAACCGGAGTCGACGCAGCTGGCTGTTGGAGACGTCGTTGAAGAGCGCGATTTCGACCCGCTTGATAAAGAACTGACCGCTGAAGAGCGAGAGAAGATCGAGGCCGGGTTGGCCGAATTGGACGATAAGGTTGGTCCGTTGGAGGATGCTATGCAAGCCGTTGAGGAAGAGCCCGACACAATTACTGTTGGCGAAAAGGGAGAAAGCCGCGAAGGAGAAAGCCGCGAAAGGGGGGATGAGATTACCCTAACCGAACTCAACCCATCACAGGAAATACCAGAATCCCCCGATGACCCAGAGCTTACGGATGTGGAGTTGGCAGTGGAGCCCCCCGAACCCCCGATGGAGGCCGCGGCTGAAGACACCCCCGCAGCCGGTGAGATCCCACCACTTCCTGAAGCGGAGGAAGATGGATTAACAGCTGAGGAGATAGCGGTGCTTGCTGCAAAAGAATTCCCCGACAACGGGATGGAGTACCTTGAGCCTATTTTTGAGGCTTCCGTATTCAAGCATAAGTATAACGCCAACGACCCGAGGGACCGAGCACAGATGGAATTCCTGATAAACTTCTTCATTAGGGAGGGGCTTCCCCTCACGCCCACAATAGAGGGCGATCTAGCTGAAAAGGCTGTTAATGAATTTTATGGAGCAGAAGAAGCCAAGTAAATCACTCTTGAAACCCAACCCCCACCCTGTATCCTGAGTCATGGCCGCTAAATCAGTAACACATTCAGTTTCCCTCGCTGTGGGGAATATCGCACTAGCCCTCAGTGATTCCCAGACCGCTGCTTCAGACCCCACTAACTTTGTATTGGGGGACCAACGAGTAGGTGCTGTTACTCCCCTTTATATAGGGGGATCATCGAGCAAACCGTCAACTATTGGTGATGTAGAAGTCTCTGGCCATAAAGTTTTGTTGCTACTGCGAAATGAAACCGCAGCAGGTGGGGGGGACTTAAAAGTATCCCTTTATGACGGTTCTCCTGATTATGAGCTAGAAATAAAACCCCAACAAATAAACCTGCTAACGGTCAAGGATTTGGATGAGGTGGTAGTTCTTTCTTCTTCGGGAAACTGCGACTTTAACTACATGGCCATTCAGATAGACGAATAATTCAGCAACCAACAATCATGGCAACCAACAATGTCGAAAAACAATCCTTCGGGGAAGCAGGAGGCGCTTATGTTACAGGAACAACAGCCGTTACGGGGCAGTTCTGCGCGATTACATCTCTGGATGATGCAACTTTTTTCAGTGCACTCACATGGCCCGAGATAAACAAGCATAGAGATGGGTCAGCTAATTCCACTGGAACGGATGATCTATTAACCGCCTCAGAAACTATTCCCAAAGGAATAACTATTTACGGCCAGATAACAGGCTTCCAGCTTGGTGCTGGCAGGGTAATAGCTTATAACGCAGCCTGATTCACGATGCGTATTGGCCTGTCAATGGGGCTCAGTGTGCCACCACCACCGTGGGCTCCTCTCGACCCCCTTTACCTGAACCCCTACCTGTATTTCGCGGCGGATACCAACATCAGCGCGAGCGGGGGAGCAGTCTCTACATGGTATTCTAAGTGGTATGGGGGCTCAGCCCCCTCCAATGGGCGCGGAGAATATCTGACGCAGGGCACCTCCACCCTCCAACCAGCCCACGATACGGACGGCTTCATGACGTTCGATACGGTTGAAGGCGAGGAGGACAAGCTGGCGCTCAGCGCAGAGGTGGGGCAAGCGGGTGTCCTCATTGTGGCGACATCGAATGGCATCTTCGCTTACGAAGTGGATGCCGATTCTGTCGATGAGATTACCGCATTGGGTTTTGAGACAGGTTACTACCAAGCCCTCGACCTGTATGCCTACGTGCTCCTGCCAACGACCGTGACTGATGCGGATATTGCGAGCGTCATTCAATTCTTTGAGGAAGAAAAAGGCGCGACGAGGAACCCGACTGGGAGTCTGTTGAATTATTGGCGCGGGAGGACTGACCTTGTGACGCTCAAGTTTGCTGCGTTGGATTTCAGTGGGGTGACAAATTTCAGTGTCTGCTGGCTCGGGTGCTCTTCACTCGAAAGTTTTCCCGGAGAACTGGACCTGTCTAGCGGCACAAATTTCTATGCCTGTTGGTATTCGTGCACTTCACTCGAAGAATTTCCCAGCGAGCTGGACCTCTCAAGCGGCTCAAATTTCGAGAAAGGCTGGTATAATTGCAATTCACTCGAAAGTTTTCCCGGAGAACTGGACCTGTCTAGCGGGACAAATTTCAGTCAAAGCTGGTATAATTGCAGTTCACTCGAAGAATTTCCCAGCACACTGGACCTCTCTAGCGGGACAAATTTCAATAGCTGCTGGAAGAATTGCAATTCACTTGGCGAATTTCCCGGTGACCTAAACCTCTCCAGCGGCACAAATTTCTCCAACTGTTGGTACGGGTGCACTTCACTTGGCGAATTTCCCGGTGCGTTGGACCTCTCAAGCGGAACAACTTTCGATTTCAGTTGGTACAATTGCAATTCACTCACCGTATTCCCTGCTTTGGACTTATCGAGCGGCACAAATTTCTGGGCCTGCTGGCGGTCGTGCACTTCACTGATCTCCTTCCCTGACCTAGACTTATCTAGCGGGACAACTTTCTATGCCTGCTGGGATAGTTGCACTTCACTCGCCGTATTCCCCGCTGGCTTCTTTGACGACTGGAATCCTGCAAGCGTTTCTACCAACTGCTTCCAATACGCATGGGACGGATGCACCGCACTCACCGAACAGTCAGTCGAAAACATTCTCCTCTCCATCTCCGCTAGCGGGGTCTACCCGACATCAGATGGAACGGCCAGCGGCACCCTGATTGCTGGCAGGGAGATAACTATTGATTCCAACAACGTAAACGTAGACAACCTCTCCGCTTCCAACCGCGCAGCCTGCACCGCGCTCCAGAGTCGCGGCTGGGAGGTAGTGATTAACGGTTCGGTGGTGAGTGAATACGCGCTCTCCCTTAATGGGAGCGATGAGTATGTTGACACGGGCCTCATTCCTGAGAATGTTCACGCCAATGCCACGATGTCTTTCTGGGTGAAGATGGACAATTTCACGGGACAACAACTTATGGGGTGCCATAACGCTAAGAGGTTTTATGCGGGGTTTTATGAGGCGACCGCGATGTTCGGAGTCGCTGGTGACGCAAAAAGCATGACGGATATCAGTTCCTACGTTTCGGCTGGCACATGGCACCACATCTGCCTCGTCGCGGACGGGGGGACTGCAACCTATTACTTGGATGGGGTTTCCAGAGATACGATGTCCTACACGCAAGCCTCTGCAAGCAACCCTGAAACCAATTTTCTGATTGGGGCATTATCGAACTCCCCGCCCCAAGACTATATGGAGGGCGACTTTGACGAAGTAGCCATCTGGAACGTAGCCCTCGATGCCGATGCCGTTGCAGCGGTTTACAATTCCGGTTCGCCCATCAACCTTAACCAAGACAAGGGCAACTACGATAACTCAGATGACATTGTTTCGTGGTGGAGAATGGGCGACTCCGATTCGGGGGCTGGCGACTTCGTGTCTGACGTTATCGCAACTGACGGTGAGGCGCTGCACCTGCCGGGTGTAGCCAGCAATTATGCGAGCGTTCCTGATGCCGCTGACCTTGATGGGTTCACCAACTTCACGTTGGAGATGAAGGGTGTGACGTTCGCTGACTGGACCTCCCCCGCTACCGACCAAGGGTTGATGTCCAAATACAAAACCTCTGGGGACAGTAGGTCTTGGAGGCTCAATTTGCAAACTGACGGCAAGCTCTATCTAGTCCTTTCCTTTCTTGGGGATGACACCACTACTTACCCCTCGTCTGAGGTAACGGGTGTGACTGATGGCGCGACCGCAGACATCATGGTGATGCGAACTGGGGAGGACATCCGCTTCTATGTGAATGGGGTCCAACTGGGCACCGATGTAACCTGTGTCACAACCGCTCTTCATAACAGCACCGATGTTGTGGCAATCGGGGCGGATTATAATACGACCGGAAACCCCATGACTGGCTCTATCCAGAGAGCGCGGATATGGAACTCAGCGGTAGCCAATCAAGCGACCCCAACAGAAACCCCAGTGCTGGATGCAAACTTCACGCTGGCAAACAAAGGGTGGACCAGCTTCACCGCTACCAGTGGTCAAGAGGTCACGGTCCACAGCACCGCCATAGCCAATCCCGCCGCGATTCGTTCGGCCACTGACGGGGTTCT
>Ga0208011_1000036_pt1 | contig 65086 bp, 67 predicted proteins | sample 7_EtaG_FD_184080 | JGI IMG/M metagenome (GOLD analysis project Ga0208011, IMG submission 184080) | Marine viral communities from the Subarctic Pacific Ocean - 7_ETSP_OMZ_AT15161 metaG (SPAdes) (version 2) | ecosystem: Environmental > Aquatic > Marine > Oceanic | place: Pacific Ocean | collected...
CGGGTACATACTTAGCGCAGGTGATACACGGGGTGATGAACTTAACGCGCAAGCCGCGCCTCGGTGCTGTCTTTCTGTCGGCCATGGTGGCCTCCCTTGGTTGGTAGGTGCCGCGATTCATTCACGACTGACCCTTAAGTAGTCACCCCATACCAAGGTGGCAAGGGTTTATCTTGAGAAAGTTATTCTGTGTGCATGTCAAGACTAACCCTCGAAGCTACCTCTAAGGCTTTACTTGAGCACAGCTATTGCCACTGCGTCAAGACTACCCCTCATGTAATCCCTCAAAGGTAACGCATGAACCCTAACCTTGACACACCAACCCTCATGTATCACCTTAACCCTGGACTTGACGGTGCCTCGCGCGGGTACGTGTGTGTGAGTGTGTGTCCGGCGGGTATTCCGGCCGGCAGGCCGGCAGGCAGAGCGGCTTGCCGGCGGGGAGCGGCGGTGCGGCGGTGAACAGCTTGGTTCGGCAGAGTTACGGCTAACTCACAGAACACAACCGAGCAGAACAGAACGGTGAACGCCTGTTCAGTAACGGTTTAACCTTGGGAGGATTGACAAAATGGCACAGTGGATTGACGGATTGCCATATTGTCACAGGTTTACGGATACATGCCATGTATCTTTTCATAACGCTCGTTCGATTATTATACATGCCATGTATAAGTTCAAACCGTTACACCTTTGGTACACCCTTGATACACCCAAGGTGTAACATAACTATATAGGTTTAACCTTACTTATAAAGAAGTGTTACACCTGTTACACCTATTTTCATTTGGACATGGAACTCTGGAGTGTGCGCACAGCGTAGCTGTAAACAGACAAGAAACGAAGCTGTGCACAGGTTCTGTGTATACCCTGCACCCCTCAAGGTGTAACACCCAGAGGTATAGCAGGTTAAACCTGGGATATGGTGGGACACCCAGGGTGTAACAGGGTGTAACAGGGTGTCAGCAAATGACCCAAAAGCCCAGCGATAACAAGCACTTGCGCTGGTACACCCAGGGTGTAACACCCCTAACCCTTGACAAGACAAGACTTATACATGCCATGTATCCGAAGACGTACCGCACAACACGGCACAGAACAGCACGAAAACGTACAGCACCGCAAGAAAGTTCAAAGAAAGTTCGTCAATGATTCCGCACACTTACAGCGATTCAACCAACTTTCTTAGGTATACCACCTTGTCATAGTTGAATAGGTGCATACATTCTTGGGGAGGGCAGGTTGAAAACCGGCCTACCCACTACCCACCAACCAAGGAAGACCCATGGGCACGATAGCCTACAAAGAAACCGAGAGTCAGCTAATCTACTCACCGCTATGGTGGCACGAGCAAGGACGCATGCAGACCACTACTGGTTACGGTAGCAAGCTGACCACAGCCTACAAGGTCGAGCACAATGGCCGACTGTACCGCGTTTACTGTGTGTGCTTTAGTAACTCGGGCACGCTTTACATCTTGCCCGGTGGCGAGCCACTGTATCTCTCATGCCGTAACACCCACTATCCGGAGGCGTAACCGTGACAGACAAACAAAAATACGAATGGCACACAAGTCAAAAGTGGTTTTGGTATAGCCGGTACAAACGAACCATGACTGACGCAGGCTTAGCTAACATGCCCGCAGCTTACCGCGTAAAGCACGCACCCTTAAAAGCAAAACGTCTCACCCGTCTCATCCAACACCATCACCGCCTTGCGTATCAATACTCGGAGTAACCATGCCACAGCAAGACTACATCGACCAAGAGTTAAACCGTCACCATAACAAAGTTAAGCGTATGCGTGCACGCCAAACACGCCATGAACGCCTTGAACGCCTTGAGAATATGGCAGACTTAATGGCGCGTATGCAGTTCATCGACGCTTATATCCGTGACTGTGAATCAGTTATGCGTGCTGACTTCGGCTTTGCTTCGTATCATCTATTCTGGCAGGTGATTGACAATCACCCGCGCATGAATCACGTTGCCTACCTTGCACAGCTTGTTGCTATTGCACACAACGTGGTCCCCGAGGATGCAAGGCGCATCTATAACAAGCTGCCAGTAAGCCATCGTGAAGCATTGAACGCACGCATCCAACAAGAGATAGCTGACGCTACGAAAGCAAGGGAGCAAGCATGATTCGAGGAACCGCATACTTTCCTACGCTTAGCGCAGCAGTCTCATACTACAGGCCGTACGGTTACACCAGCACGGGTGATGACGGCGTAACAAGAGACAACACAGCTAACGCTGTCCGGTACAAAATAGATACGGGGTTAATCCATATCGGTAAGCCCCCGACCAAGCCGGACGAGCGGGCCTACATCGTTAATGAGAAACCCGGTCAGCGTTACTACGTCGAAACCCTGGAGCAAGCATGAACCCCGTCGAAGCCCTTGATACCTTCCTGTCCTACAGTAAACCGTCACAGGTAACCACCAAAGTATGGCTCGCCCTACCGTTAGCCGGCGCAACCATGGAATCGTTCTTGCGGTTCTGTAGCCTACCGGAAGCAAAGCAAAAGGAAGTGATGCCCAAGCTACAGTATGCAGCCGGGGTACTCCGGTACGGTAGAGACAGTGAGTACAATGAGCCGGTGAGACTCTGAACCCAACCGCTTTAGGGGAGCGTTATCCCCAACATTTTTTGAGAAACCCCCTTGACTTTTATACCACGGTGTCAAGATTCTTATTGAGGGCGGGAGCCTTCACCTACCAACAACCAACGAGGGAACCATGACCTACGATAACGAATACGAAGACACGTCCGATGAGGCTACTGTGATTGAGCCGGTGAGTATTGAGCCGGTGAAGCCTGCGCAAAAGTACATGGGCCACCTACCGCTTGAGATTGCTAAGGCCATGAAGCCTATCATCATGGGCAAGCATGCGGGCAGTCAGCCTTCGCTCACACAGATTTACTGTGAGGCTATCGACGACGAACGCAAAGACAAGCACAGTAAGCTGGGTCGTGCCCGGTACATAGCTACCAATGGCAACGTAATGCTGACCATCGAAACTAACGTAGCCGCACCCACGGAGCCGGTGGTGTTCAGCGCAGAGCCTAACCCTGACAAGTACGTTGGTAACGATAGCGACGTAAGCATCGTGATTGCATCCAAGGGTCACGTGGCTGTCAGCGGTGAGGATGCCGCGAGTGCTCGCCATAAGTTTCCTGACGTTAGTGTGCTCCGGTTGGATGCAGAAGGTTCATTGAAGCGAGTAGGGCTTAACTCCGGTTACCTTCACATGCTCCAGGGTATCAACACGGCGCTCAAGTTGGGCCGTGATTGTAACTGGTCGGTGCGGTTTACCGGTGACGAGTGCGACCCTACTGTATGGGAGCCGACTGGAGCAAGTGATCTTAGTTACGGCGTAACGTCAGTACAGTTTGTCATCATGCCAGTTCGGTTGGACTGACAGGTACGTGGGGAGCGGACTGGTCGCCCGCATTAACAAAGCGACCACCATCTACCATTCACAAAACAAGGGAGCCTATCATGTCAGTAGTTCACGTTCATACGTTTATCAAACGTCAAACAGCCGACTCTCGGTTCAGCCACACGAAGCTAACGCTTGACGAGTTAGCAGCCGAAGCGCTTGCTAACATTGACAACGCAAAGCCGAGTAGTTTTCAACCCCTCGCGCTTGAGGTACCAGTCAACCCGTCACACTGCCGTACAAGTACCGTCACGCTTAATGGTGGCGACGAGTTGGTCGCCTCGTTCGCGAGTCGTCGCGATGGTGAGGCACCGCGTATGGTAGTCGAGGCGCGAGCAAGCGAGGCAGCAGGCGCGTGCAAGATGCCAGCTAAGTCAGCGTGCGCGATTCTATTCCCATCTACCCTGCTTGCTGAAACCGGTGACAACGAACTTGAGCCGGTGGAGGGTAACTGGGAGATGATTAGTCTGAACGCCAGCCCGACCGAAGAAGCTACCCCGATTGCACCTGATACCCTTATGCACAACCACTTCGGCAGTGACGGCGGTACGGCTACTGGCTTGAGTGATGCTGACTTTGTTGCTGCATTGCGGGAGTCGTTCACATTCTGGAAAGACAAAGCCATGCTTGGAGGTGAGTGATGCCGACTGATACCTACGAATGGACTGAGGTTAAACCCGAAGATTGTGTCTACCCCGGCAGTCGACTGGTAGGCTACTATTCCTGCCGCCTTGGTCCTGGTCCAGAGGACATAGTGTTGTACCGGAAACCCGGCAAGCGCCCTATGTATTTTGCTACCGTATCTCATCCCATATATTATCGGTCCAAAGACCGACCGACAATCGAAGGGGCAATCTCCAATCTTAATCAGAAACGTTCAGCACACAAGGGAGGTGAGTGATGCAGTTGGTTCAAACGGTAAGCCAACGCCAAACGTCAGCCGGTAAGGTTCGCATACTGAGTGCTAAGTTTGAGGTACCCAAAAGTAGAATGTCACGTAGCGCTTCGTGGGACATGTGCAGATTGCAAGGCGAGCGCAACGGTATACCGCAGCACGCATGGACAAAATGCCACGGTGACGGAATGTGGAAGTGGTACACATGCACTTTTCGAGAGTTCAAAGTTCGTAGCTTTATGCACAGTAAACGTAAACAGGGAGGTGAATGATGCGATGGGATCTAACGCAGATCGAGGACTACAAGGACAAGTGCTTCCGGCCCGCAGGGAAGTACGAGGATTCAGATGACGGGTACGTGGTCAAGCTGACGACTGAGCGAGTCATCTACGCATGTGAGGCCGTGGAGATGTCAGGCATCACGCCGGACAATGTAGATGAGTTTTACACCCGCTACCTCATGTTCAGCCGAGCAATCCGACGTGGTTCAAGGGACCAGTGGCTCACACTCGCGGACATTGAGAATCACATCGGAATCTGCACGAACGTGGGCACGAAGTCGTGGGAGCATTTTGATGAGAGGATCAGCAGGATCATGCGGGAAGAGGCCGAAAGGCAAGTCAACCGAGAGCGCGGTGAAGCGCAAGGAGGTGAGTGATGCCCAAATACAACGTACACTGCACGACAACAGTTGAGATATACGCAACCATTGAGGCCGATAACCATGATGAGGCAAAGCACATGGCTGCTAACATTACGATTGTAAACTATGCCGATAAAACGGTAGGCGCCGAGACAGACGATGGTGAGATAACCGAAGTCATCGGCCATGAGGTAGCCGGTGTCACGATCATAGGAGGTGAGTGATGACGAGATTCATACACATAAGTAGCTACGAACGCTACCGACAGAGCCGAACTGAGTGGCTAAATGTTAGTCTCATTCAATCTGTATACGCAGAGATTGAAGGGGGTAGCTTCGGGGGACTAACTACAATCGTTATGCTTGGCGGTTTTGGACCTAAGGGTACTGACATTGTGCGAACGATTCGTACGAAGGAAACTCCTGATTCATTCTTCCAAAGAATGAACAAGCTGATATAGGGGGTTGACATCTATACCACCGTGTCTATATTTTATACTGGGTGATTCATCATCCATCTACCAACCAACAAGGGAGCAAGGCCATGAGCCAAGACGACAATACGCTTGAGAACCTACCAGTTGACGCAGTGATAGCGCTGTCCAAGCTGGCCGACAAGGGTACCAAAGAGTGCAAGTCAGCACGCAAGTACATCCAGCCGGGGCGTACGTACAGAGGTAGCCTGCTGCTTGACTTGCACTATGAGTTGCACTCGGCGCCACCAGGCAAGGATGCAGCCATTCCGTTGAACGCATGGGCTATCCTGGCCGCAGTGCTCGACACACCAGACGGTGTAGAGATTGTGCAGGATGCAGCGGAGCGAGCGCACCACTATCGCGAGAGCCTGGGTCACGTAAAGCAGGTGGCCAAGGACGCATCGACGGAAACGTGGGTGTTCACACGACCAGGCAGTATGCGTATCACAGTTAAGAATGACTTGCGCGAAGCTGTATCAGAGCAACACAACAAAGCTGGAGGTGAGTGATGTTGGTTGTCGAGGTCAAAGACAAGATGACGAAAGGCGGCAGGCTCGTTTATAAATGGAAAGTCATAGACATGAACATGACGCTATCCGAGTTCACGGCCATGCGAAAAACGCTGGCCGAGAAGTTGCCTCAGTTCTATTCAACAACCTCTAAGTTTCAAATCGGGAGTGCGAATGGCTTTAGCTTGGACCTTATGCACTTGCTTGGATGGATTGAAAAGAATGACGCACCAGCGATGCGGAAGAAAGCCTACAAAGTCATAGCCGGCAACGTTCAAGTGATGGCCCCGGTCATGTTTCAATACCCCGCTACATACCAGTGCAGGGTGACGCATGTAGATGGCGTGAAGCTAAAGCACCGGAAGTGCTTTCCAGAGCAGACATACAGTAAGTGGCTGCGCGAGCAGGGAGGTGAGTGATGACTAAAAGATGGCAAGGACCAGAGCACCAATACTCAGAGGCTCAACGGGCCTACGAACAGCGCGAAGAACACCGCCATGAAGTCTGGAAGGAAAACAATCCAGAGTGCCAAAGGGCTATCAGTGAACACTCTACGTGCAATCATCGTGAACATGTAGACAAGATGACCGATATGGGTGGAGAGGTTTGGTGTACTCATTGTGTCAGTGAACACACGTTCGAATGTGAGGTATGCGACGAGGTTCACTCTGATGAATACTTGGCTAACGTGGATCTAACTTTGGGTGAGTATATATGTACTGACTGCGACGAGAAGTGTGCGGCTGACAAGACACGCCATCATGCTCCGGTAGAGATAGGCATTGGTCACATGGAATACATACTGTGGGTGATGGGTAACGCTGCGAAAGACAAGCCGTATGAGTCCAAGCCAGGGAACGCAAAGAAGTGGTTGAAGGAAGGCATCGACCTAATCAAAAAGTCAATGCCCGATGCAGACCATGAGGCAACCAACGATGTGATGGATGCTCTATCAGAGTCAATGAATCCGGTAGGGGGTGAGTGATGAGTAGCTGGGAGAAAGTAATACCGTCCATCCCGCTTGTGCCTGGGGTGCCCGTCATTCCGGTGGTCGCTGGGTGCGGAACCAAGTCTGTACCTGTGCTGGGGTCAGGGCGTGGCGGTCATACAATCAAGGTGATGACTGAGAAAGATGGGCCGCTGACAACCAAGGCAACGAACTGGCGAGTAGATTTAAACAATCCATTGGGTTTCATGTACGCGCTCATGTGGCTCTACAATGAGTACGCAAATGACTGCTACTGGCCACCATTGTTTGACGGGCGCGTCGATGTGATGCGCGGAGACTACAACGATAGAGACATTTCAAAACTGGCTCACGCTATGCGTGATGTCGCAACCAAGAGGGAGAAAGCATGACAGACGAAAGAGGACCACCAACCATGGGGCAGTTGAAAAGAATGAAAAACTGGATGGAGCACCTGTCTAAACCAGGACCAAAAGTTGTTTTCCGTAACAAGAGCGGTGTTGAGACGTCTCAACCCTATCCAGAAGAGGGGCGCCAGGAAGCAGTGAAAGCGTTAAAAGAGATTAACGCGATGATTGCAGAGCGTGAAAAGGCGGAAGCATAATGTCAATCGAACAGTACACATATACAGCCGGCGGGGATGTCGGAGTCAAGGAACACGAGGATGGTTCTGTGGAATCACTGCATGGCTTTAGCGCTATGGGTGAAGAAACAAAGTACATCGTGTTGCCGGATGAAATGGGTGGCGGGCAGATAGACATTGTTCATCGTATGAAACACGCGTGTCCAATGGAAGACTGCGAAAAAGAACACGACATGGTTGTCTTGGCGCCTACCAAGGATGAGTCGCCAGAGCAGTTAGCTGTAGTTGAGTGTCAAACGCATGGCTTCTTGTGGTGTACGCTGTGATACTCACAAGCTACGTAGCTGGTCCATACTTTCCGAGGTACTACACTTACTGCGTTGACTGTAACGAACACCTGGGACCATTCCTGACAAAGAAGAATGTTAAGTCACGCTGCTTCAACTGCGGTGTTGCTGACCGCGCCAAGAAACTGAGAGCCAAGAGACGGAGAGGGAAGACGTGAGTGTCGTAGATTTATTGAAGGAAGAGGTTGAAGCAGTTGAAAAAGAGTTGGAGTCTGTGCTGTCCTTGATTGCACAGTCGATTGAACGGCTGAACAATGTATCAATCCGGTTGGACGGTGGGATGTGTGAGTTGGTTAGTGACGTAGACCTAACAGGCATAAGAGAAATACGGGAGATCATACAGGAAATGCCCGAGGACTTGAGAGAAGATCCTCGGAACAGTCCGTATATTGACCGCCTTGAGAAGATACTCAGCAGCTTAGCTAACTGAGTTCATTGAGGGGTGGTAGCCTCAGTGTGGCTACCTTCGTTGAGTCGCATCCCTTGGGCTCAGTGGGGGTAGCCTATTCTTCTGCGGGCTCGTCATCTTCGGGCTCAGTCTCAGGGCCTTGCTGTGATTCAGCTACACGGGTCAACTCGTCTGCCATCTTCCGCATGTCATTGGCCATCTGCTTCATCTGTTTCAGCTTGGCGTCGATGTCCATGTCATCCATTGGTGGGTCGGTGTCGCTGCCGTTGGATTCTTCGTAGGTATCATCCGAAGTCATAGGCTCGCTGGCGTAGGCGTCATCCTCCTGGTCATGGTCAGGATGACCGCAGCCATGCACCATCTTCTTCTTAGCTGAGATGTAACCAGGGCCAGAGAAGTCAGGCATCATATCCTCTTCCCGCTTGAGAACTAAGATAGCTTTAGGACCGCCGTGCATGATAACTCCAGAGTTGGTTTAAGCCTATCATGGTTAGTAGCTACGTGTCACTCTTTGGTCTGTGACGTAGCCACGATACGGGCAAGGCGTTCATCGAAGTCGATGTCAACTGCGACCGCAGTAGCCTGCCCACCTTCCTGTTGGTTAGGTGAGATACCGCAACGATCCAGTATCTCGGACGCAGCCTTGACCCGATCCCGTGGGTTGACTGCAACGTCACCGACAATGGATACCAAGGCGCTTAGCGCACCTTCCGCAGCATCTTCCAGTTCTTGCCCGAGAATAGACTGCCGACGTGCCTTGCCTGCCTCTACAGCGGTTCGAACGTCGGGCTCGTTTGACCAACACCAAACTGTAGTGGTGCGTAGTTGCAGCCGACGAGACACACTTTGCACTGTGTAACCTGCTTCAAGTAACCGGATGGCTACAGCTTTAGTCTCATCATCCTCGGCATACTTACTCTGCTCCGCAAGCATAGCCACAACCTCGTTCTCACCAGGAGCAGACACGACACGGGGGAGCACCTGCAAAGGCTGATTAGCCGGGGATACATCCTCGTCATCAGCTACCGGAGGCAGTGTTATCTCATCATCTGACATAGAACCCTCGTCACTAACATACCACGTAGTCAAGTGTTATGCCTTATTTGCGGAGACAAAATGCCACAAGACAAACTACGAGCAGGATTATCGCGGCTGTTGTCTCGCGCATTTTCAGGCACACTAATCTTGACAAGGTGGTATAAAGCCAGTATGGTAGGCAAAAGCAAAACAGTGTATGCTTCAAAGGGAGAAGCCGTGAGAATGGAATCAGCGAATACAATGGATCGGATGCTCTGCTTGTTTCAAGCCTGTCGTGATGCAGTTGAGTACGAAAAGAAACTGTCGAAGTGGTTAGACACCGAGGCAAAGATTAGCGTCGAGTATGAAGCATCAGACTTAGCAACTGCCCGTCTGATTGTTGATGACCGTGAGGTATGCCGCCTTACCTCCGATGATCCTGTGAGTTCGTTGGATGAGTTAATGTGTTGGGTGTGGGCCACAATGGTTCTCGGTGACTACACCAACATGAGAACACCAACCATCGAAGCCTAATCGCTCTCACCCAAAGCAATGTTCGCCGCATGTCGGTGGATGCAGTAGCAGCGAGCCTGTACCCCACCCAACCTTACGGGACGTGTGCGGCTGGTGCTATTCTCCAGTCGGATAAGCCAACCACGTTCATCCCAACGCTCCAGTACCTCACCTGGATGGTGACCAACTGAGGCCAAGAACTTGCGTAGTTCTACAGAACTTATGGCGATGTACTCCCAGCTTGGATCACCAGCCCACGCACCCAACCATCCGGCAGGGGGAATAAGGGCAGCACCATTACTCAGCTTATCGTTGCGACCCCAGAAGCGCGCCTTGTGCGAAGCGCACCAGGTCAACGTGTCTTGTAATGCTACCAGTGGTCGGTCTGCTTCCACACCAGCTTGGATGGCCGCGTCAACAAGATAACCGAAGGGGTCACACTCTGCTTGGGGCACACCAAGTTGGTGAACGATCGCCGCCGATACCTCAAGCGCTGCGATATGCGATGACATTCTCCGAGTAACCGCAGTCGTAGCCATGCTCGCGTAGCGGTTCCTGGCGTCATTGAACACGGCACGAATCGCGTCATGGTGCTTGTGGTTGCCAACCAAGTAACGAACGATTGCGCGGCCGAGGTGGCCGTAGTTCTCCGCGAGGATCGCCTGTAGTTCTTCACTGGTCTGTCCTCCATGTCGAGGATTGTTGCCAAGCGGCTTGCCCTTGAGTGAGATCACACGGGCACGGGTTCCTGCATCTTCACTGAATGATGTGGCAGAACCTTCACCACTACTAATCATAACAGACTGCCAACTATCAGTGGCGCGTGTGCCGTCAACAGAACCACGACCACGACCTTGACCTTGGCAAAAGTCATAGATGACATCACGGACAATGCTCGGACTCTTGGCGCGTTTGGTTTCATCGAGGATGACCGGCAGGTTGTTAAGGAATCCGCAGGTACGTTCAATCCATACCTTCGTTGAATCCCATGAGTACATCGCAGTCGGGTAAGACTCAGCCGGCCGACCCCACACGGATGCAGCGAACTTGAGCGCGGTAGTCTTACCGCCACTTGTCTCACCACTAAAGTCCACTACGAAACCGGAGATACGTAGGATCTTGAGTAGGGGTGCCGCCGACGCAGCGTACAGCGCAATCATCATAAGAGGGCTATCAACTACAAGTTCCACACCAGTTAGCCACGTTGCGTGCTCACCTTTAGGTTGCCATCCACCAGACAGTCTCTCGAATCCGGTAGGGGGAGTAAGCGCATAGTCAGCCTTTTCTTTCTCCGCCTCGTCGGTAGCGTAGTACCCGTCAGAGAGCAGGAACCCACCATTCGGAAGCCAGCCCATTCGGTTTGCAGACTTGATTGAAGGGAACCTGTGTTGGTTCTCAGCTTCAAAGTCAGCAAGGTAAGTCACGATTTGCGCCGCGATGGTTGAGTTAATCGGTGCCTCAATACTGGAAAGTTGCACGATTCTTCCGGTGTCCATGATGGTGCGTCGGTCGAGGGTACGGCTACACCAACCACTCGGACCTCTCCACACCACCTGTCGCTTCGCTTCGCCGCTGTGTACGTCTTCTGTGCGACCCACAATAAACATAGGAGCAGAAGCGATCCTCACGTTATCTACGGTGCCATCAAGATTGATCCCCATCTTCGACACGCCGGCAGGAGATATGGAGTAGCCACGGGGCACTTGCAGGTCTTGAAGCGTAGAGTGAGACACGACCGAAGGTGGTGGTGCTCCGCCGTCCAACACGTCAGCCAAGCTACGCGATGGTGCGTTGTCTGGTGTTACAGAATCTGCGTCACGTTTTGCCTGTTGCTCAGCTAAACGCTGTACTGCTTTACGAAGGCTACGCGCTCTACTTACTTGACCCGGTATGGATTCGAGCACAGATAGCAGACCCGATACGGTATCGGTATGGAACCGCCATCCATCTGCAAGCGCAGACATGGATTCGTGTTTGTGTATATCAGCCCAGGCTTCTGTCTTGTCGTCCTGGTCTTTCTTTTTCGCCGCATCAATCACTCTTTGTAGTAGTTGAAAGGCGTGTGGTTTCTCTGATTCTGCTTGCTCTACATCAGCGGTGGTCATCCGTTTAGGTCCTTATTATTCAGGGTGTCAAATAGGGTAGGACAAAACGCCGCCCGCGTATTCCACGGACGGCGCAGTGTTCCCTGAGCCCACTTCCTCGTTTCCAAGGGCCGGTTGCGCTACCAGCAGGCACTCTGACTGTATCGGGTTGGGCATAGTTGTGTCAAGGAGGTATATTTATATTGGGTCAAGTACAGGTTATACTATCGCAGACTCTGTATTTGAGTGAAACGTTTTGGAGGCAACATGGCAGAGACAAAGAAAGCGAAGAAACCCGCAGCAAAGAAACCAGCAGCTAAGAAACCGGCCGCTAAAAAGGCAGCGCCTAAGAAGAAGTCGGTAGCAAAAAAGGCTGCACCTAAGAAGACTGCCCCGAAGAAGACTGCCCCGAAGAAAGCGCCAGCTAAAAAGGCTCCAGCCAAAGCCAAGACACCATCGTTTGACTTGAAGGTGAAGATTAAGGGTGGAGAGAGGATACTGAGGTTTGCTACGCAAGAGCAACTCGATGAGGTCACAATGATAGTGAAGCGGCGTATGTTTGACTTTGACGTTCGCATGCGCGGCTCGCGTCGTGGGTTACCTGCGATCACAGTCAACACGCTTGACGGTGACGTTAAGTTCGTTCTCATCAGACTTGTTGAGTAGGTTACATGCCATACACACCCACAGATTGCGTTCGTCGAACGCTCAGCGGATCGGTAAACGGTACAGGGATCAAGGTCAATAGCACAAGCACGGGCCTTGAAGTTCACACCCATGATGCCGAGTTCAACCAATCTCTGTTCGATGAACTGCATCTGTGGGCGTACAACTCAAGTGGTAGCGCTCTCACGCTTACCCTTCAATGGGGTGGCACAACCAGCCCCGATAATCTGATTGTGATTTCGCTCGCAGCCAACACCTTCCTAAAGGTAGTCAGTGGCTTGCACATCGGAGGTAACCTGTCGGTCAATGCGATTGCGAGTACCCAGGATGTTGTCATGCTATACGGCTACGCTGTGTCTCATGTGCAGATAAACTCCGCCAAAGACGGGAACTACACAGATCAGGACGTAGTTTACTACAGCGGTTACACACAACGATAAACCCGGCCGTGCTTCCCGACACGACCGGGCTTCCTGCTTTAGTTCATCGGAAGGACATTATCCTTCTTAATCACCTTATACTTACCTCCCTTGGTGACTGTCACCTGATTGGCCTGGAGCCCCTGCCTAATAATATCAGCGGCGGTATCCGAAGTCATACGTTGAACTTGCTTGGTTTCAAAGCCCATGCCTTCAAGGATCTGCGCTGACCGCACGGAGACACCTGAATCTGTAGACGGTACCTCTTTCTTGACCTCAAGTTCAGTGACATCTGCGGAGTCAAACAAGTCGTCTGCGTTGATAACCGTCCAGCCACGCGGCTTCTTACGTGCGTGCTTGGTGGTGGTTGCGATAATCACCTGACCAGGGAAGTCAGCGAAGCTATCCATGACGTTGCGCAGCGTATTCGCATCCCATGCCCGGTCAGCCGGAATGATGATGCGCGGTGCGTTACCTGTGTCTAATGATGACATAGCGATAGCAGACACAACGGCAATAGACTCAGCACCAGACAGTGCAGAGTGCAGCTTGTCACCGCGACGCAGGCCCATGCGGAATACTTCACGTCGACCATCCTTCAAGTCAATACCAAAGATCCATCCATCCGGCAGGTATGTTGTGACGAGATCAGCAAACAGTGGCGCCTGGTGCGCAAGCAACTCACCTACTGCTTTCTCGCAGGCAGACTTGAGAGACTTATATGTATCAATCTGTAGGGACATGGCGCGCACCGTGTCCTGCATACGCGACAAGTCATTCCACCTGTTCTGGTCTGAGGCCAGTTTGACCACGTTCTTCTGGCAGCGTTCAAGCTGTTGCTGTGCTTCTTCAAAGCTAACGGATTGAGTGTCTTCACCCTCTTCTCGGCCACGACCACGCATGGACATGATCTTTTCGAGTTCACCTTTTCTCACGTTCATTGTCGCCGCAGTCTGGTCAAACTGGTTCTTCAACTCACCTGCCGGTTGCTGCACAGCTTCTTTCTCTTGCATCCAGAGGTTCTGCCAATGAGTCAGAAGTGTCTGGTTGTGCTCAAGACCATGGCCGCTGTTGCAGGCAGGGCAGTTGTGCTTCTCATTCTTGACTGACCACTCGAACAAACGACCAGCGATCTCAGCGATACGTGCATCATCCATAAGCATCGCGTACTTACGATTGATCTCATTCAGCTTCTCGGTCAGTTGTGCTACTGCGGTGTTTGCTGTGTTGAACTGAGTTTCAATCTCAGCATTTGTCGGTAGATTCTGTTGCTTCACAACTTCGTCGAATATACGCTGCGCTTCGCGAGCAATGTCTTCTGCTTCGGCCAGATACTCTTCGGTCGGCTTGGCCGGGAGTTCATCGCCCACAGATTCAAGCGCAGTCTCGGCACCTTTGAGTTGCTTCGAGCAGTCACGTTGCTGCTTACCTGCGTACTCGATGGTTGTGAGTAGCTTCTCAACAGCGTTCATTGTTGAGCCGTTACTAACGCCTTGGCTTAGTTTGTCTGAGATGTCTTTGTACTTTGCATGTAAGGTTGCGGGCATACGTGCCAGTACGTCTTCATCGCTGACACCATTGGCAGTCCATTCAAGGAACGCCTTGCGCGCAGTCTTCTCTCCACCGGACAAAGCCATTCGAACCAGTCGACTCGGCATTACTTTGCTGGCGTCAAAGGGTGTGCTGTGAAAAGGCTTCTTGACCCGCGCACCACTGCGCTCAACGGAGAACGTAGCCTCATCCATCGAATCATCAGAGAAACTTACTGAACTATGCAGCTTGTCTTCTGGCGCAAGTGTGAGCAATAGGTTGGGGTCACGTACCCCATACCGACCCACGATGTCATCGGCCGCACCTGATACAGCCAGTTCGACTGCTTGCAGAACTGCGCTCTTTCGGCTTGTGTTACCGCCCAGGATGAGTGTCTTCTGCCCGAGATCCACGGACCACTCTTCGCCGGTAGGACTCTTTAGATTACTTGTTACGCGCTTCACATACGGAAGGCTGTTGTCTTTTGCTGCCATGATTTCTCCATTTAGTTTCTTGTCACGTTGGCACAGTAAACTACCAACGTCTTACCACGTTGTCAAGTTTGTTCTTCCAACTCAAGTCTTGCCCAGTTACGGTAATCATCTTCGTCGGTTTCGCTAAGAGACATGATTGCTCTGAATGAATCTGTGTCGGGGCACCAAACGTATGCATGTTTCTGCGCGTTGATAAAACCTTCAATGAGTTGAGCCGTGGCTTTACCCACAGTAGGCGCCTCATCTAATGCGCTGGCAGGCACTACGATACCGTGGAACAGCATTTCGCCATCGAATGTTCGTGACCGTGGGACATCACGACCCCATGCTTTCCAACCGCCCAGTGACTTCGCACGACTGTCATAGTCATCACGACCAGCCGTAACCAGAGCAGACCAACCATCTTGTGACAATGACTCAGTTAGTTTGTCGCACCAATGATTGATGTCTGCGTCGTCATCCATACGCTTATGCGCCAAGAACCAGTTTGCTGTGCTCATTGTTTTTCCTTTTCAGCGATAAGCCCGTCAAGAACACGCTCAAGCGTAGTAAGTTCGACGAGGTTTAGTTTTTTTAGCCTTTTGTTTATTCTGAAGCGCACAGCAGATGGGGCCAATAAACTTTTCTGCTCACCTACTTCGTCTTCTGGTGTGATCTCCCACACGATTGCTGACTTACCGCTTTCAGTGGGACGGCGTTTACCAGAGTTCCGTACCAAGCCTTCGTTACGCAAAGCATAACGAGCGGGTCGAGATGATCTTGACCGTTCTGTACCCATGATACGTTCAAGTTCTTCATCCGTAGCACCGTCCTCCAGTTCAGACAGCAACTCAAGAATCAACCGTTTGATCTCGTAGCTGGTTTCTTTCGACGATTCCCATGCCTCAAGTGAGGTTTGTTTGTACCCGGAAGATTGATCTGCTTCGCTCATGTGTTCTCCTAAATGTCCTTTAGTGTTCTGCCCACGTCACCTTCGGCGGTCATCACGACCTCCCAACCAGGGATGCTGACTGTCATGCACTCTTCAAGTACACGACGGGCCTTCTCAATCTCAGGTGGTAGTGGGTTGTTCTTGCGTTCTTTGGGATGCGGTGGCTTCCACAACGGGTCGAAGCCATCAGGCAGCGGTATCTCTACTGCAATAGAGTCGTGGCATTGGTGAATCATGCCGGTGCCTTTGCCCGCAAACTCATGCGGAAAGGCGTCCTGTACTGCGATCTCAGCCAGCCGCATGATACTGGACTCAGCCGCAAGGATGGGGAAGTTCACCACTTCGTTCAGCTTGCCGTCGCCCAAGGGACCACTGCGCCTACCCATGACGGGTTCTTCCATCCAGCCCTGGTGTTTATACATCAACATCATACGATCCCATGACTCAGCCCACTCGGGCTCAGACTTCATCCACGCATCGTGCATCAGTCGTACTTCTCTCAAAGTCATACCGACATAGGGCAAACGACCGTCACCTGTTTCAGTGCTGGTGATTACCTGCCAAGCTGTAGCAGGGTTAGCACCGTAGATAGACGCGTACCGCAGTGTCTTGCACACATCGCGCATGTCCTTGGCTTCGCCTCCCTCCGGTTTGTTATACAGCGAGAAGCCATCGGAACCCCAGCCAGAAGCTGTCTTGAACTTGTCCCCAAAAGTAGCGTATGCAAGTGTGTTGTGTGGGTCCTTGCCCTCTTCAAAGCACTCAAGCAAAAGCGGTATTTGCCAGTAACAAGCTGTGATTCTTAGGTGTGCTTGGTCAAGGTCAGCACCAATAAGTACGCGCCCCGGTTCAGCAGCAAAGATAGCCTTGAGCCTGCCTTGCCCCTTCCGACTGCCTTGGTTCTGTAAGTTGGGCCCAGAACTACTGAGCCTACCTACACTGGTCACATGCGCGTTCCACGTTGAGCGTACACGCCCGTCTTCATGCACCACACCTTTCTTTACATCAATGTCTCGTCGGTTGAGTGGGATGAGTGTCGTGCCCAGGATTTTATTCTTCTCGCGACGATACAGCCGCAGTTCTCGGATGAACTCGGTTTGTGATTCGTCCAGCTTACCGCTGGCCAAGTGCCCGCGAAGCACAGCATCGCCGGTACTGGGTAAGCCTGACTCAGTATAAAAGTCTTTGGCGTCCATCTGTGGCGGGATGCTCAGACCCCACTTGCCATAGAGCAGATCCCTGATTTGCGCTGCACTGCCAGGGTTTACCTTGTCGTCTGCGTTGATAGCGGACTCGCTTATGTCTTTACCACTTACCTGCTTGATAAGGTTACGCAGCTTCTTAAACCTACGGCGCACACTCAGTTGGTACTCTGTTTCAAGGCTGGCCCGTAGCTTCTGGTCTACCCACACACCATTCTTGTGCATGTTGACGCACATATCTTGTGTCGCATGGTCTACTTCGTTGAGGTTCCATGCACGATGGTCTTGCCATCCGGCAGGTACAATATCCTTTCGTATTGCGCGAAACGCGCCTGACTCAGTAGAGCAATCGATAAGCGGTACTGTGATCCGTGCGTTGACTACTGCGTCCACGATGTTGTACCGCAACAGTTCATCGTCATCCTCAGAGCCTGTGCTGATCTTCGTACCTTTCTCGGTAGTCTCCCAGCGTTCAACGTCAGTGAGGATGGAGCCTACGGTCTTGAGACTCTTGGGTAGGTCTGGTGCCCTGAATCGTGCATGGAACAGCGTATCTACTAACGGTGCGGGAGTAACGCCCAAGTGATTCTCGACGACCATGCGATCGTAATACCCGGCATTGTGACCCACCCACACACGTCCATCTGTGAAGACGCGACGTAAGATGTCTTTGATTCGCCATTCGTCTTCGGGGAGGTAGAAGTGAGCGCGCCCATCTACTGATAGCAACCCCACCCCCACAGCCCTACTGACTTGTGCGTAGGTTCCGCGTGCTGCCTTACCTCTGTAGTCAAGGTCGGGTGTAGCGATGGCGATGGTACGTAGTCCGCACTCCATGGCTTCGATGCCATCTGTCTCAACGTCATAGGCCCAAAAGGGTGCAGGTTGAGCCAACCACTGTTCCAGTTGGCATGGTGTCGGTCGCCACAGGATCTCGGGTTCTTCCCAGTTCAATCGGTCTTCGAAGTATCGAAACGCTTTGCCGAGGTCTGATAGGAACACGCTACGCCAACCAGGGGACCGGATAATAAACGACGGGTGTAGCATCGGCATGACCTTTCGGTCAGGTTCTTCGTTCGTGACATACCATGTGTCGTCAATGCCGATGGGCCCACCACGGGTAGCATGAATACTCTGTGTTCTACCCGTCAATGCAGACGTAGCGATCTTGCCCAACGTGATGATGTTTTTGTACTTTGATACGAGGTTGAGCAATGCGGGACGGCAGCACTCTACGGGTGATGCCCACGGGTCCATACCCTTTTTGACCCGGCTCTTATTCTCTTGGTCGATACGCTTGGTCATACGTATGAAAGCGCCAGATGGTTGACCTGGAGGCTGACATAGGAAAGTGTGCGTTAGGTCTACGTCAGGACGACGCTTACACGTAGCAGCTAAGCCTGCGTTCCATTCGTTGCCGCTGCGACCTACCAAGGGTCTGCCAAAGCGAGTCTCCTCTGTGCCCGGTGACTCTGCGACAGCAAGTACAGTTGCGCCGTCGTGAATCTCTGCGGGTACCGGAGCCCACTCATCTTCTCGAATGAATCCATTGGGTCCAAGAGGACATTCGTTACACCGTGCGCCTTTGCAGCGAGGGTCGAAGTCATGGACGGGATATTCAGTCATTCGTGTGGTAGACTCATTTGCTGGCCCTTAAAGAAAAAGGGCCACCACACCAAGGACCTGTAAGGTGTGGTGACCCGGCTCAAGATTGCCCCGAGCCTTTAGCTTACGATGCTTTGTGCAGCCGATGGCGGCGGCGGCAACGTAGCGTGTCCTGTGGGTGCTCCGTTAACGGGAGCAGCTACAGGGTTTGGTGCAGCAGTTGTAGTTACTGCGGGTGCAGCCGTGGCGGTAACAACCTTAGTACCTGCCGCGATTGCTGAATCGTACTGAGCCTTGGTCTTCCAAGAGAACTTGTTGTACGATCCTTGAACACCAGACTGTCCTGGTGTGAACTCAACGTATGCCTTGCGGCCACCGTTAAGCTGAGTCAAGAACCACTCGTCTGTGATTGCTTGAGCAGTCTCAATGTCTTGGCCTGTGTAGCCCAATGACATGAGGATACCCTTGGTCGCTGCAAGCTGACCGCGAACTTGGTTTTCCTTGAGACCGGGCAAAGGGTTGCCGTTGTCATCGAAGGGGAAGTTCATGAAGTCAAAGCACTTATAACCGTTGTCAAACGTCATGTAGAGACGACGCTTGCCAGGGCGGTTGTTTGGGTTCGCAAGTTCAACCAAGCTGACTTCGTAGTAGCCAGCGTCAGGTGCCTTTGCGCCAAGAGCAGAAATGCCGTTGAAGGCGTTACCGGGGATATTGATGGACATATTTTCTCCAAGTTTGGTTATGAAAGCGAGTCAAAGCGACTCAGGGTTATCGAACAGGCGGGGGCGGCGGCAGTGAAGAAGATTCACTGACACGACTCTCCGCTGAGTCGAAATCGAACAGGCCCTTTTGTTGTTGTGCACGAAGCACTCCCCGAGCAATACCATCCTGGCAAGCCCAACGCAAGTGAACTTGCGCGTATTGGTTGTGCTTTTTCATGACCTCTGCGGCCACGTCGCGCGAACTGCGACCTAAAATAATCTGTGATGCGACTTCTTCAGCCACCTCATCTTGCCACTCAAGACCGGGGAATCGGTCAAGTTTGTATCCACTGGCAGATGCGTTCATAATCTCACGCAAGTTACCAGGAGTCTTCTCTGTGCAGACACCAGTACGATCACCAGTCACCCACTCTGAATCCGTTGGGTCACAGTAGTACACGCTGGGGAACCAAGGGTCAGGGTAGGTAGGGTCCACCATACTCCGCACGTTGATGTCACACCATGACGGCAGAGTCTCTGTCTGATTGCGACTCGGTACGTCAGGACCACCAGGACAGAACACACCGTCGTGATTAGAGCCTGGAGGCCGTTCGTGGAATGTCATGGCAAGGTGTACGCCCAGGTGACGCGAGAGTCCCGCCAGTTGGAGCAAGTGACTGTTCAACTGCTGGTACTGAAAGAACCTGTCTTTGCGACCACTACGGCCTGTAGGTGCCTCTTCTGCCCACGCCAGCATGGAAAGCTTACAGATATGGCTGGCGTCGTCGATGATAAGTGCGCCGTAAGGCTTGAGCGTTTCGGGGTTGGCGCTCAGTTCCTCTAACATCCGAACCAACTCAGGTAGTGTCTGTGGTGGGTTTGGATGAATCGCTGGCTGGATACCAAGTTCGTTGTTTGCCACCAACGCAATCGCAGAGGGTACACCAATGAATAATCCATTGGGGAACGCTGCAATCGCATCGCTGGTCTTTTTCTTTTTGGGTTTTCCGTAGACGCACACCATTACTGTTGGTGGTGCGTGATCTTGTCCATTGTGCATGTTTGCTCCGAAGGCTCAGGGTTTTTTGTGTTTGGCTTCTACGCTGGACTCTCCGTAGAAACACAGCTTGATACCTGCACAGGCGCCGTAGCGACCGACGCAGGTAGTTTCGTGTTGGGCTTTTGGCCAAGCCCAATGGTCTTTCTTGTCAACGTCCAAGCGAGCAAGGTTGTGCTCCGCTTGCCACAACATCTCAGCAAAGTGCGCGTCTCTGTGAGGTGTCATGGGTACCATGGGTCGTGCGACCCGCCAAGGATCGGTTGTCTGAATGAGATTCAGTGCAACTCCACCAAAGTTATCAGGCCATACTTGTCGGCCCATAATGCGAAAGGCAGCGAATCCGCCGTCGATTGCATATCCATCTACTGATTTGTTTGGCTCTACTCGCGCCTGGTGCTTGTGATCCCACACGTAGACTCGACCGCTGCGGTCCTGGGTCACAAGGTCAAGCCGTCGAGTGAGTTCGATAGCGTTACCGTGATTGGGGTGACCGACACAGTTCAACGGTGTGGGGTGTATGATGCCGCCGTCGATGGCTTTAATCTTCGCAGCTTTCGGGTGGTAGCTAACGTCGTCAGGATGCACAACCCATAGGCTCCACAGTCCATCCTTCATACCAAGTACCGCCGTGATGGGGTACTCGACTGCAACAACCTTACCGGGTGATTCAGGGTAGGTAGCGAGGTAGCGACGGAATGTTTCTTTCATCCGAGGGATATGCTGTTCGCCGTCACCATTGACGCGCACCCACTCTTCAACAGCCTCTTCAGGGTCAAGTAGTAGTGACGCATCATCCATGTGATAGTCGTCAACAAGTACGCCACCTTGCTCGCAACCCCAAATGGCGTGCTGGTGCGCCTGCATGACATGACCCATTGACCCGCGAGTCAGTGCGTCTGCCGGGATTAGCTGTAGGTCCAGGCGGTTCTGGTACGCAAATAGCTGCGGGCACTTATAGAACGTACCGATTCGGCTCCAGCCACTACGGCTTCTACCTGCATCAATGAGTATCTTCTGCGTCATTAGGACCCCAACTTTGAGATTATTGAGTCAATCAGTGACCCTTTGTCTTCCAGACCCAGTAGCTTATTGTCCAGGCCCTTGAGTTCGTCGGCGTGTAGAAAAGACTCAATCGGACCAAACTTGTCCGTTAATATCTCCACCACACGCTCGTCATAGGTGTTCGATGCGACGATGACCTTAAGCAAAGTGGCGCGTCCACCAAGTCGGTCGAACCGTCCCTTCCATTGCATGAAGTCACCAGGCTTCCAGGGCAGCATGGCAAAGATGGCGAGGTCTGTAGTCTGCATCCCGTCTACACCGGTACCGATGCTCTGTCCTGTAGCGACGATGCAGCACGGTCCATCGGAGTCCCTGAACGCATCGACAATGACATCGCGCTCGCTCTCAGGTACGCCACCGTGAATCATCCATACAGGTACGTCACGTTGGGCTTCATCACCACGATTGACTTCGCGTTGGATGGTATCGGACCATGCTTCTGTCTCGCGCCTGCGAGCAGTAAACACGACAACCTTACCCCCACCCTTCAAACCTTCGAGCACTTCACCTGTAATGTACTTACGCTTACGGCTACATGCCTCGGCCAATCTTGCTTCCAGTACCTGCTCGCGTGCGGCAAAGTTAGTCTTGGCATCTTTCGCCATCGACTTGAGTGCTTGACCGAATGTTTTGTCGTCGCTCCAGCGTTCTGCCCGGTTCAACTCTGCGCTGCTTAGGTACACAACCTGCACGCGAGTAGACGGTAGGGCAGCATGTGACTCGCTGTAGGGTACTTCGTGCATCATGAAGCTGCACCGTGCCTTGAGTTCAGGCAGGTTACTGCTGCCACCGTCTTCGAGCCCACCAAACTGACCGGGCTTGGCATCGCAATACCGACCAGCAAAACGTGAGTAGCTATGCGAGAACCCGCCAGGAGCCAACAAGTCAAGCTGACTCCATAGTCTGCGAGGTCGCCCGTCATCCAAGGGTGTAGCAGTCAGTCCTATACGTAGCTGTAGGCTCGGCAATCGGCTCACGTCCATGACGGCAACGGCCCTGTTTTCTCTACTGACCTTTGAGTTTGCACGCTCACTGGCAGCGGTCTTACGCTTCTCAAACTTAACCGTCCCATCTGCTTGTGGGATAGCCGTCCAACGTTTGCGACTACCGTGGGTATGAATCTCGTCGAGGATGAGCACAGATGGGTCAAGCTGTCGCGCAATATCCATATTGTCGGCAAGCGACTCGGCACCGATGATCACCACAGGACGGACTTGTTGTGCCTTACAGTCATTGAGGTATTCCTGAATCGTGGGGTCGTCTTTCTTCATGTCCGACTTGGGGCGAACACGGTAGGGCACAAGAAAAGTGTATTCCTGCACCTGACTCCACCACACATGACGAGCCTTCGCGGGGCAAACGATGAGTATGGGTCCTCGCTGAGTCAAGCTACCCAGGATTGCGCCGAGTGTTTTGCCGCTCCCGCAACTCCAAACATCCAGCACCCAAGGACGTGAGTGAGCCCATGCGACTCCCATAAACTGATACGGTGTTGCGATTTCTATGACAGCCGGCTTGAGTTCATTTCGAGTCACGGCGCGTTTGGCGATCTCTTTGCCGCGCTCGACCATTTGTGCGCGCGATTCTTCGTCGTCCCGCCAAAAGTCAATGCCATCAATGTTTACTGACTCAGCTACGTAGCCGAGGTTCATGTGACAGAGTAGACCCTCGACCAGCCACGCAGCATGTATCGGTGCGTAGATTTCGTAGCGGTCAAAGTCTCGAACATCTCCTGACTCAACTACTTTTATCAGGCGATTGCGTCGACCGTTACCTGTTCTGCCGTACACCAAACACCCAGGCACGTCGACTTCAATGCTACTTAGAGCATGCTCATCAATACCCACGCGCTTAGACACCACATAGATGTAGTGCGGTTGATCCCACATAGTCAGGTCCTTGTCTTGTCCCGAGAGATTAAGGCCGCTAAACCACCGTGTCAAGAGAAAACTTGACACGTAGGTATTTTTTGGCTAATCTCGTGAAGTCAAACAAGGTACTGTAATGGAAGTTCCAAACAAAGAGTTCGCAGATATGGTGAAGCGTCATCGAGAGGCGCGTTGCTGGTCGCGCTCAGAGTTGGCGCGTAGGTCAGGATTGACCCAGGCAGAGATCAGTCGACTGGAAGCGTCGAAGAGGATGCCTACCATTAGACACGTCAAGCACTTGGCTGAAGTATTTTCTAAGACTCGACAACAAGGTGATCCAAAAAGTTACGCTAACTGGGTGGCAATCATGGTCAACATCGGTGACGAAGTGCGTAAAGAGACAAGGGCTGCTCGACGATCAGGCTGATTTGTTCTGGTCGATTATTCTGTCAAGCTTAGCCACGATGTCGTTGTGTACTTTGGTTCGAGTAATCAAAAAGTCTTTTGACTGATTATCGGCCGTGTCTCGGTACTCTTGAATGACGCGATCGTAACGCTCACGCATCTTCTCTGAGCGCCCATCGTATTCCTTGCGAATCTCATCCAGTTGCTCTTGGAATCCCTCTACCAGCTTATCCAGACGTTTTTGCATCATCATAAACTGATACACAAGAAAGGCTGCAAAAAGACCTAAGTGACCCCCGCCGAGCAACGTGTCTATCAGGGCTTCCATTAAAACTCCGGTTCATCAATCAGAGTGTAACTAAAAGAGTTGCCCCACTTCTCCCTTGCGGCATAGCAGATAGACATAAACTCTTCAAAGTCTTTGCTGTGGCTGAACACCTGACATCCGGCAGACCACTTATCTACTTGCGTCGATGCTGAGCCCGCTTTGTGGATATTGATGCCGTAATAGCCTTCAGTAATAGACTGTACGTCAAGATCAATAACGTCGTCTTTATTGCTATCCCGGTAAGTCTTGACCGTACCGTTCCTCTGGCAGAGCGCATCGTACTTTCCCTGGTGCTTATCGATCTTCCAGACAGATCGGTATTGCCCAGGCACAAGGATAGCAGTCCCTTCAACACGGGTGGGGTTCTCAAGCCAGTATTTACCAGGCTCAGTAGTGCACTCCCAAGTGCGCGTGATCCAACCTTGTTCATCTTTGAACGCAACACATATACGGTCGTCGAACCGGTTTGGTTGGTGATCCTTGCTACGAATACCGATGATGTTCAGATTGTATTCGCCTGACTCAAATACAGTGTGGCCTATCGATTCGACATAGTCGAGAAGAATCGGGCGCATGCTACGAGCCGCAGTTAGCGTTTGTGGCTTGGCAGATTTGAGCGATATTGATGGCTTGCTGTTGCTGGTTATCCAGCATCTTTTGAACAATGTCTTCCATCTTTTCCAGGCGTTGCTCAATGCCTTCAATCTTGACATCAACAACCTCTTGCTTGCCTGCTTTAGACTCAAGAACCTCAACTCTGCGGTCAACTTCTTGAACCTCTTGAGCAGCAGAATCAAAAGAAGCAAACGAAATACCCGCAGCAAATACTACAGTGAGTCCAGGTACAGCTAAATCTTGTAGTTCCATCGTGCCCTCAAAACTACTGCGGTTCAGTACAACTATAAGACCCGAGTAGCTTGTCCGTCAACTTGGATGGCTCACATCGTTGCTTATCTGTTTCACCTGTTCTGATACACAGAGCCCACATACATTGCAATGACATAGGATCTCCCCCGACTTCTTTGATACAGGGAGGTGGCATATCAGTGAGTTTATCGGCAATAGCCGTCTCACGTTTAGCTTCTTCGACTGCGACTTCTTGAACTTTGGTGACGAGCGCTTCGTTACCGCTGTTTAGTTCTTTAATGGCCTCTGTCTGCGCCTCAATCGCTTTTGTACCTGCATCTGGCTTCAAGCCCCACCCTGCACCGAAACCGACACCCAAGGACGCAAGAACGGCGATTGTGGTCAATGTAACAGGTTCCATTTCTTTCATCCTTATGCCGCAAGTAGCTTGGTTATGACACGGTTAGCAGGGTTCTTCGCGGTGCTCGATGTTGTCGCGGTCGCAGTGACAAGAGCCGTTAAGGCTGTTGCGAAGCTAACCCCTTCGGAGAAAACGAAACGGCCTATAGACGCGGGCGGTACGTAAAGTACGATCGTAGGTGCTGTGTTATTCGTCGCTGATCCGGTGTCATACAGTTTTAGGAACACCGGATTATCTTGGTTCATTCGGTTGTCTACTTCGGCGCCGTAGAACGTAGCGGCGGCTCCTGTGATGTTGGTCTGCGCTGTAGCGTTACTATTTCTATCGACATAGATGCTATCGACTAATCGCGTGAATGTTGAACTGGAAACAAACGCCATTGCTCACCCCAAAACCAGTGTGACTTTAATCTTACCCGTAGCAGTTGTGATGTTTGGCACACTGGTCGAGTTGAGTGTGCTGGACCCCGAGCACCAAAAAGACAAACTCTGATCAAAGGGTATGCCGTCAGGAAAAGTGAATGTTCTCTTACTGATTTTAGGGCAGGGTACGCTAACTCGAATCTCATCCGAGCCTATTGTGCCCGATGTACCGTTAGAACAACGAATCCAGTTAATGTCATCACCTTCGATATTGTCGACGATGATTGACTTTAAGACGCATGGACCGCCTGATACGTTCTTATTGATCGTAGCTTTGCAGTCATCAGAGTGAACAACTCGATGCCTAAACGAACGATCAAACTCCGAAGCGAATAGTGTCATTCATTACTTCTTGGAGATTGCAGCCATGGCTTTCTCGGCTGAGTCACCCGCAATGTACGCTAACGCCAAATACAGCCACTGATCTGACGCAAGCATGCCAGCGGAGAGTAGTCCGGTACCAAGAACCAATACAGCAAGACGGCGCCAAGAGACGCGTTTTTGGGAGCAGAAGAGCGAGTTGATAAAGTCTTTCATGTAATCCTCAAGTTGCGAGAACGCGAACGGTGAAGAGAGAAGCAGGTTCCGTTTGCGAAGAACCGCTGGCTACGGTTGATGTACCCCAAAAGGATACACCCGCAGAATATGCGTGGCCGTCACCTACAATGTAAGAAACAGCCCTACCAAGCGGGAAGTAAAATACAAAGTCAGGTACAGTGCTGGACGATGTTGCACTGCTGTTGTCAGCAATCTTTACGTAACTTGCAACTTGGTTCGTTGTGTTGTCACCGTACACACAGTAGATATTTCCTGATGAGTTACCCGTTATGTTAGCTTCAGCCGTAGTGTCGGCATCCGTGTCTGTGATTAGGTAGGTAGCGAGATTGTCTGCGACATCAGCCTTTGTAACAGCCATGATAGTCTCCTAAGAAGTAACGAGAGTAATGAGTACAGTGTTCGCAGGAGCCGTTGTGCCCGCTACAGCGCCGGAAGTTACGCACCACATACTAAGTTTCGTGAAGTCAATACCCTCGGGCATTGTGTACGTAACTTCAGTTGACGCAGGAACCTTGATCATTAGGTCCGCGTTTGTAGTTCCCACAGTGATGCTTGACTCGGTAAACGTCATCTTCAAAAAGACAGGGTTTCCTACCTTGTTGTCAATGTTCATCGAGTAGAGAAAGCCAGCCTCGCCGTTTGTCATATCAACGCGGGCAGTAGCTGTTCCGCTGTTCGATCCGCTCAATGCGGTATCGTGGATAATCTTGTATGGGAGAATGGAACTATCAAAGTCCGCAGTCTTAAATGCCATCGTCGGCTCCTTGAGGTGTCTCTATTATGTGTGTTAACTGATTTGGTTTCAAGCAGTAAATACTCAAACCCCTAAACTGGTAAGTATACATTTGCGCGTAAAGCTTCAAACTTACGGTCGCCTTCATAGTTGAAGTCATCTTTAACCTGTGTCCAGTTGGCGCCATTATCCGTGCTTTGGCCTACGTCGCCACCGTCTCCACTCGCACCATCCGAACCGACGAGCCACACGCCATTCCCATCGGTCGCGATGGTGTTAATGTTTCCGCCGATCACGTTACCGCTGCCAACCATTACCTTGCCGGATGAACGAACAGATACCGTTGTACCATTTACATCGAGTGCCATTGTCGCAGCTAGACCCGAAGCGATAACCACACCGCCGCCGCACGCAATCGTTGTTCTCTTGTTGCCGGTTTGTGCTGTGTTTACGTCGCCACTACTATGCGTCAACTCTTGAGTGCCCCAAGTTGCGTTACTGCCGCCACCCATTTCTGTTGCAAATGCTGACGCACCAACAGTGTTTATCTGACCGGGATCGCCAACATCGAGAACAACCCAAGTGTTGTTTGTGAAGCCGACATCGACAACCACACCGCCTGGGTATGAATCTACTGGCGCCCAACTACTCCCGTTATCTGTGCTTGCAAATAAGTTAGACTGCTGCCCGAAGACCCAACTACCAGCACCGTCTGTTGCGAGGCCGTACACAGTTTGTATATTCATACCCGTGACGCCAGATAAGTCAATCTCAGCCCAGCTTGCACCATCCGTTGAGCGATATAACTCTTTCGCACTGTTGGTCATGTGCCCCATAGCGATCCAGACGTCATTACCCCATGCGATTGTTCGACATTTCATAAGGTCTTCGTTGCTGCTGTCGGATGAAACACTTGTCCATGTGCTGCCATCGGTCACATCGTTATTTCCGTCGTGAGCAATCTCAATACTACTACTACCGGTAACTGTGGCCCAAAGTCCGTTACCACTGCCGTCTTTTCCATAAGCAATCCAGTAACTGTCGGGATGTGTGTTTTGGATTACTGTAGTACCCGTCCAGTCTGTCCGGTCACTGTGCGGAGCATAGGAGATGAAAATGTGGCTACCGTTTCCGTCGTGTGCCGCTACCCAACGTGTTGCTGTTTGACCGGCGGCTGCTGCCTCTACATCATTAACCTTGGCGATGTTTCCCACCGGCACATTGTTAACCTTGCCAACAGCCGCCCCCGCTACATTATTGACCTTAGCAATCCCCATTTAGTCAACCTCTACCAGCGTTAATGCTGGGTTGAAGTAAACAACGTCTGCGCTAAGTGCTACCCCAAGAGCCTGTACAAAGTCTCCGCTTCCTGTTGGTGCTGTCTGCGTCATGCCTCCCGCAGTCGTGTTGTCAGCATACAGGATGCCGCCGATCGTCCAGTTCCAATCATCCTCACGGATGAACCCTTGAAGCAGAATCGTTCCAGTCGCAGTATCTGAGATTGCAGCAGGGGCGATACCAATAACAGGCATAGTTGCGATAGCGTCCGCATCAGAGATAACCACTTCACCTGTAACCGTATGGATACACACAGTCTGGAACGCTGCGATTGTGCCACCGGCCAGCATTTGAGCCGTGAGTCCGCTAGATGTGTGGTCTGTTGACGGGAGAAGTGGTGTCCCTATACTTAGTGACTTGCCCTCTGCAAGTGTAGCAGTGCCACCAATAACAAGATCACCGGAAGAAACCTGACCCGTTGTTGCAATCGTACTTGATCCAGTGTCAATGTTTCCAAAACCAGAGGTAATGCTACCACTATTCAATGCTCCCGTTGCAACAGGTAGATCAAGAACAAAATCAAGGGTGTTATCACCATCTTCATAAGTGACTGTGATTCCAGTCTCTGTATTAGAGCCAACCATTGCACCAACGGTATCGGCTATGTACTCATTAAGTGCGGTGCCGTCTACGGTGTAAGCATCTGCTTCCATCGTGCCGTCGATGTCGGCATTACCACTGATGTCCAATGAGGCAGCTTCGATCTCGCCACCAGTCTTGAAGATGACATTGTCGCCACCATCGACTTCAAAGATGATCTGGTTGTCCGTACCAAACTTAATGCGGTTGTCTGCATCCCGACCAATCTCAAGGCTGCTGTTCACAACTGACGTGATGCCGGTCTGTGCGGCATCTACAGTAAACGTGAGATCAAATGGGTCAGCATCACTACCATCAGAAGTATCTGTAAAGTTGGTTGTAAGGCCAGAACCAATAAACTTTACTTCTTTGCCGTCGGATACTGTGACTTCGGTGCCGTCATCATCTTCCAAGATCCAGTTGTCCATGTTACCGGCACCGGACGTTTGAGAATCAACATAAGCTTTGATGCTTTGTTGAGTCGCCAGTGCAGTTGCACTGTTTGATCCCATTGCGTCTTCATCATTGATCGCAGTAACTGTGGCACCGCTTGCAAGCGTCAAGCTGGTGGACGCAGTAATAACCGAAGCTTTCAATGCCGCATTGGTAAGCGTGAGATCGCCGGTACTTGCACCCGTAGCCGATGTAGTACACGCAACCCAAGTGTCTGCGCTCTCGTCCCAAACAAGGCCGGCATTAGTGTCGCTTCCACGCTCAACGATAATGCCCGCGTCACCACTGGCGCTACCAGAAGACCCGTTACCCAACTCAATGAGTTTATCGGCTATGACACTATTCGTAGTTGAGATCGTGGTAGTCGTGCCTTGAACAGTCAAGTTCCCAGAAATAGTGGCGTTTCCTGACGCATCTACCTTGATGTTATTTTCGTAAACTGAGCCGCTATTCATTAGATGCTTCTCCAGTGTACGCGAATATCAGCCACCGCAGAACCCGCGTTAACATTTACTACAGCGTAGATTGTACCGGCTGTTGTGTTGGCTACATCTGAGTCGAAGTTGAAGTCGGTGTCTATGTAGAAGACGACTGAACCTGTACCCGACGTAAATCCGGTTCTAATGGGTTGAGTGGACCCTGTGTTGCCCCCAGCAGTGAACGCCGAGTCTCCTATAGAGTCTCTTGCCAAGTACATTGTTACTTCAGTGGCAGTCGATATTGAGGTTAAAAATATCTCAACTGCATTGATCTCGCAGTTTCGCGGAAACTCCGAAGATAACTTTGAGTTTGTTGCGTCTTTTGTAACTGCGAAAGGACCCGCGTTACCGCTAAGCGATGCGTTATTGTGATAGGAGTAACCCATCACGTTCCAAAGATTCGCCATGTCTGTCTCCGAGCGCTGCGGTTAGAGTAACACTTTTAACTACTTGGGTATAGGTGGTGTTGACGTAATCATATCAAACTTAGGTGCATCTGCCTTTGCAGACACTTGACGTGAAGTCTCCACAACTTGAAGACCCAGGAGAACTTCGGCCCATTGCAGGAGTTCGCCCTGTATGCCCATACGCTCTTGAATCGGCGCTTTTTCCAACCGAGCCATAATATCATTGAGTTCGCCAAGAGGTGTGAGAGCGAAGAGCATAGAGCCTGTACCGCCTGACATATAGGCTCTTTCTTTCTCGATGACTTGTTCACCCTCTGGCGCAAACTCATCTCTCACACCAGGTATGATAGTAATCGTAGGTAATGGGACACCCATGTTCTTGAGTCCGCGCAGGTCCTTAGCAAGGTCTACATTGAGGCGTCGAGGTCTTGAGTCTCTCTCAGTAAACGCAGACGCAATCAAGTTGGGTAGTGGGGAGTCCAGTGGGTCGCCCATCATGTCCAGCGCAGAACGTATCATGGCATTTTTTATATTCGTGTCTTCATCTACGAACATTGCGCGAAGACCGATAATGGGTAAGGCGATCACTGCCGCAGCATGACGTAAACCCGCGTAGATTGTGCTGTCAGGGTACAGAATGTCCAGGTACACATCATTGAACCCGGTGACGGGATCGTTGCGAACCATGCGTAGAAACTTGCGCGTGTCTTCTGTCATCGCAGGTTTGAGACTAACACCGACCCTGTCTCTGTGAAAGTTACGTCTCGCAGACTCACCTGGCTTAGCGTTGTAGAAGTCAGAGAATGTCTCACCCGCTTCCGTCATCGGCTGAATCTGGTGCATACGTTCACGCAACTTGCCCGCCAAACTAACCATTTGACCTGCTTCACCCTTTGACTCAAGTTCCTCAACGAACCCATCAGCGTTCCCCGCGAAGTAAAGTCGGAGCGCATCACGCATGTCTCTTGGTGTATTGGCGTAACCGCCGTAACCCTGCTCAAGTATCTTCCGTTTTTCGGGGTCGATTGATTCGATTGGGCCGTAGTCTTCTTCAATAGTCTCGATGATGACTGAGCCTTCGGGGTGATTTTTCAAGTCTTCCAGCGGCCCGTATCCGTTCTCGATCATGTTCCGTAGGAAGTAATACTTGTCTTGCAGTTCAGGCGGCATCCTCTCGGCGTCAAGGCCGTAAGGGTCAGCTACACGTTCATACAGCAACTCTGTGATTGCTTCAGCACTGGTTGTGTAAGACCGGCGCAACACACCCATTCGATACGCACCTGCGGGTGTAGCCAGTTGACGTAGGATAAGGCGGTTTGCGTTCTTTTGGAAAGCCCAGAATGGGAACAGGGATGAGACAATCATGTGTCGGTCAAACTTGCTCATCGAGCCTGCGTAGTCGAACAATCCGTCGATAACGAGTCGCGCAGCCTGTCTCGGCTCCATGCCCGTTTCCATGAGAGTCACTAAGGCGCCGATACGTTCACGCTCGGACCAAGCTTCTGCTGTCTTGGCTACATTGTCGGTAAAGAAGCCGAGTGTTTCCTTTACTCGTCGACCTGCCGCCGATCCAATACCGTCAGTATTTTTGAAAAACGCATCAGCCTCAACACGCATACCCGTTTTGATTGAGCGTTGCAGTTCTCGGGTGTCGAAGCTGGCGAAGATACCTTCTTCAACGGCGATTCGTCGAATGTCATCGTAGTTATAGAACCTGGCCTGCCCTGTTTTGGGGTCGACCAATCGGAATGTTCTGCTGCCATCCCTAGCAACACCCTCCAAGATCGGGTTCACTTCAATGCGGTACTTCGAGACATTAAGCATCCTTCCAACAGCGTTGGCCGCTGCGTCTCCACCGGATTGAAGGACTCTACGTAGATTCTCTGCTGTTTGAGCACCACCTACCTTGTCGATCAACCCGAGTGTGTGCGCTACGCCAGGAAGCACCATCACGTTTTGCGTGGCTACTCGAACAGTTGATGCAAGTGCGGGCCTGTATCCCGAAACCATCGCCATCTGGCTGAAGTGGTCGACTGTATTCATCAGGAAGTAACGCTGACGCACAAAGAATCCACCACGGGTCATACGGGTCTTCATGTAGGTGTAGATAAACTTTACAAACGAACCTACTTCTTGGAGACTCGTCATCTTTTCAGGGTCTTCTATGACTTTTGCTTTCGCCAATACTTCTGTGAGTTTTTCTCTCGCTGCTCTTGGTATGTAAAAGCCTGCTTCCATTACAGCATCATCAACAAACTCGGGACGCATCCCGTAGTTACGCAACATTTCGTGCATCTTCGGGATCATGTCAGAGTCAATCGTCTCACCATTCAACCAGCTTCTCCAAGCCTTCATCGTATCTTGGTCAATAGCGAGCCCCAACCCTGACCAAATAGTGCGCGAACGGGCGGCTTGTCCGTGGGCAGCAAGTAGAACAGACGCGCGTAAGGCACCCTCTCTACCATATATATCTTCGATGCCTTCAAACATCGCTTGGGCTCTTTCGACGCCTTTGAGGTCCGTAACTTGACCGATGTGTAATCCGGTAGCTTCCATCATCAGTTTCAAATACTGAGCCTCTTCGGGGCGCTTCTTCTGCCCCTGGTAGAAACTCTCCATAAGGTCAGCAAACATCTGATTGCCTTTGTCGCCTAATGCGTCAAAAACCTTCGACATTGCCTGTTTGTTCGATCCCACACTCATGAAAGCTTCGTAGCCTTTCTTGAATCCTTCGGGCCCATCAGTCGCCTCGGCCATGTCACCGAGGAAGTCGAGTAGTGTTTTCTTCTTACCGTCAGGCCCTTTTACCGTTGTTTTAACCTTTGCAAGAGACTGAATAGTGTTCTGCATGGTTAGCATCGACAAGCCTATAAAGTCCTCGCCCGATGAAAGAGCGTCACGACCTGCCCTGAACTTGGTCTTCACTCCACCAAGAAACTGAAACAGGCGCTCCATACCACCTTTAGAGCCTGTTTCAGACACATGCGTAATCGCGTCACCGATAGCTTGTTCTGCTGACCGACTCGCAGCTTCCGCTGAGTGTCTGTGCTCGGGACGCAGTCGACGCATTACGACACCAACGTTGTCACCACCAAGTACGGTGTAAACAGCCAACCGCGCTGTTCGACGCAGCGCATCGTCACCACCAACTGCCGCAAGTATTTTTTCGTCGATTGCCTCGGCTGCTTCGGCTTTCGGTACATCGCGCAGAGAGATTTCTGGTGCGTCTTCCATTTGCTTCGCAATACGAGACTTAGACTCCATATTTAACTGCAACTCAGCAATGTCTTCTTCCGTCCACACTTTCTTTCGTACGCCATTGATCTCGACAGGTTTTGTAAAGACAACTGCCCCGTTCTGTTCAAGTGAAGACAAGATCAGCTTGGGCTCTGAGTTACGTAAGCCTTGACTACGTGCAGCTTTTGCCAACTCCATCAACGGGTCTACATCAGTCTCAACAATCTGACTGGTGCTGCCCAGGCTCATCGCTTCTAAGGTTCGCTTGAATGGTGGTTCAGCAGGCGGCTGTTCTGTGAGCAGCCGATCCATTACGCGACGAATGTTGTCTGGTACTTGCTCGTCAACAGGGGAGCCAATCACGCCACGATACGCTTCGGTGATCCAGACCTTGAACTTATTGAACACGGTCTGTACTGCATCATTGGGTACGATACCCTCGGCCAAGTAACTCTCGAAGCCTCGCGCCCACTTCTCTTCAGCAATCTCAGTCCACCGACCGTTCTTGACCCCGCACCATTCTTCAATGACTTTTAAGTCATTAGGATCGATGTCACGTCTGAACACATGCGCCATGCCGCGAATAGCGCCCGTGAGCGTTGGTTGCACAAACGCATTGAGCACTGCTCGACCGTCTGACGCAATCTCAACTGCTGGTGGCATCATCCTTGTCGTGGCCATTTCAGCCGCTGCTACTTCGACTGTAACGTCATCACCCTTACCGAGAAACTTTGTCTTAGGTAGGTCTTCAATCGGCGCACGAAGAATATCGTCAGTAAGCCGAAGAACCTCACTTAATGCGTTTGTTTCTCCGCGAGGTATACCGAGTAGGTCAGCAATAACCTGTACGAACTTGTTGAACGCAGTCTGCTCACCAACTTTGATTGTTTGTAGCCAATCTTGAAACTCTTTGTTGCTTAAACCCCAGGCAAGCAACTCATCCATGTTTAGGTTGCCCGGTACAACGGGGTACTTAGCAGCCTCCCACTCTTTAATAACTACCCTTGTTAGGTCATTGAGTGCTATTACGGCTTTGCTAAGTTCAGTCCCTTGATTAGCTATAAGCAATCCGTCTTTGATACGTCTTTGGGTGACAGCGTGTAGCAGTTCATGGAGTACAGTTTCTGCGCTAATACCGTTATTGCCAATATCTATGCCGCGAAGGAATACTCGCGCACCTTTTGTCTTCGAGTCTATTTGGGACAAACCTGATGCGGTAGAGTACTTGAAAGTCTGAGCAATCCGACTTGGCGCTCTTACACCATCGTTCACCACGGTTACGGTTACGTCGTCAAGGTACGGAATGATACGGAACGCGATCATCCGGTCAGAAGCATTTTCGGCATCACTCGCAAGAAAACGTGCGACAGCTTTACCCGTCTTCAACTCTTTTATCTTTGACTCGAACCCTGCTCTGTCTAAGTTACGTATGCCCAAGACTTGTTCTGTCTTAGTAACTTGCTCCGCCACAACTTCTGAAGCTTTTGGGGTGATTGTCTCAAGACCCTTCAAGTTAGCTTTGGCGAGGTCATCGGCTGACACAATATATTGTCGTGTCGATGTGCCATCCGGCAGGTCTACTTGGCGCCTACGTATTGGTGCGCCTCGCTTGATCAGTTTTTCGTATACGTTTATTGCGTCAGGGCTTGGGCTTACATCGCTGGCGAAGCCCTTACCAAGAGACTTGGCGTGTTGCAGTGCGCGTCCGTACAGTGCCGCACCAATACCTTGACCGCGTAAGTTGGGAGGTAACTCTACCGTCTTTACTGACAAGACATCATCTTGTACGCGGAACATGAGGCCAAAGCCATCTGCGTCTTTGATCTCTTTGGTTGTGATCTCGACCAGCCCACCTTCGACTTCGTTCATTTCAAACAGGGGCTTCTTGACGTCTTCGCCTTTGACGATCTTCGAGATATTCTGATTGAAGTAGTCTCTTGCGGGTTTGCCGTTGGCTGTGCCCCAGGCTCTTGCCCGAGCATCCATGATACTTGCCAGAGCGCGTGCCTGCTCATCAGTGACGTCGTAGGCGTCCCCGAGTTTGTTTGCGAGGACATTAGCCTCACCACTCAGTTCTACTGCACCCTTGGGCAACGCGATTCGTGGGTCGCCCGTGACTGGCTTGAGTTTTCTTGAGCCTGATAGAGTTTCACTAAGTAGCTTGGCTGCGATACCACGGGCTTCATTGTTGGCCCGCACTGTCTCGATGGCGCGATCCACGATGACCAGCGGGTCTTCAACATTCTTGGCCTTTGTCTCAATCTTAACCAAGAGTTTGTGTATCTTCTTCCTTCGACCTTTAGCAAGTTTCGCTTCGGTTTGAAGTTTTCTAAGTACTTCTTCCGCTTCGGGCGCAGGAAACCGTCGAGCGTAGTTTGTTGCTTCCGTAATCTGTTCCTGTGTCGGGCCTCGAAGTGCTGTGATTTGAGCCAACTCACTTTCGAGGTTTCCGTCACCGTGAAACCTATGTCTCCATGCCTTCGGGTCGTCGATAGCATCTGCAAGTGAATCTTTTAGTCGCGCGATAAACTGCGCACCTTCGGGGTCATCCACAGCTTCAACGAGTCTTTCCAGTTTTTGTACGTTTTTTCCGCTTGCTGTCTGTAGCTGTGTCAGCTTGCCGCCTGTACCAGAAGCCAGGATCTCGTTCTTTGCTGCGTTCAACTCGTCAAGAATATCTTGGGTCTCATACAGACCACCACCCTCACCACCGTAGCCGACACCCATTGCTCCTTTATTGCCTTCGGTCGCAGTCAACCGAGGCTTACGGAAAGATGGATGTAGAGCAAGCGCCCTTGGGCCAATGCTTGAGTCGCTAACTATAGACGCATCAATGATCGCAAGTTTTTGAACAAACTCGCCATCGATCATTTCGGGGTTATTTTTCGCTAAAAGGTGGGCTGCTTCCATGTCAAGAACATCAAGAAGATCGGCTAAGCCGCCTGCTTCTTTGAACTCACTACGCAATGTTGCTTCGAGTTCTGACGCCTTTTCGTAGTCTTCTGCGCCCCGTGCGACTGAGAGATCCGCCAGAAGCTGACTACCTCTCTTGGCAGCACGGTTTGTCGTTACTACGTCGAGCAGCTTCGATGATAGTTTAGCCACTCCACCCGCGCCGACCAATAGGTCAGGAGTCAGAATGGTTATTAAGCCACCACCGATAAACGCGATGGTCTTGGTTGCCGCGTTCTTCTCAGCAAACTCACTATCAATCGCTGCCTCAAACGGATTACGTCGAGCCTCCATGCCCTCAACGGCACCTTCAAGCCTGTCACCTTCGGCAGATAGAGCACCCACACCAGCCGATGCTGCCATGTCGATTAGGTTGAGAAAGTAGAGTAGTGGGTTTTCTTCTCTGACCACAAGTTCTGTTTTATTGCCGACCTTCCGAATACCGACAACTTCAACAGTTGGCTTGAGCGCGTCGAAGAACCGATCAGATAGATCTTTGTCGGCTGCGGACTCCAGTAGTTCTTCTTCCGGCATGATAATCGGGCCAGTCCACATACCGACTGTCTTGAGCGCAACTATCTCTCTAACGGATCTATCCCTGAACTTACGCTCCATTTCAGCGTAACCTTCACTGGCAGGTGTGAGATTGTTCTTCTTGAGATACTGTTGAGTACGGCTGTCCGCGTACTTCTTAGCCCCGTTGTAGTGCTCACTAAACGCATCGACAACCTTAGACGCCTCATCGTCATTCATTATCGCGTCAGCAATCAATGAAGCCGCTTGATACATCTGCTCATCTGGCTTCGCTACATCAGCAAAGTCAACAGCCTGACCTCCCAGGAACGGCATCGCCTCGCCTGGATTGTAGACATCGTCGCCAAACTCGTCCAATAAGACTGTGTGATCGCCAGTCTCTCGAAACTCTGCTACCGCTTTCTCTATACCAAGTGCCCCTCGTTTCTTTCGCGCAGCACGTTGCTCGGGGTCCAAGAACGCGTATACCCCACGGTCTTTGGCTTCTTGGATGACCTCTTCTGCGGGCCGACCTTTCCTGCTGACTTCGTCTACCATGTACCCAAGTGAGATACCTTGCACCCCTGCTGCTTCTCGGAGACGTTTTACGTCAATGCCTATCTCTTGGGCATGCCGTTCAATCTTTTTTGGAATACTGGACTCTTTATCTCTCCCAGCAGTAACTTCTCTGCGAGCAAACTCAAGACTGGTCAGCAGTGTAGGTATCTCAAGCTTAAAGTCTGGTTGGAGGTGTTCGGGTGTCTCTCTCGGCCCAGGTCCGACACTGAAGTATTGTGGGTAAGCTTTGCTTGGATTTATACGAACAAACTTACCGCCGCTTTCAATCTTGCCCGTCTCAAGGTGTAGGTGAGGTCCAGTCGCGCGTCCGGTGTCACCGGCAAACATAATAGGCTGACCCTTTTCTACTTGAGTACCAACCTCAATGTCTTCAGGAAACCTACTGGCGTGCATGTACCGAGTTTCCATACCTGTGTCGTCACGTACATAAACACGCAGTCCGCCTCCGTCGCCATCTTCTTCTTTAACTATCTTAGTGACAGTCCCTGATGAAAGGGATGGAACCGGCTGACCTATAGGCATCGCAATATCAATGCCCTGGTGCGGCCGTGTACGCTTCTCAGACATTTCGCCGTAGTCGCTGGTGATTCGAGGTGCCTCGGGACGTTCTATCGGAGGCCGCTCTATCGGTTTCGGCGGCTCAATCTCAGGCACTTTAATCTCAGGCACCTCAACTGGTTCTGGTTCATCGTATCCTTGAGCCACACGCTCATCGAATAGAGTCGCAGCCTCTTCGGATGACACATTCAGACTACTGGAAAGCTTGTTAATCTGCTCTTGACGAATATCGGGGTCGATGTAGATGCCGTTTGCCATTTAACCTTCCAACTATTGGGCGCGTCGAGAACGTTCAGGGTCAAACTCTGTGGGCTCACCTTCAAGTTTCTTCTTTTCTTCCTGTAGCATTTTCTTCTTGACCGGTAGATCGCCAAGTGTTTTGACTCGAATAGACTCCAACGCCTTACTTAGGTTACCCAAGTTTTCTATTTGCTGACCCAACTCGTCAATCTCTTCGCTCAAACCAGTGATTCTTGTGGTCTGCCCCGCAGTATAACCTCGATGGGCGTAACCCCTTCGACCCTTTGGTTGGCGCCTAATCTCAGCCAGTTCGCGGATCTTGCTTTTTCGTTTTGCGTCTGCCTTGCCCGAGTCGTCCTCTACTTGCTTCTGTTTTGCTGCAACACGCGCTGCGGCGACGAACACATTTACAGGATCGTCGTCCTTACCAAACCCGGTCAATATCGGTACAGTGCTCTTACCCGCACCACCCGCAAGTGGCGTTGTTACTTGTTCTTCTGCCGCACGTATAGCTTCAGCGCCTTTCGCCTTTGCGCCTTCCAAGCGACCTCTCATGACGGCGGTGTCGCCTGGACCGGCTGATTCTGCTGCGGCTTCGGCAAAAGCAGCGTCCAGTTCAGCTTTCTTTCGTGCGTCACTTACAAGAGTTTCGTAGCCCATGGCACGTTCGGTCGCTTCTTCTACTACGTTTGAAGGCGCCGAAGTCTTCGTAACTGGTGGTGGAGTACCTACTGGTGGTGGGTCATCTACCGGTGGTGGGTCACCTGTCGGTGCAGCTTCCACAGCCGGCGTAACTTCCGTAGGCGGTGCTTCCTGTACCTGCGCACGCGCTTGCTCGGCAAGTGCCTCCATTTCTCCAGGTTCAAATAATGACGACATACTACTTACCCACTCTGTTCGACTTCGATCTGACCCGTACCCTTACCAAATGTTATCTCGGAAGGATCAGACACGTTCTTATTAGGATTCTTCTTCCACCACTTACGCTTATCGTCCTTGTCGTCCTTTTCTTTCTTGCCCCCGCCTTGGCTTATGCGTTGACCAACAGCGGCAGCACCCTCACTGAAACCTTCGTCACCGAAACCTGGCATAGACTCTTCCTGTATCTTTTCAGTCCTTGCTTTCGCACGCTCAGTTGCTTTGGTGTACGACGCTGTCGATGCCTCACTCAAACCCAGCATCCCACGTATGGCACCTTCAATAACGCTACGTTGATCAGCCATTACGCAACTCCCGATTGGTCCATTTCATAAATGACGTCCTGAATCTGGCGCATCTTCTCTACGAGTGATTTCGCTTCAGCTTTATCTTTGTCACTGAGACTTGGAACCATAGTATCAGGTCCGGCCTTTGCGGTTTCTGTCGGTGACGCGGGACTTGGTTGCCCCTTGTCGCTCTCTTGGCGCTTCTTACTCTCAGCACTCTCTCTGCCTTGAAGGGCAGCAAGTATCTGAGCACGCTGTTTGTCTTGAGCACCAGTCGGCCCCTTCGCAGCTTCGGGCTTGAGGCTTGGACCGCCTTGGGGGTCTATGACTTCAGGCCCCGTCGACTGAAACTGTATGTTAAAGGCATCATCTTCATCATTGGTACCCTCTACCGTCTGAGTCTCTGTAGGCGGAGTAACGCCTGTTGCGTCAATACCTTCGCCTGCGGCAGCTTGTTGGGCGATTTGAGTATCTTTTTTCCGCTTGTCTTCTTCTTCTTCTTTGCGCTTCTCTGCCGCTACCGCACGCTTTTGCTCTATCTCCAGTTCGGTTGGTGTGGCTGGCGTAGCGAGTAAGCCTGCGACTGTTTGGTCGCCCGTGGCTTGCTCTTGGGCCAAACGCACAGTTTCGTCGGCTCTGCCTTCCAGATTTGTCGGCGTTCTTTCAGCTTCAGCGATAGCTGCTTGACCTTCGAGCGTACTTTCCAGTGCATCTGCTTGATCCAACCTTTCGCGGGCTTCTGCGGCAAGACGGGCCTGTTCGTTGGTTGCCGCAATACCGGTGTCTTCCTCAGACTCTTGCGCAATAGCCGTATCTGTTTCTCGCTGTTGTCTAATACGTTCAGCCGTCGCCCGATCTCGTTCAGCGTCACTTAGTACAGCGTCAGCTTCTTCTTGCGTCGGTGCCGTTTCCGCAGATGCTCTTTGTCGCTTCCCGAGCAGTCTTCGTAGTGTCGCCGCAGCACGCGCCTGCACTCCTTGGGCTTGAGTTTTGGGATCTAACGGTGGTTCTTCAACACCCTCTAAACCTGCGATAGCCTCTTGTTGTTCTGCCTCTACACGCTCTGCTGCCGCACGCTCTGCTTCTATACGGTTTGCTTCGGCTAAAGCTGCCGCTGCTTCCGCTTGTTGACGTGCGACTATTTGGTCAGGGTGCTCACCCTCTCGCCTTAGCTGAGCGTCAGCGAAAGCCTGCGTAGGATCACCAGAAGCGACAATGTCAGGTATGTCGGCAAGTACCGATGAATACTCATCAGCCATTGGAGTTACTTTGAACTCGCGATCGGCCATACGTGCATCGAAGTCTTCGCGTGCTAGGGCCCGCTCTTGCTTTGTTGAGCCAAGATACTCAGTGACCCAAATGGCCATCGAGTCGGGGCCAATGTCGACACCCTCAGTCTGTGTGTACTTGTCGAGCGTTTTTTGCGCGCGATCCAGGTAGCCTGCTTCCGTTTGCGCCAGGGCAATAAGCGGAAGATACTTGGGGTCGTTATCTGATAGTTCGTAGGCTCTATTGAGTCTTCTCAGATATGCCGTAGGGTCAGCACTGATTCTGCTCAGTGACAAGTCTTCGGCCAGATCACTCGCTTCAGCAAGTACAGCACCCCTTTCGGCAATGCTTGTGACATCAACATCTTCACCCGTCACTATGTCAGTACGTGACCGAGGCTCATCTGTATCAACTTCTTCTTCACCGGGTGCGGGTTTCGTCGTGGTAGTTGTGGGCGCATCAACAAGTTCAGCAGCATCAGTAACATCACCGTCATCAGTCAACTCAGCGCCGGTTACGCGCGCAGCGGGGTCAGCCTTTCTTGCAAGCTTGCGCTCGATCTTTGATAGCGTTTCCCCGGACTTACGGACTACTTTTTGGGCTGCGACCATTTCTGCGTATGCGTCTTTGCGTTCTTGGCTATCTTCCGCAGCTTCGTTAAACCGTTTTGTCGCAGCCTCTCTGTCTTGACGCGCAATGTCCAACGCATCCTGAGCAAGCTGACGGTCTTCTTGCGCTGCTTCGGCGGCGCGTTCTTGTGTGATTGCACTCGCTTCGGCCCTATCAGGCTTCAAGTCAGGACCAGTGATCTTGCCTTGCAGCTTATCGAACACATTGAGTTTGGTGCTGCCGTACTCTCTTGTCATCACACCATTGACCATCTTCTCTTCGTATTCGATCTCGGAAGTATCTTGTGCTTTTTCCGCGATACGGGTCTGCCGACGACTACCTAAGAAGTTGGCGAAGTCCTTGAAGTTGGTGTCCGACTTTGTCTGGTAGGACTTCAAGTTCTTTATTTCGGTGGGGTCAATACGAAACTCTAAGTTGGTCGACACGTCGATGTAGCTTCGATGGTTCTGACCGCCTTGTCCGTGGTACACGTCCATCGCATCGGTCTTGAGTCGACGTGCTGTTACAGTGCGTGTAGCAGCCGCAGGAGGTGAGTCTACGACACTGATTTTTAGGTCACCGTACTCTGAGTTGAGTGCCTGCCGATCTTCGTCAGTAGCCGTAGAGAAGTCAACAGCACCCACATCTGCCAAGTCTTCTGCTTGCAGATAGCGAGTAGCGTTTCCTTCGGCATCGCGGAGAACCAGTCCGAGGTCACCTGCTTTGGGTACCCATGTTTTAGGTCCCTCGGCTCTTTCATAGTAAGCGCCGTTAATCGGTTTACCGGTTTCACCATCGACTTCGTAGTATACCGGGTTGGCTTCACTACCTGCCTTTAGATAGGCTTTCCCGTCATCCCCCACACCAACTTTTACTGTTGGCCTTACATAGCGTGAGAGATAGTCGCGTGACTCACCTTCCGTGACGTACCGCTCAATGCCGTCTTCATCGGTTGAGATTACCCACTTACCGTCAGAGTGCTTGAACCGCTCTACCGTTGCGGGGTCAACCACCATATCAAAGACGTGGATTTCATTCGTGCGTGAACTTGGACCCAAGAGACGACTGTGCCTGTTGGGGTTCGTTGATTGGTGCTCAAACTGGTTCATTGCCCGGATAGTTTTCGCTCCAGGGGCAAAGGTCGATATAATGGCTCGATTGTTTTCATCGTATCTTACGTAGCCAATATCATCTTCGGTATAGCCATTGTCTTTGGCCCACTGCCGGAAGTTGTCTCGACCAATCACATCTGCGATTCGACCACGAATGATTGCGTCTTCGCTTGCTGGTCCAGTGCCGGCGCTAAGCTGTGCATCCATTTTGGCTAAACGCGCCTCAAGGATTTTAAGCGTCTCATTTTCTTTATCGATCTTTGCGATTCGAGCACTGACAGTGGCTTTGTCGGTACCCATGTCCATGCCTTCAACGAGTTCCGCTGACTTGGCTGTACTTAGCTGTAGTTGTCTTTGAAGGTCGGCAACTGTGTCTACGTCACTTTGTTTTGCCTTATCAAGTGCTGCAAGTAACTTTGCCTGGGTCGCATCTTCTGCGTCGAGTTGTGCTACTAAGTTTCTTTGAGCATCATCAGCAGTCTTCGCACGCTGCACAAACAGCTTCATTGATTGGTAAGTTGCTTGATTGTCTTTCAAGCTTTCCAATACTTTCGGGTTGCGAAAATCGATATTTTGTTCCGCTGCCCAATCCAATACTTTTGTGTATGCGCTTGACGGTATTCCACCGTACTCACCTTCAGCCGTAAGAGATCCAGCTATGGCAGTCGCTAATCTGTCGGCTGCTCCCTTAGTTGCTATCGTAGTTGAGAGTTCTGCTTCCAGCTTAGAGACGGCGGCGTCAAAACCGCGTGCGCGACTTGTCTCAACTCTAGCGCGGGCAGCGATTGTTGCTGACTTTACTCGGGCACCTGCACTACGAATCTGCCCCTTTTCTGTCACTGATATTCGAGCGAGGTCTGCGCTGTGCTTACGCAAAGAGTCTCGCTCTTTGAACGCAAGACGCATTTCTTCCAGTTCCCTGCGAGCCTCATCACGATCTTCGCCATCGTGCCACTTACGAATCGACTCAGCTATTTCCCGGTACGTTCGCATAAACTCCGGGTTTTGGGACTGGTCCTTAGACGTATCCATGCCCCGAGACTTAAAGTAGTTCAAGATCAGTGTTGATGTGATTTGAGACTGTGACATCTTACTTCCTGCTACTTAGCTGTAGGGTTTACATTTTGCTGCGTCTGTACGTACTTCGTTGTGCCGGTACCGGTACCAGCACCTGCGCCTTGGTAGTAACCACCCGCAGCGGCTACGCCACCAGCGGCGCCGCCTGCGAATGTGGAGCCCGCCAATGCGGCTGTTTGCTGCATCTGAGCAAGCCTGGATTGGGCTGCGGGTAGTACGACACCTTGAGCCCCTTGCTTGCGAGCAAGAGCCAACTGAGCCGACTGTGATTCGATGTCTGATCTTGCTGCCGCACCTGCCTGCAACATTGCTTCACGCAGTTTGGTATCTTGGATAGCTTCGATACCAGAGCGTACTGGACCACGCACGTCTCGCGCTCTCATCTGTTGGTCTTCAAGCTGACGTTTCTGCGACCGTGCTTGCTCAAGTGCCATGGTTACAGCTTTACGCTTCTGACCCTCAGTGAGTCCGAGTTCTTCAAGCGGAGTCTTGGCAATCTTCGCCTGCTCTTTGAGGATGGCAGCTTCTGCTTTACCTATGTCGCTCTCTTCGTACTTCTTTCGGGCGACGTGCTGACCAAGTAGTTGTGCGCCACCCGACAGGGCGCCCATCGCAATACCCGCAGCAATAATAGTTAGCGGCTCAGCGTACACCACTCCATCAGCGCCGACTTCAAACGGGGCACCAAAAACCCAACAAATCACAAAGAGGCAAGCAAGCAACGCATATTGCCAGGGCTTTAGTCGCGGAAAAAACAAGTCCATTTTGCTCCTTTGACGGCTACGTCTGTTCCGGTTGTTTGTATGCAACTACCGTAAGGTTATCAGACTCACCCGTCTCTTTCTTTGCTTTCAGGATAAGTTTTTCACCTTTTTCAGTTGACATATATACTACGGTCGTTCGTTGGAGTAGTCGAAGTTTGAAGTACAAAGTCAGCCTATCTGTATTACTGCTCTCTTCGCGGCCCCAAGAGTCTACGGTGACACGCGAAGTCACAGGTCTCGAAGTAGTTTGTACACCTACGTGACCCTGAATAGAGAATATCTGTGGTCCCCGAAAAGACAGAACTCGCGCATTACGTATTCCGCATAAAAGCCGCGTCCCAACTTCTACATCTGTGTCAACAAGCTGGTTACCGCGCTTGATCGTTGACTCCATACCAAAGGTGGCGTCACCTAGTCGGTACTCGATATGGGCTTCGTGCCATCCAGCAGACAGATATGCTACGTGGTGCATTGATTTATAGAACCCTTGGGTAACTTCGTGCGTGCGTACGTCACCCTTAATATCTTCTCTGTCTGCAAGTTCTAGCTTAGGTACAGTATGTGCTGGGCTCATTTGAGCGCTAAATGGTAGTCCGCGTTCCATTACAGGTGTGCTATCAACTACCAACCGTAACCTTGCGGGCGTGGAGGTCACAATCCTCCTATCAGCCGCGTCCATAGTACCCCCATCATGGTCCCACACGTAGAAAGGGCGCCAGATAGATAGGTAAGTTGATATGTCGATGTGGCTGACACTTGGGTAGGGCAAGAAAAACTTGATTGATGTACCTGCAATCGTTCCATATCTTTCGGGGTGGTGCGCATGGCTATACGGAGTACCGCCAGCGGGAGTGCTTTGGCTAAAGTATTCGACAGTCAGCAGAGAAGCGGTACCGAAAGACTTTGACATTAACGTCGGCCACACATGCGATTTATGTACCGGCCAGTTTCTTTCACCAGGACCTGTAAGGGCAAACGAGCCATCACCTAAGCGCCCATTCAACGAACCATAGATACTATTTTCAGGTTGATTAGGCGAATACAGATTGACGGCGTGTTTTTCCGTGTCGAAAACACTGCCTTCGCTATAGATCGCGGTATCGTGCAGAGTAAAACTCATTCGGATGACACAGCGGCAACAAGCGTTGTAAACGTAGGTACCACGCTGTCAGTATGCCCAAAATCAATAAGCATAGCTGAAAGGTTTGCACCACTTAACCCTACTGTCGGACCATAAAATGTGTTGGTTTCTGCTCCTGCGACGAACAAAGCAACACCATCGATTACCATGTTTTGTGAACTCTCTTGCATGTGACCGAGCGAGGTAGTGTTTTCTTTGGCACCACCAGGGGCATAGTCCCAATATGTCCAGTCGAGCCACGGTCTACTAACCATCATTTGAAGACTCAAGTTTACTTGGTTGGCTAGGGGCCTCGCATCTCTAAACTCGCTGTCAGTTTCAAGTGTTGGGTGCTCTCTCCAGTTATTAAACTGATTCACAAACACCTCAGAACGGGGGGGAATAACCCAATCGCTGTCACTTTGACCTTTAATATGAAATCCAAGACGGAAGAACCCAAACACACCTGCGTTAGAGTATGCCCTTTTTGTTTGCTGGCTTTCCACCACGAGTTTGTGATAAAACCCGCCCGGGGAACTCCCGGCGGCTGAAGCCCCGTCGAAGTTTATAAAGGAAGATACGCCGCTATTGGGAATAAAACTAGTCCCCCCAGTATCGGGAATAAAACTAGACCCCCCAGAGCCGCCCGTCTTATCTGGAGCACTCTTGGTAAGACTTACAAAGTCAACACTCCCATCTTTACTTGCAAACGCATGCCTGTGGCCGTGTAGTAAAAGCACTTGTACGTCTGCGGTGATTAACAACGCTCTGTTACGGTTGGCTTTATACGCGAACTCAGAGCGAAGAGCGCAAAAGCCTTGATCTTTTTCACGCCAAAGCGATGAAAGGTTAGGAACAACCTGAGTTGCTATCGAGTGGTTTGTGCTTGTTACTATCGGACTTACACTTGACTCATCGTGGTCTGTAAGCAGTGAGTCAGAATAGTTGAGTCGTTCTTCATTGTGCGAACGAACTGCCCACATACACCAACCAGATGTATCTTTCGTAGCGCCTGTGGCAGGGTACCCCTCTTTGTGATCCCAAGTAATCTTAGGTGTGTGTGGATTATAGTCGCTCTCACCTAACCACGCCCGCGCAATAAACTCCGAGTCAGGTCTTCGATTGTGGTAAGTAAATCCGCTGTAGCCATACTCAGTCTTTGCGTGAAGACCTATTTGGTCGAAACTGACTATGGGGCCGCCCATCATGTGTTCGGGTCGAAACGCGCCAGGAGCGATGTTACCTTTGCGCAATGCGGATAGCGCAGATGCGGCACTACTTATGCTGTCTCCTGGGTTAAACAGTTCTTGGTCTATGAAAGGCGGAGAGTTTACTGACTCTGACGAAACAGGTGAACCTACTCGGGTAGGTAGTGTGATGACGTTAAGTGACGCGTTCATCACGCCGACTTTATTGTGCTCCACCCTGTTCCCATATTGTTTGGAAAATCTATCATCATCAAGTCTTCGTACGACGAGTTCGACTACACAGTTACCAGGTGAGATGTCAACAATGGTGCCGAGCCTACAAGGCCAAGCAGCGGTACCTAAAGCGGATCTTTGCGGGGTCTTTTCCCCTGACGGCCCCGGAAACTGAACTCTCTCGTCATCGGCAAGCCGTTCCGTTTTGAGTTGTATCGGTACGATGCCTTGCTGTTGATCATCATGACACCCCGTCACTGAATCATCGATAACGCGGCCGTTTACACGCAAGGCCCACTGAACCATCGCGCCGTAGGATTTTCGTGGGTACGACGTTAAACCTGTAGTTCTTGGTGAAGGCCAAGCTTCATCTATATTAAAATCACCGTATTGATAATGATGGCCTGGGAAGGGAGTTCGGCCGATGATTCCATCACGGTCTTCTAAAGGTAGGGTGAAGGCATACCAGAGATGTTGACCGATTCCCGAAAGCCAAAGCCTTGATGTCTCGGTTACATACCCTTGGTCGACCACGCAAACTGTTTGCCAACCAGACTTTTCCGCGAAAAGAACGGGACCCTGTGGTTGGGTAGGTTCGGTAGTGCCTCCGTTTCCAATACCATAAATACGAAAGTCGTTACTACCTACCCGAGACGTGAACTTACAAGAACCAAAGGCGCCGCTGTCTGCGAGTAGCGGGTTGATGTTCGTGTTTAAACCACTAAAGTTAGTAGCGCCCAAGTTCCCTGATAGTTGCTCTGCCGCAGGTGCAACCTCAAGAGTCAGGTTGTCTGGGTCAAGAACCTCGCTGTTTTTGAGCACATGTTTCGGGAACTCGTAAGGCATTAAATATCCTCTCTACCAGGTATTCTTGCTCTCGGATTACCCGACGTTGCCACTGAAACGTCAAAGGCAAAAGAAGCAATCTCAACTGACCCACCGCTCCCATCTATGGCGGTTTCTATCTCAAAGCACCAAGTATTCACAGTGCTCATGTTAACTGGTATTTTACGCCAAAATAGTCTCGGTCGTTGGTTTCGACTACTACCAATAACGGCCAAGTCGCCAACATCGGCCACTATTTCAGTGCCTTCGTCTGTTCCAACCGACTTAACTACGAGTTCATCCACTACTTGTGTAGAGCCGTTTTTGTAAAACTTCAAGCGAAACGAAGCGTTCTCCGTGTCAACCAGACCGAGATACATGGTACGCACGTTCACGGGAGTAAGTGAGTTTTGGTCTGCTCTAAGCCAGCCTGACCGGTAAACAGCTTTGTGCGAAAAGTCGCAGGTCACAGAACTTGCAGCCGTTTCTCGGTTTAGTACGTAGACGCTGGGCCCGCGACGATGTAAGGGGTCACTCTGCTGCCCACCAAACCTCTGTAAATAGAGTATACCTGCCGTGTCTTCCTTCGATATTGATACAGAAGAGATGTAAAAAACGTCGGTTGCCGCTGCTAAGCACATGTTTCGGGAATCCCGAGTTACTGCGAAGCTTGAGATGTGCATGTTGTAGTTGATCTCGCGCCAGTAGTCACCGTCGAAGCACAAAATCAAACTTTGGGCTGTTGAGCCAGCCTCACAAACAGCGCAGCGGTACTCTCCACTATCGGGGTCAATCACAGCGGCAGCAAGCCTAAGCCTGTTCCGGTTAACGTAAACCTTCATGGTTCTGTCAATCGCGGTGCTGATCAGGTTGATGGCCCCGCCTTGGAGAGCGTAGAAGCCGTCACGACCTAACCAGATTAGCGAGCCGTCACGCATGACTTGGATACTCTGCGGTGCGACACAGCCGACACCGTGCGTAATCGGTGTTGGTGCTGCAAAGTCATCCAGTGCGTATACGGTTGTCTCGGTAAAAGCGAGTAGCTGATTGTTGTGAGAGAACAGAGCGGTAATCTCTTCACCACCACTATCGGGAAACGTGAAGTCAATGGCGCTAAATGTTCCTGGGTACCCCTGTTCAGAGCGCATTACCATGCCAGGGGAGCCCGAGATGTTGCCAATGATGAGCCTGCCCTGGTGTACGCACATAACTTTGAATATCGGGATGGCTACGGTAGGTACCATGTCATCGCCTAACTCTGCGTCAGGAACATTATCAGGGAAGTCAAAGTCGCCAGCAGCCGATAGACGTGTCACAAGTCTTGGAGTTGGACCTACGTTATCAATGTCAGGTGTGCGGTAAATGTTTACGGCAACTACGTCGCTTGCGCGTGCGGTTTCTTTTATGCTGACGCCGGAAGTTACCCAAGAGTTATCAGCTTGAGACCCGATAGGTGTGTGGTCAGGCAAAGAACAGCGCAAAAGAAACTGACGTTGAACGTCTTTGATCTCAAGACCTAACGTTTCTTCAAGCTTAGCAATGATCCCCTCAACACCATCACTACCACCACGAATCGGATTAGCGCTGTGTGGCTGTATATGGACTGCATTTGACCTTGAAGATGTAGCAGAGCGGTTACCAAACTGATCTTCGTATTGTACGTGATAAATAAAGTGGCCTGCGAGCACACCACCACCGTCACCGGATAGCATGTCACCGGCCGTCCCGATGTTGCCTTCCCAAGAGTACCCATGTGAGTTGGGGTAGAATGAATCACGCCCTACGATGTCCACGCCCGTTGGACCCTCCGCAATCGGAGCGCTTGGAATGTCTCTGAATCCAAGCTTAAATGCCGTACCTTCGGGTGTAATGATATGAGCCTGGTCCAACCCGTTGTTAAAAATGACGAAGTCGTTGAACACCACAAACTGGTGAGGAAAAGTTACAGGGCCTGTGAGTTTTTGCTGGTCACTTGTAAGCGCTGTTAAATCCGTGAGTACCGGTAAGAAGTTCGGTTGGTGATAAACACCCTCTTCAGCATAGCTGCTGCCACCTGTTCCACCTGTATTCCACGGTTTATGCAGATACAGTTTTGAGCCCGCAGACACGAAAAGCATATCAGCACACTTGTCGAACAGTCGGGCATGAAAGACGGTACCCAAGGGTGTACTACATGAGTACGTCCACCCATCATAACCTTCGGTTAAAACCTCGGGGCACCCCGTTTCTTGGGGCCAGTACCCCTCGCTTATGCTTGCTTTACGATCAGATGCTATTTCATACGGTGTGATGAGCGGTATTGTACGAAGTGTACCGTCTCTCGTGACGCCAAAGTTTTGAACATGCTGACCTAAAGCCTGCGGAGAATACTGAACCTCGGCCTGCCCAGGGGGAATGACCCATTGAAGTACCTGCTGTTGTGCTGGAGAGGCCAAGGTTCAATCTCTTAAAACGATACTTGTTCGCGTTTCTTCCAAGTCATCGAAAGAAGTTCAGGGGCAGACGGGTTCCCTCGTAGGTCAGGCACAGCCTTATACGCGCGTGCGCGCCAAGACATGTAGCGCTCACCAGCCACAGGAGGCGGCAAAGGCAACTCTTCCAGCTTGTCTGGCTCAGTACCTTCGTCGAAAACAATCTCGCTGCTACCAGCAACGGGGCTTGCGCCAACAGGTAAGAATGAGTTGGTTGTGCGATGATATACCCAACCTTTCGGGCGCCAATCTGTGTGCGTAATCGGGTTCGCGTGAGATGAGACAAACTCGAATCCATTGCGCGTGATTAAAACAGAGTGCCAAAAAGTCGGATCTTCTTTGTTGTATTTGAGGCTGGTGACCATCGCCTCTTCGATTTGACCGTCGAGGTTTTGGCGCTCAAGTGTGTCGCCAATCGCGGGTCGGGGTAGTTTGAATGACATGCAACCTCCTTACGTTGTGTTGCGTCCCAACTATAACAGGGTGGACAGAATACTAAAACTAACTATCCTGTTTCAGTGATGCGTAGTTGCCAAATAGGCCGTTTCGAGACCGATAAGACGTACCCCCGATGATCGAAGTAGGTTCGACAATCTTAGCTGGGTTCGCGTAGCGTGATCGGTATCTCCGAGCCAACTCAGTATACCGATCTAAGTGAACTTGTGCACCTGCCTGATCGGCTCCATCGAGCAAGGCTACGTAGTACGCAGACAACTCAATCAAAGCGGATATAGCGTCACGTTGGATTGGCGGAGTATCCTGGTCATCAATCAGTTTCTTGGGTAGCCGCGAAACGCGCAAATCAAGTTCGTATCGACTATCTTGTACCGGATAAGTTTTGTACGCATAGTACCCCGTACTATGGCGCAAAGGTCGTTCAATGTCATACAAACAACTACCACGCCAAAAGAACTGACAGGCGGCTTGAGGGTTAGCGGCGAACTCATCGTACGTAGGCTCTACTTCACACAGCAGGTAAAACTTATTACCCGTTTCTGTATTCGCCATTGCGCCTTGGCTACCTATCCCGCCGGCTATACCCCTACCTTCATAAGCATTATGCGAAACATAAAAACGAAGGCGCAAACCACTTCGGCCAAATCGTTGCGTATACGGGTCCGAGAAACCCAACATAGCGTCAATATTAGTCGCTTTTACTAAGATTGCGCCCTTAGTCATCAGATTCGTGGGGTCTAAGAATACCGTTTCCGCTGGAGACGGCGCACTCTCCCAAGTAGGGTCAGTTATACCTGCGATACTTGTAGACGAAGTAGGTCGTAAAGTAGACGCATGAATCCCTTGTGTATGTGCCCAGTTAATCTCAATCTCGGACGACAAACCTCGATGACCTTTAGGTGCAATGTTAGGTGCTTGCTGCCATTCTTTGTCTCTCCGACCCCAGACGTACGTGTAGCACACTGACCACGTACCCTGCCTCAGAGACTCGTGGTCACCCGAAGGAACCAGTAGGTCAGCTAAGCCGCCTAGAGCCCCACTATCACCACCTGGTAACGGCTTAGATAGCAACTCATGCACCCAAGGTGCGATATTTTGAGTGACGTAGTTCAGCTTCGGTGGTTCAGTAGGTGCGGGTAGTTGGAAGTGTCTACCTCTGAACATGCGAACAGGTCTACCTTCCGTGTCACCCTGATAGTCTCGCATACCAGCACGGTCAGCACCGGCTGTGTCAATGGACCATATTTGCTGTTGGGTCTCATCGTAGACAACAGCGGGCTCATGAAGTTCAGTCACATCATCCCGAAGAAAGAACTCAGGTTGGTAGATACGAAACTCCATAGGTTCACCGACCGTCTGTTGCTTAATCTCGCGGGACACTCTCTTCCACGATTGGGTTTGTGGGTCGTATACAGAACCTACCACTAGCTTCGTATACCACGACCACCCGTCTAAGTTGTTTCTCCACGGCCTGTCCAAAGTCACCATGTACTGTCTTCTTTGATGAAACTCTCTGTCGGGATTTGGTCGCTGATTGGTCTGTGCTTTTTGACCATTATTCTCATTACTATGCAAGGAAACCGCCGGTTCTCGGTTCTTCTTAAACAGTTGAGTCGGGTCATGGTCAAAGACTTCAAAGTCTTTCGTCTTAGTAGACAAAGAACGAACAGTTACGTCGTAGCTGGGATCTGCCGCAAAGGGCAACTTCTTCGCTTGGAGGGCACCACCATAACTATCAAACGTACTGAACTTTATGCCGCGACTGCGTAACTTCGCACGAAACTGAGACAGAAATGCCTGGTTAACTTCCTCAACTGGAAGTCCGTTAGCCTGGGCAATGCTTAGTTTGTCTGCTGCGTCTTGCCTGCTGCTCGCCTTGAACGCAGCAACAGCACTCTTGGTACCTGCACCCGCAAGATACTCATTAACAAATACCTTGGCCACGTTATTCGCTGACGCTTTATTTTGAGTATAGTCATACTCTTCTCGAAACTGCGCCATTGCCGCTTTAGTAATCTTATTGGCTTCTTCTGTAGCCTTAGAAGTTCGTACAAAACTAACAGCTTTCTGGCCAACTGCTATATTGCTAGCCGTACCAAAAGGTCGAATGTTCAACCGTGTCATAGCGTAGCTTTGATCGTCAAAAAAGAACTCGCGGCATTGGCGACGATGCCACCGACCCGATGGGTCCTTGACTTCGATGTGCATAATGCCATCCCACTCACCAGTACATCTTGGCCGCCAAGTTGTGAGTGACCTAGTTGAATCAATCGGCACCCCGTTCTTATCGACAAATAGCAGCAAACGTTTATCTGTGGGATGACAGACTAAGTAAGCTTTTACGTAGTCGTCGCCACTTTTCTGCGGCGGCTGGAGCACGACATGTTCTTCGTCAGGAATGAGTGCTTCGGGTACATCACCTGCAAGACGATCAAGTGCCTGGTTGATTGCGCTATTTAGCTTTTCGTCGAGTGATTTTCCGCTGCTATCCCACGCACGCATAGCAAGAAGTCTTTGACGCAACGAACCAAGAGAAACATTCACGGTGCCTCCAAAAGACGAAGGGGGCGGAGCCCGAAAGCCACGCCCCCTAAGTATATCACGAAGTAGTTAACTACCACACACCGTTAATCCAGCATGTTGCCTTGTCTCCCGAAGAAGAACCAGCATCGGCTTCAAGAGCCATTGCAAAGACACATTCAAGATTGTCGGTAGTTGCATCAGCGTTGAGCGTGATTGTGTCAGCGATACCCGCAGTGCTTGCGTGAGCGACCAAACGATCACCTTGAGCAACACCACCGTCACACTGAACTTCACCAGCACCCTTTGCAATGATCCAACCGTACTCACCTGCGGCAATCGCACCACCAGCTACTCCAAGAATCCGATACACATGAAGTGTCGCGGTGGAGAGCAGTCCGTGAAAGGATGCGTAATCGCTGTTATCCAGCATGATTACGTTACCTTCCGCAAACGCCGATGAATCATCGTTGTAAACGAAGATCCACTCCCGATCACCATAATGAGTCGAGTTAGCAGCGGTTACTTCGTCCGCTTTTTGCGTACGGCGAGTACCTACAGGGTATGCCTCAAAGGAATATGTAGCAGCCGGCCAATCTTTGCCAACTGCTCCATCGACGACAGAAGCGCCTGAACTAAAAGTACCACTCATGCAGCACCTCCAGCAACACACCCTTGAGCGGGAGTCTTGGTGCAGATCAAGTTTCCTTGCATAGTGAACACAGCAGTCACAACATCTTGGTCACCAACACGTTCCTTGAACTCGCTAATGGTCGGTGCTTCCGCCATTGCAAACTCCATAAAGTCAGTGTTCAAGAAGTAAGCTGCTCCCTCGTCAGGTGCGTAAGTAGCGCCCGATGCAGGAGTAGTTGTCATGATTGATGCGTCCAGGTCAAGAGAAGAATAGACCTGAGCGATACCGAGTTCGAGGCCAAGCATTGTGCTCTTTTCAGTCTTGTCTTCGACGACTGAAACGCGAACGTTGCTCAACTTATCGTTCTCGAAGTTGGCGAATGTGTCATCATCAAAGATGCACAAGTCTGGACCCTTACCCATTCCACCAGCGTAGTGAGCGCACTTACGATACAAAGAACGAAGAATCTTCGTACCTGTTGTACCATAAGCACCCATTTCAGCGTACTGGTTGAAGTGGAAGTAAGAAGAAGACTTGGTCACATTCTGAACCTTGTCACCTTGGCTGGCAGGGGGTTGCCAGTCGAGAAGACCGTGAGCGACGCCAGTACCGATACCGGTAGAGACGTCACCGTTCAGAGTGAGCAGACCAGCCAGTTCAGAGGTGTTGAAGACAATACCGCGACTCGTACCTGTAAGTAGGTAAGAGTTGATGTCTGCCTTCGCACCCTCAAGAACAGTCTTGGGATACTCTTCAATGAGACGGATCACAGCGAGTTTTCCGCTGTTCATCTGAAGTTCTTTCTTGGGAATGTTGATCGCAACAGCGAGCCTATGAGGTTCGACCTGGAACTTACGGATCTCTTGACGACGAGTCATGTTAAGAAGTTCGTCACCAACGTAGATACCGACACCACGAGCAGGAGCACCACCAGAGAAAGTACGCTCGATGAGTGTACCGCTCTCCATTGGAATCCGTGCTTTCTTGTCAAGCGCCTCAAAAAGTTCACTGCTACGAACAAATGAGTTCACCAGGGGACCACGAAGGTCCTCAAAGGTGGTGTTCAAAAGTTCAGTAGAGATGGACATTTTGTACCTTAGCTAAGTATGAAAGTAGTTTGATTCAACCGTCGCCTGCCCTGACCAACCCACACGGACCTTTCGGCTACCCGAACAAACTTGGGGGGTGCGTATATTACTTCTACACTACGTATGTGATCTTGACAAGTGTAGGGTCGACTTAATCAACAACATTAGGGTTAGCGCTTGTCTTTCGCTTGCTTGCCGCCTTGTTGTTTCTTCTTTAGCTGCTTCATCGTAATCATGAGTAGTTTACGCTTACCACGGGGTTCAGACTGTTCGTTTTTCTTGCTGTTACGTGTTGTGTAGCGAACGTCGCTTCCAATAGGCATAACTACTTCCTGATGTGCTTTATCGTACTTCCGTGATACCATGATCACATAGGTGGTGCAATGGCGCAAACGAAAGCAAGTGTGGAAGGTTCGAGACCAATCGGACTGCCAAGTGGGGCAAAGCTTGCTCATGTAGACGGACTCAACATGGTCAAGATACAGGCCATGTTCGCCACACCAGACGCATTTGTGTCTATGTGTCAGATTGTGCGTGAAGACGAGTCTACAGGATACATGAACCCCACACCTACTCAAAAACGGTTGCTGCATGCTGCGGCACAAAACCGCTGGGTCATGGTAAATAAGTTTCGTCAGGCAAAGATTACTACAGTTAGTGTCATGCTCTTGTTGCGTGACTGCATGTATCTAAGCGGTGTAAAGGGTACACTGATCGCTGAGCGTCAAGACACTGCCGAGGATGTGTTCGAGCGAATCTTGTTTGCCTATCATAGATTACCAAGTGATGTAAGGATGCCATTGGCCCCTGGCCGCAAGGCCGGGGCGACCCAAATACATTTCCTGCACGGTGGAGGCATTAAGGTACTCACAGCAGGTGGGCGCTCCCCTGCGGTCGGTCGATCCATTGACCGTCTCATCATCACAGAGTTTGGTGAAGCGCAGTGGCAGCGCAAAGCGGCGGTCAACATCTTCCCCACAATCAACAAGCGCCCAAACGCACGGGTCATCTTGGAGTCCACTCCTGGGCGAGCCGGGTCACACCACGAACAGATGTGGCACTCTACAATGGAAGGACGTGGCCGCTTTAAGCCTCTGTTCCTAAACTGGTGGGATGACGATAGTTGTCGTGTACCAGCCGAAGGGTTCGTACCGACAGACTCTGAGATTGCGTACCGAGCACGTCATCCAGGTATGTCTGACGAGAACCTTGCGTTCAGGCGGTTAGGTCTTGAGACTGAGTTTGTCGGTGACCATAGGTTATTTACATCTAAGTATCCATCCGACCCTTATGATGGTTGGATCGGTTCACTGAACCCCGTCATGCCGGTAGACGTACTCAAGCCTGCATTGGCCAAGGCAGTCAACGACCCGAGTATCGGTCTGCACGGGTGTAATGAACTCGACCCACCCAAAGCAGGTACCAAGTACATCATCACGGCTGACCCTGCTGGCTTCGGCGCACGGGGCGATAAGTCTGCCCTGACCGTGTGGGACGCGCATGAGAGACGTGAGATAGCCTTTTGGGAAGAGCGGGAAGACCCGGCAAAGTTTGCTCGTCGACTACTCACGGTGCAAAAACATTACAATGGTGGAATGTTAATCGTTGAGTCGAACGCAACAGCCTGTATTGCCATTCTCCGAGACTCCGGGGCAAAGAACCTCCTGTGGACCGATCGCAGTCACCCAGGCTGGTACGCCACAGACAAGCGCATCCAAGAAGCAGAGGCACGTCTGGTACGCATGATCCGGCAGGGAGACATCGAAGTGCGTAGTCGCGGCCTTTTGCACCAACTTGTGAACTACGATGGTAGTCGCAAGAAACGTGCGAAGGGACTCGATGGCACCACACACCACTTCGACCGTGCCCGAACAGCCGTCATGGCCGCTGACATTTTGTCAAAAAGAAAGTTCACCAAAGTACAGGATGAGGTACCATCGTCGACGTATGTACCCGGTCAGGTCACCATTAAGGACCTTGACAAGATTAAGCACTCAGAGAAAATGCGTTACAGAAACCCGTACAAACCTGCGTCAAGGTTTGGAGGTTAAATGGCCAACTACAACGAAATAACGAGCAACCCGTCGAACCGGGCAGCAACTGAAGTAGTTAAGCGCGGCGGTAGAGTCGTCACAGACAAGTCAATGGTCGTTGTGACAACCGCAGGTGACCGACTAACTCTTAAACCTGTAGAAATAACCCTAAGAGCCAATAAGATTGTTAGTCGACGACTACAACCTGGCGGTCAGGTAACAACGAACTACCTACCCCAAATACCCGATCAGGTGTCTTTGATCGAAGGAAGTGACTAATGGGTAAGGGTAGAGGGATAATGGCCGAGGGCTTCAAAGACTCAGGTGGCCCTGGTAAGTGGATGATGCGATCACCCAAGGCGTTGTTTAAGAAGGGAAAAACAGCGGAGCAACGCAGCGCTTTTATGATGACCGGCAGTTTCGGGGGCTACTCGTCACAAAGAGAGTTATCGACTAAACAGAATGAACTTCTCAGTAAGGCGCTCAGAAAAATGGGGCTTTCGTCATCCCAAGTAATGGGCGCGACTTACGGCTTAAAAGGAACGCCAAGAGAAGTTATAGAGACTGCGCTGACACGCGCACAGAAGATGCAGGATGGTGGCGGAAACAATGGATAAACTTAATCAACTTATCGACAAGCACCTATCGTTCTACCAGAAGAACGAAAAGAAGTCGTTTGATCGGGCGCGTAGGTTCTATCGCGGAGACTTCTTTTCAAACAAAGGAGCCTCGGATCTTGGCGACTCGGGTAACTCACTGCTAAGTTCCAAGAACCTTGTGTACGCCATCGCAGATACTGCGGTATCGGCGCTACTTGGGCCCAACCCGGTTGTTGCAGCAAACCCGAGAAACCCGGACAGTGAGGACGCAGCGCCGGCAGTCAACGGTTTTATGGAGTACGTGTTTCACTCCAACAAGATGCGTAGACGCGCAGCCACGGCACTGATTGATGCCGTTCTCTGTAAGCGCGGTATCTTCAAGACTGGTTGGAGTACCGTAGAAGACCGCCCTGTCGTCAAGGTAGTCGACCCGAGCGCGCTGTTCTTCGACATGACTGTGCGCGACGTAGACGATGTGCGTTACTGGTTGGAAGCTACAGTCATGCCATGGTCTGAGTTCAAGGCACGCGTACAATCTGGGCGGTATAAATCCGAAAAGCTTGGGGACATTCGACCCGATCGCTACCCAAGTTGGATGCTCGACCGGTCACAAAAAGGTCAGACGAACACAGTACGTGATTCGTTTCAATGGGTCACAGTATGGGAATACTACGATCGCCAACGAAACATCGTACAGCACTACGTAAAGCAAGCTGACGCCGTCGTGTTTGAAGACAAGATCGACTACATTCCATACAGCATGTTCAGCTTGAACCACTCAGGCGTTGACTGTTTGGGTCTCAGCGAAGTCCAGTTGATTCTCGACCAACAACAAACGGTCAATGATTTGCTCAGTCACATGAAGCAGATCACCTACCTAATGATTCCGAGGATTCTGTACGATGCAGGACGAATCACAGAAGAGGATCTGAACAAGGCAGTTGAGTCGTCAACCGGTGCGTTCATTGGTGTAGCGCCTGAGAACAGCGAAGCACTGCGAAACTTAGCCACATTGTTTTACCCAATGCCGATGCCTGATTCACCGCAGGGAGTTAAGGAGTTCATCGCTCGACAGGAAGACGATGCAGCTTTTATATCTGCACTTGCTGAGGCCGCACGGGGACAGGTTACTGGGGCCAGGACCGCGACCGAAATGGCAATCATCGATTCCCAAATGCGGAACCGTCTTGCCACCCGCGAAGGACACCTCAACGATTCCCTTCAAGACGTGGCTGCGAAGGCTTTTTACCTCTCGAAACTCTACATGAGTGAGGCCAAGACGGTTCGAGTCTCAGGCGAACGTCGGTGGGATACAGTTACAATAGACTCAATCGCAGACGTGCTGGTCGACTTTGAGATGACCACACATCACCCAATGCAACGCAACCCCGCAGTTGTGTTGGAGTCCATGATTCAGATGCTTCCGATGCTGGTCCAGAGCCCGCACATTGATGTACGTCAACTGACGGAAGAACTCATCGAAGGTATCGGACTATCGAAGAACGTACTGATGCCGCCAAAGGATGCTGCAATGAGCGCTGCTGCTGCACAACAACAAGAGTTGATGATCGCAGGTGCTCAGTCGCCAGACGGTGCAAGTCAGGCTCTCACAGACACGCAACAGGCTCTCGACGAGAACGTTGTCGAAATAGCCCCAGGGGCAGCACCCGCAGAGGCCGCGCCAGAAGAGGTGTTAGCTGCTGGTGGTGGCGCACCGATACGCCAGCAATAGGAGACTAAAATGGGTGTAGAAAAGAAACCGGGTGCGATCTCAACCGATCAAACCGCTGGAAACGTTTTACAGCGCATGCGAGAAGATGAGGACGAAGAACAAACAATCTCACTTGGGGGCAAGGGCGAGGCAGGTACAGGCACTGTAACCGTGCCCGAGGGCACCCCAACTCAGCAACGCAAATACGCGAAAGCTGTACACCTTCGCAAATACCCTGACCTTGCCGAAAAACTAGACGCACAAAAAAGAGAGGTGCAGAAAAGTTTTAGCTTCGATAGCAGTAAGCCTGGGGCTGGATTGGTATACCAATCTAAAGAAGAAGACAAAGATAAAGAAGCTTTCCGCAAGTTTTTTGAAGAAGCCGACGAACAAACACCTGTGCACGACGAGCCTCTATCCGAGGAAGACAAGGCAGCGAATGTAGCGATCGAAAAAGAAGACCGAGCAGAGAAGTGGAAAAAAGCTGCGGGGCAGGCAGTCGAACGCGGCAAAAAACAACCTAAGCGTCAAGGACAGACGGGTGGTGACGAAGAAGATGAGGGCACCAATGGCGGTGGTGATCCGGTGAAAACTTCGGGTGCCGCTGACGTGAACGCTGAACTCTATGCGCCTCACCTGGAGGGTAGTGAGGACATGACTCCTGAACAACTCATCCAAAAGGCTTTCGACGCAGCAGCAAAGAACTACGGACAATCATACGAAGACAGACAGCCGTATACCGAAGAGGGTGTAGAGATTGACGGCATCCCGTACTCGAAAGAAACGTATGAATCAGGGGAAGTGTTTTTAGTGCCTACAGGCGAAGAGGGAGACCTCATGCGTGCTCACGACGACAAAGCACAAAGAGAAAAGTTTAAGGCGAATAAAGCTAAGATGGAGGCATTTGGGTTGTAATGAGTTTTAGAACAAACAATATCGAATGTACTGGCTGCGACTTCTTTGAATACGAAGTGTTCTACCGCACATCAGAGGGCCCACCCGACTGTCCTGAGTGCGGTAGCGAACGTAAGATGAGTTTCAAAGGGTTCAGCTTTGCGATCCACGGCCAGGGCTACGGTTCATTTGCACCAGTCGACTTTGGTGTCATGGGTAAGGCTGAGACAAAAGAAGACTATGATCGGTGCGTAGCTGCCATTCAAAAGAAGTTCCCCGGCAAGCGCGTCGAGGTATCCCACGAAAGCGATACGCAAAAAAGCACACGATTAGACGAACTTCGGCACCGTTCCTTCAAGCAACGCAAGAGCCACGGTATTGACGAGAACATGCGTAAGGGTATCCGTGAGCACCAGAAGCGCCGAGCACAAGAACACTTGGCTGTTGGAAACACAAAGACAAGGATCGCTTCTGCTGCTGACTTAGTAAAAGGCAAAGAGTGATACTGAATGAGAGCAAGCTACGCTACGTGCTCGACATGCCGTATCAAGATGCGTACGTCTATGAGCACATGAGAAGCGGAGAGCGTAGAATACTCACAGGTAAAAGCATCGCAAGTCATGGGCTGACTCAAGCCTGGAAACTCGCCAAGAAAAAGAAGCCTGCGAAGCAGGAACCAACAACTGACTAATCCTACGTGGTATGTTACACCACATATATTAAGGAGACTCCCATGCCCACCGATCCCAAAACAGGTAAGAAACTTCCATACGCTGGAGAACCTGGAGCACCCGAAGATGCGCCACCCATGCCCGAAGGCGAAGGTGCCGCGCAAGAGGTCATCCCTGATCGTGACTTGGTGCCACTGGCAAATGAGGCCGACTCTTTGATGCTGGGTGACATGCTGAACAATGTCGAAGGCGCGTTGGGCCCGCAAGAAACAAGTCCTGCTGACATGACCGAAGAAGACATGGCGGGCGACGACGCAACCATGGACACGAAGCCCCTCGAAGATATGTTGGGTGTTTCTCCTGAGCGCGCGTCACAAATCTTAGCAGCGGCGCAAATGATGCCTCAGATGGAAGGTAAGTCACCTACAGAGATCGCAGAAATGCTGGCTGGTGACATGCAACTTCGCATGCAGGTAGAGAAGATTGCTGCGCGTACAGCGGACACAGCGACGGAAGACGCGGCTTTGGAAGCTGATATGGCTCCAGCCGAAGAACCACCAGCCGAAGAACCTATGCCTGAAGAGGCTGAAGGTGGCCCATCAATGGCTAAAGCGTTGACCGGTGCCGCTGGTTTTGGGTCTGCGTCACCCATAGGCGCGAAACTGACTGATGCCGTAGGTGGTGTCTCCGGTATGTTTGGGGCTACCAAGGCCGCGATGAAATCGGCAGTAAAGAAATCAAAATAACCACTCAAGCAACAAGGGGAAATAATGTTTGAAGAAGACAACGAAGCCGTAGACGAAGCAGTATCCACCGAATCAGTTGAATCGTCGGAGCCTGTAGAGTCAGTACAAGAATCAGTCGAGGTAGCCTCTGACTCTGTTGAGTCTACCGAAACTGCGGCAGACGCATTGGAAGCAGCACCTGACGTCCTTGATTGGAACGGTGAACTTGAGTCAATCCAAAAAGAGGCTTGGTACACCGGACTCGACGAGAACATTCGAGACGTTGTGCAGCGGGGCATGACTGCGAAGTATCGCAACTATGAACGCGGTTACACCAAAGCGTTCCAAGAAGCGGCCGTCAAGCGTCGTGCCTTAGACACCAGAGAGAAAGAGATTCGTGACACCGAACTTCGTGTACAGAAGTGGCTGCATGGTGATGTCGACCCAATGGCTGAGAAGCAACGTGAGATGGAGTTGCTACGCGCTAACCATTCATCTGCGCTCGACACGCTTCGCAAAGAGCATGAGCAAGCTGTTCTGAAGCAACAAACAAGCCACACGACCACGATTGATGAGTTGATTGCGGCGCGTGAGGCTGCTGAAGAACGTGCGCGTAACTTTGAGCATGCAGAGGCGCAGCGGGAGCAAGCAGCACTGGATGCCGAAGTAGACAACTTCGAGAGTTGGATTCAGGAAGCTGCGCCTCACGTCTACAATGACAAAGACGCGCTGTACGCCTTGTGTGTTCAGGTTGCCAGTAACATTCCGAAGGAATCTGCACTGCGTATGGTTCTTGCTGGATACCCGGCGCCTGAACCAGAACAGGCACCTGAACCCGCGCCAGTCGAACCAGCACCAGTGCCTGATGCCGTCGAAATGATGAACATGGGTGCGAGCCCTGCGGCCAACACAACGGAGCAAACCAACCTTTCGTTCGACGAACGTATGGATCTATTGCGTCGTCAGTACATGGCAGAAGCCGCTACCCAACAAGGCGGATAGTAAAAACCGCCCAACAGCAGCGGAAAAACAAACCTGCCGTTGGACGGTAGCCGGTGGGCAAGACAACAAACATGCAAGACAACGTTCAAGATACCGGCTAAACCGATTGTATCAGGGGGCGGGGCAAATGCCCAGGTAAAGTCCTCCCCCCACCCGGTAGGAATCGCCCATGCTCACGCTCCGAGATGGGAACAGACGATGTGGGTGGGGGGAGAACCTGGACGTTATTTCTTATCCGCCATGTCGTTAATACTCTCGACAACTGTGGATAATGCAGTCATGCCACTTCCAGTCCTTGGTCATGTAGTCAATCAACTCTTTATTACGCGCAAACTTAAACGTAGGTATGAAGTGCATATCGGCTCGGAAGTCCTTGCACAGTTGAGTAATCTTACAGACGTACCGCTTGTTGTCATACTGCAATATCCAAGACCCATCGTCTGTTTGCGCGGTAACCTGCCCCTCAACTTGCTGAGTTGCGGCGGCTGGTTGACTAAGTAACATCATCAGTAGCAAAAGACCTCTCATAGTTCATCCTCTCTTTGTGACCGTACAGCGGCAGCAGCAGGAACGGCGGCACCTGCGCCATACAATCCGGTAGGCTTAAACTCACCGGTTACCTTACCTAAGTCCGGCGCATCAGCCGCCAACTTTAATGACGAATCATCGATCGCAATAATCGACAACGAGCCTGGGTCCTCAGCTATGTTCGTATAGATAACGCCATCAAACCCGTGCTTTTTGTAAATATCGCGTACCGACTGTGCTTCTACCGCCTCATTTAACCTGAGATTGGCTGACCCGTCCCAATCTAATCCCGCGTTGCGTACCCTTAACTCGGCATCATCGAGATACTTTTTTAGGTCTGCCGCAAACTTTTTCTCATTCAGTCTCTCAGCAGACTTAATCGAGTCAAGTAGGACAGACTTTGCGCCCCACCCATATCCGTCAGGTAAAGGTAGTAGTTTATTGTACTTAAAGTAGAACACACGCTCCGCGTCATACGAAGGCTGAATCCTACCCTGACCGATAGGGTGGGGTGGTGGTTTTGGCTCAAATGGGTTTGCTAACTCATCGGCCCGAGAGGACCGTGCAAGCCGATACTCACGGTGTTGAGCAGCTTCTGTCGTCCCTGCGTGAAATCCGAACGAACGCCCCGCATCGTAGTCTATTGTAGTGCCGCGCATACCAGGGGTACTATGGTGAACAACAAGCACATCTGGAGTGTACGCTACTTGATCGATATACTTTAAGTTATCGGGATTCGGAACTTGGGCAAGAAGTCGCTTATATGCGTCCGCGTACTTGTCGTTTAGCGCCTCCCTTGAATAGTTCTCCCAACCTGCATTGTCTCCTGTACTCAGCTTCGGTGTAAGACTTTCGGAAGGGATTTGTGTTGGTTCTATGCCGCCACTCCACCGCTTGAAGTGCGGCGACTCTATGCCCTTCTCTACCCATAGAGCCTTGGCTTCTTCAATCTCCGCTGGAGTGTAAGCCCCAGCAGTAGCGATATCTGTGGCGGCGGGGGGCTTGATATTCGATCCCCAATAACCCCACTCCATAAGGTCATCGCCTGCCCAGTTAATATCTCGAAGCGGAACCTCGACGGCTACAACGTGCCAGTCCTCCTCACCAAATGCGTGATCTTCGGCATAAGTTTTAGATGGTGTCACCCAGTTACCCTTCTCAATCGTGCTTCCTGCGCTTTTTGGCATCGCTCGATAAATAGTAACCTTGGCGTCTGGATTCCCTGAGCCTGCTACAACCTTTTTCCAAAACTTCTGTGCTTCCTTGTCCTTACGCCAGTCGGTCGGGCTTCCGACGTACCAGTCTGGATGCTGAAGAATGTCTTTTGGAAAGTCGTCTGTAATGCCAATCTCGTCACCAGATGGGCCCTTCAAAGGTTGATGACTCACCCGATAGTCGTCTGACTCTGCGGCGGGGTGCTTGGTCCGCCGCATGTTTAAGCTACCACCTTCGTCTTTCCAAAGTTGGGCAAGATCATCAAACTCCATGTCCGTGTCTTGGTGGCGAAAACCCTTGTTGTGAAACACTTTCAATGACGCCAAACTCGACACTTGAGCGGATATTTCTTTGTCTGGATACGCTCTGAGGACTTCGTCGACAAGTTGACTACCTACACCTTGGCCCCGCTTTGATTCATCGACGACAAACTCGAAAATAGAATGAGCGTGATTGGGGGAAAAGGGAGAATCTTCAAACACCTCAATCTTCCCGCCAGGTAGGGAAAATACACTCGATGTCACTTTGTTTTGGCCGATAGTCTTTACTGTTTTGACCGGAGTTATCTTGGCGGCGGGGGGCTTGGCTGCGGTCGAGCCCGGGCGGGCAAACTCGGGTTCTACAACCTCAAGCCGATCAGAAAACTTACGGGGATTTTCTCTGTAGA
>Ga0208011_1000037_pt1 | contig 64856 bp, 71 predicted proteins | sample 7_EtaG_FD_184080 | JGI IMG/M metagenome (GOLD analysis project Ga0208011, IMG submission 184080) | Marine viral communities from the Subarctic Pacific Ocean - 7_ETSP_OMZ_AT15161 metaG (SPAdes) (version 2) | ecosystem: Environmental > Aquatic > Marine > Oceanic | place: Pacific Ocean | collected...
TGACAGCAGCGAGGCATTGCGCCCATCTACGATCAGAAAGGCTAATGCCATGCTTGACCTCAAGTGTTTCCCATACATCAAGCATAATCTCAATGAGATCTTCTGAGATGTTTACGCTGTCAGTTATTTCTTGGAGAAGCTCTCTGTTAGCAGAACTAATGGTAACATTGACCGTTGGCCTCGCCCCATTACGAGACATCATCATCAATTCCTTTCTTGCGCCCCTGTCCTTTAGGTAATCAGTCCACTCGCGGAACATAAAGCGATCATAAAGCGCATCAAGGATACTTGACTGAGGATATTCATTGCTACAACCAATGACTGTCTCAAGAGGCATCTTTACCCTGTTCGGGCCTTGATCAAACTCACGCTCCTCAAGTGCCGTGAGCATGGCGTTCAATATAGGATCGCTACCCTTGAAGATTTCATCCTTTAGCGCAAACTTCGCGTGTGGTAGGAACCCACCTGTTTTCCTTACATAATCACCTTGCTCAAACTTCTTGAAGTCAAGAGGGCCAAACAAGTCTTCTGGTAAAGAAAACGCCGTAATCAACCTACGGAATACTTCATCACCTTGGAAGCCAAATGCCTTTGAAAGCAAGTTGAACATTGTTGTTTTCGCGGTACCAGGAGGCCCAAGGAATAATACATGCCGTCTGCACAATAGAGCCATAATGGCACTATCTATTTCCTTATCCCTATTGATAAGTGCGCCTTTCAGCGCCTCTCTAACCTCGGTTAGCGATTGCCACGCATCATGCGCGTGCAAGTCGCACCCAAGCTGGTTTCTCGTCTGTAAGTTTGTCAGTCCCATATTGCCCTCCTACAAGCTGTTTTGGTTCTAAATACATAATAACACAAAAACGGTTATTTACATATCACTAAAATAATTTTGTACGACTCAATAAGAGAGGGGCTTTCGCCCCCCCTCTTGGATTAGAGCTATGCAACCAGCCCTTCCATGTGTCCAGCCAAAGTATCAAGCATCACCTCACGATCCTCTGGTGGCTCTTCGCCAACAATCGCAAGATAAGATTCACGCACTTTACCAGCCTCTAATGAAGCAAGCGTATCCCTAATCTTCATTGGTGCTGGAGCACTATATCGGCTGCTTACCTCATCTTCCTTGAGATCAATCACCTCGTTTGCACGGAGTTTCATCTCTTTCACACGATCATGTAGATCACCAAGCGAAACAGAAAGCGCTGCTTCCATAATGCTCGCCCGCTTCATAATATCGCCAAAGCGAGTCATTACGTTTTCTACAGTATCACTGCGCACGCGCCTACTCATTTCCAGCCACCCTTCCACTTGATCACCGATGGCGCTAAGCTCATCCCCAAGAGACTCGCTTGCTCCTGCGGCAACTGGGGCTTCCCAACCATGCCCCTTTGGAACTGAAGCACAGTGCAACTGGAATGACTCAAGCCCTTCAAGGGCTACCTGAGCATTAGCGATCTCTTCCTCAAAGTCAGTTGGGATAAAGTACCAACCCTTCTTGATTGAAAAGCCACATGCGTTGCGAATAGCTGGCATCACAATGCGCTCACGAACCTCATTTCCATCGTAAAAGCGTTGCTTGTGCTCTACTTTCTTGCGGAGTGCGTCTGCATGGGCTGAGTTGCAACCATCAATCCAGACTCTTGCGTGTTTGTCCCACAGCAATGTTTCGCGCTGCTTCTTAGCAACCTCATCATCACTGATTCGCTCGTGGTATAGCAAGCCTACTTTTATATAAGCGCCATCTTCCGACACTACTTCGGCCTGAGCAACTGTCCTCTTACCTTTACGCTGACGGAATTCCCTTACCGCTGCTTTCAATGCAGTGCTTGGGTCAATATTAGAGATCTTAGTATCATCTCCACCCGCAATAGCGACTCGCGCCCTAAGATCATCTGGTGTGACGTAGCAGCTATTGAACTGCCACCAAATACTAAAGCCAAGCCCTTTCGCCAAGTCTTCCACAATGGCTTGAGCATGTACGTTTTGTTCTACCTTTTTCATATTACCCTCCTACAGGTTGTTGAAGCACAACTGTTTTGCTGTACTCTAAAACTATAATACCACACTTTTGGTTAGAAGCAACCTCAAAGTTACGCCAAACCCAACTTAGTATGACCGCCCCGTCATGCTGGCTATGGGACATGCTGGTACGACATAGCCCTTCCAGCGGGGGTTTCTTCCCATGTGTCGCCATACACACAAGCCTGTGGATCGTAAAATAAGGTCAATCGTGCGCCTTGCAGGCCAAACTCAGACCTACATTTATCTATATGGACGGCAGCCGCAGGATGCTCAACTGTCTTGCCTGGAAGTATCCTTTCCACAACGATGCCTGTATGTGCGTCTTGCCGTATAGCACTCGCGCCCTTCAAATCACCCAACTTGACCCTACGTTGTTGGGCGATAGACATATTGTTTGGGTGGCAGATAAGCACAATAGTCATGCCTAAGTGAACAGAAAGTGTTGCATAGTCACGGACTACCGCCTCTATTGCTTTCCTCTCATCGTCTGCGTTCTGAACCATAAAACCAAGGTGGTCAACTACGGCAAACCTTACATCTCTTCTGCGAGAAGAGTAACTAAGCAAGTCCCTCATTTGATCCGTCGCAAGCTCACCATAATGATCGACCATATAGATAGGAAGGCTACCAAGGGTCGCCATCGCATTTGCTCTCGTCGCTTGATCAACTTCTGTAAAGTCCCCACCGACTTCCGCTCTCAAGAGTTTCTGTACTGTCCCTATCGGCCTTTGCTCAAAGCTCGTTAATAAGACACCTACTCCTCGCCTCGCTTGCTCAAGAGCCAGCCATGTCACAAAGCTCGTTTTCCCTGCCGCTGTGTCGCCTGTCACTACAACAAGTTCAGGCCTCCAACCTCCAAGCGCTTCCTCCATTTTTTGGGAGCCTATAGATAATCCCTTATGGTTTTGCGGTGAACTTACTAGCCTTTCAACTTCCATAGCATAGGCGTCCACCCTAACAAGCCCTGCTTCTAATAATGGTTGTGCATTATCAAGCGCGATCATTATTCTTTTGGGGGAATGGCCTTTTTCCATACACTCTGCGGGGTCTTTTTCTGGGAGTTTTGCCCGACTACACCGATCTCTACCAAGCTTGTCAGCTACACCTTTTGCCCCCTTTTCCCCAGCGGCATCAGTATCGTAAACAATAACAAAATGCCTGTATGGCTCAAGTATATCAAGCCATTCGTCATCCCAAGTACCAGCACCACCAGTCCCACTTACTACATTGTCTTTTACACCCAATTGCCATAGAGCGATAACATCAAGCTCACCTTCACAAATATACACATCGTCTGACTTGTCTTCTTTTAGCTGCTTCACCCCAAACAGTGTTGTCGGCCTTCCAGGGCAACGGAGGTAGATCTTCTTAACCTCCCCTACTTGGTGACATCTTCTACAACCTGCCCCATCACAATATAAGCAGTCGCCTGGAACACTCCTAAAGCGCATGTTGACACATTTTCCGTCTTTATCTAAAACAGGTATAGCAACAAACTGCTCTACTATCTTACCATCATTATTCTTAATGATTAGTGCGCCTATATACCAAGCTTTAAGAGTTTCCTCTCTGAAGCCCCTACTCTGTAAATAAGACAGGACTAAAGCACCATCACTACCCCATAAAGCCGATTCACATACGGGTAGTATGTCCTTATGCCACTTGTATTTTGGGTTGATGTATGGCTTCGGCGCATACCTATCCCTTTTTTGTTTTTGGGTCTGGACTACTTTGCTAATCCGATAACCCCCCCCCTTATTTTCTATAGCCCCCACCATTCCCCATTTCTGGAATTTTTGGGAGATCCTTTTTTTCGCTTCTGCACCACAGTTAGCAAGTGTTTTACCTTCTAAAGCATACGCGGCGAGTTGTAAGGCATCACCACTTACATCACACTTAAAACAACGCCACCCTGTACCTTCCCCATTAACCCCAACTGGCCCCCTTTTGTCGGTAGATCCGCGAGTGATAACACCACAACTTGGGCATGGGCTGACACCATTACCCCTCGTCTTCTTAAGCCCTAGGTTAGTCGCTACCTCCCAAACGCTTGCACTTTTTAACTCATCTATCCATTTCTTCACTTTTGCCCCGTTCTTTCATCATGTAAAGGTTATTGCCGTCAGCAGATCTTTTCTCACAAACAATTGGGTACCCGTACCCACGAAGTTCTGAAATTCTCGCTGAATATTTCAATGCTATTTTGGCCAGTTCAGCAGTACGGACACCACTGCCCCCATTATTCCTAAACAACCACAGTATTTTTCTACACTGAGCATTTAGGCGTTTTGGCCTTGGGTTAGGTGTAGTTTTTGTCCCTGCTGGTACAAGCCCCTCAGTAGCCCCCTGTTGTTCTACACTGGCCTTATTGCCCGTAGGGGTTGGGGGCTTACTTGGCGAGCGCCTACGGCTTCTGTAGGCCGCCATTGGCCCTAAGTCCGTACCATCCCCCATAGCTGTTGACTTAGTTTCTTTTTCAAGCCATTCACTTACCATTTGTAAGCGGGACTCTATTTTCTTACCAACTAGCAGGTTGTCCAGCCCAAGATATTTTCGCCCGCTTTGGTTATCACCCCTCCAAAACCTAGGCCCAGGCTCATCTGCTTCATAAGCATAACGAATTAGGTTTACGATCTGCTCTACCGTTGCGTTTCTTAACCCCCCCCTTATTGTTTCTTGGGTAGCTGGGCCGAGCTTACAAGCTCCTGGCCTTATTTGGCGTTTTCTCCACTCTTCATAAACCGTGTAGACCTCGCTACTACTTGCCGCTACACCTGTTGATTTAATAGAACCCCAAGCACGGGGGCACGCCTGTTTAGCTTGGGCTTCTGTTGGCCTCCACCCACGCTTTATTTCTAGGCAAGCTACGACCTTATCTTTAGGCGGAGGTGGTAAGTCTAAATTCCTCCCTATTGCAAACCTCCCCTTAGAAGGCTGATCGGTAGAAAACCTAACGATCCACGCATACTCACCATCACCAGCAACCCATACAGCTATCTCTCCAGACGCCTCCAGATCAACCAGATCAATAGGGTTCATTTTAGAACGGTGTATTTCTACAACACCGTCCTTGTCTGCTCTTGACATTAGCTCTAATAAAGTAAGCTTAGCGCCTACACTTAAAGTCTCAATTCCACGATCAAGCCAAAACGATGCTCTCAATACAAAGTCTGTACGATTCATTGGTACCCCAATGGGCGCAAGGCAATTTCCGCTTATACCTTGCGCCCATATCTAAACTGTTACCTAAAAAGGGATATCAGAAGTGTTTCCAGCTTTAATTTGCCCCTGCATGTGGAAGTCTTCTGCTTTAGCAAGCATAGCCTCCATCTCATCAGTAATTTCACCGCCCCAGGTGGAATACCGTTGGCAGCGAACACGCATAGCGCCGTCTAGCCCAGCCTCATCTTCACACTGAACCATAATAGGGGAAGACATAAGCACATTATCCGTTGCTGTTTCATCTTCTGCGTCCCAAGGTTCACCAACATTCGCTGCGCGAGCAAACTGCGACAGCTTCCAAGCTGCACGTTCCGTTAGTGTAAAAGTATCCCAAATGAACCCCCCTACATCTTTCCCTCCATCTGGATCTTCAACACAGAGAAACCTAACGTCAATCTTAACATTGCCCGCTTTTGATTCTCCCCATTTAGTACCAGCGGCCCATAAGACTTTGCTACCAGCCCTAACTTTTGGGCGACGTTCACCGCCGCCACCACTGTTACCTTCTTCTGTTGGATTAATAATAAGTGCCATCTTTCCTCCTATTTGCTGGCTTGCTGCCTGCGTGTTCTACGTTGTTTTTTGGGTTGTTTTGGATCACCTGCAATATCAAGGCTCCCAACCTCGGTATTACCAATTTTGGCAAGCATGGCCGTAACGTCAGGTTCTTCTGTTGCGTCAAGTCCAGGAAGCCCTTTAGTAAGGTAGTTGGATGGCCCACGGAACATTACCTTGTGCCTAACCTCTACCTCTTCTCCTTCAGTGACTTGCTCTCTATAAACATAGCCAACTGCCGAAAAGTATCCACAAATCTCATTGGGCATTTTCCTACCATCAAAAGACGGCATAGCGTACCTAATCCCTGTAGATTCGTCGGTTTCATATTGAGCAAGCGCAGTACAAACAACCGTAAAGGGTAAGTCCCGTACTGTCCTGATCATTTTACGCATCCGATCAGTCAAAACGCCCCAGTCTGCAAGTGAAAACTTTACATTCGCACCAGGAGCGCTGCCTTTCTGCATAAGGATGTCATCACGTATAAGTCTCTGCATTTCTGTAAGCGAATCAATAATAATTGTCTCGCAGCCTGTTTCGTCTTTTAACCGCCCACTCATTGCATCCTGGAAGAAGGAATACACAGTTTGTAGGTTATTAGCTTCAACTACAATTGCGTCTGGGTTGGTAGCCTGTATTGTCATCAAACCATTAGGTTCAACCAACAAGATCACTGGCTTTGGTGCTGTACAACAAAGCCGTGTTTTTCCAGAACCACTATCTCCAGTAAATAATAGTTTGGCTGTTTTAGGAAGCTCTGCTGCTTTTTTGTAGCTTAGAACATTGGTGGACATATCTTATTCTCCTTATTCTCTTTGTTTTTAGTTTTTGTTTCTGTAAAACGAACTGATCCCCTCTCTTCCACCCCTGTATTTGGGCCGTTAATCATTGAATCAATGACAAGATCAAGATCACCCCCGCCTTCCATACAAATGCCAGCGTAAGAACATGAGCTTCCTGGGCCACGGCAGAATGGTACACGGGGGAATGATGATAAAACTGATTCCTCAGTACCCGAAGTTACCAAAGCCCTGCGCATTTTAGCGAACCGCTGTGCATCTACTAAAAGCTCTGTCTCGTACCTATCAATGACTGATTCTGCTGGATTACCCCACTCTCTATGGTAAAGCTTAGTGTCAACAGACTCTTTTAAGTAACGAACAAACTCTTTAGACTTATTTATATCCTCTATAGAATAATCAACGGTACTCCCAGATCCTCCGCTTATAACTAAATCAACTGCCTCTTTATACTTCCAACTAGGGCAGTTTTGTTTAGCTGTGGAGAGCTTTCCGCTTGCTAAAACCCTTGGCTCAACCTGCTTTCTGCTAGAAGATACGTCCCAAATGTATCCCCTTACTTTACCCAAACCAAGGTGAGCCGCAGCCGCTATATATCCTGGGAGTTGGTTGTCTAAATGTAGATCTTTTCCGTAAGAGGTTGGGTTTGCCGATGTTTTAAACTCTAAAACATAAAGCTCTTTAGTTTCCTTGTGCCTTAGTAAGCAATCTAATCTACCTATTTGGTACCAAGGTAAACGAACCATACGCCAAGGCTTCTTTTCCCTAAAGGTAGCGAGCCTCCACCCATTACCCTCCCCTAAATCTACAATTGGGACTTGTGATTTATATACTTTCCCGTTTGAATTAAGTACGGGTAAAGCCACGGGTATCTCAACAGCCAGCACATCAAAATTCTTTGGGCCATACATTCCATATATATGTAAGTAGCCAACAGCAGTGTCATGCAGGGATTTTAATAAACCATCAATCCCCCCATACTTTTCGGCCTGCCTGTCCCAATATTCTGGATCAGATTGTAGCTCTTTCTCAATGCGTGCTATCGGGCCAGAAAGGCTACCGCCGCACCTACCACAGGAAGAATGCAGCCCGCTTTGGTGTAAAGTATCGCCGCATACATACAAGTCTGCCCCTGAATACTGCAACCTTTTTTCACCAGACTCATTAGCCCAATGGATATACATATCCTCAAGTATAGAATGGTAAAAAGAACCCCATTGCATGGCTATACTAGGTAGGCCACTTATAAGCCTGCCATAAGAAAACAACCATCGCCTACTACACCATGCCTCCCTACGTTCGCTATTTGTTAGAACCATCGCAGCAGAAGGCAAGCCTGCTATTGGCTCCCCTTCATACCTAGGCGATACTGTCTTATATGGCCTGAAATGTCTCATGTGCCCTCCTACTGGCATTACCCCTATAGGGTTAGGTTTTGCTTTACACAACATAAATAACTTATGCGTGGGACAAAATATGTCCGCTACCTACACGCTATTGAATAATGGCCACCAGAACTACTACGGATCGTGACACTGCGTGATGTTACGCGAATAACCCGATCACCACCCCCCATTGTTTGCCCTGCTCTAAAAGCGGAGCACGGGACAGAAGCGCCTCTTCGGTGCAGGCGATCCTCCTCCCAACTCTTCAACGCTTGGGGCGGAATGTAACAACCAGAACAAATAAGGGCAGCCAACAATAACCTAAGCATTGTTCACCTCACTAGCCAAAGCAGCAGCCGCATCTTGCGCTTCTTTTTCTGTTTTGTACCAGTGGTATTCCTCATCGTGCAATACGCACCATAAGTCCCCAACATGGACTACCCGTGTTTCCTCACCAAAAATATTGTTTGTAATGTGTTGTGCCATATTGCCCTCCTACAAGCATTGTAATTAGTGTACCCCCACAACGGTTATTTTGCAACGCCTAATTTTGGCAACGGTACACTTTTAAGGACAGGCTGCCGTTTTTGCAATTCACCACGTTTAAAGTCAAATATTTCACTGTAACTCACACGCACACCTGTATGTTTTACTGATACTTTGTACAGTGCTTGCTTGCCCCTAAAGAACCTATCTATAACTACCCCTATTTTCCCGTCTGGGGTTAGAACTTCATCATGTAACTTGATTTTAGCCACACTTTACTCCTTTCTTTGTTTTTAAAAGCTCAGCCTTAATCGCTGAAATTGCTTTTCCAGCGGGCACTATACTTGGTATTCGTGCATTGATAGCAGTCTTGTACGCCATTGCCCTGTTTTTCCACTGCCTTCGGTACACTGGATCATTATCAATAAGATCCACCACAACTGGTGTCTGCTTGCCTTCAGAAACACGCATGGCACGCCCTATTCTTTGTATTGCTCGCCCGCCTGCTTTACCTGTGCTTGCATTTACAAGGTAATCAAGGTTCGGTACATCTAAACCTTCATCTGCTAATTGTGTTGCCACAATGGCTTGCAACTTACCTTTCCGTAGGTCTGATAAAGCGTATTCCCGTGCCTTTTTATTCATTTTACCTGTTACTGCTTTGCAGTCTATTCCTTTTTGGCACAACTGATCAGATAGCCAATACGCTAATTTAACTCTAGGCACTAAAATTAAGCATGTGCGCCCATCTTCAGCCCCCTCAAAACTAACATCAATCAAGAACTGCCTTCGTTCTTCATTGCTACACAACCAATTCAATGCTCTTGCACTCTTCTTAGTCCCACCTTTCTCTGTACCCCACGCTACAGGCGGAACAATTATCCCTGTTTCAACAGGGAGTATGCTTGGCATCATTAGGTAACCCTGTTCTACAAGGTGCCTCGGTTTCATTGAAAATAATTGTGGGCCTATAAACATTGGGAGTAAGCAACCCCAACCGTCTGGTCTGTCTGGAGTAGCTGTTAATCCCCAACGGTATCTTGCTGGCATTTCCCTAAACAAAGATCTAAAGCTGTCTGCTGGCGCATGGTGGCACTCATCCAGCAACACCGCGCCCGCAGATCCCAACAACCCTTTCCTCTTAAGTGGGTTTGCATGTAGTGTCTGAACCATTGCAACCGCTATCTCATTATCAGCCAATTGCCTCCACCTATAATCCCCACCTCCAGAACTAACTCTCCTTACATCAGTAGCGTACATATTCTCAAAAACACCCACCCACTGCATAAGCAAGTCCTCTGTATGGACTAGTATGATCGAGGGTTGGCCAGTAGCCACAATTGCTGCCGCGCCCAAGACAGTTTTACCCGCCCCGCATGGTAACGAAACATACCCCTGAACGGACTGTATAAGTTTGTTGCAGGCATCTATTTGGTATGGCCTTAAATCAACACCAAGATCATTGCATTGAAGAATCTTCTTTGATCTATTTGTTACCCTGATCCCACCATCAACACTAATTATATGTCCATGCCTTTTTGCTAAACGAGCAATCTTAGCAAATGCCCCACGTGGCAATATTATTTCTTCTTCCCATTCTGGCCCATTGCGCAATCTATAGAACTTTACATGCTGCTGTAAATGCCCATTGTTCAGGCCCATCCTTTGCCGTTTTTCCAGCTCTGGATTCTTTATCATAAAATGCTGCGCTATTGCCCAACGAAGTTTATCTGGCATTGCTGAATGATCTAAAATCAATTCAGAGCCAACTCTTGCTTTTATAGTTTTCAATTGTTCGTTGTTAAAAGGGGCGAGGGGAGGGGTAAGGCTGAATAAGGCTACGACCTAACCGCTGTAGTAGGAGGGCGGCCCCCCTCCCCTCTATTACTTTAGGCCGTAAGTTCATTTTTCGCATCTTTTGTGCGGTTTTAAGCTAAACCCCCTATATGTAAGTGTGGCCATTTTAAAAAAGCCCCCACCAGATTGTAAAAAGCGGTCTGATGAGGGCGGGTTCCAATAATGGAGTTCAAATTTCCCAGTTGAGAAAGCCAGGAGATTGACAACCAAACAACAAAAAGCCCCGAAGAGAAACTAATTGACTGATTTAATTGCAAACGGATTGTATCACCCTAGAGTTAGGCCATCAAGTGCTATAGGTAGTATTGATACAGACTTTCAGTTTGCTTTTGATTCAATCAAATCTTCTGTTTGCACTAGAAGCGCGGTATCCAACGCGGGCAAAGCGCTTCTGTGGGTAATGGGCGAATTAAAAGCCCATCAAATACAGGAAGTTAAGTCTGGGTATTGGTACTTAGAGCTTTGCCCAACATATTTATCATCAATACCATCTGTTACTAGGTGGGCCGCTGGTAAAGCGTGGAAACAAATCAAAAAATATTTGGGTTGGATTGAAGTTTCCTTATCTGGAGCTTCCTCAATGGGCGCTAAAATAAGGAAACTACATTTTGGCCAAAAGTGGGGTAGGCACATTCTCTTCACCACTAAAAGCAAACAACTGCTATTAGAGGTAGCCAGGAGGTTCAGACACAATGGTTTTTTTGAGCGCTTTAGTGGCGCACAGAACGCCTCTAAAGTGCTTGTTGGCACCGTGGCAACCCCAGCCAAGCTGCGAACAGCACAGGGGCATAACAGCCAGCGCACAGCCGCCGTAAGTTGCCCCAACACCAAAGCCCATAAGCACGCAGATAACTCACCCTCCCTTATACTCTGGCGAACAGGGGTTGAAGCAAAGAGCGGTGCAAAGTGTTTAACCTGCGAACAAACATACTCAGTAGAGTATTGCGGCAATAAAACCAGCCTATTTATTCCACGTAGAATGAAGCACGCAAGCGCACAAACCGCCGTAACTACTAAAAAAACAGCCCACCAGCACAATAATAACCTACTAAGTAAAGGATCTAAGCCAATAGGTGGTTTAGTCTCTACAGTTAAAGCATCCAATAGTTATCTTAGCGCTAAGCTTTTTAGCTACATTGCCGACAATACAGGCCACACCAATCGCAGTATTGGGCATAAACTCCGTAATGGGCCGCTACAGATCCTAAAATGGTCAGAAACTCGTAGTAAAGGCGCTAAACCTACTGACGCTGCGCGTACCGTCCAACAGTTATACTGCCCAGATATAAGCCAAGGACAAAAGCACATACTCCCAACATCACTATGCTCCGTTTCTCAAATGAAGCCTACAGAGTGGAAAGAAACACACTTTGGTAAGCGCCCTTATAAATGGGCTGCTTCACGCCAGTCGTGGGTACTATTTGATATTGACAATATCTGCGGTTTGGAAACAAACCTTTCCCCAATGATCAAGGATATTGAAGCTGCGATTAAATCCGACGATGAATGTAGTGGGCGTTGCGCTATTGTCCAAACTGGCCCGACTGGTTTACAAATATGGGTTGAGCTTAGGGAAGTAAGGTTTAATCCAGAAGCTTGGTTTGCCAATATGGGGGTTCGTAACTGGTACTCTAGCTTAGGCGCTAAACTTATTGGTAACGCTCATAATATTGGATGCGTTGGTGGAAAAGTAGACATGGCTTGTTTTGCGGCGGGTAGGTTTGGTAGGAGGCCAGGATGGAGGCTGCTACCTACTGGAAATGTGTTCAGGTCTAAATTGCTAAGCACACAATGCGATAGGATTAAGTTCGCCCGTAATCATCCTCAAGCCTAATAATATCACCATCATCAAACGTGCTTACTTCGGCGATAATAACAAAGTCACCATTGTCAATAGCCCCCATTCTGTGCGGTGTTCCAGGGGGTATGTGAGCATACATTCCTGGGCTTAATTCATAAGTCACATTGTTTTTCTCGAAAACCATTGTTCCGTATAAGACTATTACTGTTTCTTCCTTGTATTGGTGAAACTGTAATGACATTCTTTGGCCACTTTCTATACGCATAATCTTCCCAGTATATTTCCCAGGAACATTTGCCCAAATAAGTGTTGATCCCCACGGCGCGTGCTTAGTATCAATCATTACTTGCTGTCTTTTTTATTGATGGCCAAAGTTTTCGTTTGAGTTTGTTCTGTTGTGGCTTTGCGTGTACAGATTTAATTACCTCTAAATCATTTAAATTTGGACTTACTAATTTAGGCAAAAGGCCTGCCCTTGTCCCACTGCCAGCATTACAACGGTCACAGGGACTAAAGCCACGTTCTTTTTTTTGTAAGAACCTACGTGCAGCAGTAAACTCTGGCCCCCACCAAATTTGTTTTAGGCTCCTTTCACCAACATTTCCACAAGTATATTCGTGCCCCCAATCCATACAACAGATGTTTACATTACCACCATAGCAAACAGTGATTTCCCTAAAAGGTTGGGTACAAGACCTACTGTACGGTTGTTCAGGTACTGGTTGGTCAGAAGCATTTCCAGCATGGTTCATTAAGGTGCGTGAACCACTTTCTCCAGACCTGATCCCTATGTCGTCCATAACTATCATTAGGCCCGTTTTCTTTCGGTGATAATTATAGTAGGGGGAAATTCCAGCAGGAATACAATCGTCATAAAAGTCCATTACCTCAAATCTATTGCAGGATTTAGCCATTTCTTGGAGTTTGGATCTTTCTGGTTCGTATGTATCTAAGATTATTATGTCAATACCTGCTTCAAAAGCGCGTACAGCGTATGCCTCTACTGCATTTTCATGTTTTTTTGAACGCATCCATGTGCGCCCATTGGTAGTCAATTGAAACTGTGTGCTTGGTAGGTATTGCCTAAAGATCCCAATAATCTCTTCCCAGTTTGGGTTTAGTGTAGGCTCCCCATGCATTGCAAACTCTACCCTAGCTTTAGGGCAAAGCTCTCTTAATTGTAATGCTATCTTTTTAGCTAAGTGGACTGACATATAGTTATATGGCATACCCAATTTGTCTCTAATACCATTTAGGCCACAAAAAGAACAAAGCCTATTACACCCTTCTGTAAGCTCTAATTGTACAGACCAAGGCGCATGTAACCCCTCACCTTTACCTTTCCCTATTTGCTTTTTTTTTAGAAACCCCATTAGATCGCCAACAAGATTTCATCTTTACGCTTTGGGTTATCTTTCAACATTCCAGGCCACTTGTCTTTTAATTGCTTGATAGTCGTTTGTTCAAGCTCGCTTGTACGGTAATCGCAAGCACCACCCTTGTTTGTACGGTGAGCGAATGTAGCCAATACTGCGTTGCACCTAGCAATAGATCCATACTTCATTAAGTGTTGGATTGTGTAGTCATAGTCTTCTTTTAGGCGCAGTTCTTCATCAAACCTGAGATTAGTTGGTTTCACAGCAATAAAGTCGCCAACTACAAAAGCACTAGTATGTACAGGCTTATTCGGGTTGAAAAAGAAAGCATTAGCTGTAGGTGCTACGCCTACCATGCAAGAGCCTGTACTATCTAAAGCTTTAAACATTAGCCTAACTGCATCATCAAGTGTTGCTTCGTGCTTCTCAGCCTTATTTGTAGCAATCTCTAGCTTGCGCAAATCATCACTAAGCTCAATAGCAGGTAAGTCTTGGGCAAAAGCATCATCTAAGATTGCATTACGGCTACGGCACAAACCACCAGACTCTACTACTTTAGATGCACCCATTATTTCATATTGCTGCACTTCTCCCTCCCCAACGTACCAAGTAAGGGGGCCGCACATTGCTTCCATTTTAGTTACGTTTTTAGCTCTCTTATGGGAGATCACACCAATGAATACTTTCACACCACCAATACGCCTAATCATGCTTTATCCTCATTATATACATAAATAATATTACCGTTATTGTCTGTACCATTTGGTTGCATTATCCCTTCAAACATTTTGTATGGAGATTGCCCAGCATTTGGATTGTTCCACAACCAATTCATATAGTCATACATTGTATGATCTAAAAACTTGGCTCTTGCGTCTGTTCCACGTGTATTGAAGCCAGAAGCTCTTCTCCACAAGAAGCCCTTCAAATGATTCATTTCACCATTCGATGTAATGTCACACCAAGTTACTTTCCCTGTTTTCTTACACTTTAAAAGAGCCTCGGTAAACTGCCCTTTGCTGACATTATGGTCTTGACCTAGGCCACAACAGTTTGAATCACAACTACGCTCTTTGAAATGTGCGTCAGAAACATAGAAACGCATACCTATTTCTTTACACAAGTCGTCCATTTCATCTATAAATGGTTTTTTGACTTTTCTATTTAATCTCAAATAACCGTGAGCGTAACTATACTTTTTATAAAAAGATAAGTAATTAAACCCAGAGGCTCTTGACATTACTTTTAGTTTTTCTTTTAAGCCTTTACTACGCTGTTCTAAACAGAAAAACTCAGTAGACATTGACATAGCCCCGCGTTGGTGGGCTTCCCTAATAAGGTCTAAATGGCCAGGAGATGTGATTCCTATCATAAACGGTCTAAGCCTTAGAATCGCCCCACCACAGTTAAAATTCGCTATGTCTTCAATAAGCTTTAGCCTTGCCCTAGGAGGAGGCGTCCCTGGCTCTACAATTTTAGCTTTCCACGGATCTTCGGTAATAAGGGTGACTTTTACAGTCCATTTAGGGTTATTCCTAAATAATTCAGCATACCGTTCGTCCCGAACCCACCACGTGCCCTTTGTGGAAAAGGTTAGTGGGTAGTCTAACTCTCTCAAGAACCTAAGTATTTCTAAGCCAACACCGTGTTTTTTTTCTAATGTACAGAACGGATCTGCCATTCCGCCCCACTGCATTACCTTCTTAGATTTTATATATTCCCCAAACTGAGAGGAATCAGGATCTAAGAAATGCTTCTTAAAACTTTTAACATTTACAGCTTTAGGTCTATTTGCTAAATAGGCTTCTCTTCGGCTTGCCCCACATTCTTTTTGGAAAGCAGCGAAGCAATATAAACACCCCCAAGTACAAAGACTGTACTGATCAAATGTCATGGGCATTGAACAATCAGCAACCTCATTGCTCCACCTAGGAGAGTGATAATATCCTTTATCTAGTTCTGGTATCATAATTCTGCCCAGCCCAGATCCCTAACTGGGAACATTTTTTTATGTTCTAAATTATATTCATCATCTATATTCAGGCGAGTTTTGATTGCTTGTGCCTCTTTATCGCAAGTGTAGACCAATACTATTGTTTTAGCCCTATCGTCTAAAACGCCATCAATGCGCTCTAGTTTATCTGGATCAAGATCAAGGCCCTCAAATAAACCACTTGGCATATCTAAATTTTCAATTAGATCATCAAACTCATCATTACTCCAACCCAATGTAGTTAGGTCTACATTCCTGCTAGCTTCTAGCTCTTGAAGAAGCTCAACAAGTATTTCTGAATCCCAATTTGCAGCTTCAGCTAATTTGTTGTCAGCAATGGCATACGCATTAGCATCTTCTTCATTTTTAAATGGGTGCTGCCTTACTGGTATTAGTCCTGGGCCTGGAGCGAAAGGGGGGGTAAATTCTGGGTTCTTTTCTAAAAGGAATTTAAGCGCCGCCATTCGGGTGTGGCCAGCTACCAGCCGATTTTTGCCTTCCCAAACCACAATTGGTGATACGAATCCAAATCGTTTAATTGATTCTGCAATAGCGGGAATTGCTTCGGCATTGTCTCTTGGGTTCCTATCCCAATCAAAAAATTGATCTAACGGTAACCATTCGGCGGCTGCTAATACTTTAGTCTTACTCATTTAATTTGCCTCGTTCTTTAGCTTTTTCTAATTCTCCCATTGGCGAATCACAGCCGAGTATCCCCTCCCTGTAATAATGGACGACTGTGATGCGTTCCCAATCGACCTTTTCTTCACCTACCGCAGCATAAGGGGGCACATTTCCATGCCAAACGCATGGGTTGAAAACAAGCACATCCCCATGCCTCATATCTACAGCAAACCTATACTCTGGGACTACCAATTCAAAACCGCTGTACTCTCCTCTCCGAAAGCATAACAAGCAGCCCATCCCATCTTTAAGATCGCCACCGTCTTGGTGGTAAGCAGAAGGGACACAATTATTGACTGTAAGCGTTGTAAATGGTGTCCCAGGAATAATCCAAGCGGGGTGTGCTTTTTCCACATAAGTCATTTGGTCTTCATATTTACTTGGCGCTACGTCTTTAAAAACATTAGCAACTTCTTTTAAGCAAGGCTGTATGGCCTCCCATTTTTCTGGGTGGTGCTGTAAGAACGCTGTTTGGCGACAGAAAGGGTGCCTCCCGCCCTGTGCTTCAAAGAACCCAGCTACACAACTAGAGACATTGCTTGTGCGTGTTTGTCTTGAAACAGTGCCGTCAGGCCGAACATTAGGTACGCGAGTTTCGCCAGCGTACACCCCGCGATTATCGCTCTTAAAACGCTTCATGTAATGGTAGGTGGGGTATGATTCTTCTAGTGCTTTTTCAGATATGGCACCTCTTCGGTACCCAACAATAAGAGTACCGTCTGGAGCATAAACATCACATGACTCAGTAAGCATAAAAGAGTAATGCTCTTTTGGTGGGTGCTTACCCTTCCACGGCCTAATTTGTTTTTCGGGGACTTTAGAGCGTACAACAATTCTCATTTTGCAAAATCTTCTGCTGCTTCTTGAATTGTTTTATAAACGGTATCTGTAATGTTGTCCGTATCGTGCTTTTTAGCAAGAGTGTTTACCCACATTTGGAAGATAGGTGCAGTTTCTTCGTTCAAGAATAACTGAACCATTCTTACACTACTATTAGGCATTGCTTTAGGTTCGGCTCCTTCTGGGATTTCTGGGCTGCCTTGGCCAACATAGCTTTCTTCAGGGGGAGCTAAACCAAGAGTATCCATATCTGTATCGAATTGTGCAAGTAAACCTTCAAGCTCTTCACCAGAAAAGCCAAGGGAAATAGGATCAAACTCATCGCCAAGCTGAGATAGTGCTTGGATATGTTGAGACAATACTTGCTCGTCCCAGCCTGCCAACTCACCACTACGGTTTAATGAGATTGATAATTTACGAGCATCCTCATCAGATACATCTAAAAGGACAACATCTACGTGTGTTTCCCCTAGTTTTTTCATTACGCTAAGGCGACCATTTCCGCCAATTACTTTCATGGTGTTGGCTTGGACAACTAATGGTTCCACTTGGCCATGAGCCTCTAATGAAGCTCTGATTGCAGATAGGTTTTTTTCATCATGGACACGGGGGTTAGCGTTATCAGGGACAAGTTTTTTGATCGAAACATTTTGTACATTCATTATTTACTCACTGTAGGAAGTTTAAAAAAAGAGCAGAGGCTATAGAACCAATAAAAACACCGCCAATCGTACCGAACATAACCAATTTCGCGGTAAGCTTCGCGACCTGATTTGAATATTCAGGTGGGGATAGCACAAAGGCAATTTCTGGAGAACCTGATCGCTCTACAACAAAATGTGAGACAATGACCCACCCCTTTTCCAAAAGGGACGCTAATGCTGGATCTTGTAAAGACCTTTTAGGGTCTTCAAGAGACATAAAATGAACAGTCATTCTATCTTCCATTAGAACAACCCCCTGGCTCTTCTTAAACCTTTATTAAAGACAGCGGATCGTATTCTTCCATCGTAATGGAAAAACCCTATTCTCTCATTTGGGTGCTTTGCTTGGTGCCTTTTAACAAGCTTTCTAAAAGCGGCTAAATCTTCAGCACCCATTTCAGACCAGTGCGCTTCTTTTACGATAGTACCTTTTGCCAAAGTTATTTTTTCACTGGCTGAGCAGTTTTTATGAAAGATCATATCTTTAGTTATTTTATATGGCATTTTCGCTTTCTCTTTCTGAGCACAATGAAATTGCGTTCTTGATTACGTTACCATTTAACTCAAATGCAAAATCATCAGAGTAGTCAGAAGCCTTGGCCTCTAATTGGTTGCTTGCATACATTTGCCCCATTGACTCGATCAAATCATGCCAACTAGCATCACGGCCAATACTAACCATTGCTTCTTTATATGAAGCGAGAAGTTGATCGAAAGCAAAACCTTCTTGAGGGATAACATTTACTGTAGAAAGCAATTTATAAGGACTTTCTATTTTCAATGATCCATTTATTAGATCAAGGCTAACGCTTTCTTCTGTTTCTTCAGTGACTATTCCGCAATGCTGATCTTCGCCTACTTCTACTAAAGCAACTTTACCTATGATTTGACTCTCAAACACGCTTGAAATTTCATTACCAAACACAGAAAGCTGGTGGCTAGAAAGCTTTACTACTATGATTTCATCAAGCTTATAAACCATTGCGCTTGCGGCGTGAGGCAAAAGCCCGTGCAATCTGAAACGGACAACCAATGATGAGTCTTGCCCGTTTATGTTGACTACACAATGCCTAATATCGCTATGCCCAGTCGCGATTTTTTCTTGGTTATTACCGTCATCAATAATAACGTGAACAAGATCATAACCACTTGTAGACTTAACAGATCCCTTAGACCCATCTTGACCAGCGTGCCAAGCCTGAAGCGCTCCTGGGACATACTCATTGGCTATGTAAGCATCTTCCTCACACCTAATATTAAACGAAACATCAATATCCCATGAGATATCTCCAGTTGCGTCTTTTCTTGGGACTGCTCGGCACAATCTGCCCTCGGCAGATGTTGGCAGTTCTTTTAGGCATAACATTAGCTTTCTCCTGCTTACTTTTAGGGGGGGCGGCTTAAAAACGCACCCTCGGCTTTTTTCTTAAATGAAGACAGCTTGCCTTTACTTACTCATCGGAAGTAGCTCTTTGGCATTTAGAAAGCAATTCTGTGATCAAGTTAAAGCTAAGAGTCATAGACTCTAAGTCCCTTAGCGATTCTTCCGCTTGTAGTGTAGCTAAAGCCAGTTCCATACTAGGTTCAGGGATTACTGGGCATGTATGGTTAAAGTTCATACCAAGGCCGCCAATAGCCCCACCGCCAGAAAGGTAAACGAACATTAAGGCCCAAGGTGGCAATTTACCTAATAGGTTTGACGGTGATTCAGCACTCATTAGTTTCTCCCCTGGTAGACCCCCCAGGCGGCCAAACCTAACAAAACACCAGCCACTATTCCCTCACCCCTACCAACCCACCTGTTAAAGGAAGGCTGGTTTGATAGTGGCACTGGTCTTTGCAACTCTTCTAACAATAGTGCATTTTCTGCTTGCAGGGTAGTAATATCTACAGAGCAGATAGTATACAGCTCTTGGCTATAGATTTTCATATCTATAAGATCGGCAGCGTCAGATGTAGGGAAGCAAACAGCACCACACACGCCAACACCATTATTAGACAAGGTTGCTGGAATAGTAGCCCCACCAACTACCGCCGAAGCCACTTCACACTGATCAGTTATCGGCTCCCTTGCAACAGGGGCTTCTGGGATAGTCATTATAATTGTGCCGATTAGTAACAGGCTCAAGTGTTCTCCTTATTCCATAGGGCAACAATATCATGCTCTGGAGTTTCGCTAACAACTGCATTATCTACTGCATTATGGGCAACCTTGGCCTCTGCTGTAGCTGTAGCTTTCTCATTTGTTGCCTGTTGTTCAGCAGCACGTTTATTATGGCTTGGTACTGGCCTGCCCTCACCCTTGGCAAAAAAGGCGCTGGCAGCTTTTATAAGGGCCATTAGACCCCCAGCCGCCAGCGCCCCAAGGGCGAGTAGTACGCCTTCTTGCATACCTATTCAGCCTCTTGAGTTTCTTCCGCTTCTGGTAGCGGGGCCTCTTCAGCCTCTTCAGCTTCTTCAGCTTCTGCTGGATCTTCTACAGCCGCTAATGGCTCAGCCTGTGGCACTTCTTCTCCACCACCAATGCAAAGTGGCGCAAGAAGGGTTGCAACTGCGATCAATAGGATTCCTGTCCAAATAACAGCAGAATGCTTCTTGGCTTTCAGTTTTTCTAGTTTATCTTTAAGACTCATGATTTCTCCCCGTTGAGAAAATAATTACTCTTCTTTTTGCGGTTCAGGCACTACACCTTCCAACGCTTTACCGTCTACGTACCCTTGACCAAACAAGTAAGCAGCAATGACACCTGTACTAAGTTGAAGAGCTTCACTTAGTTCAACTTCAGAACTAAAATATTGAGCAATAATTGGTAGCACTGCACCAAGCAGGGCGAACCAAAATTTACGACTTTTGAGTTTATCTGGCATTTCTCTCTCCTTTTACCACCACTGATCTAGTAGCGTATATGTTACTTTCTTCCATGTAGGGTGGTGGCCCAATTGAAGCCCCACTAATTCCATCATTTCCAAATGGCCTTTTTCGGTGGCGTGGACTTGGCACCCAGCGCTCCATTTTCCAACGCGAGTGCTTTCCTTACCAGCCTTATGGATATTGCAGCCAAAGTACCCCTCTTGTACTGAGGACTCATTCATATCTAATACAGTATCCCTATCGGAATCCCTGTAGACTTTGATTTTACCCCCTGTTTGGACAAGTGCTAGGTATTTACCTCTGTGCATACCAACCTCATATACGCCTCTATATTGTCCAGGTTTATAAATGGCTGTGCCAAGCTCAGTCCCATAAACAGTTGGGTTTTGCAAACAGAATGCGCCTGGGTCTGTTGTGGCTGGCCAATAACGAACATGCCAACCCCCGCCCTCTTCGGTTTTATAAGCACACCCAAGTAAGTCATCAAACTGATCAGATTCTCGGTTTTTGCCACGAATACCAAACAGGTTTAGGTTGTAGGCACCAGTAGTAAATACTCGGTAACCAAGCGATTGAATGTGCTGCAAAACAGGGGGTAACGAGTATCCCATTATTCACCTATCTGGTGGGTTAGCACTAACCTTATGGTCAGACTTTAGAGTTTATAACCTTTTTATCACTAAAGGTATAGTATTCCCCGTCTGATAGGACTCGCCCATTGACTCTATTAGATTTGCAATGCACCACTTCAACCTTAGCAGCGGAAACTTCTTTTTTAGCTGCATCTAGAAGCTCTAGCAGCCTCATTCGATCATTACGTTGCATCATTCTTTCCCATTTCCCTAATATCTTCAGCCAAAACTGTAAGTATAGTCTCTAGTGCTTGAAGTTTTTGCTCGATCCTTATTAGGGCATTTTCATCAGCCCTTTGTAGAGTTTCAACCTTAGATAACCTTTTAAGCGCGTTGGCTCCTTCTATCCTATCACGAAATGAACGTAACGAGACTAGTTGTTCATCGGTTTTTTCGAACGAAGATTTAGTGTCGTCTTTAGACCTGCGGATTACGTGATCTAGTCCGACGATTGCGCTTAGGACGAGTGCGGCGTATGACGCTATTATTTGCTCCATTTTCTGATTGCTCCCCAGCAGTTTGTTTCTTTACAGAATCAGTTGGAACTTTTACTTCCGCCTTTTCTTCGGTTTGTTCAGTAGTTTGCGCTTTTTCCGCTTTTCCCTTTTCTACAGGAACAGGGGCTACTGGCTGTTGCTCAACAGTAGCAACACTTTCCCCCTTTGTCTCTTGTTCTTGATTCCCTTCCGCCATGTAAGAGATTTCTTCACGCTTGATAGCCAGCGTATCAATAGTAACGGCAGGGAATGACGATTCCGCCATCCCCTGCACATTATATAATACTAGGTGCGAAGGGAGTAATTGGTGTTCACCAACCCTTTCAGCACACACAGTAGCGGTTCCATCTGGGGAATCCCATCGCACTAGTATTTTTCGCATTAGGCTAAGTACGTCACGTAGAGTACGTCACCAGACTCTGGTGCATCACCAAACGTGATTTGAGTAGCAGAACCATTGTCCGCAACTTGGAACTCATCTATATCATCAGCACCAGAAGCAACCTGGGTAAGAGCCTGTCCGTTACGGAACACAGTGGCTACACGCCAGTTAGCATCCAAAATACGGAAGCTAAGGTTGAACACAGTTGCAGTACCATCACCAGCGAATTCTTGGTAACGTGGCCTGAATGCGATCATTGAAGGATCAACAGCATCTGCCTGAATGGTCACGACACCGTTAGATGCCATCGCAACATCACCACTAATAGCTACAGGGTTGTAGTTAGTACCGTCAGCAACAAGCATGTGTCCAGCAGTGTTTGTGGTCATCGTGATATCATCACCAGTAACAGTCAAATCACCAGTAACAGTCAAATCACCAGCGACGGTTACGTCTGCACCACTCAAGGTAATTGCAGAAGCACCAGTGCTTGCTTTGATAAGGTTACCATTCAACTGAAGAGCGCCTGTGGCCATGTTTCCAGCACCATCAAATGAAACAGCGGCATTGTTCGCATTATCAAGCAACTGGTTACCAGTAACCTTGATCTTGCCACTGAATACGGCGTTGTCATCACCTTGAGTACCAATCGTGAAATCACCTCCCATATCAACATTCAAGATGCTTGAAGCTGAGATTGAACCACCTAATGCTGTTGCAGAACCAGCAATGGTAATGCTGTTGTTGGTCAGCTTGTCATTAGCAATACTTCCAGCCAAGTCAGCATTTAGAACTGCGCCAGTAAGCGCCAACTTGCTATAAGCAATACTTCCAGCCAAGTCACTGTTGAGGATAGCCCCACCAAGAGCCAGCTTTCCGTAAGCAATGCTTCCAGCTAAATCAGCGTTAGTGACAGAGTTGTTCAAAGACAGCTTGCTGTATGCAATTGCCGCAGAAGCGTTGATGTCTGCATTTACGATTGCGCCATCAGCGATCATGGCAGAAGTGATACCGCCTGCTTTGACCTGAAGGCTATCTCCAGAAATCTCAAGAGAAGAATCATCAACGTTCACGCTAAGAGTGTTTCCAGTCTTAGCAAGACCAAGGCCAGCAACAATCTGTCCAGCGCCAGAGAATTGAGCGAAAGCTATAGAAGTTACGCCAACAGTCACGGCATCGTTAGTACAAACCCAACCAGAATCAGCGTTTACAGTACCTTCGCGAACGAACATTGCCGCCCCAAGGAACTCGCCAGCCGCGTTCATATCAGTTGAACGTGACCAAGCGCCAACAGCACAAACGTAAATTCCGTTCTCGGTTCCATCTGTCTGACCTTTTACAAGAACGCGGTCATTAGCAATGACAGCAACACCATCAATGGTCTGTGTACCAGAAAGTGTAATATTTCCACTAGCGCAAACAGCTACTGAGTCTTTCCAGTGAAGCCCCTGTGCAATGCTATCTACATAGCCTTTAGTTGCGGCTTGTGCATCAGCACTAGGTGTTGCGACCGTAAGCGTACCGCCCGTAAAGTCATAGGTTGCTGTTAGATCCATTTTGGTTGCGTTGACTGCGTTTGCTGCCAATTTAGATGTATCGATTGCAAGATCTTTGATCTGCGATCTGACGAATTGAAGGGCCATGATAATGCTCCGTAGTGGGGTTTAGTAAAAACAGTTTGCAACCCCCATCGCAAACTGTGGTGATCAATATCAGACTGCGCCTAATATTGAAACTGTTAAAGTCAATCGGCTAATCTAAAGTGGTTCATAAACCGCAACAACTACAGACCCAACGGGTGGTGCTTCACCAAAATATGTAGTGAATGAACTAGAGGTTGTTTCTACAACTTCCTTCCCCGACCCCGTTCTTTGCCTCATTCCATTGAAGTACACTACCAAGCTTCCTGCTTTATAACTTTGTGTTGTATTGAATATAGTCTGATCACCATCTACTTGGCCACTAAGATCATTTTCTATTTCCAAGAAAGCGTAGTCATTAAGCTTTGCGCTAATGATTAGCCAGCCGCCACCACTCCCAGTAGCAAGCCCATTGCTCACAAGGCAAAGGTAGCCACCGTTTGTCTCTATTATTTTACTGTTAGCCCCAGCAATGCCGATACCGCCGCTTCCCGTAGGGTCGGAAGCATTGATAGTAATCTTATTTACGCCAGCGCCGCCACCACCAGGAAGTTGGTCTACAACATGAATTATACGACCCGATCCAGCAGTGGCCGCATTTGGAAGGGTAACTGACTTAGCAGACTCGGCAGTATTGACGGTAACTATGTAGTCCGCCGCACCGACAGTATAAGGGTAATCCCCTGGTACAGTGTAGCCAGCAACTTGCTTACCAGAAACAGCGAGATTTCCAGATAAGCTCATACTCTGGGTTTCTATACTTGGATCAAGACCAACTGTTACTACGCCATCGACAGTGTTGGCCGTTATTTGGTTAGCTGTACCAACAACCGATTTTATAGTACCCTCTGAATCTGCTGATGGGTACCAAGAAAGGCTAGACTGATCCCATTTTAAGACGTACCCATTTGGGGTTTCGTTTGTTACGTCATCGCGCAACTTCGGGGCGTGCCGCGCCCGATTGAGTAATACTAACCTTTCTTTTTCAGCCGCCATATTATACGCGCTACGCTATTGAATAAGTGGAAACATCACCGTCTAACTTTGCATAGTACGGCGACCAAACACGAGCGCCCAAAACGACCCTCCCTGATTGGTAAGTAATAGAAACTATTGTAGCAGACTCGTTTTCCCAACCAAATTCATCATCAGTTAGTGAAATATTATCCCCTAAAGATACAGAAAACATAGCGCTGGCTATACATTCATACTCAACATAATACGAAGGCAAGCTTAAGTGGGATACAAGCCAGTCTACGACTAGCCCAGCAGTCTGATCGTCATTGATGTACGGGCATTGTATAGAAATGTGCTGCCTTAGCCCGATATTCTGTGCGCTTACATTACATAGAGCATTATTGGTATGATCGGCTAAAACAACGCCTTCGTACACATTCTCCATTGCATTGAATTTATACTCAACAGTGAAGCTATTATAAGACTTATTCTTAGCTGTTTCGGATACTGCTGTAGCCCTCCCCATGACAGGGTGCGTTTGGGCATTAAGTTTAAACCCAACCTTAGCCCCATTCCTGTCCACAAATACAGGGCCGTATCCGCCCAGCATCCAAGCCATAGAAACCATAGGGAAACAACCAAGCAACCCTTGTTCTATAAATGAAAGCGTTGTAGCGTCATTGCCGCTTCCAGCATTTACTAATGTGGTGGACTTTAAAGAAGAAGCCTTATTGTTAGCTAAAGAAAAGGCTTGATAGTTTATGCTGGCTTTACCAAAAGTAGAGTACTCTTCAAGAAAGTACAGCGCTTGGCCGATTGGGTTTTGGCTTGAAACACCCCTTGAAACCTTCACATATACTGCTTCGGTATATTCCGTAGATGGATTGTTAGTAAACTCGATACCCGTATAAGGCACCCCTTTATCGTCATTTCCACGAAACACAGACCACCCGTAAGTAATATCTGTTGTCCCGTAAGCCACGCCATCAACATAGATGCTGTCTGAACCACCAGACTGCACATCAAGATCCCCTATCCCCACCATCAATTGTTGCAGAGATGCTGTCCCGCTCACCCAAATACACGGAACCCATTCATAACTGTTGGCTACAATAGGATACCTGCGGCCTATAGACTCTTTTGGCGCTTGCCTAAATGCCACATTGTCCACAACATAAGGCGGTAAAGATAAATCCATTGACTCTTTAGGATCTGTAATGCTGAATTCTATCGTACCACCGTCAGCAGGGAAAAAGTTAACCCCACTGTCCATTTCACCCCGCATAAGCACAAGCCTATTGTCATAATCCCCACCATCGTATTGTAGAGAAACCTCCGCTACACCAGCAAGCATCCTACCTTTGGAGATTAAAGATGCCGCATCTACAAGCTCATTCGGCAGGGTGAAACTAAAGCTTCTGGCAGAACTGTTGCCGCTTCCAATATCAATGCTGTTGGAGATAGGCGGTTCGGAAGACATAACAGGTAGGTAGTTGTACTCTGCCCCTGTTTCTGTAGAGGTGGTATTACATTCCCTACTTGAGATGAAGACACGCTTGTCTACACCAAACACAACATCTATACACATTACTAGGTGGCTAAGGTCTGGATCAGCACGTAGGTAGTCAGCCCAATACGTGCTCAAAAGCATTTTGCCGCCGTACCTATTCTTATCCCAGACTCTAAAAGCTGGGTGGTCTGTGTAAAGGTTTACAGCCACCTAAACTTCCTCTTCAAATGTTACTGTTGTGTCCCCCACTTGGTACCACTTGTTGGAAGTTTCACTGTAAGCCCACCCGACGTTTTGATCCTTTGTTTCTCCAGTAAACCTACAATAGATTGTATTCTCATCATCTGATGATGAGGTGTCCAAACATAAGACCAGTGGGTTGGCGCTGTAATCAGAAATCTTGTTTACCATAGATCTGAAGCTGTTCCGCCACTCTTCTATGTCTCCCTTTACTTGGCCAGAAAAGGATTTTCTTGGCGAGCCTTGCTTATAAGCTGACCTAACACCAGTTTTAGCCGTATAAAGGGACACATTGCCTTTTTCGGCAAGGGTTGATTTCCAATCTAAAGGAACCGAGAACGGCAATGTCATGCCAGCAACAACATTGCTGACTTTGAAGTAACCCTCTGGTGGGTTTGGATTAGTGGCAGTAGTCCCGCCTGCTGTCATCGCTAATGTCATTTCGTTGTATTCCATGTCTTGATCAAAGAATACTGTTTTGTTGCCGCTGTAAATATACAAGGTAGAAAGCGGTGAAATCACATTCTGCATAAGGGTATTTAGGCCAGTAATAGAGACTAAATTACCCCTGTTTCCAGATATTTTATATGCCCGCTTATTGCCGTCTAAAGCCTCAATATCAACATATTTTCCAGCCAACTCATTTTCACGCCAACGCCTAGCATCATTGGTTGGCACTTGGAACGATAGCTTAGAATTCATTGTTGATGAAGCGCCCGTATCCCCAAGGCTAACTATAGAGCTTGTGTACTCTGTAAGGTCGATAGAGATGTTAGTGCTTGCTCCTGGGTATTGGTAGCTTAGGGTCATTAGCCTTGTGTTCGCACCCCACACACTAAAAGCTCTGTGGGCAAAGCTGTGAACATAGCCATCGTCTTCAGCATTTCCAGCACGCCACGCTAATGTCTCAGTTGCGCCTGCACCTAGGTTGTTAGAGCGCCACTCATATTTTTTGGAAGCGAGCGGTAGCTTAGCCATTCCATACTGGAATTCTGCTTTTCCAACAAAGCTATCCCTAGCCATTGCCCCGTCGCCGCCCCACCTTGCAGAAATACCTTGGGCTAAGTCTTGCCCATAAGGGGTGCATGGGAAGCCCCTATTGTTGGTAGTTTCGTCCCAATCAACTTGGCTTAGTGAATTACCTTGGTTCAACCTAGATACTAGGAATTGTGACCACCTGGAAGATTGTGTGCTCACACTAAAACCAGTGCCGTTACCAAAGTTGCCCCACCACACATTTTCGCGCTCATCTGTGGTTCCAGATGAAACAGCCCTAAATGAAAGAGTAAGCTGGCCAGTAGAAACCCACGCAGGGTAGCGGACACCATGTAACCCAACAGCCAAATCGCAAAATTGATTTGTTGTCCCAGCAGCACCATTGTAGTGCTGATCATCATACAACGACAGCCTGCAATCCATTGCTACATCATACGTTGCCTTGCTGAAAACAGCTAGAGAAGTGCCCGCAACATTGTCATAAATATGGAAGTCATAATTACTGCCGTTGCGTACCATGTCTACAGTAACAATAGCTTCCATTGTTGTTGCGGCTGTGGGCATGTACTTGACTATTTTAGATACAACACCTGTCGTTGGCCCATTGGCAGTCAAATTTTGACCCGTGTCGGATAAAAGAGGCCCCTGCCAGCTTGGGCCTTTTGCTGGAATACTGTCCTGAATATCTTTTAGGTTTACCGACCAAGCAACAAGTCCCCTACAGCCTATGCTTTGAGTTAATGCAGAAGCTGATGTTGAGTTTACTAAGAATCCATTATCTTTTCTAGCGTAAATTCGGTTGTTGTTAGCCACAGTAGATGTGAACTTGAGCGTAAGATCAGTATTATCAATTTCGTTTGAATAACCAGTACCATCAGCATCTACGTCCCAAAATCTAGCGCTAACAGTAGGTGAATCAGCAGTAGTCCAGTCTATAGCGCCCATAGAGGCGTTCCAGTAAGCACATGCAATACCGTTAGGGAACGGGCTTGCCCAAGAGTTTTCTGCTCTTAGTGGCTTGTAAGACCAACCACCCCACTCTTGCGCTCTTGTCCCTTCTAGGGCTATGTCTTGATCCACTGAATTATAAGCCCTATGGGCTGTAATGATGCGATCCCCAGCCCATACTCCGCGAATAAACGAAGGGGTGTAGCCTTGGCTACCCATCATCCCAAGATAATCCCTTTGTTGGGTACCAGAATAAGCAGCCCAAGATCCTTCTGTACGTCTATCAATATCGTAAGGGGACGAATTATTATTACCAAAGATCGAAATATCTTCAATCTTATTGATTGGTATTATTCTTGAAGTAGAACCTACCCAACCCATATCGGTCAATGCTCCAGCAGAAGCGTCAAACCCTTCCAAATAGCCGTTTGCAAACACGAATACGTCTGATGGCCCAGCTACCGCACACATCGCTTGTGGGGTGTAAAGCGTATTGTAATACGAATATTGAGTGCCAAGGTAAACAGAACCAGTCGTTACCGCTTGTAGCTTACCAGTCCTGTAAGCAGTAAACACCTGTATGACCCTACTACCAACCGTTGTGTCTGGAGATGCTCCCCAATACCCCGCATATACGATGAATGTTCCATCGCCTGTTTGCGAACCACAAATGCTAAAAACAGCACCGACATCAGCCAATGCGCTGCTTGAAAGGTTTCCTGGGAATCCTTGTTTTTCTACTATTTGAGCATTTGGATCGTCTGCTCCAGTATTGGGATCTGCTGGGTAACCCTGCACCCAAGAAGCACCTTGGTTGCTAGAGATTAGTGAGTAGAAACCTCTTGTTTTTTCAGAGATCCCAATTTCCAGTAGCCCCATGTAAAACCAGTTCCCAGAAACAGCTACTTGGAAAAAGTCGGTAAGGGTTGGCCCTTCAAAATACTTCTCTAAGATCCCGTCTTCTTCAAATCTCCAATTTAGGCCACCATCATCAGATGTGTACCTCGCAATATCAGAAGCATCTATAGCGCCGACAGCCGTCATGGGGCTGTGCTTTGGTGTTTTGTACCCAATGAATAGGTGCATTACACCATCATCAGTTTCTACAACACTAAAGCCCCAATTGTCGGTAGTTAGGTCACGCATATAATTGGTGACATTGGTACCAGATGTATTTAGGTGGCCAGCAGTGTCTTGGTACAACTTTGCGTAGCTGAATATGGTTTCGTACCCACTGTCGTAAGTCCCATACATGCTGTTGTTTTTGTAAGCTATTTCAAATTGTCCAGCCCTAAGCCTGAAGAACAACACTCGATCAAATTTACTAGAGTATGCAACCTCTAAAAATTCACCAACGCCGCCCCCTGCGCCAAGGGTAGCTGTGCCGTTCGCAAATGGCTCATAAGCTGTCCAAGGGAGCTTTGGATCGCTGTACCCCATATAGAAGCTGCTTGCTGGGTTTTCTGGGAATTCTTTGTACCCCCACATCCATTCTGAACCAGACAGCAACCCACCGCTTTGGCATACTTGAAGGTTAATGTCTTGTGGTGTTCTCGCGTTAACTTCACCTTTATCTTCATTCCAGTCGCCCTGAAGGAAGGCAAGCATACTGCCGTCGTTTGAAGTATCTGGTGATGTTACCCCTTGCATTGGGCTTCTTTGGGTGAAGCTGTACCCTATTGCAGCGGTAGTATCGTCTTTGTTGTCTTTTAGTAGTTCTGGATCTTGGAAGATCAGCGCGGCTTTAGGCTCAATGTCTGTTCTTGTAGATGCTTTTGATGCTCTTCGCTTCTTATTCCAAAGGACTTCAACTATTGCAGAATAAACCTTAGATATAGAAAAGGCGGTTGTCGGCGCTATGGTGACTTCTAAAGTTAAATTAGCCCGATCAATATCCTCAAGCTCAATAACATCGCTTGCACTAAAGCCAGATCCGTATGCTGGCACCTGCATTAAAACGCCGTCATCGTATGTTGTAGTGCCCCCATAACCTTCAGTACGGGTTGATCCGCTATAAGTACCAGTGGCGGATTTTTGAACACCATCACGCAAAAGGACAACACCACATTCCGAACCAACAGAATCCATCATAAGTGGAACAGCGGCGGAAACAGACACGATAGTTGGCGGCACATATTCTGTGTCAATTACAGCAGAAGCAGACTTTACGTTAAGCTTTAGCGTCTTGGCTGTAGCGCTTGTTACTTTTAGGTAAGTGGTCAGGTTTTTGGTTTGAAGCGCAGTCAGTAGATCGCTTTCGCCTGTTGCGCCTGAATCAGTAGTAAAGTAATCGCGCTCTACAACCCTTGCAGTTGGAAGCCCAAAGATATGGTGCCTTTGGTTACAAGAGTCTGTATTTGACGAATCTATATCTGAGAAAATCTCTGGTTGATTATAAACAACAACATCATCGAAAAAGAAATCTTGAACGCCGCTTGAACCTGGCCATCCAAACTCAAATGTACGCCAGTTTATAGCACTTCCAGCATCTATGATTTGGATTTCAAGCACACCATTTATGTAGAGCCTGTAGTACCTGTTTCCACCAGAATTAGATGCTCCTACTGTAATCCAATACCAAGTGTTTGAACTTAGTGCGGTAGGTGTAGCCTTAGCTACTGGTGATGTGCCATCTGTTTCTAGTGATAAGCCCAGGGAAAAGTCCCCTCCCCCGCCAGCTACAGGGGTGACAGAAAAGCCAGCAGAAGCACCGCCAGCGTTTCTTTTGACGACTGTTATTGGGCTTCCGCTGGTACTTACTGTTCCTTCTGCTCTAAAAGCAAACGAAATAGACAACCCAGCAAACGCCTCTGCTGTCCCAGAAGCATCTGATCGCAGCGCCATTGGGCCTGCTTTCTGGTTCTCTCTATCTAATTTTAGAGAGTAGTCACTTTCAGCACCGCCTGTAGCGCTGCCAGAAGGGTGTACAGTCGTGCTTGCAAAGTCAGGATAGTTACCAGACCCATCATCGATTACAACCCAACCAGAAGCCCCGTAAGCCCCGCCTGTAGAAATGCTGTTTTTATAGCCTGTGTAAGCTAAACCAGTTTCAAACCCATGATGCCAAACCCAAGCCATCTTTACCCCTTAGCTTTGGCTAGAAAAGCGACCGCGATCTAAGCCAACAGTGGCCCCCGACGCTCTTCGCAAGTCTTGCTTAAGTGATGGTGTGTGCCCACGCTTTCCAGCGGTATAAAGCACATCGTCTAATGTTTTTCCTTCTGCAACTACTGTTACCCTTAAGTCCCCGCCACCCGAACTGCCAGTTGTAAGAACAGCGTTACCTAATGCGCTAACCATAGATGGTATTGCGCTTAAATCCATTTCTGGTGCTGATGGGCTGCTAAGCCCCATTGAGCCAAGAGATCCTGCAAGTTGTTTCAGCAAACCTGCTGGAGTTTTTGCGGCTAAGAACAAATCGCCAGGAGCAAACCTTGTAAGCGCCCCACCTGATCCAGCGGTCATTACTTCTGGGGTGTCCCCAAATGACTGTGTTTCCGCATACCCTAAAGTTACAATCTCTTTGATTAAGTCTCTAAAGAACCCAACCATTTGTTTCAGCCCATTCCAAATAGCATCGCCAAGCCCATCCATGAATTGGCTAAAGTCAAAGTTATTCCACCAATCTTTGATCTTGCCGAAAGCACTATCTAGCAATGCCCAGAAGTTGTTAGCGACCTCTGCGAAGAACCTTGGGATCATAATGATCAAGGCAGGGACTACGGTAAGGGTAAGTTTTATCAAATCCCTAATAAGGGTGAACATAAGCTCCCCTAAAGCAAGCACGATTTGTGGGAGTGCATTGACAATCGCAGCAGCAATATCTGGTATTGCATTTACTACCGCCATGATTATTGGCCCTAAGTTCTCAGATATACCAATAATGATAGCAACCACACCTTCCATGAGTGGCCCAATCAGGCTTGGCAAAGCATCGGCCAATGATTTTAGGATTTTTGGAGCCGCTTGCATTAGTGCTACCACTACATCTACAAGGCCATCCATTAAAGCTGTAATGAGTGACGGAAGCTTAGCTACAATCACATCTACAAACTTTGGAATCTCCCCAATAATGTAGGCGATAGCTTCAAATACAAACTCAAGGATACGGGGGGCCGCGTCCATAAGCTTCCCGATAAACCCAGGAATCATGTCTGTAATAGCAATGATGACATTTGGAAGAGAGTCAATCACAGCATCAACAAGAGACAGCACACCATCAAGTAAAGCGTTTACTAGAGGCCCGATGTTGTTTGCAACGACACCCATTAGGCTTGGAATCGTTTCCCCAATTGCAGCTACAAATACAGGCACCTGAGCCATTATCTCAGTAAAGATAGCTGGTAGGGAGTTGGTAAGATTCTTAAAGAAGCTGGTGGCTTCTGTAAATTGATCTGCGATCATTTGGGCTGCTGCTGCGCCTGCTGACGCTGGCATTTCTGCTAAACGTGCTTGGGCATCTGTTAGGTCATCACCTGTTAGCTGCCCGCTATTGATCTCCTCTTGCAGATCAGCGCGTTCTTTCATTAGATCCCTGGCTTCACTAAGGGTTCCAAGTACGTCAATGCTTAGCCCTGTAAACCGCGCAACAATGTCTGTTACCTTAGTCCAAGCGCCCCCGACTGCGCCTACAATGCTCACCATGGCCCCTAGGGTGGCTTTTACCGCCTTTAAGGCAAAGCCCACGCCTTTGACGCTTTTAGCAACTACGGTAAACCCTGTGGCAAGCGGGCCTTTTACTGTATCCCATGCAGACTCTATTGCGGTTCCAAGCGCAAACCTAATCTGGAACCCAAGGGTTTCTGCCCCAGTACCCATAAGGCTAAACAGCCCACCAACAGTCTTTCCGATGGCAGGGGTGATCGCTGACCATACCCCCACAGTTGCATTGGCAATACCTCTGAATACCCCTGCAAATTTGTAAGCTATCTCTTGACCAAGCTCGCCCAACTCATTTAAGACAAACCCAAAGTTTTGCTCTAACCAAAGCCTTTTCTTCTGCTCATCTATTTGGCCTAGAACAACCGCTTCAAATTGCCCGCGCAATATGTCGTTTTGTATGTCGGCTGCTGTTCGGAGCTTATCGTATAGCTCCATCAATGTAGCTTCTGCTTCTCTCCCTACATATTCATACGTTTCTTTACGTAGCTCACGATCATACCGTGCAAGCTCAAGAGCCATTGTGCGTTCGTATGTATTTCTTCTCTCAATTTCAGACTCATGGAGATTTGCAACCTTCCTTGACCACTTGGCCACTATCTGAAAACGTTCGGTTTCCCCTTCTTGAGATAAATCAAGATAGGCTTCGCTTGCTTCTAGTGCGTGTTCATAATTTATATTAGCTATTTCCGCGTCAGTCTCTTCCTCCAGTATAGCTTTGCGTTCTAGCCATGCTTCCCATATACGCCGTTGTGCAACCGCATTACCCTCAACGGCAGCGTAGGAATTACGGGCAATATCTCCTTCATTACGTAAAGCGATTCTTAGTCGCTCTTTTGCTACATCCTGTGAATGTACAAGCTCTGACAACATTAGTTCTTGGTGAGCTTCACGGTTGCTTTCTGCTACCGCCTTTACATACTCGTTAGCCAATGTCAGCTGCATCCTGCGGACATCTCTATAGAATTGTTCTAATAGTGCCGTCCCTCTTCTTGAAGCCTGCCCTACTAGGTCAATAGCTGTTTGGTAGGTTTCCCTTAAATCCCTAACCCTACGTTCAAATTCTATCCCGATCAGTTCATTGTCAGTTGCTCTTGAATCCCGCCAATCCTCGCGTATTTTTCTGTGAGCTTTTTCTACGGCTTTAAGGGCAGCCTCCCAAGCACTGCGCCATTTCTTAGCTGCTGCTTCGTCTTCCCTGGCTTGTTCAGCAGCAGCAGCATCTTCAACGGCTTGTGTTCTAGCTCTCGCCCTTTCTAGCTCAAGATCAGCAAGTCGCTTGTTGTTATCTAATATTGCCCGCTCTTCTGCTGCTCTGCGATTAAGCAACTCTAACAGCACTCTAGCTGCGTCTACACTTTCGTATTCTAGTCCAAGCGAATCCGCCTGCGATAGAAGAATTTGTTCCCTATACCTTCTCTGTGTATGTGTGGGCTGGTTAAGATCCTCAAGCAGTTGCCTAAGCTCTCTTGCTTGCTTAGCAGTTCCGTTGTAATAATCATCTTCTAAAGTCTGTCGGTAAGTTATTCGGTCAACATTTGCTTGTGCTGCTGCTTCTAACTCTTCATCTGTAGCGCCTGCTTGTTCACCAGCAACCATGGCGTCAGCCAATTGCCTTTGGGTAGCAATTTGATCTACCATTGCGCCATTCAATTCACGCTTTACTATAAGCATTTGGCCTGCTGCAATAGCCGCCCTTACTTGCCCAGCCTCAAGCTCAGCCAAAGTTTCTAATTCGTGCCTTTGTGAATTTGAAAGCTCGTCCCCGCTTCTTGCTGCTTCTAGTTGCTGTAATGCCCATCTATTAGTTTGACTTGAAGCTACGGAATAGAATCTATCCGTTGCCTTCTTAACCTCATCAAGCTGCTCTCTGTACCTCCGCATTGCTTGGGCAGCACGCTCCTGTGCATCACCAACATTATTGGTCATTCCAAACAGCTTCCTAAGGCCGCTTGTCAACGGGCCTACAAGTTTAGTCGCCCCCCAAATGGCCACCCCGTACCCAGTAAGCCTCATTGCGCCTTTCGCTAACCCTTTTCCAAGGGTAGCCAAGCCCGCCTTGCTAAACATAGCGCCAGCGCCACCAAAGCCTCTTTGGGCTGTCCCCGCTTGTGTAGCCGCAACAGCTAAACTCCTCATAGCTGGGATTACTGTCCCAGTTATCACTGTTGAAAACGCTCGGACTTTATTTACAGCCCATATTGTAGCCATAACTGTAGCGATATCTGCAAGGATGGGCAGCCACCTAATAAATGTGACGGCTACGTTCGCCACTTTTACCATTAGGTTGGTTATGATTTCACCCCAATTGCCTGCATTTAAGATAAAGTAGACTTCAATGCGCTCCATCATCCTAGTCCAGGCGTTTTCCGTTTTATCCGCATCTGCCTGTATAGATTCTGAAGTTTTGTTTAACGAAGATGCTATTGTGGTAAGCATATTCGACATAGGTTCTTGGTAAGTACCAAAGATCGAAAGCAATATGTCTTGAAATGCTGACTTTACAATAATGGCTTGATCTAAAATATTGTCTGTGGCTTGTTGGTACAAGCGATCAGTTTGGCCAACAGAAGACTCTAGTGTACTAAGAAGTTCACCGTATTCGTCGTTTCCTTGCCTAGCATTATCAATAAGGCCAGCCATGTTAGCGCCAGCCCTTCGGCCAAAGATCTCAAGAGAATCCCCAACATCTGCTGATGTATTACCCAGTGTTTCTAGAATGTCCCCAAAAGTGTGGTACTGGGGGTTAATGTCGGCCATTGTGAGGCCAAGTTTTTGCAAAGTACGGCGCTTTTTCTCCGTTTCTACAGCCGCCGACTGCATAGCCATACGGAAGTTAGTACCAGCCAAACTTCCTTCTAGACCAATATTCCTAAATTGCGCTACAGCAGCCGTACTTTCCTCAATGGACATGCCAAAAGCTTGACCAACCGTACCAGCATACTTCATAGCCTCTTTAAGGCTGTTTACATCAAATAGAGAGCTTGTAATTGCTGTAGCGAATACATCCGTAACCCTGCTAGATTCAGTCGCATCAAGGTTAAACTGAGCGAGTGTTGCTGCCAGCAAGTTTGTTGCTGTAGTCATATCTGTACCAGCAGCACCAGCAAGCATCAACGCAGGCCCAGAAGCCTCCATGATCTCGTTTGTAGTCATACCAGCACGAGCAAGGTTCTGCATGGCTTGGGCAGCTTGGGTCGCACTAAACATGGTGCTGCGGCCAAGCTCCCTGGCTTTTTCAGTCATCCCCTCCATTTCTTGGCTTGTCGCTTGCGTGATCGCACCCATAAAGGTCATTTCACGATCAAACCGAGCACCAACAACTGCGCTTGCAGCCATCAAGCCAGTAAAGGCTTGGGTGGTTCTCTTTAAAGCACGCCCTGTGTGCTTATCTAAGGATTTACCTATATTTTTTGCTGCATTATCTAATTGTTGTAACGAAGATGTAGCTGCGCTTGCACCAGCAGTAAACTTCTGAGCGCTGAGTTTAAGGACAAAGCCTATTTCATTTTTAATGCTCACCTTAAATTTTCCCCGAATTACCCACTATACATTAGCTCATTTACACCAATATTTCAGAACTGTATCTAATCAAAATTAAACCCAGCAGATTTGATTGAGTGTAACATTGCTTGTTCTTTTGAAGCTTTATCTTTTTTAGATGCCTCTTTTTTAGTACCCGATTTACCTTTTTTCTTTACCTTGCCCCCAAGAGCAGTTGTCGCCATTTCGGCCAACATATTTACTTGTTCCATTTTGTAAGAAACCATGCAGTAAATACACAGCCTTAATTGTTCCCAAGAGAGGTCTAGTACTTCGTCCAGTTTCCAGCCTGATACAAACATCAAGCCAAGCCCCCTCTCTAAATCCTCTATGTTTAGTTTTCCTGAAGCTCCATCGCGTTCTTCCCTAGAGTCGCTACCCCCATCCCCAGTTTCTTGATGAAGCGTTCGGAAAAAGGGACAAGTGATGTAATCAACTCCTCTAGCGGCAACACATCAAGCGGGTCTTCTCCAGCAAGTGCTGTTGGGTACGCAGCAGTGAAAATTTCACCAAGCTTTTCTGCGATCACTTCATTTGTAGCAATGGAAAGGACAATATCAATAATGCTTGATTCGGCTTCACCCGAAAATGCAGATAAGATATTCTTGATCTCACCTTCATCAAACAAGCTCCGCATCAGTCGGAATACTTTGATTTGCTGGCGTGCAGCAATCGTTCCTGGGAGGGTAATTTTGTTGCCTGTGCAAGTCGTCAGCACCACTTCATCTGGTGGGACAAGCTTGGACAGCAATGATTCCATTTGCTCAAAAAACTGCTTATCTTGTGCTACCTCGTCAACTACCCCGTTTACGGTTGGGGTTGCTGGTGGCGTAGTCTCTGTTTGCTCTTGCATATTCACCTCCTAGGGCGTGTTTATGACTGTATTATTTACAAGCACTAAAATAGCATAGGCTTCAATATATCCATATCGTACTTTTGACTAAAGTAACAGGCAAAAAAAGAAGAGGCACCTGCTGTCCGTAGCAGGCACCCCTTCGTGGCACATTTAGCTGAGAGGCTAAATCTAAATATTATACGTCCCGCTTGAACTTGACTAACTGCTCGGTCGCTGGAAGCGATGCAGAAGCCCAATCAGTAGTGCTGCGGAGAGCCTGGAAGCTGTATTCAAACGAATGTTCGTCTGCACCGAAAGATGGAGACACTCCACTTTCACTAACGCACTTCCACAAGTAAACGTTCATGGTGTTGCCTGTAACTGCCATGTAGTGTTGGATGTGAAGGGCAAGCTCTTCAACAAGTGGATCACCACCCCAACGAAGCTCTGTACCAGACGAATGGGTTGCTCCTGCACCAAGGGCGCGGCCCATGTTCATAAAGTCCCACTCAATACTGGTAAACTTAGCCATGACTGACTGTGCTTGAGTGAACGTATAAACATTCAACTTAGGGTTACCCTGAGTAATAACTTTCTTTTCGGCAGACATTTCAATAGAAACGCCATCTTCTGCAATAGCGCCAACATCTACAGTTGGGGTAGCGCCAGCAGGGCCGAGAAAAAGAACAGCAGGGCCAAACGAAATATCGTTGGTTGTAATAGTGGGAACATTATATGGCATCGGATCGCCTCTTAGTTATGGTTTACAAAATTATGCTGCACCTGTTAGGCGTCCAATGCTTAGATACTGAATACCACGTATCTGTATTTTAGTCTACATTCATGTGGTTATCTTTCGTCTTTCAACGTATTTTGTTCACCACAACGGCGACATGGCACCATTGTTTTGCCCCCAACCCCAGGGGTGACATAAGCAACAAAATCTTTGTACCTTACCCGTAGCTCTTCGCGCTCTTTGTTATAAATGCCCAACCTAGCTCCACAATTCTGGCAAGCCCAAACATCATCCCGCATCGGGTGTTTTGAATCATGTGTAACATCTTGTTCGCTCGAAGAATTGTTGGCAACGATAACCATAGCCTGCACATGCTGTAACTGGGAGTCAATCTCGTGGATTACCATTTCCATTTTTTGAAGGCGTTCTGAAACACCGTCTTGGTACGGTTGGTTTTTTTGGTTAGCTTGCATTTTCAATAATCCTAATCTTAATAGAGCAACCACAATTGCAGGTTTTTTCAACAAGTTCCCCTTTGCCTTTTAGGGAAATTGATTGGCCTCGTTCTATTACAAAAATATTTTTAGAACAATCTGGGCATTTGACAATTGATTGTGGCCCATTTGGCGCGTTTGACGCTCTCCAGTCTTGGGTTCTCATTATAACTCCCTATGTGAAATGCGTAATTTGTACTGCCCTTGTGCAAAATAAGCGCGTACATTTTCATTCCACCCTTCTAAAGGGCGCAATGTTTCAACACAATACCCAGCTACAGGGATGCCATCCTTTCGTAAAGTGGCGTTCTGTAATGCTTCAAAACACGCTTGGTATAATTCTAAAGTAAACCCTGAACTTTTTCTGCCATAAGCATACAAGTCCATGGACACTTCTTCATACACTCCATTAGAGCCAACAGTGCCAGCCTGAAAGTCAATAATAACCATTGGGTATGTTACTGTTTTACCATCAGAGTCCTGAAAGTGTGCCCCCCAAACCCTGTTTCCAACAAGCGCAGAAACACTTGCATCGGCCAATAGTACCGATCTTACCAAAAGCTTGGTTGATTCTATATTTACAAAACGCGCCACTATAATTTATCCATTTCATCCATTATGTGATTGATAACTGCAAACTCAATATCTGCCTTAGCTTTCTTTTTCACCCCTGTAAAAGGATCTCTTGGCAGCATATTCCTGGTTCCGCTAAATACATACCTGATGTGCGGCGCAGCACCTAAGTCAGGGTAAACCCTTACTGAATGCCCCGTAAATGAAGTCTTAATTTCAGAACGAATACTGTTGTATAAAGCACCAGTCCTACGGTGTACAACCCAAGGGTTCTTGCTGTGTATTTGTATTGACCCGTGTTTTCTTGCATACGGGTGACCAAGTGCAGCAAGGTGGCTCAAAGTATGATCACGCTTGTCTAAAGCTGGTTTTAAAAACTTTTCTACATAAACGCTTGTCCCCTTAGTAAGGGCATCTTTACTAATCCTACCTTTCATTTTCTTGGGCAGCTTTCGTAGAAGCCTTTTAGCGATAGCCATATCTGAAGAGTTAATTTTTAGCGTTACTCCAGACATAACTACACCCTGTTTTCAGTAGACTCTACTACTGTATCACCAAAGTCGTCTGGGATCTGAAGTTCTGTATCCCCCGTATCAAATGATGCAATCTCAGACATTGCTTTAATAAAGCTTTCTTGGAGGGCCTGTAAATCAACATTTGTCTTAATAGGATTGCCTTCAGAGGCGCTTCCAGAGACAGGGAATGGTGGGCAGAATTCTTTCAAGAAAGCAAGCTGTTGGTGCAACAATTCTTTAACGGGGTGTGCTGGAGATAAGCGTTCGTCAGCACCAATGAGCAACCCGAATGCTTGCCGTAGGTGCCAAGTAGCAAGTTCTCTAAACCCAAGGTAAGAATCCCCAGCAACCGCAACTGAGTTTTGGAAACAGATCCTAGCTTCTTCTGTTTGGCCATCATTCATAAACTGCAAACCTAAAGAACACCACCCACCAGTATTAGTTGGGTCTTCTAACAACTGCATTTCCAAGAGCTTGGTGTAAAACTCAAGCTTTGCTTGCATTTGATCTTTACTAAGACCCAAGCCAATATGATCAACTTCAAATGGTGCAAACCGAACTTGTGGGTGCAGCCCCATGTTTTTAATCTTTAAGATTGAAGCTTCTACGCTTTCATGCACCCTGTTGGCGTATTTCATTACACCGTTAGGATCTATGAGGAACATTCTAATTGTTTCGCTGTAGTTGAAAGTACCGTCGTCACGCCAATTTCTAAATTTCAACATCCAGCCCCAAGTATTAGAGCACTCTGCCATTCGGCGTAAAGAGAGGCATGACATAAAGTCTTGCCGCAAATGCTCGTCATCATCCATAGTAAAGAACCACCGCGTAGCTTCGCGTTTGGTTTCACGGATATGATCAAGGCCAGCATTGCGTACTTCCGCAAGATCATTATTGAACGGCTTGTAGACCCAAGACGCCCCAAACGCTTTGGCCACAGTCTTCATAGACTCAGGGGGCTTTGTGCCTTTAGGGCCAGTCCAGACCAATACGATTTGATCGCAGAGGGCATAGGTATGGTCTAAGAAGCGATAAAGGCCGCCGATCTGATCAGCCTTATGGAGAAGCATAGAAAAAGCAATACCATTATGAGCCACATAAGGGCTTAGCTTCATGTTCTCTTCGTCAACAAGGTGGCTATATCCCCCACCAGTTAAAACCATGTTTGGGTTTGGATCAATCGTTGTATAGAACTGGTGCTTGCGAATACGATCTGCATGGCGAATGTACCCAAAATGTCTAAACCGAATACCAGATACACGGCGAGAAAGGACGGTAAAGTCTGGCGAATTACCGCAGTGCAGCCCAACGTCATTTTCACCGTCAGTCCTACCACCTGTAATCCTTCCTTTAGCGTGTTCAGACTTATTAACCTTCCACAATCTAGCACCGTGCATCCCACCAACGTACCCATTGCACCAAGGCGCGTCTACTCGGCAAACACGGGTAGTGTCCCAGTGGTTTAGCCATCCAAAGTCAAATGATTTTACAAGGGGGTTTGGGTGGGCAATAAGCCGACGAAACAATTGGCGATCAACCCGATCTTCTAAAAACTCATCGTGATCAATAGAAAATACCCAATCAGCATCTAGAGACTCAGCCATTTCAATAGACTTATTGCGCTCATCTCGCTCATTAAATTTACCGTGCCATGTATCAGTAATAACGGGCACATCATGATCATTTTCACTAACTGCGGATTCTAGCCATACTTTCACTGCATTGGCAATACTTTGGGGGCTACTTGCTTCTCCGCAAGAAGCAATCATTTTTTGGGCATTTGGGTCTAGGGCATTACCATTCCAATCAAACGCCTGTGTTACCTCATACGGGTTGCCTGTCATTAAAACGGCAAGCCCATCAATCATTTGAGAATTACGGCGAACACACTCATAAAACATGCCTACATCGTGCATAGTATTGAGCTTTACCCGCATACAACCAATGATCTTCTTATCGGTTGTATTGACTGCGCCCCATTTTTCAACGTAAGGCCCAACATTCGCAAGCCCGCGCTCAAGTTCTGGGAAGTGCTTGTCTAAAGTTTGGTGACCTTTATGGTGGACATAACAATCAGAAGCAACCCCTAATTTCCACCCAGACTGGTCGGCGCGGGCTGCAACATCATTATCATCGTACCCTCCGATTCCAAAGTGGGGGTCTAGGAAAAAAGGGTGACCATCTTCACCCTGTTGGACTAATTCTTCGATACACTCTCTTTTGTATGCAACGCAGAAACCAGAAAGAAAGTCTGTATTAAGTACGCGGCCAGATTTCCCTGGCTCCCAGGAACGAACAAAGTCATCCAAGACTTTGTATGCACCATGCGTATAAAATTCTAAAGCGTTCCCCTGTATATCTCCCTGTTGAATAGACTGTTGCCCTGCAACCTGTGTAGACAGTGGGCCAACAGCGCCAACCCTTCCATAGGAAGCAATTGAATCGCCATCTGATTCGTAATAACCACCGTCTAAATCCACCTTACTTTCAAACCAAATGCGATCTGTATTAAGGGCATTATCTAACTTTTCGGCCCATTTATTAGTGACGATTACATCATCATTCATAATGATGACAGTGGGTGCAAAATGTAAAATGCTAAATAAGCCAAAATTGACCGCACCAACCCACCCAGCGGGTGAGTCCATGTCTAACCAATTTAGCTCAACACACTGGTTTACTATCCCATTAGATCCTGTAGAGTTGAATTCAGAACAAAGCTTCTCAACTTCTTTTTTAGAAAGCGCAGCTTCCGCTTTACCCTTGCTTGTTGGATTATTCACGACAACAAGTTTGAATTTTGATTTCTTAGTGTGAAAAAGAATACGTTCAATAGCTGGGACAATAAGATCTAATGACCCCATTGTTGGGACAATAATATCAAATTGATTTACTGTATCTTTTTTGAAGTTGGCGACTAATTCCACACTTACCTCCTGGGCTTTTGCGTGATTTATGTTGTGTATCTTGTTGCTCTCAATAAGTAATGTTCTGTTCTTGCACCGTAACCGATACGAACATCACGTACTGCTCTAACAAGCCATTGATCATTTGTCTGTATATCAGTTGCAATGTCTTCTACCTGCGGAGTCCAAACTTCTTCACGATCAATACGCAGGTAGGCTGCGTCCATTTCATGCGTACCTTGTGTCAAGGCGGGATAGTTTGGTTGCCCAGAAAAGTTAAACCAAACAGGCCGATTAGAAGCAACCTCAACACTTATTAAATTTGCTGTCCCATCAGCACTTACCGATTGCAAGGCAACAGTAGCTATAGAAGTTTCGTCGGCTAAATCTGTTGTAGTGATCCCGCTAATAGTGGCAAACTTGGTCGTAGTTACTTGGGTGCCGTTTCCAGTGAAGGTGAGTGTTTGGTTAGCTGAAACAGAAGAGGTGTCTGTTCCTGATATGGTTACTGTACCGCTCCCTGTTGTTCCGCTTGCGATAGTTACCTCTATATAACTACCGCCACCTGGAATAGCGTATGTAGCAGACATGCTTGCTGAAGCAGTTGTGGGGGACATTAAGTATGCTGTTCGCCTACTAAAAGTAAACCAACGTGAAGCAAGCCCAGAAGCTATAGCCATGGTTACCCCCTTTTGTGGTGGCGGCGTATACTAGCCGTCATTGGATCTTCTTCTATTAAGAGCTTTGTGTGGCTAGTAAACTTTGGATTTTGCCAAAGGTGCCCCACCCTAGAAGATTTTGTTTTAAAAAGAAAGTGGCCCTCTACATATTCAGAATGGTACCCAATCTCATACCAATCAACACTTAGGGCTGGTTTTTGTTTTGTTTCCCAAGCATCTTTCTTAATATCCCAAATATGTTGCCCATCATGGTACCCCCACCTTGCAATGTAAGAAGACTTCTCTTGCCTCTCATGCACATTCCACTTTATCCTAGCCATGCTGCGAACAACTTCTTGTTTTGGTCTTCTCATCCAAACAATAGCGCATTTTGGATCTTCAGGTATAAGATCCATTTTCGAAGACAAGGCTGGCGCTTGAAGTACGAATGTACCGCCGCCTAACAAAAGGCGTGAAACCTCCCGCCAATCATTAGCGACATCAGTTTCATCAATCCACGTACAGCCTAAGTCCATAGATAACATCTGTGAACAAATGGTTGTACCTGATCTTTGGCAACCGCTAACGATAACCTTGTCATACTTAGACAAAGTATCAATCACTTCCTTTGCAGTATCTAGTCTCACTTTTCTTTTTTTTCGACTTTCTTTGTCTTTTCTTCTTTCTTTACGTCGGTTGCCTTTGGGGTGGCGGGTTTTGGGGCTACAACTTTAGGTTTTGGCTTACTATCTACTAAGCCTACCCATTTAGATCCGTCGTATGTTTGGGCAACTGGATCTTCATCTGACAAGACAACAACCCGTACTGCTTTGCTTGGATTATCGAAACGGTAAACAGTATGGGATGGATCTTTATCATAAAGCTTAAGCATCGCTTCAGATGTGGCCCCAGCGGGCTTACTACCAACATAAACAATGCAGCGCCTAGGTCGGTTAGAAAGATGTTCTGCCATTTGCTTATCGTTATCACCCCAAACCACTAAGAATTTTTCCCCGCTATAAAACGAGGATTTACCTTCTTCGAGCAAACCCATTTTCCCAACACAAACAGCTTTTTTATGATCATCAAAACTGACTACACAATTTGCCATACTCAAACCATCTGCAAGGCGGCCTTTTAATTCCACCCCCGCAGGGATAACCCCAATGTATTCATTTCCTCTATAAAAAAGCATGTCTTCTCCTATGCTATAGGTGTAACAGTGTAGTTTGCGATATATACGCTTTCTATATCCTTATATGAATCCAAGAGCGCTGAAAGCTCGAATTCATCTAAAATAGATCGCTTTGGCCTCCAGCCAAACTCATTAAAAAACCTATCGCCGCAAACGTAATAAGCCTCATCTTGGCCTGGTCGATCACCAACGGTTTCACCAGGCTCCATGCTTTCTGGGTAATCTGATACGAGAGCTAAACCCTCTACAAGCTCCCTTACTGTTGTGCTTGTTGGGCCTGCGATGTTGTAAGTGTCGTGAATTAAGGTTCCAGCTACAAGCTTAGAGCCAACCGCCATTAAAGTTTCTACAAACTCGGAAACATGAACCCATTGCCTAATTTGGCTGCCACCGCCATGCAGTGGGACTTTGCTGTGTGATTGTAGTGCTTGGCAAGCAATGGGGATTAACTTTTCGGGGAATTGATTTGGGCCGAAAGCATTACAACCCCTAGTAATAGCAAACTGCAAACCAAAGCTTCTGCCTTCTGCGCGAACCGACAATTCGCCCGCCGCTTTCCCCGCGCTGTACGGGCTGCTTGGAAGTAAGGCATCACCTTCTCCTTTCTTTTCAACTTCACCATTCTCAGTGATAGCTGAAGGGCCGTACACTTCATCAGTACTACAATAAAGCATTGGGATTTCGTGATAAGAACATGCTGTCGCTATTACCTGAGTACCAACAGCGTTCACATACATTGTACCTGAGCTGTCTTTCAGGCTTTCGTCCACATGTGATTGGGCTGCTAAGTGCATAACTAAATCAATCGGAGTCCCGTTTGAATATGCCGATACGATAGCTGTGTTTACAGAGTCAGGGTCACAAACATTGCCAATGACCAGCTTTGAAATTTCTGAAATACGAGTCTTACCTGTAGCTGTCTTATCTAAGATATCTAAGACCCATACAGATGTGACATAGGGGTTTGCGGCCAAACGCTCAACTAAATGCTGGCCAATAAAACCACAGCCTCCTGTTACCAACACGTTCATTACTTACTCAACCTGTCTTCAAGCAGCGTGACAACGCTTTTTCTAGTTTTGCCAGCGTTTTCTGCATCTAAAAGTGGCTGCAAATAAGCATCGTAATCGCCAGAACGCAGCAATTTTTCAATCACTTTAACACTACTATCAAGCAGGCTTAATTCCACAGGTGGTGTGGCAGCCTTTGGCTTTGCTTTTGGTTTAGGCTTAGGCTTAGGCTGTGCCTTTTTCACTGGTGGCTTAGCTTTAGGTGCTGCTGCCTTAGGCTTTGGTGAGCTTTGTGGGCCTTGCAGTTGGGCTTGACGCTTATCATTTGCTTTGCGCCAACCATTATCACGCAATGCGTTTACTACGCCACTATAGTTAGCTTCAACATACCATTGGCCGTTGTTTCGCTTAGCTTTAAGCACTGCTGTTGGTAAAAACACTTTCAAAATGCCAGAAGGATCACCTTCTTCAATTCTTCTTACGTAAAAAGGCATTAGTTACCCTCCTTTGGGAAAATTCTCTTGTATTTAGCTAAAATACCTTCTGCTGCTGCTGGTAGGTAGTTTTCAGAAACCCTGTAAGAGTACCCACCCCCAGATTCGCTTCTCATACCTGCGTGCCTGCCAACATTAAAATGATAGGCACAGATAAGAGATGCAGCATAAGTCAGGTCTGCTGGTACGCTACTATAGCCATAAGTATATGTTACTTCTACGTTTTGTCTACCTGATGCGAAGAACCTGCTTGCATCTGATAGGGCCAATAAGCCACTACGCGGCTCAAAATACCAACTGTCAGTAGATAATGTTTGCCCTGCGCTTTTTACTGCCGCAACGGCGCTAATAGGGAAATTGCGTAATGTAAATTGGGTTTCAGCAGACCCATCAATATTGTACTTCTCTGTAACAGTAGTTTGGGTCAGGGCAGCCATGCCTGTATAGGCAATGATTTGTTCATCAGCAACTTCTAGCAAAGTATCTATAAGACCATCGTGCATGGTCACAGCACTGGGAACACCCAGTAACCGCTTTACATTTACCCTTGTTGTTAAGTCTGCCACTGATCCCCCTGTTAGTCGTTAACGACTAGTCTGTACTTGTACCCACGATTAGAAGCGCGGCCTTTCATCATGCCGTAAATGTTGCATTCAACTAATTTACGATCCATCAATGTTTTGATAGCAGTTCTCCATTCAGTATCTTTGAATGTACTATTGCTTGTAATGAATTTCTTGTTGTGCCACTCGCCATCTCCAAGCGCAGCCAAGATTTGGCGCTGACTATCAGTTGTAGCCTCTACGCGGATTGAATTTAACTTCTCATTCCACTGTGGGGTAAGATCCATCCAGCCAGTGCAGCAAGCGCGTTCTTTGGCTTCTCTCGTTCGCAAGAAAAGCATGTGGTAAATCGTAGAGCCAAACTCAATCAATCGGCTGTCTTGGTTTTCAGTGTATGAATGGAATTCATACGCCTGTGCGTCATGTAATTCAGTATTTATATCTGTTCGTCCAACAACGTAATTGTAGGATTCTTCTTTAGGGACTGTAGTTGTAATAGCGGGCATATCTAACCTCCAATGCTGATTGTAATCTAACTGTATCAGAAACACAAAGACCTGGCCAACCGTAATAGTTAGCCAGGTCTATATGGTAGTAAACAATCTGCTTACTATACGTCAATACCGCCAAGGATAGCACCACCAAGGGTGTTTCCGAAAACAAGCGTTCCATCCCAGAACAGATCGAACTGCTCAAATTGAGAATCATCGCGTGCCAATGGCATCATTGTCGTTGGGGTAAGCTCCTCAAGCCAGTTGTAGCGCTTGTTCATTACAATAAGCGCTGTAGTTGGGTTTGTGGTTTCACCAGTAAACGCCGTAATAGCGCTACCAGACCAAGTCATATCATCAGGCACACCCGTAGAAACTACGATTGGGATACCGTCGTATGAACGGACACGGAAACCAGCCGCAATATCAACCATGTCATCAAAGCGCTGACGGGCAGAAAGCGCAGCATTAAGCTTACGCGCTCCTGAGTAAGACGCATAAATAACAAGATCGGCGCGTGATCCACTTCCCTTGACCTTATCAATGGCAGAGTCAAGCTTTGCAAGCGTCAAGCTGTCGCCTGCCGCAGCAGTGGTGTTAGCCACAACCTGACCAGAAACTGCACCGACAAGAGAAAGCATACCATCAATCTGTGTAGTCACAGTGGCGCTGTCTCCAATGAAAAGTGCAGACTCAAGCTTATTGTTGAAGTCATCAAGCTTCCAAGTCATCTCTTCTGCAAGGATATCCACATAGCTGCGGCCACGGGCACGCATCTTGCGGGTAACTTTACCGCGAGTAACAAGGGTTTGGTACGTGAATGTGGCCTGTGTGTAAGTACCAGTAGATTCAGCTACTGTAGCCGTATCACCAACCCAAACACTCGCAGAAGTCATCAAAGAACCAGTTCGGCGATTGATGATTGCTTGCGAGCCTTGGCCAGGACGACGTTGCAAAGTACCAAGGGCACCAAACTCACGAAGAGTAAGCTGCTGAATGATCTTATTCACATAGTTCTGGATAAGTGTGGTTCCAGCAGTCGATACATTGATTGCACGCTGAAAAGCCTCACGACGATTGTTGTCTAAGTTAGCCCATTGTGGGGAAATAATACCGCTCATGTCTACCTCCAGCCGTTACGGGCGTCAGGGTCAGTGATTACACCATCAACAAAGGCAGCCTCAAGTACAGACCGAAGGTCTTTCTCAAGGGAGCCACGTGACGGCAGTTCTTCGATTCCTTCAATAGAGCGGCGTTCGGCTTGTTCTTTACAAACAGCAGCCAAAGCACTTGCTCCACCTTGCACATCTTCCATTGCGCGAACAAACTCACCCAAGCGACCAGGCTGGCAAGAACGCATATCGTTCGGGCTATGGGCAAATCCGTTACGAACAGGGCGAGCCGCCATCCGTGCCATCTTAGCTTCCATAGCTTGAAGGCGCTCGCGAAGCTCTGCTTCTACGTTACCATCAACCTCTTTGGTTTCAGGTGCAGTTTCCTGCACGGGTTCTTTAGTCTGCGCCATGTCCCGCTCTACGAGCTTACCGAGAAGTCCTTGCATAGCGTCCATGCTGCGGGCAATTGCCTCTAGCGTGTTCGCTTCGTGGTTCTCAGTGACAGGCGCGGTTTCTTCGATTTTTACATCGCTCATGGCGCGTTCCTCTTGTTTTAGGTTTTTGACTGTATCAACTTTCACTTCTGCGCCTCGGTGTGCGTCTTCGCTGAAAGATTTTTCACCCATATTAACGCCGCTGTCAAGTGGAACTGTGTCCTCTTTATTGCGGGCCTCTTCTGGTGTGAACTCAGGTGCCTCTTTTTCAAGATCCTCGCTATCGCAAGAATTTGTATCGGCTACCGTATTTTCTTCTTCGCAAGCATCTCGTGTACTTGCTTGCGGGCTGGGTATAGAAAGCTCTGCTTCTTCGTCTTCGCCTGTCGGCAAATCTTCATCTTCTACAGCAGTAAACTTTTCAATATACCTTTCTAAGTTAGCTTTTACCTCACCCAAATCTTCTTCTGGGATACCAGGGTTTTGCGATTCAACCCTCTCAGCAACGGTTTGCAATTTATCATAAAAAACATGCAAGGTTCCGTCAGGTGAAGAGGCATTATCTGGCGCATCTGGATCATACATCCTAGCGACTGCTAATTTGTATGAATCTTTTTCTTCTGGACGCTCTTCATCAAACCAAAGGAAAGCCTTACGGTACCGATCCCAGTCTGGATCACCACCGAACAATGTACCCAATATGTTATCTTTTAGTTCTACCATTTGAGAGGGGCTTTTGATGAACTTGGCGTCGGGTGGTGCAAGCGGAAGATTAGCAAATGATGTTGCTGCCCTTGTTGCTTCGGGTGGGAGGGTAGTGCGATCATCTGGATTTACTGGCCCATCATCTACAACCACATCAACATTTTGATCGGCTGGTGCAATAATTTCTTCGCCGCTCTCTACGCTCAATGATTCACAAACATAATCTGGGGAAGCGGTAAACTCATGTGCGCCGCACCAATTTGTTCCACTGAAATGTCTACAAGTACCACAGCGTTTAGTAACTTCATTGCTAACTTCATAGTTAGGAGCATCTAAAACTGAACGTGAATCCTTTACGGCCACACTCACACTCCTCGCCACATCTGAAATCCAGCTATCTGGATTGCTTGGCCTGCGAGTAACAGCAAGATGATCAAGCTCCACACCGTTAATAATTACACGGTCAACTTCGTCTTCAGAATTAGTGATTACTTCCATTTCCGTAAACCACCCGCCGATGGAACAACCAACGGTTGCGCCTTGGCTTAATAAGGAGCAAAGCCGCTTAGCCCTGCTGTCTTCTTTATATAAAGCGGTAGTAACTTTGAGTAGGTAGCCAGCAGAATTACCTTTAGCTAAGGCGTCGTTAGCTATTTGGCCTTGTTCTACTGAGGCATCAACAGTAACACCAAACACCTGATCCCATTCATCTTCATAATGGCCTGGGACATACGGTACTCCAGCCTTAAATTGTTGGGCCATTCCGTGTAAGGCTGTCAGGCTCATCTCTGTCCCATGCCAATCAACACTGGTTGAGCTAGCAACCCCTTCAATTAAAATTGAGCCGTCACCTTCTTCACTAAAAGTTGTAGAGGATTCTTCCCCGCCTTCGCTTGCTAGTTCTACACGACGAACCTGCATTGGGAGAGAACCCGTACACGGGATACGGCAACGCCCCACCCACTTGGATAAGCCACCTTCCTCACTGTCTTTATCAAAGTCCAGTGTGTACTTTTTTTCGCCAATTGGTAATTCTATACGCAGTTTCATATCCATTTCCGAGTAAAACTGCACCTTGTTTGGCGTCAATGAACTGAATGTATCATATTAGTTCTACCGACACAAGGCTAACAGTGATTCGTTACTTAGCCGATAATACGGGATTTCACACTATTCAACATCAGTTAGTTCGTCAGATTTGTAAATAACAAGGACACATCGGCACTTAGCGCCGCATTTAGTATCTGATGCTGGGTATGCAGAAATATCGCTTAATAATCTTGGGCCAGACGAACCTTCTGTGGTGCAAGTGACGCAATTATCACCAGGCTGGCTCCTCCAATCATATTTCCAAACAACAGGCTTCCCGTTTTCTATGGTTACTGTACTGCGGAGAGCGCTTACCATGACTAGGCTTGCCAAGGCAACAAGCTTCCCGCTCCAATTCTTAATCCTATAAGCTTGCGCCTCAAGCTCTTTATCTACTTGGGCTACCACTTCCCCAGCCGAATCCTCTGGGCTTACTTGATCTGCGCGGTCACGTTGAGATAAAGTAGCTGACTCTAATATGCGCCCAATCTTCTGTTTAAGTGTACCAACCAACCCACTTGAATCCACCAAGTATTGCATTGCTTTATTTTGGTATGAAAGAGCTACCTGCACAGGGGACATATCAGGCACATTCTCCATAAAGTCCACGGCTGCTTCATAGCCGAGCCTTGCCGCATTGATATAGTAGCGGGTAGTTGCCATTTCCCACCTAACTACAAAAGCATCAAACGCTTCACTAAGGCGTTTCTTTGATTGGTTAGAAGTTTCAACGCTAATAGCGCCGCCCCTATATGAGGAGGAGATAATGCCACCAACTTCAATTACTAAGCCATCATATAAAGAAGCAACTTCAAATGTATAGTCTCTAACAACGTTCGCTAAGCTACGTAAATCAATCGTCCTTTCACCCTTAAACGCTTCTGGATCTGCCCAGTGGCTCGGTAGCCCTGGGTCTGAAAGCATGGCCCCCCGCCAACCCGTAACCTTCACTGTTTGGGTGCGATTAATCTTTGGGTTTTTAGCCGATAATGTTTCTTCTGGGGTAGTTGATACTGGATCAGGGGTTCCGCCAGTGCTTACACCACCATCAGTAGCTATAGCTCCCCCATCTAACGATGCGTAAGCAGCGTCCCCCATTGGGACTGTTACAGCAGGAGAATACCCAGCAGCAACTTGCGATAACGGCATTGGGCCATAAGACGTTGTCACCATTGCAACGTCGCCACCATCAATAGGCATAAAGCCCATTTCTGACCTTGCTTCATTTACAGTAAGAACCCCCTGCCTAATCAAGCTCTCAGCCCGCTTAGCCATAGATAGCTTCTCTTCCGCAGTAGAGGGGGCAATACGATCAAATGTGAATGAAAGTTTACCAATATCATCTGCATCAACAAGCTTAGGAACTATTTGAGCGTTTAGTCGCGCTTGGATAAGCTCAAGTATTGGCGAAATCAAATGACTACTAGATACGTCCATCTGTATTTCTGCTGCGGCTCTTGGGATGCCTGCTGTCTCACCAAGCTCAACAGGCATAACACCAAACACCCGCCAAATTGAACGGCGCATTTCCGCTACTACTTGTAGTAGCTCCAGGTCTTTTGGGGTGTGCCTAAGCTCTAACCATTTCGCATCAATCCCAGACGGTTGAGGGCTTGTAACTACACGAATACGGTGATCCTTACCTTTCATTGCCATTAGGTCTGTTCTTGCTCGCTCAGCAGCAGGCCCAGAAATACCGCCTAAGACAAGCAGCCCAGGAGGTATCTCATCAGCATCTAAAGCCAACATTGCGTGCTCACTAGCCAATACTACTGTCACACACTCATTGATCACTGTTTCCATCATTGGCAAGCCAAGTGCAGATCTAGTGTTTGAATAGATCTTAAAATAAGCAATGTCTTCTGGTGCTATTTGTACTGACTCACCAGTTGCACCCCCTGGGTCTTGCTCGTAGTACAGCAAATGACCACGGTCATCCACTACAGGTAGGAACTCGCTACCAAGCCACACTTGCAGTTCCGACATTCGGCCAGACTCATCATTTACAAGCTCAATCACACCTGCATCATACAACAATAGGTCTGTAACCATTGCTTGCATCATTTCTTGCCATGTAGTTCCATCAGTGTTTGGCATGGCTAAGAAGTTTCTTACTTTCGCAGACTGCTCACTAAGCCTACTGTACTCAATCTCATCTCTAGGATCAGAGTTTACTTTTACATACCAATCCCAAGTAGCGATGCGCCTAGCAATACTATCAATACAAGCCCTTACGTCTGGGGTGCTTTTATATAGCTGCCAATATTGATCTGGAAACAAACTTCTATTGTTAGCATAGAACGAGTTTATCCCCCCTACCGCAGTACCATTCGCATCATCACTATGTGACCAACCAAGGCGCTCTCGGATTGATTTGTTAGGCTTAGCCATACCTGTCGCAAGCCAACCACCAGGGCGGACTTCACGCGCCTTTTTCATAGGCACAATAGGTGAGGAGATGATTTTTAGTTTAGACATGTCGTACCCAAGATTTTGTTTATCGTATCATGCAGGCGGCTTTTTCGGCACAAAGAAGATTTACATAAATGTGCCTATACTACATTTGTGGTTAGAAACCAACATGTTGTGTAGAACGCAATAGGCTCCGCTGCCACCCTTTATGTGGAAGGTTGTGCGCGTTACGTTTTTCTGTATTTTTCAAGAGTACCACTGTTGAGTAGCTACTCTTTGCCGCCAATTATTAGCTTAAGTGGCGGCCCGCACTCGTTCAAAACCTGCCTTTTACCTTCAAGCTGCATGTAATGAGAAGCCTCATAAAGTTGTTGGAATGTTGGGGAGTGCATAACTCCCTCATCCCTAGAAAAGCCTTCTTCTAAGAAGCATTGCAGCATCTCACCCCAAACACGTAACTTTTCGCCGTGCTTTGCGTGTGGGGCAGTAAGCCCTCCGCACCCTGGACAATTCTCACACGACTGCACCCATTCTTTCCCACAAAAAAGGCACTCCCTAGATTTTGCATATTCAGCCAGCGGATCATTCATTTCAACTACCTTCACTACTTTAATAATACTATAGCAGCCAAGGCTAAAAAACGTGCGTTGTTCTTTTAGGATTCCCAATCTTCACTAATGTAGCTACCTGATGTATTTAACATGTCGGCAGCTACACGCTCGTAAGCGTCAGCAAATCTATAGTGATCATCTGCGTTACCTTCGTCCCACATAAACTTATCACCCCTATCGTTTAGCATACGTCTTGATGCAACCATTTCATCTTGCCACCCTTGTACGTGCCAAACATCTTCTGGGAAGACCTTTTGCGGTGGGGTTGTACGCATTTCGTCTAATGTTGCATCTAGTAATTGTGTACGGTCTACAGTTACTAAGCGCCTACCATAATCCAAGCGCCTGCCATAGGCTTCGCGCCCTACCCGTTCTGTCGGGTGGAACTGGCATAACCATAGATCACATACGCCTGTTTCCATGCACTTGTCTCTTAGCGCCTGTGCCATCCTCATTTCTGGCCTACTATCAACTACTGCTGAATTTACGCTAAACCTAAGCAACATATCGTATAGGTCGTCAAATGTTGCCACTGTACCAACAAACCTCCCAACCCTAGTGCGCTTATCTGTATCTTCATTTTTCTTTAGTATGGCAATGTTGACATGCAGCGCTTTAGAGCCAACATCTACACCCGCCACAACAAACTCATCCTGTAAAGACTTGTGCCCAGCAACATCAATTGGCTCACCAACAGCAGCATTAGCAAGAACCTGGGCAGTAACAGCCGCCCCTTCTGCTTCGTACGGTCTACCCATAACACTAGTGGAAAAGGCAGAAAGCTTTACAGCGCTACCTTGCGCTTCTAACCATTCGTGCCACAGTGGCCTAATGTCTTGGCTTAGTACGTCTAGGCGGCTCACACAGTAGCCGCGCCTTGTGCGTTCTGGCCTTTCGGCTACCCAACTTCCGCCTTCTGCTACCCTTTCAAACGGCTTGCCACATTTTCGGCAAATTGGGCGTATCCAACCGCCTGCTGCTCGCGCTTTATCCCTTATTACCCAGCGGCCACTTGCGTCCCTGTCTACAACATGCTGCGCCCATTCTAGGTGCTGCTTTTCGCCGCAGTGTTCACATTGGTGGTGCCATTTGCGGCCATCACTTATTTCGTATAGGCCAGCTACCCCGTAATGCGGTCTTGTTGGGTTCCCTACCCTATACATTTGCGGGTATGGGCTTGCACGCAAGCGGTCTTTAGCTAAAGCTAGGTTTTCTTGTACACAGCGATCAAACTCGTCTACAATCAAAACGTCGGCACTAAACTCAATAAAGTCGTTTACTGTGTTGCTACCCAAAAACAACAGTGCGCCTTCGCCAAACTTCTTGATCCTCAAGCTACCAAGATCCCCATTGTTCGGTAGCTTTTTTTGGTAATAAGCCACTTGCTCTAATGGTGGGTGTACACGGCGCTGAACAAACCGATCACGTAGCTGATACGTTGGCAATACATAGGCGGCAATTCGGCCCGCCTCGCCTGCCCTTTCCAAACACAACTGGATAAGCAATTCACTCCACCCCACCTGCACTGCTTTCATTGCGTCAAAGCCTACCTTGGGGGCATCGCAATACAATTCGATTAGATACGGTTTGTCTTTAAAGGTTAGCGGCGTCCCACGAGTGCTTTTGTGGTGTTTTAGCGCGTTACCAAGTAACGGATAATTCTCTTTTATATTAGCCACCACTGGGGCTAGTGTTTTACCTTTCTTATCTTTCATTTAGTTAGGCCATCAATAAGCGGGACGCGCTCTGGAATTGGCGTGCCACTAATAAGCGACCAGCACTCGTAAGTATGGCCGTCTTCTGCTTGGTACTTGTTTATTAAAAGCCCTACGTTGTTCATTTGGACACGTTGGGCTGCGCTTGATCTGGCTATGTCTAAAAGCTTTGCTAGGCTTTCTGCGTCCATGTACATTCTTATATCTGCGCCGCTATTTGGGCCTGCTATCTTCCTTTCACTTACGAGCCTGTGTTTTCGGCCTGGAAGCTTTTTACCTTTTCCAAAGGGTAGGTTTTGCCTTATTGCGTCTATTAGGTAAGACATTGCCTTATCCCTCCATTACTTCTATAATTTCTGCATCAAATATGTTGGCTTCTTTAGGTATTGCGCCCAAGATTACACTTAGTTCAGCTACATCTTCTTTCATTGCTTCTATTACTGCTTGATCGTCGCCTGTTGTTTTAGCTTTTTGCATTCTTACTGTGTCTACCACTACGTTATGGTTGTGGCTGTGCTCTACCTGCTGATGTACGGCAACTTGCTCAGTTGGCAGCCCTGTTAGTAGTGCTCGTGCTTTTAGTAGGCTTGGTATGTCGCTAACTTTTACCTGCAACTCGCCAGTTTGGATTCTCTTTGCAATAAGACCAAGCACGGCGTCTATAAGCATTATTTGTTTGCTTATGTCACCTTCTTTTAGGTGCTTTGCCCTGATCCTACCAGCCAGGTCACGCATGTATTTACTTGGATCTATTTGATCCAGCTCAACCATTGTTAGTTCGCTTTTATAGGCGGTTGCCCTGCTTTTATCTTCTGGGTGCTCTTGCTCTATGCCTACACGTTGTTTTCGTACTTCTGATCTTAGCCGTGCATACCCAGCAGTAGAAAGGACAATATCTAACGCTGCCCTTAGCATTTCTGCCCTGTCGGTTCCTACGTACTGCTTTAGGCGATCACGGAACAAATGTAAGGCAGCGTACTCTGAGTCTTTTACGCGGGCTATGCGGTTAGCCCAACCGTAGTTGGCTTTCCAGTACCTTACGCTTCCTTCGCTTACACCTATCGCTTTTGCCAACATCCGTTGGTTGCGGGCATCTGGGGTTTGCATGGCCCACAGCAACATGCCCTCGTAGGCGCTATCAGACTCCCTCTCAAGCTGCTCGAATTGCTTTAGCGTGGTTGCATTAGGATCTGGCGCTGGTGAAGCTTCTGGGCTGTTTGTGGCCTTGCTGGCAAAGGTGGGGGCAGGCTTTTTGGCTTTTTTCTTTTTACCGCTCATACTTCACTTATTTTCCTGCTTACGCTGTTTATTACTGCCTCTAGCGCTTGTTGTAGTTGTATGCTTTCCTTACCTTCTGTTCTACGCCTGTGCTCTTCTGCTATTTTTTCTGTCATTTGGGTTGCTACCATAGCAACACGCGAAAGCTCTATTGCGTCTATAAAGTCTTCATGGTTTTCGGCTACAAACATTGCCATTAGGCCAAGCGCAATATGCTTTGGAACCATTTCTGGTATTGGGTTTGTGTCTGGGTTGTATTCGCTTGGTATGTAGGCGTATAGGCCATCTTTTTTAAATACCAGCGCAATATCTTTTTCACTGACTGTTATTGCTTCGTCACTGGCTGATATGTTGATCTTCATGCTGCCTACCTTGCTTGGCCGCGCAAGATGCGTAGCTTTTACTTTATATGCCCTATTTATGGCATTATTTCAATGGCTATTTCTTTGTGTAGTTGCTCAACGTGCGCAACCTTACCTGTTAGTTTGCTAAACACAGCGCAAACTAGCGCAAGGCATCCTGTCCAATTGGCTGGGTCGTCACACCCAAATAGCTCCCAGTCTACCGTTTGCGCGGCTTGCGCGGTTTGGCTGTATTCAACAAGCCAAAGCCCCTGCTTTGGGCCACCTACTATTCCAAACCAAACTGTTTGCCCCAAGTAGGTTAACGAAAAAGCAACCTCGTTGTTGGCTTGGTGGTGGGTGTATAGGTCACGCAGTGTTGCCATTTACTTTTTAAGTAGGTTTGTGTTACCAACGCCGTAGCCGTCGTATGCCCAACCCCTACCCTTTAGGGCAAAGGAGGTTTTGCTAACCATGCGCTTTGTTTCTTTTCCACAGCAGGTTGGGTTTGGGTCTGTGTACTTTTGCATTACTTCTGTTTGCTTTTCGCATTTGCCACAAACAAAGTCGTAAATTGGCATTTTCTCCTCCTTGAATACGTTTGTACCCTTTGCTAAGGGTTCTAACGGTACGCCGTGCAGTTTTAGCCTGTCCCTGCGGAAAAGGAAAGTATTAGCCGCTATGGGGGTGCTTATTAGGTGGGTGTCGTTTGGCTGGCCTATTTGCTCTACTAGCTCAACCCTGTGTACTACAGAAAACAATACCCCTACACATACAGTCATTTCTTTCCATGCTGTAAGGATCGCTTCTGTTTTGTCTGCGGCGGGTATTTCAAGCCAGAAGTAAGGCTGCCCAGTAGGCGCTCCCTTTTTGGAAACCCTAAACACTACCCTGAATGTTGGCTTTACCATGGTATGGCCTTTTTACTGTTAATCAAGGCTATGGCGCATTGGGCGCACACCCAGTGGCCCCAGATCAACATGGTAGACTTGTTTGTGCAGCCCTTAGCACATGCTGTTGGGTGTCCTGGTAGGGTTTTACGCATTGTAGTACCAGTCTAACTTATTATGGTTGTGGCTTCCAGGTTGGTTCTACAAACATTGGCTGTACCCCTCCATAAAAAGCATTGGCTATGTTAAAGTGGAACCACTCCCAGGCTTCTTCTTGGCTCATGCTTTGCGCGGTTTGCAGCACCTCTAACACTTTGGGTATGCTGTACACAATACAGGGCTGTTGGTCAAACTGTGTGCCTACACCTAAAATGGCGTAGTCGAAGTCTGCTGATGGTTCTAGTCTTATTGCGCCTGCACAACTTGATTCTAACCATAGATCAAGGTCGGTTGGCTCTTTTGTGGTTTCTGGCATTTTTAGCTCCCTTTACTTTAAGGCTTTTGTTCCTTGGTTTTCTAGCTTGCTTACCCAGCGGTTGACCATTGCGTTGTGCATGTTGTTTGCTGCGGGGTTGTCTATTTGATCTAGTGTTGCTTTGTCTATTGGTAGTCCTGTTGCTTCTGTTATTGTATCTGCTTGCTTACCTTTAAACACGCATGTTTGGTAGTAGGCGTTAAATACTGGAATACGCTCTACTGTGCCTCCTGTAGGTTGATTAACCACAGGAGGCACATAGTAGCCAACGGTACTGACAACAACGCTATTGTTGCGGCTAAGGCTAACAAGAGTATTGCGCCTAAAGCGGCAGTGGTGGGCAAATGTAAATTGCTCTGGCCATCCGCGTTCTGTTACTTGCACTGCGTACACATTGGCTACCAATGTAGGAGGGTGCCGCACCAGCCAAACCCCACTAAAAGGAAAAGCTGATGCAGCAGGCAACCCACAAAGGGCAAAACGGGGAGCTTACCCCTAAGTAGGGTTACCAACCCCTTATAGGTGGTACACCACAAAAAACGCACCGTTCTAACCACTATTGGTACGACACTACCATTGTTTTTAACTTTTTCCAAAAAGCACTATAACGCCCTTGCAAACACAAGAACGCTATAGGCATATACGGTTGCGCGTTACTTTTTTAGCTAATCCTGTTTCCAGGCCCATGGCTTGCTATGCATGCAAGCTAAGCAAAGCGGTGCGTATATCTTCCCCGCTTTAGGGTTGCCACAGCTAGAACCACCAGGGAAATTAACTAATGCCAAGCTGCTACGGCACACACACGCATAATGTATAAATGACAGCAAAAGTTACCCCTAGCACCAATACACCCTTATTATAGGTAAGCAGAAGCAAAACAACACCCTAAAAATACGACCAGGAGGCAACAACTATGTCCAAGGCGAACAAGATCTGGCAAACACTACACAGTAGTAAAGACCAAGCATGGCGAACACCAGCAGCCCTATACAACGCACTTGATAAGGAATTTGGCTTTACACTTGATGCGGCAGCAAGCCGAAACAATAAAAAATGTGAAAACTACCTTGGCCTTGATCACCCCAACCCAGCAAAACGTAACAGCCTAAAAGCTCACTGGAACGGTACCGTGTTTTGCAACCCACCATACGGTAGAACAGTAAACCAATGGGTACAACACGCCAAAGAACAAGCACAGCAAGGCGCAACAGTTGTAATGATTGTAATGGCCTGCACAGATACAAACTGGTGGCACGATCAAGCATGGAAAGCAGCAGAAATACGCCTAGTAAAAGGCCGAGTAAGCTTTACAAGAAGTAATGGCCAAAAAGCTGCCGCAGCACCAAAAGGAAGCGCCATACTTATTTTTAGACCACACGTACCGCACAACGGATACCCAGAAGGCCCAAGGGTAGTTAGCTGGCCTTGCCCTAAATAGTTGGGTCATTTACCGCAATAACCCAAAATTTTTATAGAAAAAAAAAGCACTGCGCACAGGGTGGGGGTTTTTTGAGAAATATCCTGCGATGGTAGGCAAATGGTACCAGCGCCAAAACCGCAAAAAGCAAAGGCCGCCCCTTGCTTTTTGGTTTTAGGTTTTAGGTTTTAGGTAACGCTTGCAAAGCAAGCTAAAACTACGTTAGCGGTAGCAAACACAATAAGTAACATAATAGATCCTTTATGGTGCCGCGCCCCGTTACGGGCGCGGCTGTTAGGGTTTACAGGGTACCGATCAGGGTAGCTAGGTTAGCTTGTATGTAGCCAGCGGGATCTTTACTAAAAGCCGCAGGATCAATGGGTGCAAGGATCACGTGCCGTTGATCAGTGCTGGCGTTGTAAAGCCTACCAGTAAAGCCAAGCGCGTTAGCGCTACGCTGGCATGTTTGATCAACGCGCCAGCCGTGCTGGTTATGCAACCAAGTTTTGTAAAGCGCAACCCACGGATCAGCGCCAACAACCTGATCGCCGATCTTAGCTTGGTAGCCGCGCAAGATCAGCCGATCGCCGTTAGGCGTTACGTTGCCAGCCGTACCTGCTACAGCCGCTAGCAAGGCGTTAGCAAGCTTTACAACGGTACTGCGGTTAGGCATGCGTGCTTTTAGGTGCCTACCATGCCTGCTACCCTTACCTGCTGGCAAGCGGCTTGCATGCGCGGCTTGCATAGCTACCAAAAGATCGGCTTGTGCCTGTTGCGCGGCTACCTGTTGATCTGTTGGCTTAGCGGCTACCTTGTTAGCGTTAGTTGTTTTAGTTTTAGCGGCTACCTTTTTAGCCTTATTAGTGGTTTTAGTTTTAGCGGTAGTTGTTTTGGCTTTTGCCATGTTAGCACCCTTTTGTAAATGGTTAAGCGGTAGTGCCTAACCATGTAAGGGTTATACACCCGTTAGATCCGTTTAGGCTACCATTATTTTTATTTTAGCGGTTTTATTTTAGGTAACAGGCTTGCAGTACAACGTTTTTATTTTTGTTTTAGGGCTTGATCTAACTGCCAGATCTGCACGGATCAACGGCGCAAAGCTAACCCAGTAACGGTTATAAACGGTTAGCGATCTTTATAGGTGCCCGATCGGGGCCACCATATAGGGCACAAGGTTAGCGCGATCTTTAGGGTAGCTGTTAAACGCTGTATAGGTAGCCTGATCGCGGCTACAGCCTAACAGGTACCACGGCAAGGGTTAGCAAGCACAAGCCAACACAAGGCCACACAGCGCCAGTAAACGGCATACTGTACACCTGTACAGGTAGCTAAACGGCTAACCTAAAACGTGGTAGTTGGCACGGTGCTTGCAGTGTAGCAAGGCACGTGCCAGATCAAAGATCGTGCCAAGTTTTACCTGTACGCCTGTGCAGTACTGTACAGGCTTGCACTGTACGCCTGTGCAGTACCTATGCAGCAGGCTTGCAGTGTAGCGTTTACAAGGTAACAGGCTTGCAGTACAGCGTTTAGGGTGCCGCAGGCTTGCAGTACAGCGTTTAGGCCAAAATAGTACAAATAATGCAAAATAGGGTCGTTTTGCCGCGAGGTCGCTTTCTATTTTTTTTGGTCGCCTTAGTTTTGGGGTCGCTGTCCACGGTCTTATTCCCTGTGGTCTTGGTCGCCAACAAAGGTCGCTGTCGGTGGTCTTATTCCCCGTGGATGGTCTTATTCCCCGTGACTTTTTTGGCGGCCTACTTTTTTGGCGACCTTTGCAAGACAAACACGACAAGCGAACGTCCTTATTCCTTGGCTTTGGTCTTCCTGAAACGCCAGCCCAAAGGTCGCCGTCTTTATTTATAAGTAAAAGGGTGACCCCAACGACGCTACCAAAGCCGTTAAGGTCACCCGCACTGTTTGTCAGTGCCGTCCACTACTCGATCCAGTCTACCTTCTGGTTCTCCGTGGGTTCAACTTCCTCAACAATAACCGCCGACCCGCTCAAGATGCCAGTAGCACCGAGCAGTAGAGCCGCCGTAGAAACCACCAAACGGCGACTCCCTTGAAGCAGGCGAAGATCGTTGGGGAAGAAGTCTTTAAAAAGTATAAGACCAAATACACTAATGGCAGTTGTAACAATAGCGAAGGGTAGGGAAGTCATTTTATAGTCCTTGGGTGGTTAGTGGTTGTGGTTAGCGCCCTTGCTAACCTATAAACATAGTAACACAAAACAGGTTATAGATGCTACCCATCAATGTAAGGTAGTGGGAGCGCGACCCATACCGCACCAACCATACAGTAGGCACAGGATGGTCGCGCTCGGCGCCAAGCCTACAGCTACACCAAACAGGGACAGCGACCAACATAGCAACCATACAGCACAACCAAGGGTCGGTGTCCCCCACTAAGTAAGCAAGTACTACAACACAGGGGTCGGTGTCACCCAGGTTCCTCGGACGAACACCCCCCCTATTTGTTTTTGGACATTGACTTGTCGAAACCGACAACCCCCCCCTATGACAACGACCTAAGCCGCCCCACTGTGGTCGGTGTCACCCCCTCCTGGTCATGGAAGACAGCACCCCCCCATTATAAACGACAACCCCCCCTATTTATAAACGACAACCCCCCCCTATTAGAAGGGGGAAGTCTGCTACCCTATTTGTACGGCTGGTGCCTTGGGGTCGGTGTAGGTGTACCATACGCCTTGTGCATTGCAGACATAAACGTAGTCGGCTTCCATGTTGCTTACCTCGCGACACAAACCTTCGCGGTTTAGCTGCTGCGCTGGACGCCAAAGTTCTTGTGGCATTGGTGTAGGCTGACCTCTAACTGTAAATTGGTCACCCTTTATAACCAAGGCGAGCGCCGCCTCTTGGGTTGTTGCGGCAAAGCGCAAGTAGCTGCCAAGGTCTACTGGTGTCGCCCAAAAGTGGCTGTACATTACAGTAAACTGGTTCGGCGCGGTCTGTACCGCAACTATAGCGCTTGTGTATTTACTGGCCAGTTGGCCGCCTTCGGTGTGTTGGTTGGTGTCCATTGTATTGCCCTTAGTGGTTAGTGGTGGGTTGTAGCCCTTGCTACAACTATAAGGTACCACTAAATACGTTAGTATACAACTATTATAAACATTAATAAGACGGTGACCAAGTAGACGGCGACCCAGTAATAGCTAAACACAACCATAAGGCGCTGGTCGCTGTCATTCAGATAGCAATGGTCGCTGTCACACACAGTAGCCACAAAGCGACAGCGCGTTCAAGCACTGTCACCTTCTGTTATGTCGGCCTTATTCTTTGTTCATTGTCCTAAAGCGTTTGGTGCGGCTTGGGTCTATGACTGACCAGCGTTGTGTGCTGGGATCAAAGACGTAAATGAAGTCAGCGTAATCCGTTGCGTCACTTATCGCTTTCAGTGTCCGTGCTGGGCTACCACCGCCTAAAGGAATGGTAGTTCCATTACTGGCAATGGCTTTGAGGTCACCCCCGTCCATTAGCCGTTGTACGGCTGCGGTAGACCCAAACGAGTCTACCAGCATCTTGCCAGTGTGCGACGGGTAACCGTCGTAGTGGCAGTAAATGACCTGGAATTCATTGTTGTTAATTTTGCTTGCTATTAGTGCTGGAGTCCCCATTCGCTTACCCTTTAGTGGTTGGTAGTTTGTAGCGGTTGCTACACTAATAATATAACACAAAAGGTAGTACTGAACTATATGTCGCCCAAACTAAGTATGACCAGCGAAAGCGACCAACCATAAGGCAGCACCAGGGTCGCTGTCACTAAGGGTCGCTGTCACCAATGGTAGTTACAAAGCGACAGTGTGTTCAAACACTGTCACCTGTCACCGTCTGCTAAATGCTACCGCGCATTTCACTGACCCTCTTGTTCGCGCCGTGTTGCCACATTGATCGAACGTCTGTTTCAGTGTGCTTTATTAGCAGACCCAAGTTCGCTGGCATGAACAGATCGAGGCCGCAGTCGTAAGCGTAGTGCAGGACTAATTCGTTCGCGCTAAATGGCGCTTGCGCTTGGTAGTGTTCACGCAAGTCTTGCATCAAGCTTTCAAAGCAGTCGTTTTCGTCGATCAAGTGGCAAGTGGTGAAGTTTTGTTCGATCTGGACTTCATAGTTCATTTCCATTTTAAGTTCCCTTTGTGGTTTTGGTAGTATGTAGCAACCTTTTGCTACACTAATAATATAACACAAAACGTAGTACTGAACTATATGTCCACCAAACATAGTGGGAAGGCGACCTCAAGGGTGGTTGGGCGACACCGACCATTGGACTTGCAAGCCTACCGCCCCGTAAGGCGGCAGACCTGTGCGTCTTACGGGTTAAGTGCCTTGCTAACAGCCGCACCCATTTGGGTCGCGTCAACGCCTTCCTTTACCTCTACGGTGTACACATTATACAACCACCGATCTTGTTCTGGTTCAACACACACACCTGCAAATAGCAGACCTCTTTGTCTACTTAAAGGGTGTAAAAATGCACAACCAAAATCGATGGTAGGGTGTTCTGGGTGCAAGTCGTAACCTGCAAGGGGCATTGCCTGGAGGTCAAACGTGGAACCCTCGTAGACCACAAGCTCGGTGCCTGTCAAGTTGGTCATACTACAGGTACTAGGAACTTTAACTCCTGTGTCTTTTATAGTTATTGGTCTGTTCATTTTTTATAACCCTTTGTAAGTGTAAGTTAAATTACTTACAACTATATTATAACCCCTAAAAGGTTAGGGCGCACCCACAGCTAAACTTAATAAGATAGCGACCTCAATGGTTGGGCGACACCGACCCGCAAGCAAACCATATATATTAGCGGCGCCAGGTCGCTGTCCCCTAGCTAAACTTACTTATAATAAGGGGTCGCTGTCCTCACATGAAAGAGCGCGACCTGTAACTGGTGTACTGTGGATCAGGGGTCGCTGTCGCCTGTACATACCGCAAACCTATACAGGGGGTCGGTGTCCCTTAGCTAAACCACACTATACAAAGGGGTCGGTGTCCCAAGCGTATACCGCAAGCCTATACAGGGGGTCGCTGTCTCTTTCTAAGCGGCTTGGTCGCTGTCTTTAGCGCTGGGCAAGGTCTTGTGTCCCAGCACTGTCGCTTTCTACATAGGCTCTACTGTTTCGCCCCTCGCCTCTTTCTCGCAGTCCTCACATATCGTTATGTCTGGGCTTCTTGTTATTCCCGCACAGCTTGTGCAGAAGCAGGCGTCCTCTTCTTCTGTTCTTGAGCAGTCGCTTTCCATTCTTCCTCCTTACCTGTCAAACCTGTCAAACAGGTCTGTTGTTAGTGTCC
>Ga0208011_1000038_pt1 | contig 64302 bp, 116 predicted proteins | sample 7_EtaG_FD_184080 | JGI IMG/M metagenome (GOLD analysis project Ga0208011, IMG submission 184080) | Marine viral communities from the Subarctic Pacific Ocean - 7_ETSP_OMZ_AT15161 metaG (SPAdes) (version 2) | ecosystem: Environmental > Aquatic > Marine > Oceanic | place: Pacific Ocean | collected...
TTAGGTGATATATCTCCAACTATAGATATTCCTAAGAATCAAGCCTTACAAGGAGGAGGACTTAGTGATATCAGAACTCTAGGGGAGTTAGACCAGTTGCAAGGTTCTAGTGCTTTTTACCAAAGAGGTGGCGGTGCCAGGCAAATTGCTTTAAGGCGACTCGAACTTGGCCAACAATTAGAAAATGAGGCTAATTTAGAAGCTCAGATGTTACAGGAAGCAATGAGCCCTGCTGAAATTCAGGCGCGTGACCAATGGCTTGATGCAACTGCTAACAGTCCAGCTGCACAGTCAGGTGCATTTAGTAATGATCAACGATGGCAAACACATTTAGGTGATCAGCAATGGCAGAGAGGTCATGGTAGACCTTTTACTCATGGGGACTTTATGCCTGCTGCCTCTGTGGGAGGTAATGTTCCTACCCCTGTGGGAGGTAGCTGGACTCCACCGCCTGGAATGTTTGGTTAATTATAGATAGTTATAGCTTTATAATTAATATAAATAGTCTATAAAGTAATGAACGGCGACGGTTTTGATCAAGCTGGATTTGATATGACGGCTTTGGGTGATCCTCGTCGTCAATCAAAGTTACCTGGTGGTTATGTAACTCAGGGTCAGGCTGTTAGTGCTCCTTACGCAGCTGCTAATATGGCTGCAGCAGCAAAAACTAACCCTATGAATGCTGCTTCTCAGGGTATCGGAATAAGAGATAAGGTTGGTGAATTTCTGCACCAACTTGGTGGTGTGGCGTGACGATGGGTGACAATGATTTTCCCATTGTAATGGCTAATGGCGGCTGGGATGAAGCTAAAGATAAGGCTTCTAAATGGAAAGAATATCGGAGTGGTTCATCATCTTATAGTCAAAGTGGGACTCATATTCCTACTGGAAGTATGTATAGCCAGGGTGAGTTTGCAGATGGATCAGATATGTCTCCTCTAGGATATGAAGAGTTTGGTGTTACTCCTAGCTTACTTTTTTAAAGAGTAAGTTTCTTACACGTAAAATTAGGTATGGCAACTCAAGTACAATTCCGGCGAGGCACATCTAATGAAACAGGCCTTTTTACGGGGGCTGCAGGTGAGGTTACTGTAGATACAGATAAACAAGTCTGTGTTATCCACGATGGAACTAATGCTGGTGGTTTTCCTCTTTTAAGAGAAGATGGGACTAATTGTTCTTTCTCTTTAGGGGCGGTAAATAGTTGTGCATTTAAATTTGCAGGTGATCCTAATACAGGAATAATATCCCCTGGTGCCGATCAAGTTTCTGTAGTTACTGGTGGTGTTGCTAGACTTACAATAGATGGGTCAGGATCAATTACTATTCCAGGCAATACTTCTATTACAGGGAGTTTAACTGTGGATGGATTGTTCAACTCTAATGACAACATCAATATCACCATAGCATTAGCTTGAATGGCCAATACTTTTAAACAAGCAACTAAGTCCAGCTTATCTACTTCAGCAGTGGCTAGTGCTGATACAAATATTGTGACCGCCGGTTCTTCTTCGACGCTTGTCATAATTAACGTATTAGCGGCTAACAAGACAGGTACTAATGCGAATATAGATGTTTATTTAGTACCAAGTAGTGGAGACAACGTCTATCTTTTGAAGAGTGTACCAATTCCAGCTGGATCATCTTTGGAATTAACTGTTGGAAGTAAGCTTGTTCTTGAATCTGATGACATTCTTAGAGCACGTGCGGATACTGCATCTGCGATTGATTTAACTGTGAGCTATCTTGATCAGACATAGTTTTAGTAGATTAGGTTAGATAGATAAATAAGGGCAGAATACAATAGAGAATAATAAGTTACTAAATACAAATGTATATTGGGAATGATCTGCAGGTTGCTGAATCAGGTAATCGGATTATTGATGATATAAGCTCTAGCTTTAATGGGAGTACGACATCATTCGCTTTACTGGTTGGTGGTGTAGTTCCTATACCCTTTCCAATTAATACTCAGCAGATTTATATTTCGGTTAACAATATTGTACAGGAACCAGATCCGACTGGTAGTTCAGGTTTCAAAGTATTAGGGAACAATATTGTATTCAGCTCTGCTCCTACTGGTGGGCATGCATTTTTTGGTGTAATTTTATCAGGTGCAGATTATGTCACGGTAGGTACAGAATTTCCTTCTGGTAGTGAAACTGCACCAAGTATTACTTTTAGTAATGATACTGATACAGGATTGTATTCAGTTTCTAGTGGAACAGTAGGCCTTACTGCTAATGGGACCCAGATTTTCACTATGGATGGGAATGGATTTAATTTCCCAGATAATAAAAAGATTCAGGTAGGATCAGCTAATGATTTACAGATATATCACGACGGGAGTAATAGTTATATCAAAGATGCTGGAACTGGGAATCTCCAGGTTATGGGGACTAATCTTGTTTTAGAGAATGCAAGTGGAGAGAACTATATAGAGTGTACTTCGGATGGTTCAGTAGCTATTTATTATGACAATTCAAGTAAACTTCAGACGGTAACTGGAGGTATAAATATTACCGGAACAGTCGTAGATGATGGTGCGACACACGACGGAGATGTAACGTTCACTGGTGCTGCTGCCAACGTTGTTTGGGATAAGTCAGTTGATGATTTGATATTCAATGATAATGCTAAAGCTGCATTTGGTACTGGTTCAGATCTACAGATTTATCACGACGGAAGTAACAGTTATGTAGAAGATGGGGGTACAGGCGATTTAATTCTCAAAGGTACAGTTATTAGACCCCGGACTGATAGTTATATCTTAGCTAATGCAGCTGGTAGTGAGACTTTCTTCACAGCCGCAGCTGACGGTGCTGTAGCTCTCTATTATGACAATTCAAGTAAGCTTCAGACTGTTTCTGGAGGAATAAATGTAACTGGAACAGTTGTAGATGATGGTGCAACACACGATGGAGATGTCACATTTACTGGTGATGCTGCTAACGTTACTTGGGATAAGTCAGCTGATGATTTAATATTTAACGATAATGCTAAATCGGTATTTGGAACAAGTGGTGATTTAGAAATTTACCACGACGGAAGTAATAGCTATGTCAAAGACGCTGGAACTGGAAATCTCCATGTCATGGCCAGTAATCTTATTTTAGAAAGTGCAAGTGGAGAGAATTATATAGATTGCACACTCGATGGGGCTGTAAATCTTTATTATGACAATTCAAGTAAGCTTCAGACTGTTTCTGGAGGAATAAATGTAACTGGAACAGTTGTAGATGATGGGGCTACACATGATGGAGATGTAATATTTACAGGTGCAGCGGCTAACGTTACTTGGGATAAATCAGTTGATGATTTGATATTCAATGATAATGCTAAAGCTGTATTTGGTACTAGTAGCGATGGTTTAGAGGTTTATCATGATGGAAGTAATAGTTATATAACTGATACCGGTACTGGTTCTCTTATTCTGAAAAGTGACACTATTACTGTAAAAGATAGTGCCGGTAATAATTTAATCAATACGACAGCAACTGCTGCAGAATTATATTATGACGGTAGTAAGAAGTTAGAAACGGTTACTGGGGGTGTCAATGTAACTGGGGATATCCAGATTAATGCTCAGAATGAGTTGCGTTATGCGGATGCTGATTCAAGTAATTATATCTCTTTTAAAGCTCCAAGTACTGTTGCTAGCAATATCACTTATACGTTACCAGCTGCTGACGCTGCGGGAGCAAATTACATATTAGCTTCGGATGGTAGTGGGACACTTTCTTGGATTTCTGATCCTAGTGGACAGTGGGTAACAACAGGGGATGATATTTATTTCTCAGGGGGTAATGTTGGAATAGGACTTACTAATCCTGCTACACCTTTATCAGTCACTGGAGCTACTACTCTTAATGGAGATGTCACATTTACTGGTGATGCTGCTAACGTTACTTGGGATAAGTCAGTTGATGATTTGATATTCAATGATAATGCTAAAGCTGCATTTGGTACTGGTTCAGATTTACAAATTTATCATGATGGAAGTAATAGCTATATAACTGATGCCGGTACGGGTGCGATTATTGTACAGAGTGACACTTTCACGATAGAAGATAGCGCTGGTAATGATTTAATTAGAACAACAGCAACGACTGCAGAGTTATATTATGAGGGAAGTAAAAAATTAGACACGGTTACTGGAGGCATCGATGTAACTGGCACAGTTGTAGATGATGGAGCTACACATGATGGAGATGTAACATTTACCGGTGCTGCTAATAATGTTGTTTGGGATAAATCAGATAATGCTCTTGAATTTGCTGATAGTGCTAAAGCTATATTTGGAACGGGTGGTGATTTAGAAATATTCCATAATGCTAGTCATTCAGTTATAAATGACGCTGGTACTGGGGATATTCTTTTACAGGTTGGAGGATCTACAAAATGTACAGTAAATAGTTCAGGAATAACAGCTACTTTAACTGGAGATGTAACTGGAGATGTAACTGGAGATGTAACTGGAGATGTAACTGGAGATGTAACAGGTAATGCTTCTGGATCGTCAGGTTCATGTACTGGAACAGCAGCCATAGCAACTGCAATTACGGTTGCTGATGAATCATCTGATACGACTTGTTTCCCATTATTTGCGACTGCTGCAACAGGTGATCTAGGAGCTAAATCTGGAAGTAATTTAACCTTTAACTCTAGTTCTGGAGCGTTAACAGCTACAAGCTTTGTTGGTGCGTTAACTGGAAATGTAACAGGTAATGCGAGTGGAAGTGCTGCAACTGTTACTGGTGCTGCTCAATCTGCAATTACTAGTCTTGGAACTCTTACTGGGTTAACTATTAATGGTGATGTAACATTTACCGGTGCTGCTAATAATGTTGTTTGGGATAAATCAGATAATGCTCTTGAATTTGCTGATAGTGCTAAAGCTATATTTGGAACGGGTGGTGATTTAGAAATATTCCATAATGCTAGTCATTCAGTTATAAATGACGCTGGTACTGGGGATATTCTTTTACAGGTTGGAGGATCTACAAAATGTACAGTAAATAGTTCAGGAATAGAAGTAACTGGAAATACTAAATCCTCTACTTTTGAAAACACAGCATCTACTGGCGGAGGTGTTAATCCCGTTGGTACTGTTATTTGGTTTGCAGGTTCATCTGCACCGACAGGTTATTTAAAAGCTAACGGTGATACTATTGCCGATGGTAGCGGTACTACACAGAGTATAACTGCAGACTTCTCTGCACTGTTTGCAATCGTTGGAGCAACCCTACCTGATTTACGAGGTGAGTTTATCCGAGGTGTTGATGATAGCAGAGGCGTAGATAGCGGAAGATCAATAAGGTCAACCCAAGCTGCAGCTAACGATCAACACACCCATACAATTACCGTTGATGCTCATAACCACTCAATAACAGTTGCAGCACACAACCACACTGCAACAACAACAGTTACTCAGGACGCTCACGCTCACGATGCATCGTCTGGAAGTGACAGTCACAGCCACTCCATTACGGTAGACAGTGAAAGTCATGCTCACGACGCTTCATCTGCTAATGATACGCACGATCACTCTGGTTCATCAAGTACAGACGGAAACCATACTCACACTTACAGTCACAGATCAGGTGATATAGACGTCGATGACGACGAAGATCATGATGCAGCATCGTCCAACTGGGGTACTGGTACAACAAGTACATCCGGTAACCACAGCCATACTATATATGTTGGTGACGATACTCACAGCCACACTATCACTGTAGATAGTGAAAGCCACGCTCACGATGCTTCTTCAGGTAGCGCTAGTCACAGTCACTCCATCACAGTTGACAGTGAAACTGCAACTTCTGATGCAAGTACATCAATTGGTAATACAACAGCGACTGCTACTGCAGCAAATACCACAGCTACGGCATCAGCTGCTAACCAAGGTAGTGAAGCACGTCCACGTAACGTAGCATTGTTAGCCTGTATTAAATACTAAAAACTATGACCGCAACTACAGACTTTATAAAAAGCTCTATCAAAGAGCAATCAACCACAAACCTCCCTATAGAGGAACAGGGCCTACAGCATGGAGCAATCAAAGACTTTATCTGGACAAAAGACAGGTCTTTATCTCATGATTTTTGCAAACATATTATTGAAAAGTTTGACAAGGATGATAGAAAAAGACCTGGTGTAGTAGGTCGGGAAAAGAAAATCAAAGCACATGTTAAAGATACAATGGATCTTAATATCAGCCATTTTGATGGTTGGGAAGATGAAGATTCTGTATACTTTAAAGCGTTGAGTAATGCTTTAGCCGAATACAGTGTATACCTGGGAAATCTTAATCCAGGTATCGCCTGTTGGCCTAGCCAAGATTTTCTAACAAATGATACTGGCTACAAAATCCAAATGTATGAGCCAAACGCTCAGTATACCTGGCATCATGACTGGTCTATGACTGGTGGATGGCAAGGAGGAAAGATGAGTGATGCACCTATAGCTTCTAGAATATTCACTTTTATATGGTATTTAAATACTATTCCAGAAAAAAATAACGGTTTTACAGAGTTTGCAGATGGCACTAGAATACAACCAAAACGTGGCAGGATAGTTTTATTCCCTGCTACATGGACATATCTACACCGTGGAGCTCCTACTAAATCCGGGAGAAAATACATAACTAATGGTTGGATATTTGCCAGACCTAGGTGTAAACAAGTCTTAAGCCCACTACCAGAGGATAGATTCTAACATGGCAGTAACAATTAAATGGAGTATAAAAAAGCTCACAAGAGAACTAACAGATGATTATGTGATGAGAGCTGATTATGTATGTGAAGCTATAGATACTGATGTAACTACAGGCGGTAGAAGTGCATACGGATCAGGGGTAAGAGGATATGTATATTTAAAGAAACCTAGTACATTAGTACCTTATGCAGATTTAACTGAAACACAAGTCATTGGTTGGGTTAAAGATGCATTAAAAGAGGCTAATTCTGATAGTGTTGATGATTTAGAGAACGATCTGAATCAAATAGTAAGTGAAAAGACAACACCAACTAAAGCAGAAGGAATACCCTGGAGCTAATGGCAGCAACAATTAAATGGAGTATAGACAAACTTACAAGAGTATTAAAAGATGATTACGTAATGGCAGCTTATTACATATATGCAGCTGCAAAAGCTAAGTACGAGGCATTGAAAAGCGCATAGCTTTGCGGGTTAGTGATCTTACAATAGAAAAAAGAAAACAATTAGAGGTATGGCTGCTACTTGGAATATTCCGACTATGGATTCTGTTAATACAGAAGGGAGCCTTTCTGACGTTATTAAAACTATCCACTGGGAGATAACCGATTCTGAGACAGTTGGTAGTGGTGAGTCAGCTGTTGTTCATACTGGACGTGTATACGGAACAGTTGCTATTGCAGCTCCTGATTCAACTGATTTTACTGCTTATGCTGCTGTTACTGAAGCCAATGCAATTTCTTGGGCGAAAGCGAAGTTAGGAAGTAATGCGACAACTTACGAGGCACAGGTTGCAGCTCAAATAGCTGAGTCAAAAGCACCTACACAGAAACAATCAGTACCTTGGTAAGATGAGACTTACCTTTTTATTTCTTTTCATTGTTATCTAAATGGCATACATAGGTAGACAACTGGTTTTAGGGCAGAATCGTGTTCTTGATGATATCTCCAGTGGTTTCAATGGGAGCATAACTACTTTTAATCTGACTGTATCAAGCTCAGCTGCTTCTCCTGGCAGCAGTTATCAGTTATGGATTGTACTTAATAATGTTTTACAGGAGCCAGGGACAGCATTTACTGTTGCTGCTTCTCAAATTACATTTACGAGTGCCCCTGGTGCTGGTGTCTCTTTTTGGGGTTTAATTCAGGGTGATGTTACTGATTCAAATACTCCAGCTGATGGTTCTGTAAGTCCGGCTAAAGTTGCAAATAGTGGTAACTTTACTTTTCCAGGGACTGTCACATCAAGTTTAGAGTTAGTTTCTGCATCTGATTCTGCTACTGCTTTATCAGCCGCTCAGTCTGTTAATAGTTTTGTCGTTATGACGCCTTCTGCGGCTCGTAATGTGACAACAGCAACAGCAGCAAATATTGTTACTCAGCTAGGTACAAATGTGAAAGTTGGGACTACTTTTACAATTACTTTAAGGAATCAGGCTTCTGCTACTTATGCTATGACATTAGTCGGTGGCTCTGGTGTGACTCTCGATAGTGATAATACAAATACTGTTGCAGCGACGAAAACTAGGCAGTTTTTAGGACGTGTGACAAATAAAACTTCTAGTTCAGAAGCAGTTACTATCTATAGTTTAGGCGAAGGCATTCATTAAAAACCCCACCGAACCACCAGTGGGGTAGTCATGCAGACCCTTGGAGTCGCATCAAGGATCGGATTAATCTTACAGTATGCCGGGGATAATTTGACCAGTTGTTACATATGCTCCTAAAGCTGCAACAAATCCGATCATGGCCCAACGTCCATTAGCTCTTTCAGCTGCTTCAACGTAGGAGCTTTCTCCTGTCATTACGGCAATTTGTGGCTCTTTGGCGTACATATTCTGACGTCCGCCAGATTCAGTAGTAACAGTCATGTTTGTGATAGGAATTTATATGTCTATTTTATATGAAGTTTTGTTAATTATAGGTATTTACTCCTATGTTTATTTCAAGATATTACTTATTTATTGTGTAAAAAGTATATTTTAGAAAAAGTTCTTCCCCAGCTTTTATAGGTTTAATTGTTTCTATGAAGTAGAAGTTATCTTTACAATATTTTGTGCAGTTTGGGTTATCGGAGTGATTAATAAATCCTCCGAGTGGTGTTCGATATAGCGTTTCATCTACTATTAGATGAGACATTCCTAAATGAGTTTTTGGAGGTATATCTTTTTTCGCGAATAGACCCTGGCCTGCTATGGGGCTATCTCGTATATGTAGTTCTTTAGGTAGTGCTTGGTAAGTCATTAAAAAACCCTGTTAGATGAGACTAGCAGGGCTTTTTTTGTTTCTAGAGATTATTTAGAAAGAGTAGGTAGCTCCAAGTTTGGTTCCCCATGACTTGTCATCATCTTCATCTTCAGCAGTAATTACTGCTAATTCTCCATAGAAGTCAAGCTTTTCAGTAGCAGCGAAGCTTGCACCGACTTTTCCAGAAAGTCTGGTATCTGCATCTTCGTCTTCTTCAGCTACGACAGCTGGACCACCTTGGGCATACCAATCGACAGATCCTGCGTTACCTTCATAACCCAGATGGAAGTCTGTTGTACGGTCATCGTACTGGTCGCCAGTGTAGCTGGCATTTGATTCGATATTGGCATAGAAGCCACCAGCAAATGCAGCTGGAGCAGCTAAAGAAGCAGCTGCTAGAAAAAGAATAGGTTTAATCATGTTTCCTTGATCAAAGAAATTAATAAGACATTGTTACACTAACATTGAAAAACCCAGATGTAGGAAGGGTTTTCAATATGCCAATTTATTTTCTGGCAGTATAGTGGGTGATGATTCGTGTTTTTGATCTGAAGTTCTCACTGCCAACCCTTTTATGAATGGACGGCCTTGTTTAGTGAATGATTTAATCTCTTTAAGGTCTAATTGATGTTTACAGCAGTCCAGTAGTAGAGCAATGAATCGTTTTTGTCCAACCGATTTTGATCCTGTATCCTCGCAATATGAGCAGTAGCTCGCATAGAGGTGATAATTGCTATTGCAGTAGCGTTCTTTTGCATCTTTTGCAGCAGGTATCTTCTTGCCGACTGAAGTTACAACATCAGGATCATATACAACTTCCGATTGGAGCCATTCTATTAAGTTATTGCTCGTTAGTAGGATTTCATTTCTAGTTTTGCGCAGTGATGGTACTTTTTCGTAGGTATCTAATAAGTATTCCCTCATTTCTTCTGTTTTCATTTCTAGAACCCAGTTCACCAAACCAGGTAAATAACTCTTCCATAAGCCTTTTACGGTGCCATCTTCTAATTTAATCATCTCTTTCGCTTCAGAATTTTTATTCCATAAAGGTCTATTGAATTCGATTGTTAGTCGTCTACGTGTCAGCCCGGAGGTGTTATCTGTTGTTTGGATTGGTTCATTGGCACAGACCATAACCATCCCTGTATAGACAAAGGGTTCTCCAACATTTTTATTTTTTTCTTCAAATCGTAGATTGTCGCCGCCTGTTAGGGCTTTAAAGATTTGAGCTGATCCGCCATATCTCTCAGAGTCATTGATTAGAGTTAATCGTTTTCCTTTTATTGAGGCCAGTTCAAATCGACTTTGTTCTAATTGATTCATTGTTGTAGTGGCATAATTACCTGGACCAACGAGGGAACAGCAGAGATTTGCGAGAGTTGATTTACCCATTCCTCCTGGGCCAGTGACTTCTAGAAAACGTTGTAATTCATGCCCTTGACCGATGAGACACGCTTTAAGCCATGCACGTAGCACTTGAACTCTCTCCTTGTCTCCATATTGAGTTCGTTCTAGCCACGTGATAATGGGGCCAGGATCAGCGTGTGGGTCGTAGTCAAAATCGAGTCCCCAGGTTAAAAAATGTTCAGGGTTATGCTCTAAGAATTCGCTAGTACTGATCTCAAGCACTCCGTTTCGGAAGGCAAGTCTATCGTCATCATCATCCCAATAGGTATGAGTGATATAAGCCTGAGTTAAGTTGACAACGTCGCTTAGTAAATGTGAAGTAAATCCTCCGGGGGTAGGTATTCTTTCATGTATAAAGAGGTCTTGTACGAAGTGTTTGAATTCGTTTCGGTATTCTTCACGCCTCCATGTTCCTTTACTTCGTTGATAGAACATGAAAGTGTCAAATTTAGGGTCATATCGCCATCCACATTCGATTACCATTCCGGTTACAAAGGTAGCTAATTCTGAAGCTGGCGGAGTTTTCGGTTTAGTTTTGCTCTTTATTATTCTCTCTACGTCGTTTTTTGTTTCACTAGTAGGACTTCCTATTATCGTTTTTAGCGCTTTATTTATATCTTCGATATCGGTTTTTTCTTCATTTTTATTTTTAAATAGAGCTTTAGCACGTTGTGCTAAGACTTCTGGTGAAGACTCGACTACAAACCCACCAAAGTCTACAAATCCATCTTCCTTTGCTTTTGCTCTTAGGGTATGAATGCCAGCCGCACCTTCAGGTGTGGGCCCACCTGGTATTCGTTCAAAGGTTTCCCATTTTTGTTCACATACCCCTTCTTCAAAGTTAGGAGCTTCAGAAGACCAGTCGATCCATTCTTTTAATAATGTATCGTCAAGCTGATGAAGTGCTGCGCCTATTGCAATCCATTCGTCGTAGTCGGTTGCTCTATCTATGCTGAGATGATCAAGATAAATCTTTGCTTCATTGATTAAATCTTCTTTGTGATATTCAGATCCTTCTTCATAACTTAGATTTACTTGCTGTGTGACTACCCCTGATTTTGGTGTTTTCCGATATTTATTAGTGGGGAAAGCTCTTGTTATTGCCTGATATAGCCATTCTGGGAGTTCTGGAGGATTTTTCGCATATTCGAATCCTCCGTGAGGGGTAGTGAAATATCCTTTTGTACTTGGGCATGCGCCCATAATTGCTCCTTGCCTGGAGCGGAAAAGGATTTCAAATGAAGGTATCCCAATTTTTATTGTTGCTTTATCTGGCAACATGGGGATTTTCTGTATTGGTACGCTATAGAGCATTCTCTGTCGCCCTGGTTTTCCAGACGAGACAGTTAATGTTGGTGGAAAGATTTCGTTGAGTGGGCCGCCACCTAGTTCTTCTAATTTCGGTATTGCATCTGCACCATCAATATCTATCCAAAGGAGTCCTCCTTCGTTTGACCATTGCCCACTTATGAGTCCTACACCAGTCGCATTTCCGGCCTTTAATTCTCTACGGATTTGGTCTATAGAGTAAGGTTGAGAGACCCAGCCAGCTATGTAAGCTCTTTTATCTTTTAGGGGTGTTAGAGGCCAATGTTGAGGTATTAGGTCAAGGTTAATTTCTCCTGGTGTTAGATGATTATTGGATTGATTTGATTCGGGAGATGTTATGGGCACTTTTTTTTTGTTCGTATATCAGGTGATACACCAGCAATAGGGTAGCTGGTTTTAACTGATGCGCTAGATATAGGGCAACTCTAATTTATAGGGCATGCATTTGTCTATTGATGTTCCTTAGTGTCACCGTCTATTCCTTCCATTTCAATTTTCGTTTCTTGTTGTGCGGGTAAGATTTCGTTGTAGTACTTATCTACTGTATCTAGCCATTTTTGTTTATATTTAGCGATTGTCGAGCTTTGAATTGCAAAAACTTGAACACTTTCCCTGGTTGCTACAAAAGTCATGAAGATTTCTGGTACCAGATCAATAGTGTGTTCTATTGCTAGTGAATAAGCTGCTAGTTGTAGTTGACATTTTGTATATTTTACAAATCCAGCCCGACGTTTTCCATATTCTCCTTTAGGTGTTTCAGAATCTGGCCAACGCGAGTAGTACGGTCCATTACTAGTTTTTAAATCTCCCAGTATTAATTGTCCTTTGTATTCAGCAATAATATCTGGGGCTCCTGCCCAACCTTGGTTTTTATTTTCATGTATACCGGGATGCCAGACTCGAGATATACCATCTCCTCCCATTGTCCATTCATAATCGTAAGGATTAGTGGGATTTTCAGCCCATAGGATATTTTCTAATTTATCAAGATTTTCTGATAAGCCGTTCCAAAATTCTGCTATCTCTGGGTTATCAATTTGTGGATTTTTATTGACACCTAAGAGGTACTCTTCCATTAGTGAGTGAACTTTTGTTCCTCTGGCAGCAGCAGCTTCTCTTCCACCAGGATTCTTCTTAGCCCATCTCTCTAATGCAGCTTTATTTCCTGATGTAGCTGAGAGAATAGTTGTGACTGAAGGGAGATCACCATGCGGAGTTTTATAGTGTCTCGATCCATCTATTGTTAATCGTGTATCTCCTTTAGAGCGGTAATCCAGATTGTTATTTGGCACCGAACTTGTACATAGGCTGCAAGGAGAATAACCCTCCTAAATCTTGCCTATTTCTTAGGTTCTACCTCAAGTAAATGTTCTTTAGCCTCTTCTATGCTGTTGAAGAATTTGCAGGTGCCTGTGTAGCAGCTTAAATATCTTTCGAACGTTGTTTTTCCTCCGGTTATTGGATAGGTGTGGATGGTTCCACCCTTATCGGTTTGGAGTATTAGCTTTGGTTTAGTGTTCATTAGTCATGTTCTACTTCTGGTGGTCTCTCAGTGAAGCAATTTTCAATTTTTGCTGCAAATTGCATATTTTGAAATTGTCCCACGTGAGCTTGAATCCGTGCGTGGATGTCAAAAGCTGATTTAATTGCATCATCAGGGCCGATCATTAGCTTTGAGTTTGCAAGTAAAGCCGCCGTTAATATTGTAATAGATAGCTCTTGCGGATTAACTGAAAAATCTCTTAAGGATTTTCCGTTATCTGTGAAAGAAGAGAGTAAAAAATTGACGTGTTCGAGATTCGGGTTAGGGGTGGAATGTTCAGGCATAGTTAATCCTCTAGATTACGGATGTGGTAAAGAGCAATAGTGTTTCTTTTGATTACAGGTGTCAACAGGCCTTCGTCTTTTAGAGCATGAATCCGTCGCTGAATAGTTCTGTGATTACGTCCAAATTTTTTCACGACCTCTGTTATTGGTATTAAGACAAGGTGGTTTCCTTCGAAATCAGTTGATACTTCTAGGAGATAGGTATGGATGTCTTTTGCCAGATCATCCATTAGGTTTGTTGTCACTTTGTTCATCATCGTGTATTTGATTCTACGGGTGCCTTACTCTTTTTTTTTATCTCCAGTTTTCAAATGTTGTTGGTATTTTAAAATTCCGGTCTTGGCTGTGTGTAAGTCCATAGTCCAACATTCTTCCCAATCATGGGTTTTACTGGGGAATTTATAGAGAGTGTGTCTAGTATTCCCATGTTTTAAACTTTTTATTTCATAACCTGAAAAGATAATCGAATCAAGTAGTTCAGAGGGGCCACCTCGGTAGCGAATTTTCTTCGATTGTTTCACGGTTTAAGCCTAATAACAGGACTAGATTATCTGCCCTAATCTTTACCGGTCGAATAAGTTGTAGTGGACCTCTGAGGTTAGATCTGTATTTGGTTTTGGCTGAGCAGCTGCAATATCTTGTTGGCTTGGGCGTTTTGGCCGAATTAATTTCCATTCAGATTTCTCATCGCGATGCCTTGCTGCGTGCTCGATTGTGTCGTGCATTCTCTTTCTCCGAGGATCCATGTGAATTCGAATTGATTTTAGTAAGAGTGAATGTACCGTTTTCTTGGTCTATCCAACTGATTTCATTGTCAATTTCCCAGTTAAGCTTTTTAAGTAAGCTTTCTGGAAATTCAAATGTACCCGTTTGACTGAAGCGAATTGTCCAAGATTGTTTACAAATATTGAACTTAGTTTGTTCAATATACGCAGTTAGGGTATTTTCTGAAGTTGGATTACAAACAAGTGTAGGATTGATTGATTTTTTAATCAAGATTTTATATTCCCCTTTTAATTCTTTTTCTTAACCCATATGTAAGGGATACTCTTCGAATCAAGTGGGCACTTGTTGGTGCTTTTTTTGGTTGGGTTTCTAATATTTTTTGTAATTTTTCTTTATTAGGTAGGTCTTCTTCGCAGTTTGAGACTAACTTATTAGTTTTCAATTCGGTAACAGTAGTTTTTTTATGCAAGGAGAAGTCTTTTTTCTCATTAGTTGTCCAATATTCATAGTTAGTTACGAGTTTTGACTTAACAGTTTTGATTGTTGCTTGGTATCGTTCTCCTGTTGGTTTAGAGTCTATTAAATCCTTTTCATAAGCTGCTTTAATAATATTAATAATGCACTTCCTTTTGTTTTCCCAGTGAATTTTATTATTTTTTAGGTCTTTAATTTCTCTATCAAGGGTTTTAATTTGTCTATCACACTCCTTTATTAGGCCTATTATGGCGTCAAATTTTGATTCTTGTCTGGACTTTAATGAGTTCCAGATGCTAGTGAGTTCTTTTTTCTCATCATCATCAAGCTCCTCCTCTGTTAGGGAGAGCTCGATTAGGTGACTATTCTCGAGTAGTGTTGTGTAGGTCAATGGATCAGCCATTATTTTCCCTGACCTCTATACTTTTTTTTACTTTTCCATAGGAAGGAGCCTCGTTTTCGTCTGCCATGCCCAATAGAGGTTTTCTTCGGTACAGTTTCTCTCGGTGCATTATTGCTTTCCCATACAGATTTTCTTGGCATTTTTTATGAAAAGATATAGTTCAATTTTATAGTTTGTTGGTTTTCTGTCAATAACATTAGATAGACTGAATTATAAGTGTGTGTCTTATGCCGTCTTTTCGATTAGTGGAAGTATCCTTTGATCCTACTGATTTTGATCCGACGTTAGAAGATGAGTTTACTTTGACAGCAGTTTCGAAAGAGATTGAGAATGCCAAAGATATTGAGCAGTTGCGTCAAGGTGCTATGAATCTATTAAAAATCTGTATACATCGACAGGTTGTTATTCGTGGCCTAGCTAAACGATTAGCACAATTCGAAACACATGAGATTACTAAAACACAGCATCAGGAATGAACGAGAAAAAGCAACATAAAAAGTTATTGAAGTTTGCAGTCAAGGCCGAACAATGTTTAACTCGAGAAGAGGCGCAGAAGTTGATTATTAAAGCTGATAAGGCTCATTCTAAGTTGTCAACGGTTTCTTCATAGAAAATATAACCTTTTTCACTGACCATTACTTTTGACCATTGATCCTTTCCATGTCGGCTATAGCATTCTAGGATTTTTTCTTTTCCTTCATTGGTAGTCCAGACTCGTACCCACCAACTTTCATGAGGATCCCAAATGTAACCTTTACTTTTTAATGTTTTTATGGCACTTTCTGATAATTCTTCTTTCATGGGTTCAAATAAATGCTTGTCATCAAAGAGATAGTCACTCATTTTCTATTGTACTCTGTAAAGCTAGGCCTATAATTCCAACGATAGTTGCTGCTAGACCTGCTCCAATGGCGATGAATAGGAGTCTTGTCATAATGAAATAAAGCATTGTTTCTTGTGCCATTTTTAGTCCGAGGAGAAGGTCTTTTAGAATACTAGTTTAGTATTGATTTGGTAAGGAGTTATGGGAGCTAGATCTAGAAAGAAGAAGCTGTCAGAAAAGGAGGTTCTGGGGGCACTGCCTTTCTCCGCAGAAAGCTTGTCGGAGGATGCTAGGGACATGCGAGGAGATCTAGGTCCACGACCTTATGGTGCACCTCCAAGATTCGCTGGAGATGATCCTTGGCTATCACCGGAAACGTGGCCACAGATGCCGATGCAACCTGATGGCCGCGTTTCAAAACATCCTTGGTAAAGAAGATGTTTTAAACGGTAACCCACGAGGACTTTCCTCACTGTAGATCCTAATTTAAGGGAATTTGTTCCTGCAAGATTTGCCGGTGGTTTAGACAGAGGTTGGCATGATATGAGATCAAGGTAGCCTAGGTACTTGATTGTTCTTTAAGCATTCTAAAATAAAGTTTGTAATACTTTTTGCGCAAGGTATCTATTGTGTCGAGATCTTCCGGTTGATCCAGACAGTTCAATAGATACCAGGCACCTTCAAATTCGCTGATTAAACGTAAAATGGTTGTTGGATCGGTTGGATCAACATTCCATTTATATTTCACTTAGAGTTATTTGAGTCCACCTGCTAGAGCACCGGTTTCATCTCGGATCCCTATTGTTGGTCCTACATCTCTAGCTTCAGGGAGTTTCAAGCTATCTAATGCTCCAGGGACTAGTGAATGCCACCGTGATTCATCTTCACAAGCTGCAAAATATCTTTTATATACGAGTGCCGGTGGTATGGATTCAAAGACTTCTTCAATGTATTTGAAATCTTCTTCTTTCTTTGGATAGAAATCTTCCAGATTATCTGGAGAAGGTACTACCCATGATTCGGCGACTGTGATTGCTGATGATCCAGCATCAGTTCCATATTCCTCTGCTTCGAATGTGGGAGTCCAGATTGATGCAGCAGCTTGTAAGTCACTCATGGCTGCAGCTGATTTAGTGTTGTACTTTTTACTAAATGCTGCTTCCAATTGTTCTAGGAATTGTTGATAGCGTTCGACGAATTTAATTGATGCGCCACCATGCAATGCTAAGGAGATTGGCTTTTTGTTAATAGGTACCCCATCTTCATCAACTATAAAGAATAGGATTACGCGACGCTTTCTAAATGGTGGATCACCTGGTTTACTGTCATCATTATTCCACTCCTCCCAGAGATTGGGAATAACTCCAACTTGTCCATATATTTTTCCTTGTTCTTCTGGTCTTTTATCTTCCCAAAATACTGGATCATCATATTTTGCACCACGAATGATCATGAGCCTAGGGGTTTTTAAGACAATGCCTTCTTTAGTGACACCACTTGTCCCACTACCAAATTTTCTTTTTGCTTTTTGAGCGTCAGGCTGGGTTTTAATTTTTTTAGTATCAATTCCAGCTTTATCGGCATCTTGATCTGTTATCCATAGTTCATGTTTTCCGAATCTTTGATAGAAGAGTGCTTTTGGTAGAGGACGAATTTCTCCTTGATACTTTTCAGTGTCAAGATAACGGTCAAGTACAGACATAGTTTCTGGTATTTGTGTAAAGGATAGCGTTAAGTTGGAATTTTAGAAAGGAATCCCATCATTGACAGGATCTTTAATATCTATTGTTGTATTTGCGATTGCTTGTTGATGTGGGGATTCAAAGACTTCTGGCTTGCTTGTGGTGCCGACTCCTCCGTCCAGGCTGTCCAGATCTCGTCTAGTTGATTTTTCTTTTGGCTTACCTGAACCAAATGCTGAAGTTTGATTACTTTTAATTGTTATCCTGTATTCGCAACGTTGTATTCCTTCCTTACTAAGGTAGGCTCTGAAGTTGAGTTTTCCTCCTAGTGCAATCTGTCGTCCTTGGTAAAGAAGATGTTTTAAACGGTTGCAATCGTCATTCCAAGCTGCAATTTTAAAAGCAACTCCATTGTTATCTGGTGTGACGTTTAGACGTCTTTGAGGTTGTCCAGAGCACACTAAGCCAAAATTTAAAACGTCATCTCTATTTTGTGGCTCTATAAAACCGACACCTCCAGCTAGATCGACTCGATTTTTTTTTAAAGCTTTATTAGCTACTTGTAGGGGACATGTGGGTACTACATATAATCTGTCATCAATAATTTTTTCATCTTTTTGTTGTTTAGTTAGATTTCTTTTGTAGACGCGTCCTTCTATTAGAAGGTTTGTGCCTATCTCGTATGCTCCTGCTGCACAGCTATTACCAGCTGGGAGGTTAGGGATGACGAAGATTGGGATGTCTTTTGATTTTCCATCCTTATCTTTACCATCTGGGATTAGGAAACGAAGTGCTTCAAGGCCATTGAAAGTTTGTACGTGCCCTGTGTATGTGGCGCATGCAGTGAGGATGTTCATGGTTATTTGATGAGGTTTTTTTCGAGGCGATCTTGTATGATTTTTAATATTACTTCAAGATGTTTATCGGCATGATTACGCAAGTCTAGGAAGCCACTTTGTAATTCTGCAAGTTCTTCGTTAGACATGTCTTCAAGACGTTCACTTTTTTGATTTTGGGTCGGCATGAGATATAGCTGAGCATCAGGACTGTACTTGGATAACTTAAAATAAACAAGAGTAGTTAATTTATTTAATTGATATGTTGCATCCTGATGTCGCAGCCACATTAAACATAATGCTTCCTGGCGACCCTTTAAGTCCTGAGCATCAGGATGCTGTTAATAGAGCCAGAGCTTTAAGACCTCAGTTTACTGAGAGCTTAGGATCCAACTGGAGGCCTCAACATCCATGGCTTTCTCAAGGTTCTGAGGTTCCTGCTCCGATGCCTTCGGAAAACATGAACTATGGATATATGTCGATGATGGACAATCTTCCCGACCCAATGGAGTATGAGTATAGGAACTACACTCCTACTGCGCCAACTGGGCCCTCTTGGGTGGATCATGGAGGTCCTGATCTTCCTATGCCAGACAAAAGTGAGCCTCGGTGGGAGGAACCTGCAGATCTTCCGTTGCAAAATAGGGGTCAACTGCCCTGGGAATCTGATTGGGAGCGAAGTATGATCCATGGATTTGAGGTAGCTGGAGAACCCTGGCGCGAACCTTATATAAAGGAGTGGCAGAAGCACTGGAATAAGAATGATCCTTATAAGGTTACTGATCCAGAGCGTTTAAAAAATTTACAGGATATAGTTATTTTCCATAGACCTTAAGAGATATAAGTATGAACCCACCACGTAGAAGTATTACCGATCGGTTACGAGAACAGTATCCTATTACTGGTGCTTCAGCTCAGATTTCACATCCAGGTCAATTAGAAAAATGGGTGAAAGCAGTGGAAAAGGCAAGCGCTGCTCGTGGAAACACCATTTATCATCAAGTAGAGGGTGTTCCTCAAATGCTGACTGATCCAGTCTGGCAAGCAGGTGGAACGTCTTTTGATTCTGATGAAGTAGAAGTCATGGCGAATCAGGGCTTTAATCCACTAATGCCTCACCTTGGTAGAACTATGTTGGGTAAATATGGTAAACCTCCGCATCCATATCAATCTTCTGCAACTAGAGCACCGGTAGGATCTTGGGATATTAATCCTTGGGGTACTGCTGTTTAGTCCTTTCGGACGAAGTCAAATTCTAGGAATTTTATTTAACATAGGTGCTAAATCTTTTTCTACAATTGCTTTAGTTTTTTCTGCTATATCGTCCAGAATATTAACGTCGATATCCATGAATGGTGGAATGATACCTAGTATACGAAGTAATCCATCTACGAATAAGGCAAGACACATAAATCCGAGAATAATACTAATAACTGTGGCTTTGAAATTATGTTGTGCCATTGATTCAGCATCGATCGCTCTAGCTTCTTCAACAGCAGCTGCAACCATTGCATCTACTTCTTTTTTGGTGTAAAAGTCACCTAAGATTGGAATGTCATGCTTGTCCATTTACCTCTTTTTGAGAAGATTTACTCAGTGACTTTTTGATAGTCAGTAGGGTAAAGTGTTGAAATGGACACACATGATCCAGTTGAAACTTACTTTGAGTGTATCTCTCATTGTTATTTAGACGATGAAGAGGAGACATGTCTCAACGTTTGTGTGGAACGCTTAAAGGATGATCAAAACGAATTACAGCCTGTTTAATCGTTTCTGACATTTCTCTATAGCCAGTTCCAACATAGATTTGTCCAGCTACTACGGAAGCTGACATAATTGACCAGAAAATGTAATACCACCGTGCTTTGATTTGGTGTTGCTTCTTGTTCATCATTTAGTGAGTCTCCATCCAGTTTTTACCTTCCTTAGCTTCACCGGTTAAAGGACATTTTAGGTTATAGAACTCACCGGCTTTTCGAAATGAATTGATTGCTGAGTTTTTATAGAGTTCTTCGAATTGTGGCTTAACGAGTGCTTGGATCTCGTCATGGATATGTGCTACGAAGGCAAAGTGGCAAGCCCATTTTAGCCCCTTTTTGTATAAATCTTCATATAGGATACATGTTGCTTTTTTGACTGCAATTGCGCCAGTAGATTGAAGTAGTTGATTTAGCGCAGAATGTCTGGATCTTATTTGTAAATGTCGACCATCTATCCCCGTAAGATAGCCACGTTTTAGGACACGTTCATCGACTTTATCTTTTAATTGTTTAATTGCTGGTAGGTTTTTGTAGAACGTATTAATAGTTTCTCGGCCTAGCTCTTGTTGTTTGTATTCGTCTAATGAAACATCTAGTATTGTCCCTAATTTCTTGGCGCCTGCGCCATAAAGTACAGCATAAATTAAAGTTTTTGCCAGTTCTCTTGTTTTTTTATCAATAGTTCCTTTCCCATCAAATATTCCGAATAATTTTGCATTATGGGTGTGAATATCAAAACCTTCAGTACTAACTAATTTTGCATATTCTCCACCATCAAAGTATGCTAATTGAGCACCAAGTCCACGTAGTTCTAGACCACTGGCATCAGCCCCTATTAGTAACCATCCATTAGGGGCATAGAAAAGTGCACGACATTCGGCTCCAAACTGATGACCTACTCGTGGTACTTGTGCCATGTTAGGACTTCGATGGCTACATCTTCCACTTATACAGGCATTTGTTATTACTGAGCCATGAATTCTACTGTCTTTATATTTTTGACTGTGTTTTAACCAAGCTTCTTTCCCTTCAGATATCTGTCCTAACCTTTTATTAAGTAATTGATATTCAGCTAAGAGAGCAGCTTCTGGATACTTTTTACCCAGAAGTTCCAAGACATCGTCATCAAGTTTAACGTTCCCTTTTTCGGTTTTACTGAATCTAATCTCAGGATAATGTTCTCGTAACCGATCGGCAGTTTGTTTACGTGAAGCGGGGTTAAACGTAGTGACTTTGTCTTTAAGTCGCTTACCGGTTTTAAGAGAAAGTCTTTCTTCTGTGATTGGTGGGAAGACTTTTTGTAATTCATCATCAATTTCAGTGCGTCGGGTTTTTAAGGTATTAACTAGAGCATATGCAGATTTTTCATTAAAAGGAAAGCCGAAGCTCTCCTGTAATGTCATGATAATTGCAAAGGAATGTTCTAATTCTTGGCATCTTAGGTCTAATTTTTGAGATTGGAAGTATTTGTAGAGTTCTAATGAGACTAGGGTATCGTTTTCGCAATACTTTTGCATTTCCTCTGACCATGTATCCCATTTATTTGCGCCCTCTTTTGAGAGGCTGGTTTTATTAACATTTAGTCGGTCTCCCCATGCTCCTAGAGAATGTCTTCCCCTGTTTTTAGGATTAATGTGCGAGAATTTTTGTTCATCAACTGGCTCTAACTCTGGCCATAGGACACGACTGAGGATAAGTGTATCGACGAGCTCACAGTTTTTTTTCCTTTTGAAGGCTGAGTAAACTTTTCGTAGGGCTCTGAAGTCAAAATTTATTATGTTGTGTCCGACTAGTACGTCTGCATGCATTAGTAAATGAATACCATTGCATAGCGGTTCATATCCTTTTTGATCTGCACAGCTGATGACGTCTCCAGTCTCAATATCACGAAGTACTAGGCAGTGGACTGTGTCTAATTCATGGACTAGACCATTGGTTTCACAGTCAAATACGTATTTTGGCATGCATTAGTAGCAGTTTTTATATAATTTTGCGATGTTTACTATATCAAGTTCTTCAACTAAAGCTAGTTTTTTGAATCGTTCGTAGATATTCTTAACCGATGTTAGGTCGGGCAAGCAGAGCGCTTTATTTAGGTTGTTTGTTTTGTTAACGTCGACAAGTTCTACACTTGTTTTATCCCCTGAAATGCACAGTATTTTTTTATTATCAGGGTCATATAATACGAATCCGCTTTGCATGGCTCAATCTTTTATTGCGTCGGAATTGGGTATAGCTCTCATTAGAAAGATGTCTAATGCGATGTGAACAAGAAGTGGGACCATTTTGAATGCTGGTTCTGGTAGACCCCCGAACAGAGCTGCGAGCTTGTCGCTTAAATCTGTTCTATGCAGTTCTTCAAATTCGACTGCTAGCATGTTTGCTACATTGAGAAAAAAATCAGCAGGTTCTTCGTCTTGGTGTTTTAGTTGTTCAACTATTTCCCAGAGCTGAGGATCTGATTGAATTAGCTTTAGTAGTTCTTCCACGATGACTTATCGAGTACGCCGCAAGTTTACAAGTTCTACATTTTATGTCGAGGATCAACTTTGCAAAGTTTGTGTTTCTCCTGAGTACAAATATGAGGAAGGCCACTATTTTTGGAAGGTTGGTTTTGCTGTTGGTAAGTCTCGTCGTCAGTTAAATGATTGGTGGAATGATCGATCTAATAAACGGAAACGATCTATAAAGAATCAGTTCACTGGTAAAGTTGGAATGAAAGCGATCCGTCGAGGATTTCAAGAAGTCTTACGTTTACGTTGGGTAATTCAGTCAGGTGATTTTATTGAATTAGATTGCACATCCGGTGATCCAGATCGGCAGTTTCATGCTTGGAGCCGCTGGCATAAACATCATCCAGAGTGGATTTTAGATACTAAGCGTAAAGCTTTTCGTTGGTATCGTCCTCCTCTTATACAAGACCCTGTGAGAAAACATTTCAAGATAGTAGGACTTACTCCTAAGAATCTATATGCAAACACAGCTGGTTCTCGTTATTTTGATTGTTTTCAGGTTTTTCTAAAAGATGGATGTACTGCTCTATCCATTCCGCAAACAGCTGATCTATTAACCCAGCTTCTAGCCAACTAGCCATTGCTGGTAGAGCCCATTCCAATGCTTTTTTTGATTCTTCTGTATCTTGTTTCAGAAGATCAAGCAATATAAATTTCAACCATTTATTTGGCGATGCTCGCGGGTCTAAATATTTAATAGGTCTTAAAAAAAGAACAGAAGAGTGAGGAACCTGATCAAACCGCCTCAATTTGGGACGAAGGGTATAGTAATTGTATTATATCCGGTGGGCCGGAGAAGAACAGTGTCAGGCCTGGAGGGAAGCGCGGTTTTTACTGTTTCCTGCGCTTTTAAATTAAGGGCCTTGCCGAGAGACAGCGGTTGGGCTGCTCCCCTCCAGTTTCTTAATACTTTCTTAACTATTGGTGTATCACTACAAACTGTATCGATCGCTACAAAAAATGTATAATTAAGAGGACTCACGCAAGAGGACACTCTTATGAAACGTTTAACCTACAGAGGCATTTCTTATCAGAAGCCCGAAGTACTTAGCAGCTCTGACTGCGAGCTTAAGCGTGTTCGTGGTGAAGCGAAGCATACTTATCGTGGCGTTGTTTACCATTACGAACCTAAAGATCGCAAAGTAGCAGTCTGATTAAACTGGGTAAGCTCTTAATGTCTTGCCGTGGAATTTCCATTTTTAGAAACACTAGAAGGGAATTGGCAAGACATACTTGAAGAGCTTGATGATTTATTTTTTGATGAAGTTGAGCATGACACTAATCACTTCATAGAATGGCCTGATACCAAACTATACGTAGGGAAATGGGATGTTTTTGGTCTCTACACACTTGGTAAAAAGAATGAAAAGAACTGTAAGTTGTGTCCAAAAACAACTGAGTTAGTTGAAAAGATCCCCGGATTGAGAACTGCTGGGTTTTCAGCTTTAGCTCCTCACACACATATTAAACCTCATCAGGGCTACATTGATGAGGATGTTTATCGTGGTCACTTAGGATTAATTATTCCTAAGAACTCCTCTTCTTGTTGGCTCCGAGTTGAAGATACTGTCCATCATTGGGAACCTGGTAAAGCATTTGCATTCGATGACCATAAATGGCACGAGGCACATAATGAATCTGAGACTTGGAGATTTATTCTGTTGTTTGATTTTTTGCGTTCATAATCTTATTTTCTGTTTCAACTTGGTTTTTAAGGATTTCTCTTATTAATTCATCACGTCTATGTTTGTTTTCAGGTTTAGCGAAAAATTCATTTTTATAAATGATTTTTATTGCTTCCTGATCATCGTTGTAGGTCATTTGTCTCGTATTTATACTAGTGATATACGGACTAGATAGATTACTTTAGGGATTAGGAATACTTTTGGATCATAAGCTTATCTAGCCCATGTAGACTTATGCTAAGCCATCTAACAGGCTTAATTATTTTTTAATAACCAATCATCATGAGCACTGCCATAAAGCAGAGGGAGTTAGATTCCTCTCTGCTACAGGGATGGCCGGAGTTTTGTGACTGGGTAACATCTACAAATAATCGGCTTTATGTCGGTTGGTTTGGAGTCTTAATGATACCTTGTCTTTTGACTGCGACAACCTGTTTTATTATTGCATTTATAGCTGCTCCTCCTGTTGATATTGATGGGATCCGTGAACCAGTAGCAGGATCTCTCCTTTATGGAAACAACATTATCTCAGGTGCGATTGTCCCAAGTTCCAACGCAATCGGAATGCATTTTTACCCAATATGGGAAGCTGCGACGATTGATGAGTGGCTCTATAACGGAGGGCCATACCAACTCATCATCTTCCATTTCCTCATTGGTATCTCTGCTTACATGGGACGACAATGGGAACTTAGCTATAGATTAGGAATGCGACCTTGGATTTGTGTCGCTTATTCCGCACCAGTTTCAGCCGCCTTTGCGGTATTCCTTATTTATCCGTTCGGACAAGGAAGTCTCTCTGACGGTATGCCGTTGGGTATCTCAGGGACGTTTAACTTTATGTTTGTCTTTCAGGCGGAACATAATATCCTTATGCATCCTTTCCATATGTTGGGGGTTGCGGGGATGTTTGGAGGCGCTTTGTTCTCTGCTATGCATGGTTCCTTGGTCACCTCCTCTCTTATCAAGGAAACGACCGAGAATGAGTCTCAAAATTACGGGTACAAATTTGGGCAAGAGGAAGAAACTTATAACATCGTTGCAGCCCATGGATACTTTGGACGTTTAATCTTCCAGTATGCAAGCTTCAACAACAGCCGCTCTCTTCACTTCTTCCTTGCTGTTTTCCCCGTTGTCTGCGTGTGGTTTACCTCTATGGGTATAAGCACTATGGCATTTAATTTAAATGGGTTCAATTTTAATCAATCCATCCTTGATGCGAATGGGAAAGTTGTACCAACGTGGGGTGATGTCCTTAACCGTGCCAATTTAGGTATGGAGGTCATGCATGAGCGTAACGCTCATAACTTCCCACTTGATCTAGCTTCTACTGACACCACTGAGGTTGCTCTATTGGCACCTTCAATTGGTTGACGTTTAAGTGTTTTTCTAGCTAGATTTTTATAGGTGCATGGTTTTTACCGTGTGCGTGTGTGCTAAACAACTGAAGGACCTGGGGGTGGTGCCTCAGGTCTTTTTTTATACGTAGTACAGTTAAAATTAAAGGATATATTGTTAATTAGAAAAATGCCAGGAGCTAATCCTTCTATAGAAGATCGTTGGTACAACGCAAGACGTTTTTTACCAGAATATATAGGCGGTCGTTCTTGGGAGCCTGCTGATATAGGGAATGACGCTGTTAAACAAATGATTGGACGTGAAGGTTGGAGAAAAGGACATTCCCCTGCACATGAGAGACAGTGGCAATTAGATCATGCTTTTTCTGATGAATCTATTGAGGACCAGCAATTGATGAATAGTCTAGGGGTAACAGATTATGTAGGACCTCCTGTTGCTTCTCCTTATACAGGAATTATGAGTGATTCAGTTCATCCACAGTTCCTACCCTATCAGCCTCCAATACAAGCTCCAGCTTATATTGAGGATGCTTCAGATTTTGGGAGTGAAGAGTGGAAGCAAGGACTAGATTTCTTTCCGAAGAACATTGAACTAGAGCAGTATTGGCCTCCCGCGACTAGTGCGGTGGCAGGCTTCTAATTGGATGTAGTACTTAGTACAGTTAAAATTAAAAGAAATAGTATTGATAGAAAGATGGAAATGCAACCTATGAGCGGTTACGAATCCATAGACCCAAACACTTTCCCACCTCTTATCTCTCCAACAGGAAATTGGAATTGGAGGGGAGTAGAACAAGAACCTGGAGGTACTGGTAGATATCGGCACGTCATGGAATATGATGATCCGCTTATGCCTGGTACGTTTCCTGGCCACTGGTTAGGACCAGATGGAGAGCCATCTGTTGGAGATCAGAGCAATTTACCAGGTGCCAATCCTGCGTTTTTAGGTAACGGGCGGTTGTTTTTACAGAGTTTATTGGCAGGTAAGAACAATAATACAGGAGTAACTCTGGGTGACACACTGGCGTCTAATCCTCTTGATAATCCGTATGATCCTCAATATGAAAAGATGAAGAGCATTATGGATGCACAGGGTCCTATAGATCCTCTTGAGCGTGTTTATGAACCTCATGATCCAGGTCTGGATCGGGATTTGCTACTTGATTATCCTCAGGTATCAGTTCCTTATGCTGATCCTTGGTTGGTTGCTGATGCCAATGTTCCTATTAATGTTAATCAAGGGTCTGATCAACGTGGAGGCGGCGCTACTATAGCGAATCCTACGACTCTTGAAAATTCAGGCGGTCCGCCTGAATATCAGAGAAGATTTAGAGAGAGTATGACGGGAGGAGATCCCACGAGGGGTGGCTATTAATCTTCTAGGCAGATTGACTCGATTGAATTAGGATGTTCATGTAAGTAAATGACATCTTCTGTGGCGAATTCCTCAGCTTCGAAAGAACTATTAGCATAAGTACAAATATCTCGATGTGAACGATCAGCTTCGTGATATCCAACGGTGTAATGCTTAGTCACTTTATTTTTAGCAGATATGATTACTCTAGATTGGCTACAGATGTTACGGAATTATTTATCTTTTACCTCTAACATCCTATAAACTTATATATGAATAATGAACTCAATCAAGCCATCAAATGATCTCTTTTCTCGCTTTGTCAATTGGTTCAGCAACAGTGGTTCTGACTATATATTGGCTGATAGCAAAGTGGGTGGCAAAGATTTCTTTTCTCGGTTGATGAATCGAATTTCCACTATGTAATACTATAATTAATCTTCTTCAGTATCTAAGAATATTTGGAGGAGTATTACTATGGTCAAGTTTATTGTTAGTGTCCAGAGTATTACGTAAGTAAAGTCATTCATTTTTTATTTTATGGGGCATAGCGTTTCCGGTCATATTCCCCTGGTAGTAAGTCGGGGTGGTCATAGCCTTGATAATTATCACCTCTTAGCTGTTCATTTTGCGGATTTTCTAGATTTAAATCGGCACGCATTTTTGTTATAAACTTAGCTACATTCTCGGCATCGCCTACAAAATCACCTACATTTTGATGACCTTGTCCCATTTGCTCAGGTCTTATTCGAACACCTCTTTCAAGGTTAGCCCATACGCTATTTGGATCAGTTTCTCCTAGTAGACCTTCATCTTCTAGTTGTTTTTGACGATAGTCATCATATTCGGGATTTGATTTACCATCTTTTTTACGTGGTGGATTAGTTGTATTTCTACCTTCTAAAGTTGCCTTTGCTTTTTCTGCAGCTTCTTGTCTAGTTCTAATTCTGTCTTCCTTTCTTGCAGCCACTCTCTCTTGCCAGCTCATTACTTGAGTTGGGTCTGTGTCTGTTTCTTGTTGCGCAGTGAATTGTTTTAAAAACTCTCTAGTTTCCTCTTCGCTAGGCATTTTCTATATTTACTTTTTAAATTATTCTAACAATCGTAAACAACTAGATCTTTTCGATAATCGTTCAGTCCTCGAGACATACATTCCATCATAAATTCTCCGGTACTCATATTAATTGGCACTACATGTTCTTCTTTTAGTTCTTCTAAGACGGAGAGTATTTCGTGCCGCTCAGTAGTTTTATTAGTCATAGGAAATAAGTCTGGTGTTATAACTACATTCATTAAATGAGTAGACATTTATGACTGATCTATTCTACTGCTACCGATCATTTTCGAACAATAGAAATTTCTTGACATCCTTATCATTGGCATTGATTACATTTTGAATAGTTTTTAATTTTTTCTCAGCTGAAAGAGCACGACCGCTCCAATAATTCATTGCCTTGTTTGTATTATCTAATTCTGTTTCTAAGGCAGTTTGGAAGAGTGCAGAGGGACTTATATTCTTCTCTGATGCTTTCCATCTACGAGCGAGTTCAGCTGGCACAGAGACGCTTATGACAGAAGCCATTATTTAAAAAGATACGTGATTACTAAAGATAGCATGTCAGTTATGGAAGTCTGCGATTCTTTCTTTATGTGATTCTGTTGCAATAACGGGGATGGGTTCACTCACAGTGAGTTTTGTTAGGGCACGTAAATCGTTTGCAAATTTTTCTGCTTCACTGAAGGAAGCGAATTGAGGATGATGCGATCCAACGTCTGAGTGATATATAAATACGACGTGGCCGGTCACTGGGAATCCCATTCGGTTCTGAGTCTTTATACTGATTAAAGTTAGCAGATTGCGATTCTCTTGCAATAGTTGGAGTGTACTTTTGGTTAAAAAGAATTTCTGTTACAACAGGCATCATTGTTTTATCTGCTATTTTTCTCCTAGGATGGCAGTAAGATTGTTTGGATCATTATCTGTTTTATAAAGTTCGAAATATTTATTGAGTATTTCTAATTGATCATGATAACGTGCCATTTTATCTAACTCTTCACTGATTGCTTCTGTAATTCCTGGGTGTTCTCCGATACCTACTGGATTTTTTAGATATACTTCTATATTTGCTCGATGCATTTCAATTTCTCCTTGAGCGTGCATACGCTGTGCTTTTAGGAGAGTTTCTCTCATGCTCATTCTTACGCCAATAGAAATGGTCCTGACTTGTAATATACCTCGGGGTTATCTTTAACAGTTTGATCAGCTTCTTCGTGATTGGTTACTTTTATAACTTCACTAGGATTTGTTTTTGTAAGTATTGCCCAGGCAAGTTTTTTAGTTGCTGTAGCTCCTTTCATGCTCATCATGATTTTTATTTTCTTATTCGCGTATTTAATTATGAGGGGAATTAATTTGCACTGTAGAAGGTTCTGTACAATGAAAAACCACTGCTATGACTGAGTTCAGGAAACTCATACTAGCAGTGGTAAGGGTTCTGTCTACTTAGAAATCTTTAGATTTCAAGTATTAATAATTAAGAAGTTGGATAGAGCGAACACCTTGGAGCCGTTCGTTAGGATCGTGGCTTTTTAGTGCATGCTTAGCGTCTCTTTTAAGAACTCTTAAAGCTTCGTCTTGGAGGTACTGTTCTGATTTGTCAGCACTGAGATTGAATAGAGGAGCATAGCCTGTCATGGTGTTGTGTGCAGGTGGACTTTTTCATGATACATCAAACGCGCCAGATTCGTAGAGAGGGGAGATTTCAGGAGCTTCTTTTCCTGGCAAAAACTGTGTTTTTATGATTTTTATAAGCTCTACAGTCTGATCCAGACTGAGATCTTGTTCTCCGTGGATATTATCGATGAAGAGTGGATCTTCTAGTAATATATCTAAACTATTGAGTATCTCATCTAATCTGCGAACTACAGATTGATGGTGTTTATTCATATCTGTACTGTTTTTCATGGCAGTAATCATGTATGTGTACAAGTTAGCCATTGCACTTTACTGCCTATTCATACGTTTATTTTAGGATTTAATATCCTGGGGGCTGGGCAAATCTTGGGGATCGCAGATATGGATTTTCTTCATCATCACTTCGCTTTGCCAGAGATGCTGCTATTGCTTCCTCTACTGGGCTAATACCTTGTCCACTTACTGGTGCTATTTGAACTGGAGGTCTACGTATAGCTGCTCCTTGAGCAGCTAGTAGAGCTTCTCGTTCCACATTATGAAGGTCAGTTCGTAGCGTAGCCCCAGTTCTTGTTTGTTCTAACTGTTGTCCTTGTTGCTCGTGCTGTGTTGATAAGTTTTCGTAGTTACTTTTCCAATGTTCATCCAGTTCCTCCATGTCCTTTCTGGTGTAGACACCTTCTCTTTCTCTGGAACTTCTTTTTGAACCGCCGCCGCTACCCATTGTTTTAAATCCTCTTATTTTTAGTGATGATAGTCGAAAGAATTACTTTCCTGTCAGAAGAGCCATTCTATCTTTATCGGACATTAGATTAGGGTTTTTAGGTCTAGTGCCTGAACCGTCACGAGAATAATCATAGGAATAATCATAGGGTGAAGCCTCTGCGCCACTAGGTCTGGGAGTTCCTGCGCTATATCCGCTAGTGGGACCACCACTTGAATAAGCTCCTAGGTTTGTCGTTTGGACTCCTCGATCATCTTTAACTATAGGAGCCCGAGTAGGTTGTGATTGGCTACCTGACAGCCCTTCGTATCTTCCTTGTAACTCACCGTGTCTTCCTTGTAAAGTTCCATAGTCTTTTTGTAGGGCTGAGTAATCATGAGTTCCTCCTGTTGCATATTTGTCTCTTAGTTCTCCATATGAGCCTTGTAGACCTGTGTGTTGACCTTGGAGGTATCCATGCTCTCCTTGCAGACCTGCGTAGTCTTTTTGTAGGGCTGAATAATCATGAGTTCCTCCTTTTCCATATTTATCTTGAACACCTTGGTATGAGTCTTGTAGACCTTTGTGTTGACCTTGGAGTAGTCCATACTCTCCTTGCACTCCTGAGTATTTTTCTTGTAGGGCTTCATAATCATGAGTTCCTCCTGTTCCATATTTGTCTTGAACACCTTGGTATGAGGTTTGTAGGTCTCCGTATTGTTTTCCAAGACCTTCATGTTCACCTTCTAAAGTTCCATACTGTCCTTTAAGGTCTCCATATTTTCCTTGTAGATCTCCATATTTTATATTGAAATCTGACTGCTGGTCTTGTAGATCTTGTACAGCTGCACCATAATCCTTATCTCCTCCTGTTTGATACTGTGACAGATTTTGTGAAGTTAGTGCTTCTTTTAGTTTTAGGGCTGAATAATCTTTCTCTCCTCCTTCTCCATATAATTGTGATTGTGTGTCATAGGCAGTTTGTAGAGTGTCCTTGGCTCCGGTGAGTGTTTCGTATTCTTTTTGTTTTTGCTCTAGATCCCACACTTTTTGCTGATAATCTTTCTCTCCTCCTGTTCCATATAATGCTTTTTCTGCCTGCAATTCTGATTGTAGATCTCCATATTTTGTATTAAACGCTGTTTGCGCTGCTGCCGCATCACCTTGTAACCCCGTTATATCTGATCCCCTAGTTTCATACCCTGAAACTAGGGCACTGTGGTCATCAATGCCAAGACGGTCATAGCTCTTTTGCTGTTCAGATAACTGGGTTCCCCGTTCTCCATATGTCCGAATAAGGTCGTCCACATCTGTAGCGCCTGCTGACGTCGCTCTTTGTTTGTATTCATCTTGTACGGCTGTTCTCTCTGCTGTTTTTGCGGCTTCAACTCTTTCACCCGCCATCCTCTCTCCTGTTGTTTTCCATTTATCTGCAAGACCTTGAATTTCGTCGAATCTTAGTTTTTTATCAGAGTCTCCAATATCTTTTGCATAATTTTCAATATCTTTAAATTGATCTGAAGTTTTTACGGTCGACATTTCTCGGTTATTTTTTTAATTGTATGATATTAATTCTATCTGTAGCAAATCTAGTTTTTAATTATGTATTAGGTACAGAAGTTTACCATCAATAACCACTGTAATATCTCATTCTGCTGTCCATATATTTTCTATCAGTTGGGCTGAATTCAGCATAACCGTCTGTGGAATATATACCATCAGCCTGATCTTTCACTCTTTCTTGTGCTAAAAAGTCAAGTCGGGACAGACTTGGTGAATATCTAGAATCAGATGAACCACTTCCAGTTCCAGTTAGCATTGCATACCTATCTTTATCGGAAGAAAGTCCACTGGAGAGGCCGCTAAGGCTGTAGTTAGAGGGGGCATAGCCACTACTTCCACTAGACTCCTCACCACCACTCCCAGTTAGCATTGCATACCTATCTCTATCAGAGGAGAGTCCGTAATTATTACTGTAATTAGAACTATCATCTTCACTAGTTCCTCTATATCCGGGACGATAGGTTCCTGTGCTTTCGTCAAAGTCTCTTGATCCGCCAGACCAAGCCATGTCATCTCCTGATGTGGAGCCGCGTCCAGTCAATAGTGCATACCTATCTTCATCAGAGGAGGGTCCGTAATTAGAACTATCATATTCCGATGTGGGGCCGCGTCCAGTTAGCATTGCATACCTATCTTCATCAGAGGAGAGTCCGCGTCCGCCACCTGGGATTCCAGAGATACCTCCTCCACTGCCTGCGTATCGAGGTTCATCAGTACCTTTTGGACTCCAAGGTTTTTGTTTAGGGACAGGCATAGTTCTCCAGTCTCCGTAAACTTTTTTTCCTGTGGGGTTACCTTCTTCGTCTAATATGTCATCACCTATAGTTCGCATTTCGGCTATAGTCATTGCATCTTGCCAATTGCCATAGTTTCGTTTTGGTGGATCTTGATATTGTGAATAGTATCCACCACCACTATTACCAGTTGGCATACTTTGACTAGTGCCACCTCCATACATTCCAGTTCCAGTCAGCATTGCTAACCTTTCTTCGTCGGAAGGGAGTGCATATTGCATCTTTATTTGTATTGATTACTATTTATTTATTCTAACTTTAAGACTTATTCATGCCCTTTTAGGACTCAGATACAGGGAGTAAGGATCCATCCCACTTCTGGCATGATATAAAAGCTCTGCTCGTTTTTCTTCTGGGAGATTTGCCCAAAAAGATTCTCTTGCATCATCTTCGTATCCTCCAAAACTTTTTATCAACGCGTCGTACATATGTGAATGTCGGTCGAGGAACGACTTTGGTTCAACATATTCATATAATCTACCGCCAACAGGGTTTTCTCCCGATTGCAACATTCCTGCTTGACTCATTTCTGCTGAGTGCAGTTCTGCTGAGTTCGGTCTTGTTGGCCGTGGCCCTGCGGCGCGGCGTCCTGTAGGGTGTGGTCCTGCTGGGTACTCCTCTGAGTAATAATCTTTTGTTCGGCGCAGTTCCGCTTCTTCTGATATGTCGTCAAAGTTGTCTCTAACCATTTATCTCCTTGCGGTGGGTCTTCTTTGGGATTGCTGAGGTATGTATCTTTGCTCACCCTGAGCTACTAGTTCTTTAAGTTTTACTATATTTGCGGCATCGCCTAGCAGTTGTTTAGCTTTACCTTGCCGTGTAGTTCTCTCAGGTTGAGGATTCATTTTTACCTGGTTGCTTGCTATTTATTTATCTATTATAGGTTTCTTATTATTAGTTTTTAAAGATAGGACGATTTTTATAATTTTTTAAAAAGTCATGTGCGTTTTTATCTCGTTTATCTACGCTTTCTCTTCCTCTACCTTTTTGCATAGATATACTTCTATCTTTTGATCTTAGTGCTCGAGCGTCTTTTCTATGATCTCGGCTAGCCTCTCTATTCGCAGCTCTAGCTGCATTTTCTGCGCTCCTTTTCCAGTAGGCTTTGTCTTTAATTACATTTCCTTCTGGGTCATACGCATTAGGATCCCACTCGATATTTTCTGCTGTCATTGTTTTTTATCTAACTATTCTTTAATAATAGCTATTGTATATATAGTCTTTGGTTGTGGCGCAGGATCAATTTGTTTTCTTTTTATCCGGGTTGAATATATCTTGTACCCAAGCTACTACTTTATCTATATAGGGTTTAACTACAGATACTACTTTTTGTACATAAGGTTTAATTTTCTCGATGATCCATTTGCAATCATTGATCAGATCTTTAATCTCGTTGGTATGAATTTCCCATCTTTTCTTTGCGTCTTCCCAATATTCTTGACGGGTTATTAGTTTAGGCTTTTCAGGAGTTGGTTCAGTCACTGGTATGTAAGGAGTTGAGATTTTATTTAGGAAGGCAGCAGTTTTACCTCTTGCACTTAGTGTAGCTTCAGTAGCCATAGCCAGTTCCGTCATCATCGTCATCAGTTGCGCCTAATATTAGTATCCATAGCCAAGCTACGCCCATAATTAACATAATTGTTTCAAATATTGGAATGGGAATCATTGACAATCTTTACTTTATAAATAGTAGTGTTAGCAGCTTTTTTAGCAAATGACAGATCGATTCTTTTCTTTAACCAATATAGGACTACCAAGACAAGGATGAATTGTACCCCCTCCCCCCATGACATACTCCAGGCCTGGGCGAGATCAATATTAGCTGCTGCTAAAAAGTTCATTAGAGATATGCCTTGCTAATGTTCGTAGCAAAACCTATAAGAGTAACTCCAGCGGCTAAGACTGCTGCGGCTCCGATAACCCATTTCTCTACAACTTTTAGACGTTCTCTTAATTCGTCTTGTTTTTCTTCTAGGCGTTCGATTTTGAGTGCTTGAACGACTAGTCTTGTTTCCTGTGTAGAATCTAGTGAGAGTGGGTCAGACATACGAAAATACTTATTAGGTGTGGGTACTTTATAAGGAGTTAATCTTTCGTTTAAAATTAGGGTAATAACTCAAGATTGAGAGCGGTTCAATGTTATGTGCTAAGTCGAGGATGAGTCCTGAAGAGCATCAGAAATGGCGATTAAAGATGCTTAACTTTTGGCGTGATCGTTTGGAACAGCGTATGGCTGGTGTTGATGCTGCTATTGCGACTTTAGTGAAACAAATGGAACGAGATAAGAAGGAGACTGACAGTAAAACCTCCAGTGATTAACTGAAGGTTTTTTCGTGATCTGTCAGTTCTGTAATTTTAGATCGCCAGTATTCTCTGTCTTCGTCAGTGATCCAAGGAGAGTGGACCATTATATGTGCTTCTTGTAGCCACTCTTTATCAGTCCATTCTTTCTTTGGTCTCTCTATGTGATTTTGTAAAGACAGGGGGTTCCTCCTAAACGAAAGTAAATCGGCTAAAACGAAAGTAAATTGCTACTGATCTAGCTGATTGATAAGTTTTTTTAATCTTTCATCTAATTCTTTTCCTAAAGTTTTTAGGTTTTCGATCTGCTCTGGAATAGACATAGACATATAGTATTGAAGTTCTTCTTCGTAAGTTTTTTTAGACATTACTGTTTTTTTAAATTCTTAATGGGAATGGTGATTAGTTTTTCCCAAGGATCATAATCAAAGAGAATAGCAGCACGGTTTCCACTAATTCGTTGAACAAAACCTTGGTAACTATTATAGATAGAGGTTACATCTGAAACTATAACGGTATTACCAGGAAGAATAGGTGATTTTGTATTTTGTTTAGTCAATATTAATCTTTTAAAGTTGTTTGTATAGCTTACTCTCGTTTGCCACTTTGTGACCATGTAAAGAACCATTCAGCATCGCTTTGTAGGATCGTTGGGTCTACTTTATCGATTGCCTCTTGGAGTTCAGCCATACTGGAGCAGTGATAAGGACACCCTTTATCAAAGTGTTCAAAGAAGTCTCGAATTACTAATTTATAAGGCATTTTCTCTTCTTAAAAATCGATTTTTAGCTTTAGTAATTGTGCTAGTGGAGACATTATAAATTTCTGCCCATCTGTCTATTGATAAAGGAGGAGTATTAAATCCTACTTGATTAATTTGATGTGTATTTAAAGAAAAGCTTCCTGATGCTCTTTTAGATTCAGTTGTACTTTGTTCTCTAGAACGAAAACGAAAATGACAATCTAAACATCGTATATAACGGCTAATTTCAACCCCATTTGTTTGTTGTGTAGCTGTGACTTTTGTGTTTTTACTTCCGCATCCAAGGCAAGGACGATAAACTTTCATGTGTTAGCTCTGACGTGTAGGTCTTTCAATTTTTTGTAGCATGTGTGATGCTACATCTTTTTCTGGCGCTGTGCTTCTCTTTTCAAAAATTACGTCATAAACTCTTTGTCTTTTTGAACCCTTCTTTGTCTTTATGTGCTTTACTCTTGTGTCTACAACTGTTCCTTTAAGAGGAGAAAACGCTTTTTTTGCACCAAGATATTTAGCACTCGTCTTCTTTGATACGTAGTCTCCTATTTGGAAGGCTTGGGGGATTGCATTTTCTTTAGTCATGGCTTAGTTCTCCTGTGTGATTGGCTTTAAACGTAGTTGTGCTACTTCTTGAGGTTTCTTACTGCCATTCCACAGCACGTCATAATAAAAGTAGGCACTTCCTACTTTATTTTTCTTTGTAGTGCAGTTGATAATGATTCCTTCTCTTAGTGAACTTCCATACTTTTGATTAGGACTTTTAAATGATAGACCTCTGTCCTTCTCTGCTACTTTGTCATTGATTTTGAATCTGGGTGTTTTCATGGTGCTAAATGTTGGTGAGTGGTTTTTTGGGGTCTTACGAGAACATGCTTAGTTGTTGAGCTGATAAAGATCGATGGGGGAATCGACCTCCGGAACCCTCAATACTCCTCGATGGGAACCCGAGTTTACTTAGAGATTGAAGGGATTCTGTTACCAGTTGGTCCGACCAGTAACTCTTCTTTCTCTAGGGCAGCGATGTTTACGGATCCATGTGTATCCTGCTCCGCCCCTTGGTTAGCTCTTCCAGAATAGACTTTGAGAGAGTAGAAACTCAGGTCTTAATTTCTGAAGGATTTGAAAGGCTGGATACGTTTCAATTTTCTTTTGTTCAGTTGCAGGTAATTGATAAAGAGAATGTACACATAAGTCATATGCACATTCAGCTTCCTCTTTTGATAGCTGGACTATTGTCATGGTGTGTCCTTCTTAAATACTGCACAGTCAACTTCGTGACTGTCTATAAAGCATCGAACAGCCTTTTCTTCAGGGAACTGTTCTCTGATAGCTTCCTCTAGATGTTTGAGGACTCTTCTAGGATCAGGTTCTAGGGGCGATGGTTCCATGTGTCCTATGTGATGGTGTAAGAAGGGAACAATTGCTCGCCAGTGTTCTGGCGGGATATCATGGTTAAGCTTTGCCATGGATTAGGAAGGGATTCTGTTGCTGAAGTGCTTATACATGGCGTACAAGCAGGTGCCATATATAAGTATGGCTAATGCAGTTGAGAGAACAGGTAAGAGCATAGTTAGAAAGGAATGTAGTCTACTGAATTGATGTCATATTTTCGTGCTGAGGTTTTAGGTTTAAAAGGTTCCTTCTTCGTTCTTTCTGATAGTCTCTCTGTTGGGATCTTTTTATTCGGATTAGGTGGATAAGAATCATCGCAGAAAGCTGCGGTTAATTCTCTATCCCATGTAGCACTTGGGTCGATCTTGTTAATTTGTTTATAGTGATTCACTCTCGCTTTAGTGGATCCAACAGCGGCATTTAAGTTCCCTTCTTCTAAACTTCTAACGGTACAGAGCTTTAAATCATTATCAATTTCTTGCCATTTATATCGAGCTTCTTGTAAATCGAAGGTTGGGGCTAATACTTTTTCAGCTTCTCTTATATCTGCTCTAGCTTGTTGTATCGAGACTCTATATTCTTTAGCTATTTCTTGTACGACTTCAGACCGGATTGATAGTGATTGATCGAGAAGTTCTGCGGCTCTTTCAACCCGCGTATTCTTCTGAGCAACTGTTCCTCTTGTGTTAGTCATGGGTGCCTCCTATGTTTGATAGAAATGACGTCGAACATGGTAAATATTCGGTGTTGGGTTCGCGTGAAGATTTCCGAAGGTGGGTGATTTGGATACTTTTCTTCCTCCATCTCTCTATAGGTTTGGATCATGTCTTGGATAGTGTTTGCATCCTCTTGGTTTATATCTTCAATGCGATCTTGGAAATCAGGATGGGTTTCAATCATGATTTTGGCCCCGTCGAATAATCTTCTGGTGCCATTTCTTTTTCTCTTAAAAGAGGTAAACCACCAGCATTATCATGTAGTGATTTGGTTAATTGTGAGGCTAGATCATAGAGCTCTGATCTGATAGCTAGAACACCACTTGGCATTAATCCTTTGTTCGTCATATACCAGTCTTGGAAGGTGTTATTGATCTCACCCTCTACAAGCTTGAGGAGTCGTTCAACTTGATGTGTTTCTAGCTTTAATGATTCGATGATGTTGTTGAGTTCAGTCATTGCTTCATTCTCCTTTTGGTTGAGTTTGTTCTTCTGTTATCTCTTTTACTGATTCTCTCCATAGTTCTAATGGGAAGAGATTTTTATCGAAGTCATCAAGAAGTTCTCTGGGGAGACTTTTGATTAGAATCATTAGAGCTGAATCAGTGACGGATAATAAATTTGTCACGTTTACGAAGTCACCAGGAGAGACTCCTTCAAGATCTTTTACTTCAATAAGTTTGTCTAGAACCAGTTCGGCACGTTTATTGAGCAACCCGATAAGTTCGATAGCAATTCTTAAAGTCTCATCAGTTGAGAGACCTAAGTTTTGAATGAACTTGGAATGTTTGTTCATTTCATCAGTCATTGTTTTGCCTCCTTGGTAGTGGGTGGGTGGTTGACTAATTCATCTGCAAGTTCCAGCTTTTCTAGTTTCTTTCGTGTAGCAGCTATATCTGCTATTTCATTAGACTCCACTTCCTTGACTGGCAGTTGTGCCATCTCTTCGCCTCTGTGATGTCGCCTTTCCGTGATGACTGTCTCGGTATCCTCTATGCTTAGTAGGCGAAGGACTTCCTCAGCAGCAGCTTCCTTGGATAGACACGGGTTACCTATGATTGGACCTTCTGTTGCTCTGCTATAAGGGATGTAAACGATGTAGACATATTTAGGTTGTTCCATTACTTCACCTCCTGTAGTAGTGTTAACTTCTCTAGGTAGTTTCTAATTAGACGGAGTTCTGTAAGTATTGCATCGTCTTTAGGCACTACATAGTCAATTGCACGTTGTTGTTCTGGTAATCTGTCTTCAAATAGATCAGTTGGGTTTATATGTTTGTATGTTTCTTGAAGTCCTTTATTCTTACCTAGTTTGCTGTACAAATTTATATATAGCCTTTTCATACACATAGCATTATGTGGTTTCCATTCTGTTTCATTTATTGAATTGCTAATTATTCTTCTAAGTTTTTCTTGGTCTTCTGGTTTGTCCCAAAGCAGGTCGGATGTAGTTAAAGATCTATCAAAATTTGGTTCTCTTCTTAGTCTTAAACCTAGTTTCTCTCTACACTTAATAAAGGTTATTCCTGGAAATTTTGTAGTCATGAGTCTTCCTCCTTATCAAGAAGAGGCTCTGTTATTTCTTTACTTAAGACATAACAAAGATTTGGATTCGTTTCATTAGTCTGATCATAATCTGAGGGATAACCACCACCACGATGGTACATACAAACCTCTTTATACCCTAATTTTTTCTCCTCTTCATCTGACAATTCATATAGTTCTTTACCCTCAGTTTTTCGTAGCCCTTTTTTGATCTCCTTATTCTTAGCTATTTGTTTTCTCTCTTCATTAGTTAGTTCGTCATCTCTTTTCTTAAATGAGAATGTATCTTCGCACCAATAAAATTCAAGACCGCAAGCAAAAATAAGACGATATAAATCGTCTAATTTTCTACGATCTGCTTTTGCAATACGTCTAAACAAATCATGTTGTTTATCCGTAAGAGGGATAGAGATGCTGTGCTTACTAGCTTTAATCATGACTTTGGTAGGTGGGTGTGTGTGTGGTTAGAGGTTAGAGTCCAAAGAGCCAAATGCTTCTTAGGACTTGCCGGAGTTTTGATATTCTCTTTCGAAGTCGAGAGAATCTTTTCCGATTGATGTAGTAATCCGAGCGATCGCCTGGTGAGTTGCAATAGGGACAGTATTTAATCCCCCATGCAAGATCTGCCATCATCTCCGTGTGATTACATCTTTTGCAAGTGACTCTATAAAGCTGAGTCATTTCTGTTGATTGAGATAGAGATCTGTATTCTCTATGTCCAGCTCTAGAAACCTTTCGATATGCATATAACACTCCTCTATTTTCCGTCGTTGCTCGAAGGCCTGGTAAAAGCCCTCCATTGTCTCGTAGTTTTTTGGGAATAACGCCCCTGAGTTTAGTGCGCTCTTAACTTTCTTCAGGTGATAGCGAGCTTCCAGATTGCAATTTTGATGTTGCTTAGCTTGCTCGCTGTCCTTACCTTCAAAGACTGGCATTGGCGTTTTTAAATGCTCCTTGCTATCTCTGATGTCCATTGGACAGTTAGACATAAAATCCTCTATCTGGGTTGGTTGGAGTTTGTAGTAATCCGCAAGATGGTTACTCAGTTCGTGCTTACTCCAGATCGTTGCATCGGGATAAGCAAATGCTTCTGAGAGGAGAGTTTGTGTGTCCTCTTGATTGGCTGTGCCTTTCACAAAATCTAGGATTAGATTCCGATGGCGTTGGTATTTGAGATCGGTTACGCTCATTGATACACCACTGAGTAGTTGGTTTTGATAATGGTAGAGGTGGCTGCCTTTATGGAACGTTGCTCTTGTCCTTTAAGAACATCTAATTTCTTCTGTAGCTTCTCTTTACTCTTTTGTAAGTCTTGTGGATGCTCATAACTGTTGGATACACGTAACAGAACTCTCTTGTTCTTTCCTTCGTCCCAAATTGAGGCAGTTTGATCAGGTTCCTCCTCTTTCTGTGCGATGAGTTGTGGCTTAAGCTCGCTCTTAATTGAATCGACAATTGTCTGGCAAGCATTGATCTCGTCGGTTAGATCTCTAAGTTGCCTTAGTAGTGAGTAATTATGCTCAATAGGATCTATTTCTTGAGTGCCAGGTTGAGTCGTCTTACCTTCTACTGTTGGTGGCAGATTCTGTCTTAGTCCTGGCTTTACAAAGTTCTCAACTGGGATGGTTGGGCTATCTGTGTCTTTAACTTCGTAGCCCTGTCTTTTGAGTTTGTTTAGAAGATCTTCGATCTCGGTTTCGGAAGTGGTAGGGTCGGTGTGCATAGTTTTAACCAAAGCTGGTTAGATTGTGGTGATGGCGACTCCTTTGGGGGTTGAATCCGTTTGGTGCGCCTGTGTTTACTATAGTTTCGAGGGTTGATGCTTGACTAGATGTGGTTAATGAATTGATACAGATATAGTTCTCTAATTCATCGGGATTGATGTCCCAAGCTTCACAAATTAATTGAGAATTGTTCTCAGTAAAGAGAGGTTGAAGCTTTGCTTTGAGTTCTTTTGTCGGCGTCATTTGACCAGTCCTTTCTTGTGCAAGTGATCGAGAACTATTTGTGCGGCTTGCCCTGCTGTGCCTTCCTGACATGCTTCTGCCATGATGGCCACAATGATCTCAGGGTTCTCCTTGACTTCGGCTTCAACTACTGGAAACGACAGGCGAATTAGAGACTTATAGAGTGCTTGCGCTGTCTCTTTGTCCCCATTCTTCAACGCTACCTCTGCCTCTTCACGTAATACATTGAGGAAATTAGTATTTAGTTCAGGATGATCCATAACAGTTCCAGGGCTTTGGCAGTGGTGGCGGGGTCAGTAAGAGATAAGAGGGAAGCCTTTTGGCATTAGATCCTCCTCATCGGCATAAATGACGTCCTTTACCTTAAGATGACTACCATAAACAGTGTCATATAAAGTACAGGGTTGATCTAATTGTTCATCAGAGAGCTTAGATAGTTTCTCTTTGAGTTGTCTATTGGTCATAGTTCTTTGAGCCACGGCATGACTCTTGGTTTTGCAAATGGATGTTCTTTACCTGGATTGTCTAGGATGTTTTTCAACTTGGCGCATAGACTCGCTTGGGTTGTCTGCGTAGGTCCGTCTCTTGGTGAGAGAAATTTTGATGTTGTTCCTAATGCATGAATGCACAGAGCTATCTCCTCACCTACTAATAGTGCAGTAGCTCTCTTTTGTTCGGGTGTTAGTTCATCGAGGTCATTCATACCCCCTCCCCCTGCTTTGCTAATACATCCTTATCTATCCATTTCACTGCTCTCTTCAATTCAAAGTCGACTAGACCTGCCTTCTGTTGATGCTTTAGCATCTCCTTTAAGTAATAGTGAGTGATGGCCCACCGCTCGGCGGGTGCCCCACCTATTAGCATTACTTGTTGATAGGACCGTTTCATGACAAGATAGCCTCCATTGTTAGTTGCCGTTCTTCTAGGTTCCGATACCCTGATGTCTCTTTGGTGGTAATCAGGAATAGTGTAAATGCAATGATTAATACCCCACTTGAGAAGTACAGTGCGGGTGAGAGTAACGATCTATTAATCATGACCAGCGGTGCTCTTGAATTTCACGTTTGGCCTGACTTCTTGCTATCTTCTGTTTGATCCGCTTAGCCAAGGTAGATTCAACAGATTGAGCTGCTCTATCTGCCTCGTGTGGTGTAGTTTTGATGAGGTTAGAGAGCTTTTGATTAGATTGTTGCATTGGTGTGTACATAACAATTCAAATGGTAAGGAATAGCCAAGTGCTGTCAATGATTCCTAGATCTTTAGTTACATAGCATTTATACCCCCTCCCCCTCCTCTTCCTTTACGTTCTTCTCTTCTTCGAGGTCGAGTTCTGCAAGTCTTAGGATGTCTTCCCTGCTGCCGTGTCTCCACACCCAATAAACAAGTTCATTGACTATGTAGTCTTTATGTTTATTGAGATCGAGTTGCATTAGGCGATCAATTATTCTTTGGTTAGTCATTTATACCCCCTCCCCCTAGAAGTCACCTAGTGCACCCTCGTGCATGTAGTCATATCCACAACGCCAGCTATACTCATCCCGTTCGCGTTGCGCTTGGCGTCTATCAATGACTTGTTCGGTCTGGGCTTCTTTGTCTTCGTTTAGTTGTTCAATGTTTTCATAAGGTTTTGTCATGATGGCAAGTAGCAAGTGTGCATGGCAGTTTCAAGTCATGCTTAGGACTAAGCATTTATACCCCCTCCCCCTCATCAACTGTTAAAACTACGAACTGGCCGCCCGTGTTTGGTCTCTTTGTGTAGTAATTCGCCCGCCGCTGTGCTTTGACTCTTTCACCTTCTAGAAAATATGAGGCTGCTTTGGTGCAATGCCCTGCGCTCGCAACTACTGCATAGCGGTAATTCTTGCGAGTAAGCACTGAGGCTCTGCGACCATTTGGGAGCGTAACCCATAGGCGGCGCTTTGGTTCCTGCTGTTGCTTAGGTACTGGCGTGCCCTGGTGGATAGTCTTATAGGCTATCTTTGCCAGGTCTTCGGCAGATGACTTGCCACTAGGACTAATAAAGGTGAGTGAGGGCATGATCTTGTTGGTTGCAATGCTTAAGAAATTGTTAAGACGATTGAATAAGCTCGTCAATTTTGGTGTTGACTCTGGCTGTTACTTCGTCGGGGTGGTAGCCATATTTACCCATGATCAATTGATGTTGAAAGTCTTTATCACTGAGAAGAGCTTCGAGAATGTCTTCTTTAAGAGTGTCATTAGGTGTCGTCATGGTTAATCCTCCAAGTAGTTTCTGAAGTTCTTAGCAGTGTCATAGATCTGTTTTAATGTGCGTTTGTCTATGTCTATGGCATCGTTTCTAAATGGCTTAGCATTCATAGAAATAAATCTTTCTATGCCATCTAAGACCTCTTTTAATGTGTCTGTATAGTTATCACCTATACATAACCCGATAGAGTTTAATTTCTGACCTAATCGGATGTAAGACTTAGGAGAATTTGCCGCATAGTCTCTGAAAGTGTGGCGTAACTCGTAAGGGTGCCAGTATTTAATAAATTTGAAACTATGGGTTGATCCATCCTTGTAATAGGATGTATGTAACCAATAACCATTCTTTAATGGTTCTCTAGTGGTTTTAATGGTTTCCATTAGCGGTTCCTTTCGTAGGGTGTAGGGATTGAAGCTAGATAGCTGTCCCACTCGTATTGGTCCCGTTCCTCTTGCTCCTCTGTTGGCATCAGGTCTGGGAGTTCCTGCGCCTCTTCAAAGCTGATTTTGTGGGTATAGTTCATGTTTAAGCTCTCACTAGTTCTTTAGTTGTTACGCCATTAATGCAGAATGCTTGGCGGTCGGTGTCTGTTTGCCCTGGCGTTAGCTTCATTACTAGTCCTACGATATATGTCTTGTCTGATTTATCGCTAGGTCTCCAGTCTGTAAGGTCTCCATTTATAACTGTGTATTCTTTGCCCTTATAGATAAATGTCTCAGGTAGTTTATTAATGAATGCAGCGGCATAGTTTAAACCAAGCTCTTCCGCTTTAGCTAAAGTATCAAACTTTGAGCCGTGGCTTAATGTCAAATGATAATCAAGAGCCTTGCACTGTTCAAAATCTCTATCAATTCGCTTTGTATAGTCATAGAATCTAAGCTTGCGGCCTATCTTATGGCCTGTCTCATCATCTAAAGCGCACAAAATAGCTTCAATGATATTTATTTCGCCTTGAAAGATTGAAATATTAAATTGTTTCTTGACTGTGGTGACAGTCTCAGCAGTTACATTGACACTTGAAGGGATACTATATAAAGGATCTATAAAATCCTTTTCCCATGCATAGTCTGAAACACCGTTAAGCCTTGCACCTAGTTGCTCATGTTCTCTATGCTTTGAATAGAACCTTAAAAGTTCAATGATTAACATATTGTAGAAAGTGTTTGTCTCTTCTCTTAGTGCCTTATCTCTTCTAGTTCTACATGCAATCTTGCCTTTCAAATAAATTGGATTACCCGCAGTGTTTAGGCAGATCTTGCGGCATGAGCCAGCGGCGGGACATGCAAGGGCAGTTGGCTTAAGCATCAAGACAGCAGTTGGTGCGATCTTGTCAGACTTCAAGACCTTTGGATTAGTCAAGGTTAGGAAGTTTGAAGAGTTGAGCTTATAGGTCTTTCTAAACTCTGTAAGGTTCATTGGCTGCGGTGTGCGTGCTTGCTGGCAATTGTAGAACTGCGGCCTTATGGAAGCAATGACCAACTTCCATAAGCTTAACAAAATGATGTAATTCTGCTCTAAGGTGTGCAATATCTAGCCAATCGAATTTCCACATGCTCTGCCGCCCTTGGTACGACAGGATTCTATCCTTGTATCTGTAGATCTGGCAGCCCTGACCCTTGTAATCCGGAAAACATGGCGCAAAACCAACGGTATAAGTGGGTAAAAAGACCTATTTCGGCCCTAATTTGACCCTATTCAGCACTCTAAGCAATAATACCTACTTGAGGCACAATGCAGCAGCTTCCTTATTGAGAATCATTTGCAATAAGCAGCAGCTACTGTTGAGAATCATTATCAATAAACATCAGATTCATTCTCAACAAGAAGAAATTATTGAGAATTTGCCTCAATCTTGCGTAACTGTGTCTAATGCAGATACGCAGGACCAACTATTAACCTATGTAAAGCATGAAAAACGTTTAATTCTAGTTGCAACACAGGGTATAAGCCACATTTACAGATAAAAATGCGAAAAAATAACAACTACTACTCATCGTGGTGTATTTGTACTGCTATTTGTGCTCGTGGTTCGTTTGTACTACTACTTTCAGTAGATATAGGTATAAATACTCAGCATTCCACTGTGTCGGAGTGTTTCAAAGTGTAACGCGCCCTTGACAGCGGCACATGTGTCTGATTGTTACATATAGTTTCTTTTTTTTGTTAAAACTTGCAATCCTACCCGGGCTGCGCCAGACACCTCAAATTTTTTTTTCCCAAAATTGGCTATTTTTAAGAGGAGGTAGGGGGCTAAGGGGTTTAGCAAATGTACTCGCCTTAAAATTAGGTTTATATCTGTAGTTTTTGAGTAAAGTGTTAGCCTCTCCTGCTGATTTTGAGTTATATTCGCGTACAACAGGTCGTCCAATCCCTAGAAATCCGCAAGAACGGATGCAAATGACCCCTGAGGTCTATAATTTTGTCCAAAATAGAGGTTATCAGCAGTCAGAACCAACTTTTATACAGCAAGGAGCAGATTTTCTAAGTAAAGCGGCTACTGTTGGGGGTGCATTAGTTGCTGCTAACGCTTTAGCGGGTGGTTTTAATAAAAAAGGTGTTGGTCAAGCAGCACAGGCAGTAGAGAATGTAGCTGGTGCTATTAAAAGGGCACCTTTCTATCCTGAGGAGGTAGAGGAGGTAGCATCTGGGGTGGGTGCAATAGCTAATGAAGTCGCTGACAGAGCTCCTTTTATTGCTAAAACTAGAACTGGAACTGAAAGAAGTCCTTTTATTCCTAAAGAAGGGGTTACTCAGGTAATAGGGGACGCATTACCTTCAAATCCTGATGGAAGTGTTCAAATAGTTGATCAAAGTCCAATTAGAAATGATGTTGATAACTGGCTTGCTCGAAACGAGCATTGGATTATGGATTATGACGAAGGACAACCTTTGGAAGAGAGATCGCATGAAGATTTACCAAAGCAAGGTTATTACAGTCGTCAGTCGAACAGGATTGCTGACGATTCAACTCAACGAGCTATTGGTACAGACGATTTTTATGAGAGACGACAGTCATCTCCACCACCATCATCTCCACCACCATCATCTCCTCCACCCCAGTCTAAGAATCCATCTCCTCCACCCCAGTCTAAGAATCCACCTCAGATTCTTGACGATCCATGGGAGGATGAGAGAGTTGGTACTGGTTCTAATCAAACTTATAATGACTACGTAAGTGGCGTGCCTCCTCAAGCTGGGCAGAAAGCTCTTACTGGCAGAAAAGATGTAGTGGGTAGAGTCGATGATTTTGTAGACGAGGTTACACAGCCTACCGTTGTTCCTGCAGATGATCCAGCGGTACAAAGAGTTGAAGGAACTGTTTCCGCACAACCTAAAGGGGCTTTTGGTAGAGCTTTAGCCAGAGCTGGAGATAGAGCGCGGCAGGATACAGGAACTCTTATTCGAAGAATAAATCAAGAGCCTTTTGGTGCTCAAAAAGAGAAAGCAGCTGCTCGTGATCTTGGACTCATGATTGCAGGTAGAGGTCTAGGATTAGGTCCCCAAGGTGGAAGAGCTGTTGGGAGTGGATTTAATCCGGGGGCTACTCAAGGCATCTTTAATCTTCCTGGAGTTAGTGCTGTAACTGGCCCATTAGGTCAAGTTAGAGATGCGATAGGAAGTGTTGGCGGTTGGAATATTCCTTATACTGGTCAAGTTATACCAACAATCGCTCAGGCAGGCTCTAGTTTTCTGAGTTCACATCCACTTGTTGCAGATCTTGTGAATGCTGGTGGAGTTACAGCTGCAGAAGGAATAGGTTTAGGTGCTGGATTACTTGTAGGAGGTGCAGCGAAAGATTTAGCTAAAGTTGGAATAAAAGCAGGTAAAGCTGTTGCTCCATTCCATAATCGGGTTCTTGTCCCAGCTGGTAGAGCTGCTGCTGGATTCCATGGAAATGTTTTAGTTCCAGGGGGCCGACAGTTCCATGAAAATGTTTTAGTTCCTGGTGGTAGAAGATTAGGTACTGCTGTAACTGGTTACCATACGAATGTGTTGGTACCTGCTGGTAGGGAATTCAATCGTAATGTAATATCCCCTGGGTTAGATAATGCTTTAGATGGTATTCAGCGTAATTTAGCTGCTTTACAAACATCAGCAGATCAACAGTTTAATATCGATGCAAAAGTAAGAGCAATTTCAGAATCTGTTTTACCAACGACTAGGGAAACAGGGGTTGTAGTTCCTGGAAGACGGCTTAATGATCATCCTGATATTGGTCCTCTTGAGCAGGATAATGCTCCTTCACGTCTTATTCAAAGAGCTAAAGATCAGGTGGTCTTAGCTGCTATGGAGAATCAGCCAGGTTCATTGACACCTGATGATGATTGGATACGGACTGATATTGGAACGACAGGTGCTTATCGGGAGCCAGTCAATGTCAGAACTTGGGCTGGTGGAAAGAGACCTTCTGTTAGGGAGAAAGCAGAATTCCGTGCGGGACTAAGAGATCGTAACTCTGAATTTTTCCAGGATGATAGAGCAGCAAAGGTTGATAGACGAACAACAGGAATTAATTGGGAAACTGGAAAGAGAGGAGCAGGTGGTGGGAGCACTGGCTACGCGGGTAGTGGTTCTGGTGCGATACAGTATCAATCACCTGATGATGCTGAACCTATGAATCCACTACAAATACTTGGTAGATATGTTCAAGGTGCTACTGAGCAGCTTACCCCAGAGGAAATTGCAGCGTTTGAAGCTAAAGAAGAAGCTAAAAGACTTGGTGGCCGTATCGCAAATCGGGATGATGTATAACTCTGCGGAACCAAAGCTCCCTGGCGATAAAGTAGTTCTAGGTGACCATACTGAATTTATGATGCCAATTGGTGGTATAGATGGGCTAAGAGATGAATCTTTGCCTGTTTCTGCTTATGCTGAACGTGTTTCAACAGCAGCGGAAGAAACTCCTCTTTGGTGGGAGGTATAGTTATGCCTGGCGTACAACTCGTTGATAATCTTGCAGCTTTTACAGATGCTGCTAAAAGTAAGAATGAGACTCTTACCTCTAGTGATAAAAAGATTGCAGTAAATCCTTTTGCAGACGCAGGAGCTTTAAGTAGAGATACATACTTTGCGAAAGATCCGAATACGGGTAGCTATGGATGGAAAGCAGAATTACTTGACACTAACCCACCTTTAGATGATGAATTTCATCGTGATGGACGATCATTTATAACACCAGATGAGAAAGGATTTAGAGAATCAGATTTCGCAGAAACGAAGTTAATGGCTCTTGCTAAGGAGAGTTGGCCTAATCCAAATGTTGGTGCATTTAGTTTAGAAAAACGTCCTGACTTTCCTGACGTAGACAGGTTTTATAATGCTTATTATAAGTCTCTTTTAGTGGATCCATTAGATTTTGTTAGTGGGCCTACGACTATTGGTAGGATATTCTCAGAACCAGCAGCAGCTGGGGATGCTGATAAAGATCCTAATGTTGAAGGGACCTTCCCAAGTCAAGGAGTAGCAGTTTAATGCCACTAGTTAATGAAGAACTAATTAGAGCTGGGAGAGAGATAGGGAAAGCTTGGCACCAGCCTACTCCACAAAATGTTATGAGTGCTGTAACTAGTCTTCCTCCTGATGTAATTACGACTGGTGGTGAGGCACTTAATAGAGGTAGGAAGTGGTTAGGAGATGTGATGCAAGGATATTGGTCAAATGTGGCTGAGGCACCGGCTCGTGCAGTTTATGATCATCTAACGGATATTGAAGCTGGGGTCAATGCTAGAGGGCTACAAGCAAATAGTGGCTATTTAATGAATAGCAAAAGTGGACGACAATTAGCGAATGCACGTCCAGTAGATCCATTCTTAAATCCACTAGCACCCTATCCTGGAGAAGAATCTCTTGAAACAACTATTAGGGAAGTACCTGGTAGTGGAAGGGATCCAAAATATGCAGCTAGAGTTAGTAAAGGAACGTCAACACCTTATACATCTGAGCCAGGTCGTGGAAGTTTAGGGCACGATCCTGTCGCACCAGCGGGTATGGAGTGGGCTCAGATGCTTTATGACAATCCAGAAAATACTGCTCGAGCTGTTGGAACAACGATTGGTATTGGAACGCCTTTAGCAGCAGGTGCTTTCTTGCATAGTTTTGCTCAAGGAGGTAAACCTCGTTCTGTTTATGCAGCTCCTGTTACTCCTGTACGTGGTGGATATGATGATAACTACAATCCGAGTGTTGAATCTGCCCGTGTTGCTGCTCAATATCGACATGAGTTAGAAGAGCAAAAGTTTAAACATAAGATGGCATTACAAGATGCTAGACAAGAAGCTCGAACACCAGGAGTGCAGGGCACATGGGGTGGTGCTTATGATGTTAATTCAATGGTTGATAAATTGTATAACAACCGGCCTCAATATTTCTAACTTTGAGTACTCGTATAATAAGTAAATAAGTAATGAAAGTACTTAGTTAGCGATGGATTTTGGAACAGCTGTTAATATTGGAACAGCTTCTGGAGGTTTCGGTAGTAGCCCTCCAGGAGGTTTTGGCGGGTTCAGTGGTGGAAATCCTTTTGCCATCTCACCGACTGCGGCTGATCTTGCGCAAGCCAGCGCCCCCTGGGCCGCGATTGGCGCCGGGAATTCATCCTGGTCCTCAGCTTATAACGCTGCACAAGGGCGTAGACAACAAAGCGGCGGCGGTGGCGGCAGTTCTGGCGGCGGCGGCGGTGGCGGCGGTGGACCGGATCTCATTCCAGGAGGTAGCGGATTATTCGGTGGACAGGGCGGTGGAGCTTCGCAGAGATTTACTCCATTTTCTGATTCTGATCCCATGACGTCTACTAGTGGACTATATACGCCAGAGGAAAAACCATTTAGTCTTGGTCCGACAGCATCTTGGAAGCCTTCAGTATCCTTTGGAGAATGGTTTGGTGATTTTGTAAAGGCCGTTGCGCCTGCTGCAATTGGAGCTATGTGTGATATTCGTCTTAAGACTGATATTGCACCATTAGAAAATACTGAAGTTAATGATGCATTAGCTGACATAGCATTCTTCGTAAAAGAGATTCGTGAGTGCGCTTGAAAAGTTAAAACAACTTGAACCTATTCAATTTCGGTATAGTTCCGGATTGGATCCTAGTCAATCATTAAGAGCTGGTTTTTCTGCTCAACAAGTACAACAAATTATTCCTGAAGCTGTACATGAAGTAGATGGAGTTTTGATGCTTGATTTAAATGTTTTGAGGAATTATGTATCTCTAGCTAGAGAAGAGATTTTGGCGAAGAGTTAGAGCACTTAAAATAATTGAATATAAGTATTTAGAATTTAGTTAGATGAGCTTACTTAGACTTGCACAAGTAGGGACCGTAAAATCACTACCTTGGTTACAGAAAGGAGCACGACTTCTAGGTAATGAAAAAGTCCGAGGAGGACTTGGTTTCGGTTTAGGAGCAATGACATCTGATGGTGGGTTGGGAAATAGATTAAAAGGAGGTCTCATTGGTGGTCTTGTAGGTGCAACACCTCTTCCAGGACAAAACTGGGCGATGGCTAAATCAGGAGCTGCTTTATCACGTCTTGGTATGAATCCTCATCTAGCTCAAAATCTAGCTCAAGTTGGAGTACCTTTAGCTGGTATAGGTTTATTATCCCGACAGGGAGGAGGAGATGTTACACCAGAGGTTGCTTCTGCTGCTAGTAATATAGCTGCTAATACGGGTCAGAATGTTGTAGGTGCAGGTGCACATTTATTAAATCAACAAGGGGTTGGTCCATATCAAGATCCATTAGGTGGATTACCTGCTGGCACGGTTGCTCGAATGGTTGGACCTGACGGTGGTATATGGTATCAGTTAGCTCCAGGTGGACAAGGGAGTGCACAACGTCTAGGTCGAGTGCTAGGCGCCCAGGCTGACGCATCAGTTATTAATACTTTAGGTAATGCTCTTTATGGTCAAACAGAAAGAGTTGCGAAAGCTGAATTAGAACGTCAAGCTGCTGCAGAACAGCTTAAAGCTAATATTGATATGGCTAAGCAGATGAGTCTCAATTCTCAACAGTCTGGGCTTAATATTGCACAAAATGCTGGTATAGCTATGGGTAATGCCATGTCTCAGCGCAATATGTTCAGGTACTTCTAAAGTATGAATAATAATATTAGAAACAGAGGAACAAATGTTGGGAGTCTGGATCCTTTAACTCCTACGACTGGACAACAGTACCTAAATCAGAATCAGAATTTACCTTATATTCCAAATCCAAACGCTCTTCTTGATGCTGCTTCCGGTAATTACTACGCTCCTACGCCAGAGAATGCTGTTTTTCATCACGGATTAAATAGGTATATTGATGCAAGTGCTTCTACGAATCCATTCGTTAGAGGATTTCAAGGCTCTCTTGATATGTTCAGTAAAGGTGGAAGACTTCCAATTGGGGCACTTTGGGGAGGTACTTGGGACTTGGATAAGCGTGGACAGAGATGGAGCGCAGGCCCGGAGATAGGTCAATTTGGAAATCTCGCTGCGCCTGGGACTATAGGAGGCACTAGAAAGAGAGTACAACCCTGGATGCCTAATGAAAGTTATAATCCAAATGCTCCTTTAGAAAGTAAGAAGGCCTACTCTGACCATCTTCTAAAAAATTCGTTTCTTGGTAATTTAGCTGGGATCGGTTTAGGAAAAGTAGCGCAAATTGGCGATCAACGTAAGATGGCCCAATATTTAGCAATGGCACAGAGATATGGTGCCGCAGCTGCATATCAAGGTCATCTTCTCGATGTGAATCAGATGGATCACTTTGTTAAGTCAGATTATGGCCAAGCAAAGATAGCTGATATGTATGCTGATGCAGTATCTAAGAGACGGAATAGCATAGCAAATCAGCAACTAGCTGCAAATCAATTTGGTACTTTAGGTCTTCCAACAACTAATCTTTATCCTGTAGCAACCACTCTCGCTGCTTAATTTATTTCCAGCAGAATTATCTCAGATAGAATTAATACTATATTCGCTTGAAAAGGGTAATTAAAGGATATGGCTGACGAACCAAGGGCACCGACGATTGTAAGAGAGGGTGATGATGAATATGAAATTGGTGGTGTTCGATACAACGTATCTCCTGAGTTAACAAATCAAGTTGCGATGAATCAGCTTGCGGCTGATCAAGCTCGATATAACATGCAGGTTGCGGCTGATATCGATAAAGATATGAGTCAATTTGCAACAGAGCAGCAAAAAGATCTTGAAAACGCGTTAAGTGTTAATCGGAAAGATGAATATCAAACAGTTAGTCTAGCGGATCAGGATTTAGAAGGAACAAAAGGAACGGAAGCTCGAGCTACTTTAGCGGAAGAAGGATTCCAAACTCGAACAACTGCTGCGACAACTGGACAACAGACACGATTAACTCAGGAGCAGGCAGCTGCACAAGATAGGCAACTGCAATCTGAAAGGTTCATGGGAGAGAGGGCATCGATTGGTGCAACTGGACAACAGGATCGTCTAACTCGTGCTGAAGAAGGGTATCAATCTCGGGAGACTCAGGCTGAAAGGTTCCTGGGGGAACGTACATTTGAAGCAACTCGTGCTGCTGAAGAGCGGACAACTGTTGCCGCTCAAGCTGCACAGGAAAGGCAGACTCAATCTGAGCGCTTTATGGGACAGAGAGGAGATATTGGTGCAACTGGTGAACAGGAACGTTTATCTGAATCAGTTCGTCAGATGGAAGGTAGGCAAACTCAGGCTGAGAGGTTTTTGGGAGAAAGGGGACTAGCTGAGACAACTGGAGCACAAACCCGGTTAACTGCACAAACTCAAGCTGCTGAAGGGAGACTGACACAAGCTGAGCGCTTTATGGGAGAAAGGGGTTTAACTGCAGCAACTGGTGAGCAAACACGATTAACTGCGCAAACTCAAGCTGCTGAAGGTAGGGTGACTCAGGCTGAGCGCTTTATGGGAGAAAGGGGATTAACTGCAGCAACTGGAGAGCAAGCACGATTAACTCAAGCAGAAGGATTAACACTTGGCGGATCACAAACACGAGAGACTCAAGCAGAGAGATATGCAGGGGAAAGAGGATTAGCTGCAGCAACTGGAGAGCAAACACGGTTAACTCAGGAGCAAGGATTAAGAGTTGGTGGAGCACAAACACGAGAGACTCAAGCAGAGAGATATGCAGGGGAAAGAGGATTAGCTGAGACAACTGGAGAACAAACACGGTTAACTCAGAAAGAAGGATTAAGAACTGGTGGCGAAGAGACTCGTCAAACTCAAGCCGAGAGGTATGCAGGAGAACGATCTGTAGTTGGGGAAACTGGAGCACAGACTCGCCAAACCCAAGCTGAGAGATATACAGGAGAAAGGGGATTAACTGAGACAACTGGTGAGCAAACGAGACAAACCCAGGCTGAGAGATATGTAGGAGAAAGATCAGTAGTTGGCGAATCTGGAACGCAGGCTCGTCAAACTCAAGCTGAAAGATATGCGGGAGAAAGGGGATTAACGGAAACAACTGGAACGCAGGCTCGTCAAACTCAAGCTGAAAGATATGCGGGAGAAAGGGGTTTAGAAGGTACTAGAGGACAAGAAGCTAGAGCATTGACTAGGGAAACTGGAAAGGAAACTCGTCGTACAGATGAGCAAAGAGAACAATTCCGTCGCTATAAGGAGGATAGGGATTACAGTCAAGCACGTTCCGCTGCTCGTGTATGATTGAATGGCTTAAAAGTCTTACCGTTAAAGATCGGGAGGCTTTTCTCGCTTTTTGTAAGCAAGCTCGTAGTCCGATTCAAATGTACTTGTATGCTCGATTTCTCGGGTTCACTGGCAGCATTGTGAATTGTGATCAATGGGCGTTGAAAAAATTTAAAAAACGTAATTTTCAAAAGGTCTTAGAGTCCGAAATTGACCTAATGCAGCAAGATATTGCTAACTTAAGAGACGGTATTCAAATGGGTATGGTGAAGCAAGATATGGGCACTGCCAGGATTGCGATGTTGCAGAAAGAATTAAGAGGTACAATTAAACAGTTGACTGATGAGAAAGTATTACTTGACAAACAAGGGTTGATTCTTGCTGGCGCAGATAGAGCTTTACGTGAGATGTTAACAATATTTAGGGATGATCCGATTGAAGGACCATTATCTGAAGCTTCTATGGGTGTTTGGACTAAAATTTTACAAGAAGAATCTTAGGCGTTAGCACGCTATGCTACGCCAATGGCAGGCACAAGTATTTATAGCGTCTATCGACGTACTGCACGGGCTGCTGCTAAACAGCAAGTAGTTAAAAAAACCTCTCTTGTTGACATTGAGAGGGCTCGTGAAGACTTTGCATATTTTTGTGATGTGGTTGGTAATAAACCTCCTGCTGAGCATCATATACAGTGGCATAAATATTTATGTACAGGGGAAAGTAGCTCCTGTTTAATTGGTATTGCTGGTCCAAATATAGATATTTTGGCTCCACGTGGTTCGGCAAAGTCAACAGTACTTGGTTTATTTACAGCTTGGTCAATTGGTGTTCATGCGTTACGTAGGATGCCGTTGAAGATTTTATATATTTCATATACTGTTGATGTTGCACGACCAAAGAGTGCCGCAATTAAGAGAATTATTGATGAGAGTAAAATTTATAGAGAAATTTTTCCTACAGTAAAAATTGCTAAAGGCATTAATTCTAATGAATACTGGAGTATTGATTGGAAATTTGCTGGAATTCGATCTACAGGTGAAGAAGAATTCAGTGTTTGTTGTGCGGGTTTAAAAGGCGCTGTTACTTCAAAACGATCTCATTTATGTATTATTGATGATGCGATCAAAAGTGCAGATGATATAAAGAATAGGGATATTCGTCAAGCAATGGAGGATAACTGGAATGCGGTCATTGTTCCAACGATGTTTGAAGGCGGTAGAGCAGTTTGTCTCGGAACTCGCTTCCGCCACGATGATATTCATAACAGCACTTTTACTCCTGCAAATGATTGGGTGCAGATTATTCAATCTGCTATTACAGTTGATAAACAAGGGGAGGAAATATCTTATTGGCCAGATATGTGGTCTTTGGACTATCTTCGTGATCGGAGAAGACAAGCTCCAATTGCCTTTAGTTTTCAGTATCAGAATCAGATTGTTCAAACTAGTGAATTGTCTCTTTCACCTGATTTAATTGTTAAAGGAGAAATAGCAACTCAGTTTGATGCTATGGGGGTAGGGGTTGATTTATCTGCAGGTATCAGAGAACAGAATGATTTTACTGCCTTTGTGATGGGTGGAAGAGTTGGAAACAAGATTCATATTATTGATTGTAAAAGATTGCGAATTATGGGTAACTTGGAGAAATTAGAGAGTCTTATGGAAATGATGGAAGAGTGGGGCATTATTCATCATGATAATAAAAATTATTTTGCAACAGGGAACGCTGTTCATATCTGGTCGGAAGCCGTTGCTTATCAAGCTTCATTAGAAGCTGATTTTAAACGTATTTGCTTAGGAGAACACGGTCTTTACAATATGATTTGGCATGCAGTCAAAGGATTTCGCGGGGACAAAGTTGCAAGGTTTAGGGGAATTATGGGTCTGTTTGAACAGAGGAGAATTATCTTTAATAAGTATAGAAAATTCACTGCGTTAAAGGATGAGGTAGTTAATTTTGGAGTCAGCTCTCATGATGATTGTGTAGATGCTTTGGTATGGCTATGTAATGGACTAATGTCTAAAGGAAAACTAGAGTTAGAGTATTGACGATTTAAACTGGAAAGATCACCTTCTAATGTCAACCAGCTATTACACTCTAGAGATTGAACAGGATGCTTATGGTTCTGTTGTTATTCCACTTCCCGATGAAATTTGTCATGATATGGCTATTCAGCCAAGCGAACGATTCGATGTTGAAGTTGAGGATGACGTTATCACACTCAAACGTTTACATGCTGGGTACAACATTGACGCATAGTTTAATTACTGAATACTCATGAGCGATAGCACTACTAAGTCTGAGCTTGACGAACTTCTTAAAGCGGTAGTCAACCGCGATGGGTCTGGGTCAGCTGACACAATGTTGATTAATGCTCATCTGTCCCAGATGAAGATGTTTGGGATACGTCAGGGTGTTGAGTTTTATCCAGAACAAGATAATTTTGGATCTCAAAGGTTTGATTTTATTCAACAAGTCATAAAATTTAATAAATTAGATGCCAGACTCGATTCGATATGGGATCGTTTTTTATCTTATGGAAAAGGTCTTTTTTATATTCGTCCGACACAAAAAACTTATCGTCTCTACTGGTTTGATAAAGATGCTTATCGCACTTACTATACTCCAGAGGGTGATTTAGAAGAAGTAGTTATTATTTATCCTTATAAGGTTAAGTCTTCTAAAGGGTTTAAAGGTGTTGGGTTAAATACTGATAAGCGGTATATGCGATTGCGTATAACTCCACAAGAAATTGAAGAGTTTCATAGTGAGCAAGAGATATCATTTAATAACGAGAATACTGATTTCACTACTTACGACAAAGAAGTTTATGACAACACCATGGAGTTTATTCCATGTGTAGAAGTTTTTAACAATCCGGATGCATTTGGTACTGACGGGGCTGGTGAATTTGAGTGGTTATCTGCTCAGATACTTGCTCATGATGAGATGGTGAAAAATATTAGAGCAAATTTATCGTTCTTTGGGAATCCAACTTTACTTTCTTCTCGACCAAAACAAGATATTATTGAGCAGAATTCAGATGATACAGTTCAACGTCCTAGCATTTCAAGTCAATCTGGTTTCCAATCTGAGTTTAGTCTTTCTAGTTCTACTTTTAAACAAGATCCATCATCTCGTAATCAGCCTGGTTATATAGGAAAACCAGGTAGTGGTTATCGTGTTCCTCGTGTTATTGCGAATCTTGAACCTACAGATCGTGTTGGTTTTATTACTCCTAATGCAGTAAGTACAGATCAGGCTCGTTATTCAGAGCAGCTAAGAAGTGAGATAAGACTTGCTTTAGGTGGTATTGACGATTTGAGTATTACTAATGTAACTGCAACAGAGATTAAATCTGCTTACGGTCGAGTTAGTGCTACAGCTAAGAAGAAGTGTTTACAGCTTTATACATATGGTATTTCTAAGTGTTTTGAGTTAATGATTTTCCAGGAAGAACAGATTTTCCGTAAGTCTTTAGCTTATAACGCCGGAATAAAATATCCAATACCTCCTGAGGATCCTGACGATGAAGTTGAATATGAAAAGTATGTAAAACAGAAAGCTCGCTATGAAAAGAAATTACAAGTCGCAATTAATGAGGCGATTGAACTTAAAGAGTTACCTCCAGGTGTAGTAGGACTGGCTCCTGATGGTGATAGAACTGTTACATGGAGATGGATGGGGCCAGTTTATGAAGATACTGCACAAGATAAATTAAACCAATCTATGTTCTGTAGAAACCTACAAGAATTGGGTGTTGATAGTATAGAAGCACTGAAGTACTTATTTCCTTCTAAAACTGATGAAGAAATCGCGGGAATGCTCTCCGGTTATCCGTTCAGAATAGTTGGAGAAGTACAAAGGGCTTTCTCAAGTCTCATTGACTTAGTCAATATGGAAATGAGAACGCCACATCCACAGCAACCGAACTTACCGATGGCTGCGGATCCGAGACTTGATCTCACCCCATTTTTATATAGAACCCTCGAATCCCTTCAGAAGGAAGTAACTTATGCAGGACGCTACCGTAGCGCCGACCCAATCGGCACCCCAAATATCCCAGACCCAGCCGATCAGCTACGCGGCTCCGGTAGCGCAAACCGCAGCGCAAGCACCGGTAGTGGGAACATCTCCCCAATGGGTGGCAGCCTCCCAGCCGATGGCGGCACCGGCGCCCCAAATGCAAGCCCAGATGGGCGTCCAGGGTTATCAATCAACCCCTACAGCATCGTATCCCCAGGTGTCCCAGGCACCCCAACAACAAGAGAGTCCTTACAAGGAAGCGTTCAACAAGGTGGTGGGCCTCCTGAGTTCACCAGTCCAATTCCCGTTCCAGGGTCAACAGTCTCCTCAGACACAAGGAATAGACCCGGCCAGCTACAGTTCCCAGCAAACGACCCCATACGTCAACCAGGCAGCTCAGACCTATACGCCTGGGATCAACAGCAACCAGGGATCCTACAGCAGCTCTTCCCAAACTTCGCAACAGGAGATAACAACCGAACAGCTGCTCGCAAACGGCGTTAGTCCTGAGAGTATTCATGTCATTGATCGTTTCGGTCCAGATTCCTCTGCGATTCTTAATGACTACTCTTGTAAATTAGAAGACGCTGTTATAGCGACCAATTCAAAGCTTAATGAAGCAGCTGGACTTCTCGGTGAGCTTTCTAAGGAGCACAAAATTTACGAGCGTATGCTGACTGATCCAGATATTCTCGCTGACTACACTTGTGCATTCTTTGGACCTAAAGGCCCTTATCCTGTTCCTACAGCTCAGGCAAGAGCGGCTGCCCCTCAGGGTGCTCGAGCTCCTAGAATTGCAAATCAGCCTAATGTTACTGGACAGCCTAACGTTACTGCTCCAAGTCGTCCTCAGATGCCTGTTCCTCCACAGCCTCAGAGACGCGGTAATCCAACTGACTTCTGGAACAACTTCGGAAGTGCAGCCGACAGAGATCCTCAGAATGCATGGCGCTATCTGAATGCTGCACAGCAGAGCCCTGAGATCTTCCGTCAGAAGCTCCTAGTAATGGAATAAAGTAATTTTAAAAGTTGCTCTACCTGGTGTAAAAGCTTGGTAGGGCATTTTTTTGATTATGAGTTTCCAGAAGTTATTGACAGTAAAATATTAAATAGTAAGCACTGCTTAAAAGTTACTTCTTATAATGGCAAGACAAAAGCGTAAACCAGCGGCAAAAGCAGATGCATTCCTTCAAGGTTTAGGAACTTCTGGTGGAGCTATTGGATCTCCTAATTTAGTAGCTTTTGGTGCTGGAGATATTCAAAATCAGATTGGTTTCGGACTGCTAGATAATAACGCTGCGAAACGAAATCCAGATGTTACTGATGCTGCAATGCCTACGGATTTAGATTCTTCATATTTAAAGTTAAATCTACCTGGATCGCCGCTCCCTATAATGGGTTTAACTGCTGCTCAAACTTTAGCTAATGCGATTTTTAATCAACGTATGTTTTTAGCAGAGTATCAAGTGCAAATGGCTAAATTTATGCCAAGGGGTGCCCAAATACCACTACCTGTTGGCTTCCCTCCTGCTAAGAAAAAATGAACGAACTTAAAGCTAACGAAGCAGTTAAAAAGTCTTTAGATTATAAAGCCGTCATGGCTTTACTTGCTCAAGAACAGGGACTTACTCCAGCTACATTGCAACCTCAAGACGGATTTACAACACCTTTCCATCGTATGGGAGTTGTACCTTCAACATCTTATTCTCCGTATAATACTGCCTAATTGATCGTTAAACTTATATAAGTTGATTGATAAACTGTTGTTATAATTGTTTTAATGGAATTTATTTTCCAGATATAGAGAATTAGTCCTCTTTTAGAGGATTTTGTTCTCAGATATCAGCAAATTACATAGCGCTGAAAAAACCCAATGTTTATTGATAACGATTTCCCGAAGCTGTTGGGTGCGGAGTTATACCGCCCTCATCCAGCTTACATCGTGGAAATGGCTGCAGAGCCAGTTGTTGTCCACGATTTCACTAAGCAACCGGGTCAAACTGTCCAGCTAGATCGTTACCGCTTCTTCGGTAACCCTGGCACGAAGACAAGCCGTGAGCGTACCCAGGATCAAACCATAGGTACAGCTAACAGCAGGTCTATTGTTAAGGACAAAGTACTTGTATCTCTTCGTGAGTATACAGGTCCTGCTGACCCTAATAACACAAATCTCCCAAGCACATTTAAGATTGCTCGTGAGACCTTAATGACCGCTCAGCGTCTACTGCTCGATACTGGGAACCTTAATATGTTCCACCAGTCGATTGGTTCGTTGACACTTTTGGATGATTATCGCCGTTGGCGCGATCGCGTCTTCCTAGACGAGCTATTCAAAACTGAATCACGTGGTCAAAGTAGTGATTCACAAGGTGGATACTACTATCCAAATAATAAGGCTAAGACAAACTCAACAACTCTTACCGCTTATACCGCTACAGAATATGCTTCTGAGCGCTTTAAGTTCAACGTAAAAACTGACCTTTTAGAAGTAGTCAAGAGTCTTAGAAAGCGTCACGCACCAGTCTTCACAGACGGCTATTACCGGTGTATTGCTGACCCTTCATTGATGAAGGATCTGCGTGCCGATCAAGGCTTCCGTGAAGTTGCACGTTACCCTGGCATGGGGCAGCCTAACCCTCTTATGGGTGCCATGGCTCCTAACGCAGCTATCTACGGTGGTGGCCAATTCGGTCAGGCACAATTCGTAGGTGGTGAGCCCGTTATGCCCGCAGGCTTCGTGTTTGAAGGTGTGAGATTCTTCGAATCCACTAACTTCCCAGCCAAAACCATAACAGTCGATATTGGTGATGGTAACGGTGCCGCGTCTAAAACCACTCCTGCAGGTCTATTCTTTGGCCCTCAGGCAATCGGTGTAGGTATTGGTGGTCCAAACGCTCAAGTCCTTATTAACAATAATGATGACTTCAGCCGTTTCATAATTCTTATTTGGCAGCTTTATGCTGGCTTTGCGAATTTGAACAAGGACTTCATCACTACAGCTTTCACTGTAACTGAGTAAGGAGGTATTTAACTAATGGCAACTTACAAGTCTTCCGCTGGAGCTATTCTCCAGCCAGGTAACCAGATTAATAAGCTTTCTGGTTTTAATGATGAAGGTGTTTACGGACTCCCTGGAGTTGAAGCTTTTGAACTCGTTGGCTATGCCAAGGTATCAAACGTAGCAGCCGATAAGGCTTCCTATAAGAGCTTCAGCCTTACAGTACCTTCTCCTGACCGCCGTTCTGGTGACAGGGTTCGTAATGATCGTACCAGTCTCGTAGTACAAGCTTCTGCTGCACGTCCTGCTTATGTCTATGGCGCTTCAATCGCTATTGGCCAGGATGTTCCTACAGCTGCTCAAGATCGTGCAGGATTCCCTGCTGCTCCTGTAACAGCTGATTTAGGTGCTACATCTACTGAGCTTTTGCTCCTAGGTCCTGACAACGGTGGATCTCCTATTGGTGTTCCTTCTACTCAGCTTCTAGGTAACGCTGCAGCTAGTGCTTCAATTACTGCTGCTTCTAGTGCTTTTGCTCAAGGCGCCGCTGACACAACTACAGGTAATCTACCTTTCTGGTCAAGCGTAACATCTACGATTGCTCGTGCTGACGCAGCCGACTCCATGATGTATAAAGTCGTAGCCGACACGACTTTCAAAATCTATAATGTCGACGCTATTACCAATACTTCTGTATCTGGTGACGGTGTATACATTAGCCAGGATGACTCTGATGCTGGCCGTGTAGGATATATTCTTGCTCGTGTCAACTATCTCCGTCCTGCTGCTAATGTTTCCTGGAATGATATCCAAGGATTCATTGATTTTGCTTCCCAGGTAGGTGGTAACGACGAATAAGAGCGGAATAACTCTTTAAAAGAAAAGGCGGGTTTTAATAGCCCGCTTTTTCATGCTATATATTCAGAGGTATTCATCCTAATTGATTTGTGATTCCTATTACTGTTTTGCTTATCCTGGCAATTCTTATTTATTTTTGTTTCCTGTTTTACGATAATTCCCATCCTAATCATCCTGGTTGAAAACAAAGATTTACTTTGGTAAGCTAATCAAAGACTATTGATCTAATTTATGTTGTACCAATACAAAATCACCGGAGGTCTGGTAGAGGTTATATCTAAGCATGGTGAAGGCATCATGATGTGTTTAGATGCCCAAGATGAAGTCCTTTACGTAAATGAAGAGGATTTAACTCCGCATCTAGATGCTACTAATGAGAAGATGAGGACTGAGGAGAGGCTTACCGCTGAATTAGCAGCTGATGGTGTTGATCCACCTAAGCTAACTACTAGAGAAACATTCCCTATTGATACACGTGTCAATATTAATAATGCATCTGCACGCCAAATTGCAGACGCTGTACCTGGTGTAGGTATTAAAACTGCTCGTGACATTAAAGATCTTCAGACTTCTCAGTCAGGAGAAAAATTCCAAAAGTTGGAGCAATTAAGAAGTATTAAACGAGTTGATTGGGATGAAATTTTTAAAGAGAACTTAGTTCGCGTAGACTAATACTAGGCTTGTTCTAATGTTGATTAATGAAGCTCGATACGTATTTACAATCTAAAGTCCGTTGGCATTTAGGTTACAATTTAACATCAATTCCCGGCGGTGACTTAGCACGTCTCGAGGAAGCATTGAATAATATTCAAGATTCGTTCTGGTACGACAAGATTGTTGAACAGATCGGTCGTTGTGACGAAGCTGAAAAGCGAACTGACATGACAGGTAGTGTCAATAATAATTCAATTCCTAAAAGTCGGGTTGAAAGTATTTTAGGTGACGTTGACCGGACAATTTCTACATCAGATTTTAAGGAGACATTGAGAACTTGGACACAGATTTATTTATATGAAACAGACCGATTAGCTCTGCATTTATATGTTCCAAACTATCGAAATCCAGAACAAGCTCGATATCGTTTCAATAGGGAAGGTGCTGAATTTATTCAAGCTCTACCTGGACCTGCTGATGTTGCAGTTGGAACAAGACTTGTTCTTGAAAACTCTCATCGTTAATAGAGAGAAGCACATTTCCCCCTGTTATTCTAGTAAATAGGCTCAGGGTATTTTCATGGCGGTAACTTATTTTCAAGATACAATTTTTACTACAGGAAGCGCACTCACAGCTCCTGCCACTGGTACTGCATTAAAAGTTGCTGATACTAATCTTTTTTCTACAACGGACTACACATTGATAGTGACTGTGGCATCTGTTGATACAAATGTAATTGTATGTTTAGAAGGAAGTATTGATGGTACTAATTATGCACCTATAATTGCAAATCAAACAATAACTGCTAACGGGACAACCGTATATAGTGTCGCTAATAGACCTGTTAGGTGGGTTCGAACAAAGTGGGTTAGTGAAGCGGGTGGGACTGCCGCGACAGTCACTTTTAGTGTAGCAGCTGCATAGAGATGGCTGGTCGTTTTGGCGCTGTTCAACCTACAACTAGGACTGGTTATATGTTTGGCGCTAGGAGAAACAATATCCCTTGGGAGTCTGAAGGACCTGATACTGGTAGAAGATTTCAACAAGGTCGTGCGCCTATTCCTAGGATGGCTGGAGACGTCAGATTAGCTACGGCTAGATCAGGTCAACTGGATGCCCCTTATGGAGTTGGTCGTGGATTTGTTCCAGAAGAACGTGATGCTTGGGAAGTAGAAGATAGTCCTACACCTTGGCAGACGTTTGATGAAAATTTAGATCCTTACGAAAATAGACCTTATGGTTAAAAAACGAAAATCATTAGAAATATTAGAACTTCTTAAAAAGGATAAAGCTACAGACTCATCTAAAAATGATAATGAGAAG